>R18__coassemble_1650_pt1 | contig 21970 bp, 14 predicted proteins | sample R18__metabat2_low_PE_003 | metagenome-assembled genome bin R18 | reverse complement strand
TTTCCGCGGCTATGATCGTGTTGGGGTTGGGGCTCATTATATTGCCGCATTTTCCGCCTCCTATCATCGCCAGAAGCAGTTTCCCGCGGCTCAGACCGAGCTTGTTGCCGGTGATGATGGCGATGGGGGCGATGGTGATCACCGCCACGTCGATGAAGACGCCGGTCGCGGTGAGAATCAGCGCGCTGAGCGCAAGCGCGAGGTAGACGTTCCTGGGTCCGAGGCCCTTGATGATGCTGAGGGAAATCCTCTGCGCGGCGCCGGTCTTGACCAGCATTCCGGTGAGCACGCCGGCGGCGATGATGCGGACAATCGCGGGGGTGATGTCCTTCACGCCGTCAATCATCTTCGCGACGGTGTCCTGCAGGCCCCAGCCTGCGCAGATTCCGCCCACGAGCGCTCCTATCAGCAGGGCGTATACGGGCGAAAGTTTCCTGATTATCAGCACGATGGCCAGTACAAGACCTATCGTTGCGGCGATTGCGCTGTTCATATCCTATGTCAGTTGTTTCATTATTCTTGCTGCGGCCGCGCGCAGATTTGCGGCCGCGGTCTGTTGTTTCAAGGCCTCTTCCAGCGGCATGTCCGCCGGGGTGGCCGCCTCGATCCGCTGGAATCCCATCTGCTGCAGCTGCGGGCAACCGGCGACCGCGCCGCTCAGCAGCACGACCGGAATTCCCTGCCTTTTCGCGCGCTCAAGCACTCCGGAAGGCGTTTTCCCTTTAGGTGTCTGGAAATCCGAACGCCCCTCTCCGGTGAACACCAGCGAGGCCCCCTTTATTATATTGTCAAAGCCGACGGCGTCAAGGACCATATCCACGCCGCGGCGCAGCTCGGCGCCGAAGTATGCGCGGAAGGCTCCGCCGAGCCCTCCCGCGGCGCCCGCTCCCGGCAGGTCGCGCACGTCCACGCCGGTGTCTTCCAGTATTTTATGCGAATAATCCAGCAGCCTCTGCTCCAGAACCTCCACGTCTTCGGGGCTCGCGCCCTTCTGCGGGCCGAACACGTGGCTCGCCCCGACAGGCCCGACAAACGGCGTGTCGACGTCGCAGGCGACGGTGAACTCCATATCTTTGACAGCCTCGAGCAGCCCGGGGACTTCTACCATTCCGCGGCCGCCGTCGTTGGTCGCGCTGCCGCCGAGTCCTATGAGGAATTTTCTGCAGCCGCGTCCTACTGCATCCATTATAAGTTCTCCCACTCCGCGGGTGGTCGTGAGCAGGGGATTGCGTTCTTCTTTTGACAGTAGCGCGAGTCCGCAGGCGGCGGCGACTTCGATTATCGCCGTGTCGCCGCTGATGCCGTATGCGGCGCTGACCGGCCGTCCCAGAGGGTCGGACACCGTGGCGTGCACCAGAGAGGCCTTTCCGTCGCTGCCGAAGCCGTATTCCCCGGCCGTCACGAGAGACTCCACGGTGCCTTCGCCTCCGTCAGCGACGGGGACCTTCACGATTTCGGCGTCCGGAAATGCATCCCTCACGCCATCGGCGACGGCGTCGGCCACCTGAGCCGAACTGAGGCAACCCTTGAAAGAGTCTTCCGCTATTATTACTTTCATTATTGCTCCTTGAAGAATTCGATGTCTCCTATCGAGTGGGCGGAGCCCATTATAGTGCCGTCAGGGGCGATGAGGAACAGCGTGGGGATGCCGAGCACTCCGTAGAGTATGCTGGGTGAATCCGCACGGCCGCCTGTGTAGATGACGGGCCAGGTGATGCCGAGGTCCGACATAGCCTTGCGGGTGTCCTCTATGTCATTCTCCCACACGGCGATGCCGATGATGTTCACCTTGCCTTCTTTGCTCAGGTCAATCAGATGGTTCTTGATTTCCTGACGGCAGGGACCGCACCAGGAGGCCCAGAAGTCCACGAGGACCGGCTTGCCTTCCTTCAGCATATCGCCTATGCAGAGCGTCTCGCCGCTGAGGGCGTCGGGGCCGCTGATTTCGATATACGGCTTGCCCGCGGCCACGTCGGAGGCGTGCTTGATGGATTCTATCTTGGTGTTTATCAGATCGTTGTCCCTGATCATCTCCGAGGCCTTGCCGAACTCTTCGAGTGACTGCTCCGCGCTCCAGTAGTTGGTCAGCAGGGAGCGGAACAGTGACAGCCCGAGGCTGTCGCCGCGGTGTGCGCAGTACGCCTCGTTCAAAAGGTCTGAGACCTGTGCCTCCATTTGCTCTTCGGAAAGCGTCTCATCGGCGTAAATAGCAGAAATCTTTCCGTTCAGATCTTCCGAAGCCTTCTCTATGTCCACATTGTTTGCGCAGCCTGCGGCAATTATTGCGGCCGCTGCGAGGATGGCGATTCTTTTCATTTCAACAGCATTTTCAGATAATCCCCGCAATTTACGAAATTTTCCGCTAACAGTACTTGTTCCGGGTACCGTTAGCGCGATTTTTTGGCGTGACTCCTACTGGACATCGGAGAAATAGCGGGCTCGGAGGGGTTTGCGGACGGGGGAGCCGGTGAGGGTGACTGCGGTCTGGAGGCGGATGTCGGCACTGGAGGCGCCGACCTTGAGGGTGTAGGCGCCGGGGGCGACGTTCCAGCCTTTCTGACCGTCCTCGCGGGAGTAATATCCGAACTGGTCCGCGTGCAGGACGACCGTCACCTTCCGGGACTGCCCGGGCTTGAGGCTGACACGCTCGAATCCCTTGAGGCTGAGCGGTCTGATGTTCTGGCCTTCCGCAGGCGAGATGTAGATCTGCGCGATTTCGTCGGCCGCGATATCGCCGATGTTCTTTATGGTGAAGGATATTTTCAGCGTGCCGCCGTCAGCGGGGGCGCTCAGGGCCGTCTCCAGGCCGGAATATTCAAACGTCGTGTAACTCAGGCCGTATCCGAAAGGCCACTGTACCCTCGGGTCCGTTTTCCCGGAATAAGTGTAGCAGAACGCCTCGTCCACTTCCGTGTTCGGATAACTCAGGCAAAGTTTCGCGGAAGGGGAGACCTTGCCGTAGAGGATGTCGGCTACGGCGTTGCCGCCCTCCTCGCCCGGATACCAGGCCTGGATCACTGCGGCGCACCTCTCCGCGAGGCCCGAAACGACCTGGGCGCGCCCGCCGAACATCACCAGCACCACCGGCTTGCCTGTGGCGATGAGTTCCTCCACGAACTGCTCCTGAAGACCGGGCAGGCGCAGGCCGATGCGGTCGCGGTTCTCCCCGCAGAGCATCACGTTCTCGCCCATTGCGGCGACGATGACGTCGCTCTGCATCGCGAGGCTCAGCGCAGCGTTCCAGTCGGCGCTCTCGCCGGAATCCACCTTGCGGTGCAGCAGCCAGTACTGCCAGGCCCTCTCGTCTCCTGCCTGGGAATACAGCGTCTCGATGTCCTCGGTCCAGTCGCAGCCGCGCGAATAGCTGACGCTGCTGTCCGAAGGCTTTCGCGCCTCCATTGCCTCGAGGAGCCTCACGACGTGCGGGTTTTCGCCGTCCTGGCGCTCGCCGCGCCAGAAATACGCCATCGCGGGGTAGCTGTAATCACCGCACATCGCCCACATCGAATTGGCGTTGGGGCCCGTGAGGAATATCCTGCTGCCTTCTTTCAGAGGCAGGACGCCGTCGTTCTCCAGCAGCACTATCGATTCGGACGCGATGTCATAGGCGGTGCGCCTCTCTTCGGGGGTGTCGAATATTATTTTCCCTGTGTCGTACAGGTAAGGATCCGCGTCGAACATACCGGCGCGGTACTTATATCTCAGAACGCTCTTGACGGCCTGTTCGAAGGTCTCTTCTGAAATCATATTGCGCTTGAGCGCCTCCGGGATGGAGGCATAGGTCTCCCCGCGCGGGAAATCCACTTCGTTGCCGGCGTTCATCGCGGCCGCGGCCCTTGCGACGGGGGTGCCGGGGTTCTGTATCTGGTTGATCGAGCCGTAGTCGCTCACCATCATCCCGTCGAATCCGAGATAGTCGCGCAGGATGCCGCGGATTATCTCCTTGCTGGCGACGCAGTCGGTGCCGTGGATGCTGTGATAACCGGTCATCACGACCTTGCTGCCTTCGGTGCGTATCATCGTCTCGTGCGGCAGCAGTATCTCCTCCATCAGCTCCTTCTCGCGCGCGTCGCCGCCTCCGCCGTAGCCGAGGAAGTGCTTGGAGCAGGCTCCCACGCCCTTTCTGAGGTCACCCTGCTGCAGTCCGCGTACGAACGCGCAGCCGAAAGCGGCGCTCAGGTACGCGTCCTCGCCGTAGGACTCCTCCAGACGGTTGAAAGAAGGATTGCGGCAGACGTCCACCATCGGGGAGAGCGACAGCAGACCGCCGATTTTTCGCAGCGCCGTGCCGGTCTGGCGTGTCTTGAGTTCCGCGAGGTCGGTGTCGAAGGAGCAGGCCTGACCGATCTGCTGCGGGTAAATCGTAGCCCCGGCGGCGTTGACACCGGAGAGCACCTCTTCGTGGAAGAGTGCCGGAATCCCGTTGGGGGTGTTCTCCATAAGCCATTTCTGCACGGCGGCGACGCGGTCCCTGTGGACGGCGGGGTCGAGCGGCTGCTGGCTCGCATACTGCGAAAAATGCCCGATGCCGAAGGGGATGAGCTCAGCACACCTGGCGCTGTCCAGATTGCCGCTGTCGTCGAAAAGCTCGTTCATATACATACTGCGCAGCTGCGCGAGCCGCTCCTGCTGCGGCATCCTGTCGTACAGTTCGTCTATTCTTGCTTCCATAATGCTGTCACTGTCGCCCTGGCAGGCGGCAATGGTGAGGGTGAGCAGCGCGGCTGCCGTGATTCTGAGTGTTTTCATCGATGCGGTTGTTTTGTCACAGACACAAATATAGCATTTTGTGATTGAACGTCAAATTTCGTACATTAGCCCGTCAAAACGAAATCATCGATATGAAGAAGACTCTCTTTGCAGCAGCCTGCGCCCTCGCGCTCTGCGCCTGTTCCGCTCCCAAGGACCCCGTGGAGCAGATCATAAGCGATTATATGGAAACGGCGGTCGAAGGCGAAGGAAAACTCAGCGTGGACATCTACGGATACGAGAAAATCGATTCGACCACATTCCGGGAGGAACTGCAGCGCCGTAAAAACGTGTTCGAGCTGAAGCTCGACCAGAATCAGAAATTCTACTCCGAATACAACAGCAAGGGGCAGCGCAAGGCCGCGGTCGAGAAGATGGCGGCGATGATCGAAGACGCCGCGGTGGTGAAACGGCTCGACTCGCTCGGCGTGGCGCTCGGGGAGAGGATCGACGACGTGGCGTTCTATGACTATTCCTTCTCCGGAGAGGTCAGCGGCCGCGGCGTGCAGGACCGTTTCAAGGAGAAATTCATCGCAATCACCCCTCAGGGCGAGGTCCTCGCTATGGTCAGCGACCGCAAAAGCCTCCACAAGAGCACCGGTCGTGTGATTCCGGGCTATGTGGAGGCCGTAAAGTCCGAGTAGGGGACGCCTAAATCTTGAAGGTCAGGACGGTGATGTCGTCGTTCTGTGCATTTCCGTCCGTGAATTCCCTCACGCTGGACAGCAGTCCTTCGGCGAATTCCTGCGAACTCGCGAGCGTGCCTGCGCTCTGGGCGTAGGAGAGCAGACGGTCTTCGCCGTACTGGTCCTTGCTGTGGTTCTCCGCTTCGGAGACGCCGTCGGTGTACAGCACCAGGCGCGTTCCGGCGCTGAGCTGCATCTTCTCCTCCTGATATTCGAATCCGGCGAACAGGCCTGCGGCGATGTTGGGCTTGGCGTGCAGGTATTCGGCCTTGCCGTCGGGTGACACGATGATGATGGGGTTGTGCCCGCCGTTGCAATAGGTGAGTTCCAGGGTGTCCAGATCTAGTTTGCCGACAAACAGGGTGACGAACATCTGGGTGTCGTTGCCATCGGAGAACACGTCGTTGATTTTCTTGAGCGCTCCGCAGACGCCGCTGCCCGAAATGAGACGCAGGGCCGACCGGGTCAAAGCCATATACAATGACGCGGGGATTCCCTTTCCGGAGACGTCTCCGACGGCGAAATAGAGGAAATGGTCCTTGATTATGAAGTCGTAAAGGTCTCCTCCGACCTCCCTTGCGGGATGCAGGGCGGCATACAGGTCCACCTTGCTGTCCGTCGGGAAATTCTTCGGAAGCATGCTCTGCTGGATCGTGCTTGCGATGCTCAGGTCGTTCTCGTACTTCTCCTTCGAGGCCTTGGTGCTCTTGAGTTCGCGGATGTAGCGGTTGATGGCGTGCTGCAGGTAATCCATCGAGCGCTGCAGCTCCTTTATCTCATCTTCGCTGTCGACTTCCGGCAACTTCGCGTTGAAGAAACCCTTGGCCATATTGGTCGCGGCGTACGTGATTTCCGTCATCGGCTGCATTGTGCGTGAGATGACCTTCTTGCTGCCGAAATAAAGGACCAGGAGCCCTATCAGCGCTATGGCGAAGAGATTGAAGTTGATGGCCTTGGCGGATTTGTAGACCGTGTTGAACGGGCACACCATCAACGCCGACCAGCCGTTCTGCATAGGGCCGTATGCGGCATAGGAGAGCCTTCTGGGCGAGAATTTGTATTTCACGAAGCCGCTCTTGCCCTCAATCATTTCCGTGCTTAAGCGTATCATCTCCTCGCTCATGTCGTTCAGCGCCGTCGAGAAGATGGTCTCGTTGAGAATCTTGTCCTTGTCGTAATGCGATATGTACGAGCCGTTGCGGCCTATGAGCAGGGTGTATGCGTTGTCGTAGGGCTTGAGGTTGGCGATCTTGTCGGTCAGCCATTCGAGCGAGATGTCCGATTTGATTATTCCGATGAAAGTGCCGGTGGTGTCATACAGAGGCTTGCTGTAAGACGCGACCATTGCACCCGAGGCATCCGTGTCGAGCGAGGGGTCACACCAGTACTCCTTGCCGAGAAGCTTGGGTATCAGGTACCAGTCGAAAGTGTGGTAATCGTAGTCCGCGTCGCCGAGGGCCCTTGTGGTGACTGTCCCGTCGGCGCTCTTGTCCGACATCACCATATGGTAATAGTCCTTGTCTGAATAGGCGTAGGGCTCGAAGGCTATGGCGCAGGAGATGATGCAGTCGTCGGCCTTGATGACCTCCTCGCATATCAGGCGCAGGTCCTTCTCGCTGTTCTTGCGGTCCGTGACGCTCCAGGCCATTGTCTCCGTGGACGCCTCCACGTCCACGAGCACCTTCTCGATGTCGAGTATGGTGTTGTCCAGGGCCCTCCTAAGGCTCTTTGTGGCTTCCTGCTTGATCGCGGCCACTGAAAGAACGGCCACGCTGAGGAGTGCCGCGAGAAACACTATCATCGTGATGAGCAGCGTCCTCCTGCTCAATTTGGTTGCAAGTGAATGGGAAGAGCTCATTTTATGAAGGTGTCGTAGTCAATGGGTGATGAAATGAAGGAATTCTCCAGGAGCCTGGCGTTGATGGTGCCGAAAAGCTCCCTGTTGACCTGCTCGAACGTGGCGCTTCCGTCCTCACGGGAGATCTGGGACTCAAGGATTTCGTTGAGCATCAGTTTCTGGAACCAGCGGTTGGTGGAGATGTTGTCCTCCCTGGCGTGGCGCATCACCAGGTCTATGGCTTCATCCTTGTTTTCGCGGACATATTCCCAGCCCTTGCGGGAGGCCTCCCTGAACTTGTCCACGGTGTCCTTGTGCTTGCGGTAATACGTTTCCGTGACGTAGACGCCGTCTTCGGGATAGTTGTAGCCCATATCGGCGAACCTTACAATATTCTCGTCGGGAATCTCGCCCCTGGCGAAAAGCAGCGACAGGTACTCGCTGTAGCTGTAGCACAGAGTCGCGTCCACCGCTCCCGAAAGGAATACGTTTATTCCCTTGCTGAAATATATCCAGTCGATGTCCAGGGAATGTTCGCTGGCGTACATTGTGGCGATTTCGCTGTGTCCCGACTTCCATATCGCCACTTTCTTGCCGTCAAGGTCGCGGAAGGAGGATATCGGTGTGCGGCTCACGCACATCAGGGTGTTGTTCTGGGAAACCTGCATCACGTTCACCAGGGGGATGCCGGCGTCGCGCGCGAACATCGCCGTGATCAGATTGTTGGAGATGAAGTCCACGGAGCCGTCCGCAAGGAAGTCGGTGGCGGATTTGGATGTGTTGGCGCTCAGATGGACTATCGAGACGTCCAGCCCGAGGTCGGAGTAGAAGCCCTTCTCGAGTGCCATATAATAGCCCGCGAACTGCGCCTGGGCGGTCCACTGGGGCATGAATCTCACCTGCTGCGCGGATGCGGTGGAAAGCAGCGCGGCGGCGAGTGCTATGCTTGCAAGGAGTCTTTTCATCGTGCGGGGGGCAATATGAGGCTTACGCCGTCGTGGATGATGCTTATTTCAAAAGATGTGGACGCGGTGATCTCGCCGTCGAGTGCCAGCGTGATGAGGTCCTTGGAGGAGAGTGTCACTTTCTGCGCCCTGCGGTATTTGAGATGGCGCAGGCAGAATTTGTCTGTCAGGTGCAGCCCCTTCTCGTATTTCCCGATTATCGCGGCGAACACCGGGAGGGACATCGGCTTGAATGCGCAGACATCCATAAGGCCGTCGCTCAGGTCGGCGTTGGGGGCGCAGAGGTACTTGCCGCCGCAGTATCTGCCGTTGGCCATCGTGGCGAGCAGCATCGAGCGGCGTATCATCGTCTCGCCGTCCGAAACCAGCCTGATGCGGTTGTGCCTGTCGGAAAGCAGCGCCCGGAGCACACCCTTGCGATAACCGTCCGTCTCGTAGCGGTTGGCGTATTTCGCTACGGCGGCGTCGAAGCCGACGTTGACTGTGTTGAGCGCGTAATTGTCGTTTGCCCTGATGGCGTCAATCATCCGCGCCTCTCCCTCCAGGATGCCTCTGACCGAGGTGAACTCCCTGTCGGGGAAGCATTTCAGGAAATCGTTGGTGCACTTGTCGTATTCGAGGATCGCCAGATGCTTGAGCGGCTTGAGAACCAGCGCAGACACCACTTCGTTGACCGTGCCGGAGCCTCCGCAGGCCACGAAGCACACTTCGTCGGCGGGGTTGAGGTCGCAGTAGATGTTGACGAAAAGAGTCGCCTCGCCCTTTCCTTTGGTGACGTGGATCTCGTAATCGATGTCCTCCCTGTCGATCTGCTCCTGCAGACCGGGAAGAATCCCGTCCTTGAACCGTCCGTTGACTATGAAAACGTATTTCATTCCGATGTGTTATTTTTCGTATCCGAAATATTGCCCCTTTCTCGAGACGGGCACTCCCGTCTTCATCCACGCCGGTGCGGGCTCGCCCTTGAGGTAGTGGTCGAAGAACTGCTGCAGGCGGATGGAGAGGTCCTTGCAGTTGCGCCTCTCGCGCAGGTTGTGCGCCTCGTTGTTGTATTCCAGCAGCCAGGCGGGATGGCCGAAGCGCCGCAGGGCCATGAAGAACTCGATACCCTGGTACCAGGGCACCGCGCCGTCGTTGTCGTTGTGCATTATCAGCACCGGGGTGGTCACGTGCTCGGTGTGGAATATGGGCGAATTTTCGATGTACAGGTCAAGCCCGCCCGGCGCCCACAATGACGTGCCGATGCGGCTCTGGCCCATCTCGTACTGCATAGCCCTCACCATACCGGACTCCCAGCGGATGCCTCCGTAGGCGCTGGTCATATTGCCCACAGGAGCCCCCGCTCCCGCGGCGGCGAACATATCCGTGCGGGTCACCAGATAGGCGGTCTGGTAGCCGCCCCAGCTCTGTCCCTGGATGCCCACCTTGCTGCGGTCGATGAACGGGAACTGTTCGCACATAGCCTCCACGCCGGCGCAGATGCAGTTGTAGGCGCTCTCTCCGGGATGTCCCACTTCATAGACGATGTCGGGGATGAACACGACGTAGCCGTTGGACGCGAAATAGGGGAAGTTCACGGTCGAGCGGCTCGGTGCGGGAGGGAAGTAGCTGTAGATGTTGTCGCTGTATTTTTCGTAGAAATATGAAATCATCGGGTACTTCGCGCTCGTGTCGAGGTTTTCCGGAGTGATGAGTATTCCGTCCAGAGGAGTGCCGTCGTAGGCGGTCCAGTGCACCAGGCGGGCGTCGCCCCAGACGTAGCTGTCCTGCTGGGGGTTGATCGCCGTGTGCTTCTGCTCTGTCTTCCAGTTGTCGGCGGTGGTGTGGAGGTCGGAACTGTGGCGGAAGTCGCCCTTGCGGTAGGCGATGACCCCGGATTCGCTCCTGCAGGCCGAACTGTAGCCGTACGGGGCGGTGAAACTGCTCCTGAGACCCGGTTTGGAGACGTTGAGGGTGGCGTAGCCGTTCTGCTTGGAAACCCTGTCGTGGACGTTGAGATATACCGTCTCCTTCTTGCCGATCAGCGTGCTGACGCCAAGGCGGCGCAGCGCGGGTGACGTCTTGTCGCGGTCAAGCCGCACGTATCTGTAGCGGACCTTGTCCGCGCGTCCCGCGCCCTTTGTAAGGTTGACCGCCTTGCCGCCGTCCGCGCTGATGTGGAAGATGTCGTATTCGTCGGCGAGAAGGAAGGTGTCGCAGCCTTCGATCCAGTGCGGCCTGTCGGTGTTGGGCTTCGGCCCGGGGTGGTCGTCCTCCGTGTCGTGGAAGACGCCGCCGATGCCGGCGGTGAGGTTGATCACCGCGCCGTCCTCGACGCGGTAGCTGTGCCAGCCGAGGTCGTCGGTGTCGTACCAGAGGAAATGCCTGCCGTCGGGGGAGAGCGTCGGAGTGGAGCACAGACCTGTCACCACGGTCTTCTGGATTCCGCTGCCGAGGTCCACGAAGCGCACGTCGCATTTGTCGTTGCTGTCCCAGGTGGACTGTATCAGGTACGGCTCGCGGTCGACGACCATCGCAAAGCCGCCTTCAGCCCCGTCAAAATAGGATACTCTCTCGGAGATGTTGCGGCTGATGACGATGACCTGTCCCGCCTTGGCGTCGAGATTGACCACAGCGTCCAGGGTGGCGTCGGCAAGCCGTGCGGCGGATGCCTTCTGGAAAGGAGGGGTCATATAGATGTCATAATTCCATATGTCGAGCGAAGGTGTCTCGAAGTCGTAGAGAGTGGTGTCTTTCTGCGGCACGAATTCGGACAGGCCTATGATCAGCCTGCTTGACAGCCTTGAGAAGGTAAGAGGACATTTTTCGGTGATGCACCATCCCTGCGGGAATCCGTCGGAGAAGTCCTGAGGCACAATCTCCCGCGCACCGTTGTCGTCGCCAAGGAAGATGGAGCAGTGCCTGCTGCCGGTGGAGTTGGTGTCAGCCGAAGCGGTGAATGCGAACCTGTCGCCTGACTCGTTGAAGACCGGCTTGCCGTACAGCGCCTTCCCTTCGGAGACGATGATGCTGTCCCCGGCCGCCAGGCGGTAGAGCACCACCCTGTCGGATGAGAGGGAATCCTTCTTGTCCTTCTGGAAGACCGCCGCGAAACGGCTGCCGGAGGGGTCGAAACCGCCCTTGCTGACGCCTTTCAGCGTGTCCGGCGCCTGCCCGGGCACAGCCAGGACGAGCGACTTGCCGCCCTTGCCCTCGATGCCGTAGGCGAATGAGGGGGTGCCCTGTCTGGGCGCCGTCAGGCTGGTCGCGCCGGCATATCCGGTCACCTCGAACGTCCTGAGGTCGATGAAGGCCACGGAATCCTTGGGAGCGTCGGGCCCCTTCTTTTTCTTGATTTTCGCCTGTCTGAGCGTGTCGTAGGGCTGTTTTATCCTGCACACGGCCCAGGTGCCGTCGTATGCCATCGAGGCGGAATGTCCGCGCGCGATCTCTACGAGGCGGCCGGTCTTGAGTTCCTTGAAATACAGCGTGCCGTCGCCGTCCTGCGGGTTGACCGCATAGGACACTATGCGCCCGTCGTCGCTGATGGTCACGTCCTGGACGCTCTGCCAGGAGTCATACGCGCCGTGGTCGAGAGGTTTCTTGTCCGTCGGAGCGGCGGTTGCCGCGGCCGCCATCAGAAGGGCCGGCAATATCAGGTGAAGATGTCTTGTCATTGATGTGGTGAAATTTTGTTCAAAACCTTCAAATATACTAAATATTGGTCACTTATCCTCCAATCTTGCGCCGAAAAAACGATGTCTCCGGAAATTTCGGCCGTCAGTGTTTTTTTTGTCAATTATTGTTTAAATTTGTGGATATGATGTTTTCCGGGCATATCAGACATATGATCGTCGCGTCGTTTCTGACGCTCGGGGCGGTCTGTGCGTTTGCCCAGAACAATCCGTACAAGATAAGCGACAGCCTCTACGAATACTACGTGCGTGCGCAGAAACTGCGCTCGGAGCCTGTCTGTATGGCGGTGGGCGACACGATGTACAACGAAGCCGTCAAGATGGGAGATCTCAAGGCGCAGTGCATAGCCATGACCATACCGGTGGCATATTACTCGTCCTCGAAGGACATTTCCCGCATGGTGACGGCGGCCGAACAACTCAGAAGCATCTCCCGTCTCAACGGCTATCCACAGTATGTCTACTACTCATACAGCCAGACGTTTACGACCTATCTCAACAGGGGTATGGTCGACGAATGCAACCGGATCCTCGACGAGATGTACGCGGAGGCCAGGGAGACTGACGACGCCTACGGCCTCTCGCAATGTATGACCAACAGCGCGAAACTGTATCATTTCCGCCAGCATTACAATCAGGCGGAGCGCTACTACATCGAGGCGGCGGAACTGCTCGAGAAGGCCGTGCCGGAGCAGAGTCCCTCCGGCAACTACCTCTCCGCGGCGGACTGCATGCTTCAGCAGGGCGATTACAGAAAGGCCCTGAAATATATCGAGAAGGCCGAGGGGCACTATAATTCCAAAAGCACGCTGCTCAACATCCTTGACCGCAAGGCCGAATGCCATTATATGATGGGCAATGACAGCGCGTTCGTGGCCGATGTGGCGCAGATACGCGAGGTTGAATCTTCCTATGGAAAGAACAGCCGGGACCTGCGTTACCGGGTGCTGCTCAAGGCCAGAAGCGGAAATACGGACGAGGCGGTGGCAGAACTGCACAAGACTCACAACGGCCTGGCGTCGTTGCGGCTGGCCGAGACCATATACAAGTCCAAAGGCAATTATACGGCTGCCCTTCGCGAGGCCGACAGCGCATTTATGCACCTGCTGACATTGAACGCCAAGGTGGCTTCGGAGGACATCGCCGAAGCTTCGGCGACCATCGACAACGAAAGGCTCAAGACCGAAAACGCCCTTCTGGAGAGCGGGCGCAACAGGACCATAAGCATATTCGCCATCGTGCTGGCGACGCTGCTGCTGGCGACAGCCGTGATATTGTTCGTCTCGAGGCAGAGGATGCGCCGCAAGAACATCGAACTCGAGCAGGCCAAGGACAAGGCCGAACGCTCCGAGAAGATGAAGACCCTCTTCGTCCAGAACATGAGCCACGAGATACGCACGCCTCTCAACAGCGTCGTCGGTTTCTCGCAGCTTCTCGCCGAGGATGACGGGACGGACCCCGAGGGAAGGGAGGAGTACTCGCAGATAATCAGCGAGAACGCCGACCAGCTCGCCACGCTCATCGACGACATACTCAACATATCCGACATCGAGAGCGGCAAATGTGCGCTGAACCCGGTGAACCTGCATTGCAACGAAATCTGCCGGGAAACTTTCGTGACGATGACCTCGCGCGTGCCGGCCGGCGTCGAACTGCAGTTCGAGTCAGAAGTGCCGGACGAATTCACCGTGCGGGCAGACAGGCTGCGCGTCAGACAGGTGCTGACCAACCTGATTGGCAACGCCTGCAAGTTCACCGAAAAAGGAATGATCCTGGTCACGGTGTCCATCAGGGAGAATCCCGGCTTCGTCACTTTCGCGGTGGCGGACAGCGGCGCGGGCATACCGGAGGACAAGGCGGAGGCCATATTCGAGCGTTTCGAAAAGCTCGGAAGCTTCAAGCCGGGCACCGGCCTCGGACTGCCGATCTGCCGCATGATCGCGCAGATGATGGACGGCCGGGTGTGGCTCGATACGGAATATAAGGGCGCGGGCGCACGTTTCGTGTTCACGCTCCCCACAAACAGACAATGATATCATCCAAACCTTTTATCAGAAAGAAATGAAAAAAGTAATTTTGGCTTTTGCCATCCTTCTTGCCGGATTGACGGCCAGTGCGCAGCCTTACAACTGGTCTGCCGGTCTGAGAGGCGGAGTGTCCGGCCTCTCCGTCGTAGGAAAGCATTATCTCAATGAAGAGAATTCCATAGACCTCGCGGCTTCCGTCTTCTTCGGCGGATGGGGATTCGAGGCTTCCGGACTGTACGAATGGAACCTTCCCGTGGCCGACGGTCTCGACTTCTATTATGGCCCCGGTGTCGAGGTCGGCTCCCTGCCGGTTGAAAACGGCTCCGCTTTCTGCCTCGGCCTGGTGGGCGTAGCGGGACTTGAATACAAATTCAGTTCGGTTCCTGTAGCGCTGTTCTTTGACTATCGCCCGAGGTTCACCATCACGGTGGGCAGCGGTGCAGGTTTCGGTCTCGTTGATTTCGGTCTCGGTGTCAAATATTGCTTCTAGGCTGCTTGCTGCAGCTTTCCTCGCGGCCGCGATATGCGCTTGCGGGGATGCGGACGGCTCCCTTCCGCGCGCAAAGGCGGACGCGGACGTGACCGCCGCAGTGGACGCGTTCGTGGACGCGACCGTGACGGTTCCTCAGCAGCCTGAGTTCATCACCCTGCACAGCGTGATGCTCCTCAAGCACGGCAAGGTGATTGCCGAGCGATGGCTCAACGGTGCGGGCCCTGAGATTCCGCACATAATGTATTCGATAAGCAAGACATTCACCGCCGCCGCGGCGGGTTTTGCCGTGGACGAAGGACTGCTCGACGTCGATGACAGGGTTGTGGATTTCTTCCCGGACAGGCTTCCGGAGGATGTGTCCGAAAATCTTGCCTCGATGAGGGTTCGTGACCTTATGACGATGACCTGCGGACAGGCAAGGGAGGCGGCGAACGTGTACAATCGTGAAATCGATCTGGAACAGGCGTTCCTCTCCGCTCCGGTGGAATACGCCCCGGGCACGCATTTCGTCTACAACACCCTCGGCACCTATATGGTGTCCGCAATATTGCAGAAAGTCACCGGGCAGAAAGTCGTCGATTACCTGGATACCAGGCTCTTCCAGCCCCTCGGCATAGAGAAGCCCGTTTGGGAAGAAAGCCCGCAGGGCATAAACCTCGGCGGCACCGGCCTCTTCATCAAGACGGAAGACATGGCCAAGATGGGGCAGCTGCTCCTGGACGGAGGAAAGTGGCACGGAAAGCAGATCCTTTCCCGCGACTGGGTCGCCCAGATGACCTCCAAGCAGGTGGACAACGCCCGTCCTGCCGACAAAAGGCCCGACTGGACACAGGGCTACGGCTACTTCATGTGGCTATGCACCCACGGCGGCGTGCGTGCCGACGGCTCCGACGGACAGTATATAATCGTGCTGCCGGAAAAGGACGCGGTCATTGTGCTGACCACGTCCTCAAATATGTACCAGCCTTACCTGGACCTCGTCTGGGAATATCTCTATCCTATATTGTAGCAGGACATAAGACCTGCGAGGAAGAGACGTCCTTCCTCTTCGGAAAATCCGCGCTTTGAGCCGTATGCCTTCAGGGCTTCCGCGCTCACGGTGCGGATTTCCCCGTATGCCGCGTCGCGGTGTGCCATTATGAAGCCGCAGACGCTTTCCTCGGGGATCATCGCGCAGGAAGACGTGAGGGTGATGCCGAGTTCACCGGGGAACATCGCGAGAATGTCCCTTTTGAGACTGTGGTCGGGGCAGCATGAGTATCCGATGCCCGGGGCTATCAGTCTGAGCCCTTCCGGAAGACCGCTTCTGAGGCGCTCCTGTATCATCTTCGACGCTGTCTCGGCAAGCGCGGCCCTCAGGGCGTAGCCTGTCAGGTCGTCTTTGCCGGTCTCCGGCCCGCTGACACTGACCGCGAAAAGTCCAAGCGGGGCGTTTCCCCCTTCGGGGAACAGGTCGGCGAGGCAGAAGCCGGACGCGCTGTCGCGCAGCATCGGGAAAACTGCTTCATCGGTGACAATGTCGTCTCCGTCCCTGCGGGCGTGCAGGAAGCGCGCGCAGATTCTGACTTTGAGTTCATCGTTTGCGATGCGCTCCAGCGCCTCTTTCCGGAGTTGTTCCCGCATCGCGGGGTCGTTGCCGGCGCGGCATATGCCGTAGAACATCTCCCAGTCGAACATTTCGGTGAATTCTGCAGCGTCCGATTCGCGCAGCGGCAGATCCTGCGGCTCGAACCCGTCCGCGAATCCTCCCGTCCCGGCGTGGCAGCAGCTGCAATGGCTGACGGGGGCGCCGCGGCCGATTTCGTAAAGTGTCCTCAGCCTTGACTGCGCCCCGGCCTCGCTTTCGCGGAACGCCTTCGGGTCCGATATGCATCTCTTCGCCATCACGGCAGTGTCGGAGGCGTTCGCACCGTAGTGCACGTTTGCGTAGAGAGGGGACAGTCTCACGGCGGTGTGTACCGCTGACGCTGCGGCTCCGCCGACGAAAAGCGGCGTGTCGAGGCCGCGCCTGTGCATCTCGGCGCAGAGTTCCTCCATCCGGGAGAGCGACGGGCTGATGAGGCCGCTCACTCCGATGATATCGGCTCCGACCTCGGCCGCGCGGCGCAGTATCTCCTCGCAGGGCACCATCACTCCGAGGTCGATGACCTCGAATCCGCTGCACTGCAGCACGATGGACGTGATGTTCTTGCCGATGTCGTGCACGTCGCCCTGCACGGTCGCTATGAGGAATTTCGGCCGCGCCGACGTGCCTTCTTCATTCTCCATATATGGCCGCAGCACTTCCACCGCGTCCTTCATCACCTTGGCTGATTTCACCACCTGCGGCAGGAACATCTTGCCTTCGGCGAACAGCGCGCCCACCTTTTCCATTCCCGCCATAAGCGGGCCTTCGACCACCGCAATCGCGCTTCCGAGGGTCTGCAATGCCTGCAGCGTGTCCTCCGCCAGAGTGGGCGACGAACCTTTCACGAGGGCACGGGTGAGCCTTTCTTCCGGCGTTGCGGGGATTTCCTCCGCGGGTGCGCCGGCCTTTTCTTCCTGCGCTGACGCGCTTATGCGGGAGGCGATTTCCACCAGACGGGCGGTCGCCTGAGGGTCGGCATCGAAGATGACGTCCTCGATGGCGGCGCGCAGGTCGGGATCCACGGTGTCGTAGACCTGCAGCATTCCCGGATTGACGATCGCCATATCCAGGCCGGCCTTTATCGCGTGGTACAGGAACACAGAGTGCATCGCCTCGCGCACGGGATTGTTGCCGCGGAAGGCGAATGACAGGTTGGAGACGCCGCCGGACGTGAGGGCGTGCGGCAGATTTGTCTTTATCCAGCGCACCGCTTCGATGAAATCCACGCCGAAGCGGGAATGCTCCGCGATGCCGGTGCCGACGGTGAGTATGTTGCAGTCGAATATTATCTCCTCCGGGGGAATGCCCGCGCGGGTGAGCAGGCCGTAACTGCGGGCGCAGACCTCGATCTTGCGCTCAAGCGTCTCCGCCTGGCCCTTTTCGTCGAAAGCCATCACCACCATCGCCGCTCCGAAGTTGCGGATTGTCAGCGCCTTGCGGAGGAATTCCTCCTCCCCGTCCTTGAGCGAGATGGAGTTGACTATGCACTTGCCCTGAGCGTTGCGCAGACCTTCCAGGATGGTGTCCCAGTGGGATGAATCTATCATTATCGCCGCCTTCGCCACTGCCGGCTCGCCTGCGATGTGCCTCAGGAAGGTGCGCATCTTTTCAGAGGAGTCGACCATCGGGTCGTCGGTGTTGATGTCTATTATCGAGGCTCCGCCCTCGACCTGGGCGCGGGCGATGTCTATGGCTTCCGGGTAATTGTCCGAGCTTATCAGCTTGGCGAATTTCTTCGAGCCTGCGACGTTGGTGCGTTCGCCTATGTTGGTGAAGTTGAGGCTTCTGTCGACGGTGACCTTTTCCAGACCGCTTGCGCTGAGCAGTTGCTTTTTCTTCGGGACTGTGCGAGCCTGCTTGCCTTTCAGGGCGGCTGCAATGGCCGCGATGTGCTCGGGACCGGTGCCGCAGCAGCCTCCCGCGATGTTCAGAAGGCCTTCGTCGGCAAGTTTCGACATTTCGGAGGCGATAAACTCGGGCGAGTCGCTGTAGCGGCCCATCTCGTCGGGCAGGCCGGCGTTGGGGTAGAACAACAGCGGATGGCCGCTGAAAGAGGCGACTTCTCTCACGAGGGGAGTCATCGCTTCGATGCCGAGCGCGCAGTTGATGCCGAACGCTTCGAGGCGCGGGCAGTGCTTCACGGACGTGTAGAACGCCTCCAGCGTCTGCCCGGTGAGGGTGCGGCCGCTGCGGTCGCTCACTGTCGCTGAAATCAGCACCGGCAGTGGATTGCCGAGTTCCTCGAATGCGCATATCGCCGCCTTGGCGTTGAGGGCGTCGAAACAGGTTTCCAGCAGGAAATAATCCGCTCCGCCTTCGACAAGGGCCGCCGCCTGTTCCTTGTACGCTTCCTTCATCGTTTCGAAGTCCACGGACCTCATGGCCGGGTTTTCTGCGTCGGAAGCGATGCTCAGCGAGTGCCCGGTGGGGCCGAGGCTGCCGGCGACGAGGATGCGGCGCGGGGCGCGGGCCGCCGCCCTGCGGGCGATCGCGGCCGCTTCCTGCGCCATCCGCGCCGCATCCGGCGCGAGGCCGTACGCCTCCTGGCTCAGCCTGTTCGCTCCGAAACTGTTGGTCGATATGATGTCCGCTCCGGCGGCTATGTATTCTTCGTGTATGCCCTGTATCAGCTCAGGGTCGGTGAGGTTGAGGCGCTCGTTGTCCTCCCCGCGGCGCCCCAGGCGCTGCAGCATCGTGCCGAAGGCTCCGTCAAAGATAAGTATGCGGGACATCTCAGAAATTCTCTTTAAGGACGTCTATGACATTGCCCGCGCGTCCCATAGTGTAGAAATGCACTGCCGGAACGCCCTCCCGCAGCAGGTCGGCGCACTGCGCCGAGCACCAGTCGCGGCCTATGCAGTAGCAGGCCGCGCCGTCCCCCTCGTGCGCCTTGAACTCCGACACCAGCCTCTGGGGAATGTCGATGGAGAACGCTTGAGGAATGGTGTTTATCTGCTTTATCGTGGAGAGAGGCTTCAGTCCGGGGATTATCGGCACCCTTATCCCCGCCTTGTCGCACAGGTCGCGGAAACGGTAGAACACTTCGTTGTCGAAGAACATCTGGGTGATGATGTAGTCCGCTCCGGCGTCCACTTTGCGCTTCAGGAAGGCGATGTCCTCCTCGAGGTTCGGCGCCTCGAAATGTTTCTCCGGATAGGCACCGACACCGATGCAGAAACGTGTGCCGTTGGCTTCGTCGAAGCGTCTCACGGCCCTCACGAGCTCCTCGGCGTGGGTGTAGCCGCCGCTTACCGGGGTGAATCGCTTCTCGCCCAGCAGACTGTCTCCGCGCAAGGCCAATATGTTGTTGATTCCCAGGAATTTGAGGTCCTGAAGCTGGCTTTCGATCCTGTCGGCGTCAGCCCCGCCGCAGATGATGTGAGGCACCACGGAGGTGTCGAATTCGGCCTGCACGGCCGCCGCGACCGCGGTCTCGCTCACCCTGCGCTGCACTGCGTGCCTTGTGAAACTGCCGTCCGGCGAGGGGACGAACTCGAACTCCTCGCGATGGCAGGTGACGTTGATGAACGGAGGCCTGAACTCCATGAACGGTCTTATCGCCTCGAGGAGCTCCTCCTTGGAGACTCCCTTCATCGGGGGCACTATCTCGATGGATGCATACGGCTTCGAGCCGGACGCCAGCTTTTCACTTACTGTCATAATGCACAAAGATAAGCAAAATTATCACTTCCTTATGAACAGGACGGCCATAAGTGGCAGGGCGATTATCGCCATCGTGGCGCTTATCGGGAGATAGATTCCGAAATTGACGTATTTCACCACCAGCCAGGTGATGAGCAGCAATCCGACGCCCATCGCGCTCGAGATGAGGTAGTGCAGGCGGATGTCGGTTTTCTTGCAGACTATGCGGCTGAGGTTCGGCACTCCGAGGGAGATGAATCCTATCGGGCCGCAGATGCTCACCGTGCTGGTCACGAGAAACATTATAGAGAGCAGCTGCAGGGCCTTTTTAAGGGCGCCTAGTTCGATCTCCGAGTTGAAATGGCGCGTCAGGTCGCGGGCGGAAATCAGGGCGGCAGCCATTCCGACGGCGAAGAGGCCGAGCGAGAACAGGATGTCGCCTGTCCGGACTCCTTCCAGGTTGAAATTGGCCGCTCCCCAGAGGTAGTAGGTCTTCATCAGTTCGGGGGTGGGTGCGTTGGTGACGACTATCGTGCCCAGCGAGCCGATGAAGGTGCCGAAGAGTATGCCGAAGGTGATGAGATTCTGCGTGCTCACTTTCAGGGTGACGAAAAAGCATATCAGGGTGCAGAGCAGCGTGCAGACGAAACTGCCGACTGTCAGCGAGCACCAGCCTGTCATCGTGGCGGCCGCGGCGCCGAGGCAGGCTGCGCTGCCGAGGCCGAGGCTGTACACGTCACCGAGCTGGTTGCGCCACAGATACTGCATCTGGATGCCCCCGACAGGGAGCGCGATGCCCGAAAGTATCACATATAGCAGACTCAACATAGGATCATTTTGGAAAAACGATGCAAGATACTATTTTTTCCTCAATATGGCCTCTATGTCGGATGATTCCCTGAGTTTTGCGTAGATATGGACGAGTCTCGGGGCGAAGGATGATGCGACGCCTCTGAACCTCATTGCAAGAATGACAATCAGAGCGGCGGTGCCGATGAGCGCCGCGAAGCCGTAGAGTTCGCGGATGCTGTCGACAATGCCGTTGTATGGTATCAGAGCTGTGAGCGAACGCTCGAATAACGCGTCACCGATCGGTCCGCCCACTCCGGTGCGCACGAATCCCAGCAGACAGAGCATTTCGAAATAGTAGGTGAAATTGGCGTTCGCCTGCACATAGACCGTAAGTGCTATGAAGATGGTGACGTGACCTATGCCGCAGAGTATCAGCGGAACTGCAAGCGCTGCGGTCGGGGTGGTCGCGGATACCAGGAAACGCATCATCACGGTATATGCCAGCACTGCTCCAAGACCGATTGCAGTGAGCCTGCGGGTGTGCCAGTGCCACTTCGTGAGTGCCATATAGCACATCAGCGCACCGATTCCCTGTCCTGCGAAATCCAGCCATTTCAGGTCGGAGAGGGCAATGTAATCCATTCCCATCACGGCCGAACAGAAAGTGTTCTGAAGCACGGTCTGTGTCGCGAGCAGTATGTCGAGGATGAGGAATATACCCATAAAGCGCCAGAAGTTCCGCATCCCGAAGGCTTCCTTGTGGATGAACGGGTGTCTGAGGTTGAACATCGCCCAGATGCCGTAGGCGAGAGTGATGAACGCGACGGCAAGGGCTATGCGGATGCGCGGCGAGTGGAACCACTCGAACTGGTTGCCATAGCAGAATATATAAATCAGCGAGAGGATGAAGATGCTCCAGGTCGCCATTCCGAGCCAGTTTATGCCGTACAGGGGCATCCTGTTCACTGCGTGGATTGTCTTCATGAAGACAAGCGCGAGGATTATTATCAGCAGCAGGTACGCGATCGCAGCGGTGTGCATCATTTCCCAGCCGAAAGTGTCGATTATGCGGATCTGCACCCAGTCGAACACGTTGATGCATCCCAGCACGATGAAGAACACCACCGAAAGGAACACTGCGTAATTGAACGTGGGGGTAATGACTCCGAGCAGGTTGGAGAAGCACTCGAAAGTGCCGTAGAGCCTGCAGAAGCCGCCCAGATAGCATATCGCCAGACGTCCCGGCATAGTGGTCAGATGCGGGAAAATCAGATTGCAGAATATCTGCACGCTCGCCGCGATGATGAGATTCCACTTGTTGGGGAAGCGGAATTTCAGACGGAAGGCCAGCGGGAAATAGAAACTCAGGCCGATGAGCACAGTCTGTCCCATCATCGACACGTCGCCTCCGCTCAGCGCCATCCCGCCCTTCATCTGCTCGAAGGCGGTGAAATACATTCCGTTGGTGAACTGGAAGC
>R18__coassemble_1625_pt1 | contig 22664 bp, 16 predicted proteins | sample R18__metabat2_low_PE_003 | metagenome-assembled genome bin R18 | reverse complement strand
TGAGCACGTCGCGTGCCGAGAACCTGTCGAAATCATACACCAGGATGGCTCCTTCGCACATCCATTGGCCGTACAGCTTGCCCCACAGCGACTTTCCCCAGCCCGTCTCGGAGATGGTGAAATGCACTCCGTCGGGATCCACGCCGTGCCAGTACCTCGCCGTCATATAGTGGCCGAGGGCGTATTTGTATGAATGGGTGACCAGTCTCGGGTAGCCTGAGGTGCCGGATGTGAAGAGCATCAGCATCGGGTCGTCGCCGCCGGCATTGCTTCTGGAGCGCTCATACTCGGTGCTGAACATCTTGAATTCATCGTCGAAACTGCGCCAGCCTTCACGCTTGCCGCGGACGATGATTTTCGCCTTCATCCCGTCATAATGGGCCAGTGCGGCGTCGACTTCGGATGCGATGTCGCCGTCGGCCGTGCAGAGAATCGCGCTGACATCTCCTCCACGGAAACGGAAGTCGAGGTCGTGCTCCTTGAGCTGGCTCGTGGCGGGGATTGCCACCGCTCCGATCTTGTGCAGACCGAGAATCGCGTACCAGAACATCCAGTGGCGCTTGAGAATCAGCATCACGTGGTCGCCCTTCTTTATGCCGAGCGAAGTGAAATAGTTGGCGCAGCGGTTCGACGCCCTCTCGAGCTGGCGGAAGGTGATCTTCTTTACCGAGAAGTCATCACCGACATAAATCATCGCCAGTTTGCCGGGAGTCGCCTCTGCAATGCTGTCGATCGTGTCGAACGCAAAATTGTAGTTGTCGATGCCGTTGAAATCTATCTTGACGGGGACACCGTTTGCGTCTGTGTCCACGTCTATGAATTTCTCTATTGCCAGAGGCTCCGTGAGTTTGTCGGGAGCCAGCGTGCCGGCGACTTCTGCTTCGTCATATTCTGTCTTCTCACCGGGAAGGATCACCGCGCAGAAAGTGCAGTCGGCGCCTCCGGTGGCGATCATTCCGTGGGGCGTGGAAGAATCGTAATAGATGCTGTCGCCCTCGTCCAACACCAGCACGTGGTCTCCGATCTTCACCTTGAGCGAGCCGCTCATTATGAGGTCGAACTCCTGTCCGGTGTGGGAGGAAGTGTGGATGGGCTTGTTCTGCAGGTCCTCTGAGTATTTGTAAGTCACCCAGTAGGGCTCGGCGACCTTCTTGCGGAAGAGAGGGGCCATGTTGCTGATCTCTATTCCGTCCTCCTTTGTGGTGAGCTGTCCTTTCCCCTTTCGCGTCACGGTGTAGGATGACAGGCGGGCGTTGTTTTCCTCCAGAAGCTCCGTGAGCTCCATATTGAAGGCACGCGCACAACTGTATATGAACGAGAAGGGCACGTCAACGCCGCCGGACTCGCAGAGTCTGAACTGCTCCTCGCCCAGGCCGGTCAGGGAGGCCATCTGCGCCTCCGACAAGCCCATCACGATGCGCATCTCGCGGATACGGGTCGCCACCTCGGCGATTCTCTGTCCTGAATTTGCAGATGAGATGTCCATTGTCTAGAGCTGATTTCTGATGACCTTTCCGCTGCTTGTCTTGGGGAGAGAATCGCGGAAAACTATGATTCTCGGATATTTGTAGGGCGCCGTGTTCTTCTTCACGAAGTCCTGGATCTCCTTCTTGAGTTCGTCCGTGCCCTCCACTCCGGGAGCGAGGACTATGCTGGCCTTCACGACCTGTCCCCTGGTCTCGTCAGGAGCCGCGGATACGCCGCATTCCAGCACGTAAGGGAGCTTGAGGATGACGTCTTCGATCTCGAACGGTCCTATGCGGTAACCGGAAGACTTGATCACGTCATCCACGCGGCCGATATATCTGTAGTATCCGTCCTCGTCCTTCCAGGCCGCGTCTCCGGTGTGATACCAGCCGTCGTGGAACTTCTCGGCATTCTCGGCGTCGTCATTGAAATAACCAGTCGTGAGGCCGCAGGGATAGCCGTCAGAAATCCTTATCACTATCTCGCCGGATTCACCTGACGCGCAGATCTGGCCGTCGTGGTTCATCAAATCTATGTCAAATCCGGGCACAGGCTTGCCCATCGAGCCCTCCTTGTTCTGCATTCCGCGCAGCGTGGCGATGCACAGCGGGGTCTCGGTCTGGCCGAAGCCCTGGCGAATCTTGAGGCCGGTCTCGTGCTCGAAGCGGTAGTAGGCTTCGGTGTTGAGCGCTTCGCCGGCCGTGGTCACCTCCTTGAGCGAGGAGAGGTCGTAAGCCGACATATCCTCGGCAAGAAGCAGACGGTACATCGTGGGGGGAGCGCAGAAAGAAGTCACCCTGTATTTCGCCATCAGCCTGAGCACATCCGAGGCGTGGAAGCGGTTGAAATCGTACGAGAGTATGCATCCTTCGCACATCCACTGGCCGTAGAGCTTGCCCCACAGGGCCTTCGCCCATCCCGTCTCGGATATGGTGAGATGGATGCCGTCGGGGTCGACGCCGTGCCAGTACCTTGCGGTCATATAGTGGCCGAGGGCATATTTGTATGAATGGGACACAAGTCTGGGATAGCCCGTGGTGCCGGAGGTGAAGATCATCAGCATCGGGTCGTCGCCGCCGGCGTTGCTCTTCGCACGGTCGTAGTGCGTGCTGTACATCTTGAATTCCTCTTCGAAGGAACGCCATCCCTCGCGCTTTCCGTGCACGATTATCTTCGCCTTGACGCCGTCATAGTGAGCGAGCGCGGCGTCGGCCTCGGAGGCGACTTCGCCGTCAGCCGTACAGATTATCGCGCTGACACCTCCGCTGCGGAAGCGGAAGTCGAGGTCGTGCTCCTTGAGCTGGCACATCGCCGGGATGGCGACGGCGCCGATCTTGTGCAGGCCGAGCATTGCATACCAGAACTGCCAGTGCCTCTTGAGGACGAGCAGCACGCGGTCGCCCTTCTTTATCCCGAGAGAGGTGAAGTAGTTGGCGCAGCGGTTCGACGCCCTCATCAGCTGACGGAACGTTATCTTCTTTTCGGTGAAATCATCTCCCACATAGATCATCGCAAGCTTGTCGGGATGAGCCGTGGCGATGCGGTCGATGGTATCGAATGCGAAGTTGTAATTGTCTATGTCCTTGAACTTTATGCTTGTCGGGACACCCGCGGCGGAGACGTCGCAGCTTACGAAGTCCTCGATGGCGAGAGACTCCGTGAGCTTGTCGGGAGCGAGCGTGGCGGTGACCTTGGACTCGTCGTATCCGGACTTCTCTCCGTGGAGGATTATGGCTATGAATATGCAGTCCTTGCCGCCGGTCGCGATCATTCCGTGAGGGGTGGACGAGTCGTAGTAGATGCTGTCGCCTTCCTCGAGGACGGTGCAATGGTCGCCGACCTTGACCTTGAGGGAGCCGCTGACGATGTAGTCGAACTCCTGGCCGTTGTGGACGGTCGTGTGTATAGGAAGATTCTGCAGCTCCTCGGAGTACTCGTAAGTCACCCAGAGAGGCACGGAGAGCTTGTCGCGGAACAGAGGCGCGAGGTCCCTGAGCTCGATGCCGTCCTCCTTCGAAGTCAGCTGACCTTTACCCTTGCGGGTGATGGTGTAGGACGAAAGGCGGGCATTGTTGCCTTCCAGAAGCTCGGTGAGCTCGAGCTTGAAGACTCTGGCACAGCTGTAGATGAAGGTGAAGGGAAGGTCGATCTCCCCGGATTCATATTTGACGTAATCCTCTTCGGAAAATCCGGTGAGACGGGCAGTTTCGCTCACCGTCATTCCCATCACCGAGCGCATCTCGCGTATACGCGAAGCCACTTCAGCAATGCGGATGCTGGGATTGTTGGTTGAAGAAATATCCATAATACACTACGATGCACAAATTTACTCCTCCCGAAGCGTAAATCCAAAAAAAAATCGGATTTATTCTATCTGGGAGTCCTTGAGACCGAGAAAATAGAGTATGCCGTCGAGGCCTATGGCGGAGAGATTCTGGCTTGCGGTAGCCTTGACCTTGGGTTTCGCGTGATAGGCGATTCCGAGTCCCGCGAGGGATATCATCGGGAGGTCGTTGGCGCCGTCGCCGACTGCCACGGCCTGCTCGAGGTTGATGCCCTCGACCTGGCAGAGGATCTTGAGGAGTTCGGCCTTGCGGCGGCCGTCCACCACGTCTCCGAGATACCGGCCCGTCAGGCGTCCGTCCTTGATTTCCAGTTCGTTGGCATAGACATAGTCGAAGCCGAAACGCTGCTGGAGATATTTCGCGAAATAAGTGAATCCTCCGCTCAGGATCGCGGTCTTGTAGCCCACTCTCTTGAGGATCTTCATCATACGTTCCAGGCCTTCGTTGAACGGCAGATTCTCGGCTATGTCCTTCATCACACTCTCGTCCAGACCCTCGAGGAGGGAGACGCGGCGGGTGAAACTCTCGATGAAATCGATTTCGCCGCGCATCGCGCTCTCGGTGATCGCTCTCACCTGCTCTCCCACACCCGCGCGATCCGCGAGTTCGTCGATGCACTCGGTGCCCACCAGGGTGGAGTCCATATCGAAGCAGATGAGTCTGCGCGAACGGCGGTAGATGTCATCCTTCTGGAAGGAAATGTCGAATCCGGGGCACGAAAGGGCCATCAGGTCGTGGCGGAACGACAGCCACTCGGAGTCGCTGATGTGGCCGCGCACCGACAACTCGATGCAACTCTTCGAGTTGCAATTTTTGATGGGGGCTCTGCCCCCATAACGCCCCCCGCTTTCTATGGGCACACGGCCGCTGAGGCGCTTGATGGCGTCGATGTTGAGGGCGTGGGCGGTGATGACGGAGGTGACTTTCGAAATCTCAAGGGCGGTGATGGCGCGTCCGAGGAGGGTCACGATGTAGCGCCCGTGCCCCTGACGCCCCACCCAGCGGCTGTATTCGTCCTCGGTGATCGGGGTGAAGCGGACCTGCACGCCGAGCCGCGTGGCCTCGAAGAGAAGGTCCTTCATTATGAAGCCGCTGCGGTCCGTGGTGGTCTTGAAAAGTATTCCGAGCGTCAGCGAACTGTGGATGTTCGCCTGGCCGATGTCCAGAATATCCGCGTCATACCTTGCTATGACCCCTGTGAGGGCCGCAGTCAATCCCGGCCTGTCCTCGCCGAAGATGTTCACCTGAATTATCTCGATCATTGCTGTGCAAATTGCTTTTCCGGGCTGCAAATTTACAACATTTTGAGCATTCCGCACACCTTTTATTCGCCGCCGCTGAGCATTTCCACGGTGCCAAGGGCATCCGTGGCGCGGACGGTCACGTAGGTGTCATAGCAGGAGAACATCGAGTCGACCTCCTCCCTGCGGGCAGCGCCCCGGCGCGAGAAGACGCTCACCAGCGGCACGACGACAAGACCCGCGACCATCGCGAGGACGCCCGCATTGATCGGCGAAGTGAAGAACGGCGAGATGAACACGCGGCCCGTGAACGTGCAGAACATACATCCGCACATTATCGCCACTCCGCAGATGAAACTTGCCCAAACCGCCGCAACAGAAGTGCGTTTCCAGTAGAGCCCGTAGAGGAACGGGGCCAGGAATGCTCCCGCCAGCGCACCCCAGGAGATGCCCATCAGCTGCGCTATGAAGGTGACCGAGCTGCGCGCCTGCACGATCGCAAGCACGGACGACACGGCTATGAAGAACAGCACGAGGACCCTGATGCACAGCAACTTGCCCTTTTCGTCAAGACGTCCGCGCATCGCCGGGGCGATGATGTCCAGGGTCAGGGTCGAGCCTGAAGTGAGCACCAGCGAAGAGAGCGTGGACATCGATGCCGAAAGCACCAGGATGATGACGATGCCTATCATCAGGTCCGGCAGCGTGGAGAGCATCGAAGGAACGATGCTGTCGTAGACCGGCGTACCTGCCGCGGTGTATTCGATTTCCGCACTGTACAGCCTGCCGAAACCGCCGAGGAAATAGCAGCCTCCCGCGACTATGAAGGCGAAGATCGTCGAGATGACGGTGCCCTTGCGAATCGCCGCCTCGTCGCGTATCGCATAGAACTTGCCCACCATCTGCGGCAGGCCCCAGGTGCCGAGAGACGTCAGCAGCACGACGCCGAGAAGGTAAAGCGGCTGCGGGCCGAAGAAGGAGACGAAAGCGCCCTGAAGCGAAGGCGCCGACTCTGAAGCGACGGTGCTGAGCTTTTCGACCGCGGCGGAGAATCCCCCGTTGCCGTTGAGCACCGATACCACGACCGCGCAGATGCCCACGAGCATTATCAGTCCCTGGATGAAGTCGTTGACGGCCGTGGCCATATACCCGCCCACCAGCACGTAAATTCCGGTCAGCACCGCCATCGCGAGCACGCACCAGACGTAATCGATGCCGAACGCCATACCGAACAGGCGCGAAAGACCGTTGTACAGAGAGGCGGTGTATGGCACGAGGAATATGAATATTATGACGGATGAAATCGTCTTCAGGGCCTTGGAAGCGAACCTGCGCTCGAAGAAGTCGGGCATCGTGGCGCTGCCCAGATGCTGAGTCATCAGTCTCGTGCGGCGTCCGAGCACTCTCCAGGCGAGCAGCGAGCCGATCAGCGCGTTGCCTATGCCGATCCAGGTGGACGCAAGGCCGAAACGCCAGCCGAACTGTCCTGCGTATCCGACGAATATGACCGCGGAGAAATAGGAGGTGCCGAAGGCGAATGCGGTGAGCCAGGAGCCCACGTTGCGGCCGCCGAGCACGAAGCCCTGCACGCTGGAAGTGCTTTTGCGGCAGACGATGCCGACGCCGATCATCACGGCGAAGAACACGGCTAAAAGAGCGATTTTCAGAATCATGATCTGTTGTTTATAAATAAAAAAAAAGCCCGCTCCATCACTATGGGGCAGGTCGTCAAACATATGCTCATATATATACGGCTACCTTCCCCACTCTTGAGTGCGGTAATAATAAATATAGCCGTAGAGATTCATCATAACGTCACAAAACTACGAATCAGGTTCCACATTTCCAAATTTTCCTGCGATTTTCAGCCGATCAGGTTGAGGAAGACGGTGATGACGCTGACGTTGATGATGTCCACGAAGATGGCGCCGACAAGTGGCACGACCACGAACGGAAGGGTGCTGTAACCGTGCTTTGTGCAGACAGCCTCCATATTGGCCATCGCGTTGGGCGTGGCGCCGAGGCCGAAGCCGCAGAGGCCGCCGATGAGCACAGCCGCATTGTAGTCGCCGCCGAGCAGGGGCATTGCAATGAACCTGGCGAAGATCCACATCAGCAGGATCTGCCCGGCAAGTATGCCGACAAGCGGCAGCGCAAGGTCGGCAAGTTCCCACAGTTTGAGGGAAATCATCGCGATGCCGAGGAAAATGCTGAGGGCAATGCCGCCGACGCCGCTTATCTGCCTCACCGGCAACTTGGGGCATCGGGGGATGATTTCCGTGGCGTTGCGTATGATCGCGGCTACGAGCAGCGAGCCGAAATATGTCGGAAAACTGATGCCCAGGGCACTCAGGGCCTTGTTCATCAATGTGCCAAGACCCATTGAAACGAATATTGCGAACACGGCTGCGGCCTTCTTGGAGACGCTTTCGATGCTCTTTTCCTCGAGGATCGGATTGACCTCGGTCTGGGCCGCGGAAGTCGCGGCGTCCCGGATGCCGTCGTCGGAATCATCCGCCGCGGGCGGGCAGGACAGTTTGCGCTTCGTTATCAGACTGCTTGCCAGCGGAGCGCCGAGCAGGGAGCCGGCCACAAGACCGAAGGTCGCGGCGGCCATTGTCACCGACGAGGCGCTCGCGAGCCCCATCTGCGAGAGCATCGCGCTGAATCCTCCGGCGGTGCCGTGGCCGCCGCACATCGGGATCGAACCGATGGCGACACCCAGCAAGGCACTCTCGCCGAACGCCTTCGCAAGGCCGACGCCGAGAAGATTCTGGCATATGATGAGGGCAGACACGAGGCCGACCATTATCGCCAGCGCCTTGCCGCCCTTCCTGAGCAGAGTAAAATCTGCCTGGAAGCCGACCGACGTGAAGAACATCGTCATACACAGGTTCTTGACCGTCTCGTCGAATTCCACCTTTATTCCCCAAATGCAATATATAGTCAGGGTTATCAGCGAGAAGAGCAGGCCGCCCGTCACCGCCGAAGGCAGGCACAACCGTCCGAGCAAGGGGATTCTCTTGTTGAGGAATCCGCCTGCCGACAGCGCCAGGACGCCCAGCGCAACGCTCTGATAAATGTCGAAATGCATCGCCCAAAGTTACTGATAATCCGCAAATCCTCCAAAAAAGAACATTCTTTGCCTTTAATCGGAAAATAAAGGCTATCTTTGTAAACTATGTCGGAAGAAACGGTGCTGAGACTCAGAGACACCAGAAACCTTGACGCCCAAGGGTACAAGTCACTGCTGCAGGATGACGACAGGCAGGTATGCGCACTTCTGAAAGAAGAAGCCCGCAAGGCCGCGGTTTCCGTTTTCGGTCACGACATCTACATCCGGGGACTCATAGAAGTGAGCAACAACTGCCGCAACAACTGTCTGTACTGCGGCATCAGGGCGGCCAACGCCGGCATCCGCCGCTATCGCCTCGACAAAGAAGAGATACTTGAATGCTGCCGCGAGGGTTACGCCCGCGGCCTGCGCACCTTTGTCCTGCAGGGCGGAGAGGACCCGCAGCAGACCGACTCCTGGATAGAGGACGTGGTCCGCTCAATCAGAGAAGAGTTCCCCGACTGCGCCATCACCCTTTCCCTCGGAGAGAAGTCCGCGGACTCCTACCGCAAGTTCCGTGAGGCGGGAGCCGACCGCTATCTGCTGAGACACGAGACCTTCAACGCTGAGCATTATTCAAGACTCCATCCATCCGGGATGTCCCGCGCCCGCAGGCTTGAATGCCTGAAAAACCTCAAGGCGCTGGGCTACCAGACCGGTTCCGGCATTATGGTCGGAAGTCCATATCAGACCGTGGACAACATCGTGGAGGACCTGCTCTTCCTGCAGGAGCTCTGCCCCGAAATGATAGGCATAGGCCCGTTCATCCATCACGGCGGCACCCCGTTCGCGGACTGCCCGGACGGCAGCGTGGAGATGACGCTGAAACTGATATCCATCCTGAGGCTGATGAGCCCCGAAGCGCTGATTCCCGCGACCACCGCACTCGCCACGCTTGAGGGCGGCGCGCGCGTGAGGGGGATTCTCGCCGGCGCCAACGTGGTGATGCCCAACCTCACCCCCTCGCGCCTGCGCGCCGACTACGACCTCTACGAAGGCAAGGCCTGCACCGGCAGCGAAAGTGTCGAAGGCCTTGAAGAACTGAAAAGAGAACTCGCCGCCGCCGGTTACGGCATCGCCGTCAGCCGGGGCGATTATTCCAATAAGAGAAAAGAATGTACAACGTAAAATCAAAGATAGCAGAAGAATTCATCGACGATGCCGAGATAAGGGAGACTCTCTCGTTCGCGGAAGCGAACAGGCACAACAGGCCCCTGATAGAGAGCATCATCGAAAAGGCCGCGCAGTGCAAGGGACTCTCACACCGCGAGGCGGCAGTGCTTCTCGACTGCGAGGAGCCGGACCTGGTGGAAAGGACCTTCAAACTTGCGGAGGAGATAAAGCAGCGCTTCTACGGCAACCGCATCGTGATGTTCGCGCCCCTCTACCTCTCCAACTACTGCGTCAACGGCTGCGTCTACTGCCCCTATCACGCGAAGAACAAGAGCATTCCCCGCAAGAAACTCTCCCAGGAGGAGATCCGCCGCGAGGTCATCGCCCTGCAGGACATGGGCCACAAGAGGCTTGCGCTCGAGACCGGAGAGCACCCGACAGAGAGCCCTATTGAATACGTGCTCGAGTCAATCAAGACCATTTACAGCATCCATCACAAGAACGGCGACATCCGCCGCGTGAACGTCAACTTAGCCGCGACCACGGTCGAAAACTACCGCCCGCTCAACGACGCCGGCAGCGGCACCTACATCCTCTTCCAGGAGACTTACGACACGCAGAGATACAAGGCCCTGCATCCGAGCGGCCCCAAGAGCGACTACGCCTGGCACACCGAGGCGATGGACCGCGCACGCGAGGGCGGCATCGACGATATGGGCATCGGAGTCCTGTTCGGGCTCACGGGCTACCGCTACGACTTCACCGGCCTGATGATGCACGCCGAACATATGGAAGCGGCGCTCGGAGTCGGGCCCCACACCATCAGCGTGCCCCGCATCCGTCCGGCCGACGACATCGACCCGGAGGAATTCGCGGACGCGGTGCCGGACGACAAGTTCCTGCACATCGTGGCCGTGATCCGCTGCGCCGTGCCCTACACCGGGATGATCATCTCCACAAGGGAGTCCCCCAAGGTGAGGGAAAGGGTGCTGGACCTCGGCATCTCGCAGATCAGCGGCGCGTCGCGCACCAGCGTCGGCGGTTACACCGAAAAAGAATACGAGGAGGACACCGCACAGTTCGACCTCGCCGACAGGCGCACTCTCGACGAAGTCGTGCAGTGGCTGATGCAGCTCGGTTACATCCCTAGTTTCTGCACCGCCTGCTACCGCGCGGGACGCACCGGCGAGAGGTTCATGAAGATATGCAAGTCCGGAAAGATACAGGACTGCTGCACCCCCAACGCACTGCTGACCCTGAAGGAATATCTGCTGGACTATGCTTCTCCGAAGACCCGCGAACTCGGGGAGAAACTTCTCCGGGAAGAGATTGAAAAACTGAGCAACCCTGCCCTCCGCATCGCTGTAAACGAGGATATGGAGAAGCTGGAAGCCGGCACAAGAGACCTGAGATTCTGATATATATGACTGACACGCCCAATTCATCCAGACTCCACATAGTCCTGCTGGGAGAGCGCAACAGCGGCAAGTCGTCGCTGCTCAACGCCCTCGCCGGGCAGCACGTGGCCATAGTGTCGGACACTCCCGGCACTACCACCGACCACGTGGCAAAGGCTATGGAGATAAGCGGACTAGGAGCGTGTCTTCTCGTGGACACGGCAGGTCTGGACGACTGCGGCGAACTCGGCGAAAAGAGGGTTTCCGGCACGCGAGAAGCCGTCCGCTCGGCCGACATCGCGCTGGGAGTCATCGACTCCGCCACAGGCGTTCTGCCCGAATTCCCCGTCAGCGGGATTCCCCTGGTACCGGTCCTGAGCAAATGCGACCTTGACGGCACCGAAGGCCTGAGCGACGCGGCCAGGGAGAAATACGGCAAGGCTCCCGTGAGGGTCAGCACCCTCTCCGGAGAAGGCTTGAAGGACGTGACAGCGGCGATCCGGGAGGCTCTGCCCGAAGACTGGGACGCGCCGCTTCTGACCGCTGACATTATAAATGAAGGTGAACTCGCCCTGCTGGTGATGCCGCAGGACAGCCAGGCGCCGAAGGGCCGCCTGATACTCCCGCAGCAGCAGACCATAAGGGAACTTCTGGACCGCGGCTGCCGCGTAGTCTGCTGCACGACCGACCGCCTCGCGCAGACGCTCGCCTCCCTCAAGGAGGCTCCGGCCGCGATCATCACCGATTCGCAGGACTTCCCCGCCGTGCACGCGCTCACCCCTCAGGGCACCCGCCTGACTTCATTCTCCATCCTTCTCGCCGCGAGCAAGGGTGACATCGGATATTTCCGCGAAAGCGCCCGCAGGATCGACAGCCTCACCCCCGCTTCGAGGGTGCTGATTGCCGAAGCCTGCACCCACGTCCCCGCATCGGAGGACATCGGACGCGTGAAAATTCCCCGCCTGCTGCGCTCCCGCGCGGGAGAGGGGCTGCGCATCGACGTCGTCTCGGGAAGGGATTTCCCCGAGGACCTCAGAGGCTATGACCTCGTGATCCACTGCGGCGCGTGCATGTTCAACCGCCGCTACGTGCTCGCAAGGGTCGAGCAGGCCCGCAGCCAGGGAGTGCCGATGACAAATTACGGAATCACAATCGCTTACATAAACAATATCAAATAAATCAACCACAAATGACTATCTCATCATTACAAGACCTCGAAAAGATCAAGGGAGAAGCCCTCGCGTCGCTGACGCTGCGTGACGGCAGTTCCTGGGAATGCGGAGAGGAGACCTGCGGCCTTGAGAAAGGCACGGAGCACATTCAGATTCTCACTTGCGGCGGCACCGGCTGCAAAGCGTCGGACAGTGCCGGAATCGTCGAGAAGATGAAGGAATGCATCAGGACATTCGGAATCGAAGACAAGGTGGAAGTGATCACCACCGGATGTTTCGGATTCTGCGAAAAAGGTCCCATCGTGAAAATCATTCCCGACAACACCTTCTACACCAAAGTCAAGCCTTCAGATGCGGCTGAAATCATCAAGGAGCACATCATCGGCGGACGCAAGGTCACAAGACTCCTCTATGTGGACCCCGAGACCGGCGACTCCGTGAGCGACTCCAAGCATATGAACTTCTACCGCAAGCAGGTGCGCATAGCCCTGCGCAACTGCGGCCTCATCGACCCTGAGAACATCAGGGAGTACATCGCCCGCGACGGCTACTTCGCCCTCGCCGACTGCCTTCAGAGCAAGACCCCCGCGGAAGTCATAGACATCGTGAAGAGAAGCGGTCTCCGCGGACGCGGCGGCGCCGGCTTCCCCACCGGCAACAAGTGGGAATTCGCTTCCAGAAGCGTCTCAGACATCAAATATGTGGTCTGCAACGCTGACGAGGGAGACCCTGGCGCGTTCATGGACCGTTCGATAATGGAAGGAGACCCCAACTCCATCATCGAGGCAATGGCCATCTGCGGCTATGCGATCGGAGCGAAGTACGGCCTTGTGTATGTCCGCGCCGAATATCCCCTCGCAATCCACCGTCTGCAGACTGCGATAACACAGGCGCACGAACTCGGGCTGCTGGGCGAGAACATTCTCGGCACCGGATTCAGCTTCGACATCACCATCCGCTACGGAGCAGGAGCATTCGTCTGCGGCGAGGAGACCGCGCTCATCCACTCTATGGAAGGAAAGCGCGGCGAGCCTACGCTCAAGCCGCCATTCCCCGCAGTGGAAGGCTACAAGAAATATCCGACCAACGTCAACAACGTGGAGACCTGGGCCAATATCCCCGTCATCTTCCAGAAGGGACCGGAGTGGTTCGCATCCATCGGCACCGAGAAGTCGAAGGGCACCAAGGTGTTCGCTCTGGCCGGCAAGATCAACAACGTGGGCCTCATCGAAGTCCCTATGGGCACCACTCTTCGTGAAGTCATCTACGAAATCGGCGGCGGCATCAAGAACGGCAAGACCTTCAAGGCCGTGCAGACCGGCGGTCCGTCGGGCGGCTGCCTCACCGAGAAGCACCTCGACATCCCCATCGACTACGAGAGCCTCACCGCGGCAGGTTCGATGATGGGTTCCGGCGGTATGATCGTGATGGACGAAGACAACTGCATGGTGCAGGTCGCACGCTTCTATCTCGGTTTCATCGTCGAGGAATCCTGCGGCAAGTGCACCCCCTGCCGCATCGGCAACAAGAGGATGCTCGAGATACTCGACAGGATAGTCGAAGGCAAGGGCACGGTCGAGGATCTCTCCAAGCTGGAAGAGCTTGCCGGAGTCATCAAGGACACCGCTCTCTGCGGCCTCGGACAGACCTCCCCCAACCCCGTTCTGTCAACGCTCGCAAACTTCCGCGACGAGTATATGGAGCACGTGGTCGAAGGCAAGTGCCGCGCAAAGCAGTGCATGTCGATGCTCAGCTACACTATCAACGCTGAAAATTGCGTCGGCTGCCACCTCTGCGCCAAGAACTGCCCCGTGGACGCCATCACCGGCATCCTCAGGCAGCCTCACACGATCGACCAGAGCAAATGTATCAAGTGCGGCACCTGCATCAACAACTGCCGTCTGCACGCAATATCTCTCAAATAGCAAAAGATATGGAACAGAACAAGATAAATCTCACAATAGACCATCGCCCCGTGTCAGTCGACAAGGGCACGACAATCCTCGACGCAGCCAAATCCTGCGGCATCGAGATCCCCACGCTGTGCCATATCAACCTGGAAGGCACCTGCGTCAACAACCATCCGGCTTCCTGCCGTATGTGCGTGGTGGAAGTGGAGGGCAGAAGAAATCTCGCTCCCGCCTGCGCGACCACTTGTATGGAAGGAATGGTAGTGCACACGAGTTCAGTCAGGGTGCTCAAGGCCCGCAAGACGATCCTCGAGCTCATCCTTTCAAATCACCCGAGCGACTGCCTCATCTGCCCCAAGTCCGGCGACTGCGAACTCCAGAACCTCGCCCGCAAGCTCAAGATTCACGAGAATCCTTACGCCGGCGGCGAAAAATCCGCTTACGAAGTGGAGAAGACCGTCTCCATCGTGCGCGACATGAACAAGTGCATCCTCTGCCGCCGCTGCGAGACAATGTGCAACGACGTGCAGACAGTGGGCGCCATCGGCGCGGTGAACCGCGGCTTCGAAACCACGATCGCCCCTGCCTTCGGCCTCAAGCTCGCTGAAAGCGAATGCACCTACTGCGGCCAGTGCGTCGCCGTCTGCCCCGTGGGCGCCCTAACCGAGCGCGACAACACCGGCAGGCTCATCGACGACCTCGCCAATCCCCAGAAGGTGGTGGTCGTGCAGACCGCACCGGCGGTGAGAGTGGCCATCGGAGAGGAATTCGGCTATCCCGCAGGCAGCATCGTGACCGGCAAGATGGTCAGCGCCCTGCGCCGCCTCGGCTTCGACTACGTGTTCGACACAGACTTCGCGGCCGACCTCACGATAATGGAAGAGGGCTCGGAGCTGCTCGGACGCCTTACAGGATATCTGAATGGCGACAAGAACGTCAAGCTCCCCATCCTCACCTCCTGCTGCCCCGCCTGGGTCAACTTCTTCGAGCACCAGTTCCCCGACATGCTCGACATCCCTTCCACCGCACGTTCTCCCCAGCAGATGTTCGGCTCGATAGCCAAGAGTTTCTGGGCCGAGAAGATGGGCATTTCCAGGGACAAGATCGTGGTCGTGTCCATAATGCCCTGCCTTGCAAAGAAATACGAATGCGGCAGAGAGGAATTCAAGGTGGACGGCAATCCCGACGTGGACTACTCCCTCTCGACGCGCGAGCTCGCGGCCCTCATCAAGGAGGCCAACATCGACTTCGGCGCGCTCGAAGACGGCGAATTCGACAATCCTCTCGGCGCTTCCACCGGCGCGGCCGTCATATTCGGCACCACCGGCGGCGTGATAGAGGCTGCGCTTCGCACCGCATATGAAATCCATACCGGCAAGACCCTGGAGAAGATAGACTTCACCTCTGTCCGCGGCCTCGAGGGCATACGCCAGGCAAGCGTCGATTTCGACGGCCTGGAGCTCAAGGTGGGCATCGCGCACGGTCTGGGCAACGCCCGCCGCATGCTGGAGGACATCCGCAGCGGAAAGAGCGAATTCCACGCCATCGAAATAATGGCCTGCCCGGGCGGCTGCATCGGCGGCGGCGGACAGCCTCTGCACCACGGCGACGTCGAGGTCTTAAAGGCACGCCAGCAGGCTCTCTACGAGGAAGACCGCAACAAACCTCTGCGCAAGTCTCACGAGAACCCCTACATCCAGCAGCTCTACGCGGAATACCTCGGCAAGCCTCTCTCAGAGAAGGCCCACAAGCTTCTGCACACACACTATTTCAACAAGACAAACAACGAGTAGCACTATGGAGAAGACAAAGATATCCTGCAGCGCATTACAGAAAATCGACGAGATCTGCCTGAGCCACGGAAACGCTGAGGGCGAACTCATCAACATACTTCACGAGACGCAGAACGCGCTCGGGTACCTCCCCGTGGAGGTCCAGGTCAGGGTGGCCCGCAACCTCGGAATACCCGCCAGCCGCGTCAACGGCGTGGTGAGCTTCTACGCATTCTTCACGGAGAAGCCGAAGGGCAAGCACCCCATTTCCGTCTGCCTCGGCACGGCCTGCTACGTGCGCGGCTCCGACAAGGTGCTGGACGAAGTCAAGAAGGTGCTCGGCATCGAGGTCGGCGAGACGACCCCTGACGGCATCTTCTCGCTCGACTGCCTTCGCTGTGTCGGCGCCTGCGGCCTCGCCCCGGTGATGACCATCGGCGGCAAGGTCTTCGGCAACGTGGATCCTAAAAACGTGAGGAAGATCCTCGAGAGCGAGGAATTCAGCGCTTAAAACCGGTTACAGCGGCGTTGTGCCGGACATACACTGTATATGAACCTGATCAAAGCCTGGAACAACCTCAGCCTAATCACGAGGATACTCATCGGATTCGCCGTGGGCGTATGCCTCGCCCTGCTGTTTCCGAAAGCAAGCGCCATAGGAGTGCTCGGCAAGGTCTTCGTGTCCTGCCTGAAAGCGATCGCGCCGGTGCTCGTGGGACTCCTCGTGACCGCGTCGATCGCGAAGGCGCGCGAGGGCTACGGTCCCAGATTCCGGAGCATCGTGGTGCTGTACCTCGCGACCACGCTGGCCGCCGCAATCATAAGCGTGGCCGGCAGTTTCCTCTTCCCCGTCACGCTGAAGCTCTCCGAAGCCACCGCCTCAAGCGCCCCGTCCTCGCTCGGCGACGTGTTTTCCAACCTGCTGACTTCCATAGTCACGAACCCAATAAAGGCCCTGGCGGAAGCCAACTACATAGCCGTGCTCTTCTGGGCGATTCTGCTCGGCATAGCATTGAAGAAACTGGGAGGCGAGGGCACGATCAGCGTGATATCCGACCTCGCCGACGCCTGCTCGGAACTCGTCAGGCTGATAATCCAGTTCGCCCCTCTGGGAATCCTCGGCCTCGTGTACAGCGCCGTCGCGGACAACGGCCTTTCGATATTCGCCGACTACGGCAAACTGCTGATGCTGCTCGTCGGCTGCATGCTGCTCACCGCCCTTGTCCTCAACCCCGCCATCGTCGCGGCGATGCTGCGCCGGAATCCCTATCCTCTTGTATTCAAGTGCCTGAAAGACAGCGGAGTGAGCGCATTCTTCACCCGATCCTCGGCCGCCAACATCCCGGTCAATATGGATCTCTGCAGGCGGATGGGCGTGGACGAGGGATTTTACTCCGTCAGCATCCCGCTCGGCGCCACGGTCAATATGAACGGCGCGGCGGTGACCATCACCGTGATGACCCTGGCAATGTGCAACACCCTGGGCGTGGAAGTCGGTGTCGGCTCCGCGATCATCCTCAGCATTGTGGCCACTCTGGGCGCGTGCGGTTCGTCGGGAGTCGCAGGAGGCTCGCTGCTCCTGATTCCGATGGCCTGCTCGCTCTTCGGCATCAGCCAGGACATCTCGATGCAGGCCGTGTCCATAGGATTCATCATCGGAGTCATACAGGATTCGGTGGAGACAGCCCTCAATTCCAGCGGCGACGCCCTGTTCACGATCGCCGTCGACCAGCGCAACAAACAGAGAGACAAAGCAAAATGAAAAACATACTGGTAATCGGTTCCACCGGCCAGATCGGCTCGGAACTCACGATGAAACTGCGCCGCGAATTCGGCGGCGGCACCACGGTTGCCGGCTATATCCCCGGCTCTGAGCCCAAGGGCAAACTTCTCGAAAGCGGCCCGGCCGAACCTGCGAACGTCTGCGACGCCAAGCAGATCGCCGACATCGTGGACAAGTACGACATAGACACGATCTACAACCTCGCGGCCCTGCTGTCCGCCACCGCCGAGAGGATGCCGCTCAAAGCCTGGGACATACAGATCAACGGCCTGCTCAACATCCTCGAAATCGCACGCGAGAAGCATTGCGCCGTGTTCACGCCTTCCAGCATCGGCTCCTTCGGCCCGACGACCCCTCACGAAAACACTCCTCAGGACACCATCCAGAGGCCCACTTCGATGTACGGAGTGACCAAGGTGGCCACGGAACTCCTTTCCGACTACTATTTCTCCAAATACGGAGTCGACACACGTTCGGTGCGTTTCCCCGGCCTGATTTCATACACCACGCTTCCGGGCGGCGGCACCACCGACTATGCGGTGGAGATCTATTACGCGGCCGTGAAGGGCGAGGAGTTCGTCTGCCCCATCGCACCGGGCACCTATATGGATATGATGTATATGCCCGACGCCCTTCAGGCGGCCGTGGACATAATGAGGGCCAAGCCCAGATATCTAAAGCACCGCAACTCATTCAACATCGCGTCGATGAGTTTCGACCCCGAGGAGGTCGCGGCGAGCATCCGCAAGTACATTCCCGATTTCAGGATGAAATATGCCGTGGACCCCGTGAGGCAGCACATCGCCGACTCCTGGCCCGACAGCATGGACGACACCTGCGCCCGCAAGGAATGGGGCTGGGCGCCGAAATACGACCTGGACGCGATGACTCAGGACATGATAAAGAATCTCAAGAAAAAACTTTTATAATATATGTACGGAAATTTCCAGCAATTCCTCCGCGATGAGCTGAAAGCCATCGACGAGGCGGGCCTCTACAAAAGGGAAAGGGTCATCTGCTCCCCCCAGAGCGCAGTCATCACGCTGCAGGACGGCAGCGAGGCGCTCAACTTCTGCGCCAACAACTATCTCGGCCTGGCCGACAATCCGCGCCTCATCGCGGCGGCAGGCAAGGCGATGGAGGAGCGCGGCTACGGAATGAGTTCGGTGCGCTTCATCTGCGGACAGCAGGACCTGCACCGCAAGCTGGAGGCCGCAGTGTCGGATTACTTCCATACGGAAGACACCATCCTTTACGCCAGCTGTTTCGACGCCAACGGCGGAGTTTTCGAGCCGCTCCTTTCAGCTGAAGACGCGATCATCTCCGACTCGCTCAACCACGCCTCGATCATAGACGGCGTGCGTCTGTGCAAGGCAGTGCGCTACCGCTACGCCAACGCCGATATGGCGGATCTTGAGCGCTGCCTGCAGGAAGCACAGGCGCAGAGGCACCGCCTCATAGTCACCGACGGCGTGTTCAGCATGGACGGCAACGTGGCACCGATGGACAAGATCTGCGACCTTGCGGAAAAATACGGAGCGCTCGTGATGGTGGACGAAAGCCATTCGGCAGGCGTCGTGGGTCCCACAGGCCACGGAGTGGCCGAGCAGTACGGCTGCTACGGACGCATTGACATCCACACCGGCACCTTCGGCAAGGCATTCGGCGGCGCGGTCGGCGGCTTCACCACCGGACGTCAGGAGATAATCGACATGCTCCGCCAGCGCAGCCGCCCGTACCTGTTCTCCAACTCCCTGCCGCCGATGATCGCCGCCGCGGCCATCGAGACATTCAACATCCTCTCAGAGAGCAACGCCCTCCACGACAAACTGGTGGAGAACGTGGAATACTTCCGCGACAGGATGATCGCCGCCGGATTCGACATCAAGCCCACACAGAGCGCAATCTGCGCAGTGATGCTCTACGACGCGCCCCTGAGCCAGAAATTCGCGGCCGAGATCGCCAAGGAAGGCATCTTCGTCACAGGCTTCTATTACCCTGTGGTCCCGAAGGGCCAGGCCCGCATCCGCGTGCAGCTGTCAGCCGCGCACGAAAAAGAACACCTCGACAAGGCCATAGCGGCCTTCATCAAGGTGGGCAAAAATTTAGGGGTGATTTGAAATCACCCCTTTTTTTATCAGATTTCCTGCTGCTTTCTCTTCCAGTTGAGAATCGGGAGTAGGAATGAAATCACCGCCGAGCCGAGCCAGAACCAGGACACGTAGCTGAAGTTGTGGACCATCGCACCGTTCGCCCCTTCGATCAGCGGCTGGTTGTCAAGGAGCACGCCGGTCACTATGTTCTGCAGACCGGCAGCGGCATAAGAAGCCATTCCAACGATGCCGAGCGCTGCGCCGGTAGCCTTGCGGGGCACCAGGTCGACGGCCATCAGGCCGCCGACGAATGCGATCAGCACTCCGATCGCGATGCCGAAGAGCACCATCGCCAGCACGTTGACCCATTTGGCAGGGCCGCCGAAGAGGAACAGGGCAAGAGCGATCGCCTCGAGCACGCCGGACACGAACGCCGGCATCTTGCGGTCACCCTTGAACAGCGAGTCGGAAATCCATCCTCCGAACACGGTGCCCAGAATGCCGAAGATCGGGTTGATGCCGATGATTGCGGCTGCCTCGCCGAGTTCGTAGCCCTTGGCCTCCTGAAGGAAGATCGTGCCCCACTCGTTGATGGCGTAACGGCTCATATACATAAATGCGCTGGAGAGCGCCAGGATCCATACTCCGGGATTCTTGATGACGGCCTTCTGCATACGCTTGGTCTCCGCGCGCGCGGCCGCCTTGGCGTCAGTGGCGCCCTTGAGAATCTCCTCTCTCTTGGAATCGTATTCCTCCTGAGTCATCTCACCGGAGACCACCTCGATCGGGGGAAGTCCCTCGGCCTCGGTGTGGTCGTTGAGGAAAAGAAGGATTATCACTATGCCTATGATGCCGGCGAGAGCGGCTCCGAAGAAGCCCCACTTCCAGCCTGCGGCTGTCACCAGCGAACCGACGAAGATGAAGGAAAGGCCCTCACCTATATTGTGAGAGGCGCTGAAGAAGCCGTAATAGGTGCCGCGTATCTTGAGCGGGAACCAGCGGGAGAGCGAGATGATTGCCGGAGGGGCGCCCATCGACTGGGAGAATCCGTTGACCGCCCAGCAGACCGCGAAGCAGATGAACAGCGCCGAAGTGGGCAGAGCGCCGTTCAGCGCACTGATGCCCAGGATTCCCATCACCAGGTTGGCACAGACTGAAATTATCAGGCCGGTGGCCATGAACCTCTTGATGTTGGAGGCGTCGGCGAGGAAGCCGTTGACGAGCTTTCCGACCGCATAGGACCAGTACAGGCAGGCGCCGATCACGCCGAGCTGCGTCGCGGTGAGCAGACCTGCGTCGATGAGGGGCTGCTTCATCACGCCCATCGAGAGGCGGCACACATAATACAGCGCGTACGCGAACGTGGCCGCAAGGAATGTCTGGAAACGTTTGCGCTTGTAGACCTTGTCCACCTTGTCCGCCGGCACCTTCACCGCCGCGGGAGCGCTCATCTTGTAGAAATCGAACATATCTTTTTCGGGATTCTTCCTGCAAAAAAAGATTGCAGAAACGGTCCGTAAATATAGACATTTCCGCAATCTAAAACAAACCGCGCGGGGCGGACACGACTATTTGATTTCCTTTTCCGGGATAAGATCAGTGTATGCCCTCTCGCCCCAGAGCCGATAGCCCTTCCCTTCCGGACGGGTGCCGCTGAGGAAGGAGTCGATGAAGCCGTTCTTCTCCACGAGCACGGTGTGATAAATCTTTCCGTCAGGGTTGTGGAGGAGTTTGAGGGAGATGCGGCCGCCAAGTCCCCGGCACAGGTCCCATTCCCCGTCCTGCTTCACCTTTATCTTATAGGTCTCGCCCAGGTCGCGCAGCATCGCGTGGCTGCGGCCCCAGGTGCCTCCTTCCTTGCTCACCAGAGGCTTGCCGTCATAGATCACGGAACTGTCCTCGTATGAGATCACGCTGATGTAATGCTTCCTGTCACGGAGCCATTCGGTGAGTTTCGCGCAATGGTCCTCTCTGGTGTAACCGTAAGTGCTGTCCAGAAAGGCGAATCTGGTGATCCGGGGATCTATCTTTTCAGCGGTGCGGATGTATTCGAAGAGAAAATATCCGCCGCCGGAATGGCTGCTCAGAGTGATGTGAGGGTCATATTCCGCATACATCCCGGCGATGTCGCCTATGATTGCAGGCAGGGTCTCCGGGAGGATATCGGCGTGGCGGCGGCGCCAGGTGGTCCAGGAGCGCATCCTGTCGGCGAGGTACACCGTGACTATGTTCCTGTCCGGGCACTTCGCCCTGAGAAACTTCGTCTGCGCAGCGATATGCTGTATGTCATAATGCCAGTCATCCCCCTCGGTCATACGCTTTCCCGCGGTCCAGACTATGCTGTTGCCGTTGGGGAGTGCGTAGAAAATGATCTCAGTCTGTTTGGATGAATCGAGTTCTTCCGGCGCATCCACCGTAATGCAGACTTCCGGATACTTGTCATCGAGCGAGAACGTGCCGCAGACGCCCTCGTGCGGGGTATCCGGTTCATAATAGAAGTAGCTGCGTTTCAGGCCGTTATAATCATAAACGAGGCTTTCTGCAAGGGATTGCACGGAGAAAAGTCCCCACAGCAGAGAGACGAAAATAAGGATGCGTTTCATATCACAAATATATGAAATATTTGGACAAAATTCAGATTAACCGTAAATTAGCGGATTGTTTGGATTGCATCGGAATGAACGTCGACGTCAGCGCGCGGGTGAGTCTCGCACAGGATTATTTCAGGGAGGGTTACAACTGCTCCCAGGCGGTCGTGCTGGCATTTCAGGACATTCTCGGGGCTGACAGGGAGCTGTTGGAAAGGATGTCCATAGGATTCGGCGGAGGCCTCGGCAGGATGAGGGAGGTGTGCGGCACGGTGAGCGCGATGGCGTTCGTGGCCGGCAGTCTGGAACCCGCGGAGGATGAGGACATCCGGCAGCGCAAGGCCGGCGTCTACACTGTTGTGCAGGCTCTCGCGCAGCGTTTCAGGGAGGAGAACGGATCGATAATCTGCCGCGACCTGATGGGCCTCAGAGCCGGCGCGAAGCAGGACCCGGTGCCCGAGGCAAGGACCGCGGAATATTACAAGGCAAGGCCCTGCGTGGAACTTGTCGGCTGCTCGGCAAGGATCATCGCGGAATACTTGAATCAATATTATTCAACTAAATAAAAGTATGATTTACACAAAAGAAGTGCAGCAGATGTGCTGCGTAACCAAAGGCGCCAACCACGCCAATGCCCCCATTCCCGAGGAAGGAAAATGGGTGCATGC
>R18__coassemble_1589_pt1 | contig 23728 bp, 17 predicted proteins | sample R18__metabat2_low_PE_003 | metagenome-assembled genome bin R18 | reverse complement strand
AACCCGAGACCCCCACATTAAAAGTGTGATGCTCTACCGACTGAGCTAACGAGTCCTTCCGCCCTTTTGGGGATTGCAAAGGTAGACTATTTGTGTGAAATATCCAAAAATATCTTCAATATTTTTAAGATAATTTCGTGTACGCCACTTTTCCCACCAATGTGGTCGGGAGGGAGTCGCGGACTTCGATTGTGTATGGCAGCGCGTATTTCGCGATGTGCCTCCTGCAGTGGTTCATTATGTCTTCGCGTAGCGCTTCCGAATCGTTGACGCCGTCTGCGAGCACGACAAAGGCCTTCACCTTCTGCCCCTTGAGGGAATCGTCCACGCCGATGACGCAGCTGCGCTGCACGGCAGGGTGGCCTTCGAGGATGTTCTCTATCTGTGAAGGATAGACGTTGTAGCCGTTGGTGATGATCATCCTCTTGATCCTCTGTCTGAAATAAATGAATCCTTCCTCGTCCATCATTCCCAGGTCGCCGGTGTGCAGCCAGATGTTGCCGTCTTCGTGGCGGCGCAGGGTGTTGGCGTTGTCCTCTTCGTGATTGATGTAGCCGAGCATCACCGAGGGGCCGCAGAGGCAGATTTCGCCTTCTGTGCCGTAGGGCACTTCGTCGTTGGTGCCGACGCCGCAGATCTGGTAGTAGGTGTCGGGGTAGGGGATGCCGATGCTTCCTTCCTTCTCCTTGTCATAAGGGGTGAGGCAGCTTGCGGTCACGCATTCGGTCGTGCCATAGCCTTCGCGCACGCGTATGCTCGCGTTGTGGTCGGCAAGGAACTTGTCGAACTTCTTCTTGAGCTCGATCGACAGGGAATCTCCTCCGGAGAACACGCCCTTGAGGCAGGAGAGGTCCACTCCGTCGAGGTATCTGTTGCGCGTGATGGCCTCGAACAGGGACGGCACGCCGGCGATGAAGTTGGGGCGGTTGTCCTTGATGAGCTTCGCGTAACTCTTCACGTTGAAGCGGGGCACCAGGATCGACGTGCCTCCCGCGACCATCATCGTGTGGATGCACACTCCGAGACCGAAACCGTGGAACACCGGCATTGCGGCCAGCATCTTCTTGTGGCGGATGTCTTCGTGGCTCATCACCGCGGTCTGCGCGGCCAGAGCGTTGAAATTGAGGTCCGAGAGCATTATGCCCTTGGTTGTGCCGGTGGTGCCTCCCGAGAACAGCACGACCGCTTCCGTAAGATAATCTTTGTCAGCCACATAGCCGTCAGAGACGGACTCCGCGCCGGCAATGAACTGCTTCCAGAGCATTACACTCTCTGAAGTGACGACCTTCGTGAACTTGCGCTCGGCGGTGAGCTTGTAGCCGACGGCCTTGAGGGCGGGAAGTTCTTCCGAGATGCGGGCGATTATGAGCTTGCCTATCGGGCGCTGTTTCTCCACTTCAACGAACTTGTCGTAGAACTGGTCCAGGGTCACCGCCACGTCGCACTGCGCTTCGTTGAGGTAGAACACTATCTCCCCGATGGCGGAGAGGGGGTGCACCATCGTCGCGACGGCGCCGATGCGGTTGAGACCGTAGAGGCAGTAGACCGCCTGCGGCACGTTGGGCAGGCAGACCATCACCCTCATCCCCGGGCGCACGCCGATGGCGTAAAATGCCTTCGCGACAGTGTCGATGTGCTGCGCGAATTCGCCGTAGGGGACCTTGCGGCCCATAAATGAAAGTGCGGGGAAATCCTTGTTTTCGGCGGCGGTGTCAAGCACCGTGGCGCTCATTGTCTTTTTGCTGTATTCTATATGGAACGGCAGGTCGCCGTAGCTGCTAAGCCAGGGTTCTTTCATTTTCAGGTTTATTTGGTTTCGTACTCCACAGGTGTGGCAATGTCAAGATCAAGCAGTTCGGGGTGCTGGAGGAGGTGCTTCAGGAGCTTGATGCTCTTCGCGAAATAATATCCGTCCGCGATGCGCTCGTCGATTGTGAAACTGAGCTTGATCGTGTCCTTGAGTTCGTAGGAGCCGTCCTCCTTGAAGAAGGGGAGCTTCTTTTTCTCGCTGATCACCACGAAGAACGAGTTGTTGCCCCATTCGAACAGATGGTGATAGTCGGCGCTCATCTTGATGCTGCCGAGGTGTGTCACGTAGACGCTGCAGACGCAGGGGTCGTCCGTGGACAGACCTTCCGGATAGATTCCGTGATACTCCATACGCCTTAGCAGCCAGACGAAGAATCTGAATACGGGGCGCGGAAGCACCTGGAAGAAGTTGAACTGGTTGGTGATGCCCTTGGTCTCGTCGTGTTTGCGCACTGCGTTGACATAGTCCCTGACCTTGGAGTGCACCTGTTCGATGGGGGATGAGCCTTCGCGGGCTATCTTCACCTTTGCGAGCGCCTCTTCCGAGGTCTCCTCGAACTTGCGCTTGATCGTGAACGCGAGCTCGATGTCGCGCCTCTCGTACATCCGGTATCCGCTGATGAAATAGTTCATCTTGGGACGCAGCACCATCACCTTCGCCAGGGCGGCGCAGATGACGTGGAACCAGGTATATTTGAAATCAGGTCCCTCGGCGTTCTTCTGCTGAATGTATCTGTCGATGGCTTCGATGTCGAAAGTCTCGGCCAGCACTGCCTCGTTTGCACAGCGGTTGGGCATCACATAAGGCATTATCACGTGCATCGAATCGATGTTCTTGAGGAAGATGCGGTCCTTGCGGTCGCGTCTGTCCTTGCGGCGGGTTTCAGTCATACGTCTTTGGTTTTAACTCCGAAAGTTAGTAAATCTTTTTATTAACGCAAATTGTCAACTTTTATTTCGGCAGGTTGAACGCTTCGGACATCTCCTTCATCTGGGCGTCGGTCATTCCTTCCGGCTCGAATCCCATCGCGCGCGCGTCCATATATATCTGCGCGGCCTTGTTGAGCACGTCCACCTGGTCGAACGCGTTCATTATGTCGGTGTCCACGGCGAACACTCCGTGCTTCTCCCACATCACCACGTCGTAGTCGTCGTCAATGGCCTGAATTGTTGCATTCGCCAGTTCCACGCTGCCGGGGAGCATATACGGCACGATGCCCAGCCCCTTGGGGCAGAACGCCTTGGTCTCCGGAATCATCGACCAGAGCATCTTAGTGGCCGCATCCTTCTCCAGCCAGCGGCGGCTGTGGCTCAGCGCCACGAGTTCGATCGGATGGGTGTGAAGTGACGCCTTGAACGGCGAGCCCTTGGAAATAAGGTAATTGTGTACCGCAAGATGCGAGGGCAGCTCGGATGTCGGGGCGACGATCCTGTCGGCCACGATCTCGTAATGCGCGCAGTCGTCGGTGATGCGGATGATGGAGCCGTTGTCCATCGGTTCCTCCGCGAGGTCGCGCATCCTTCTGCCGGTGCCTTTGCAGTAGAACCAGCATCCCTTGAGGTGGGGGAGAGTCTCGCCGATGGGACGCGGCTCTTCCAGAGCTGGAAGAGCGCGCATCTTCGCATCGACGTATTCGGTGATGTTGACGGTGATGTTGCCTCCGTTGCGTTCGGCCCAGCCTTTCTCCCAGAGATAGCCGGCCACCTCGGCCACATCGTACACGGCGTTCAGCAGCGCCGGTCTGTTGTCAAGTATGGATCTCATATTATTTCAGCAGTTCGGGCAGGAATGAACTCAGGACAAGCACGGCAAGGCCGAGCACGAGCACTGCGATTGTCTTCGCCTTGCAGCCCTTCCACTCTTTGAGAATCACGCCCCAGACGTTGGAGAACACCACGTTGAGTGACTGCAGGATGCACCAGCTGAACGCGAGCAGCACCGCTGAATCCGCGAGGAAGCCCTTGCCGAGGCTCAGGCCGAAGAACTGGCTGTACCACAGCAGACCCGCGAGCGCGCAGAAGAGGATGTTGCTCTTCCACAGCGAGCCGTCGCGGTAGTCGCTGAAAGTCTTGTTCTTCCCGTTCTGGCAGAGGCAGTACACTGCATTGGTGAGGAATCCTCCGAAAGTGACCGCCAGCGTTGCGGGAAGGCTCTTGAAGATGGGGAGGGTTTCGCTCCAGCACAGGCCTTCTCCGAATCCGAGTCCGATGCCGAAGCAGGCGCTCATGAAGCCTGCGAGCAGCGCCACGGCGATTCCCTTGCCGAAGTTGAAGTCCTTCACCGCAGCTTTCTTGTCTTCGTCGGAGACGCCTTTCGACTTCATCGCGCCGGCTATGCCGATGATTGCGATGCCGACGAGGGTGACCACGACTCCGATGACCACCGGAGCGGTGAGATCACCGGTCCTGCCGGTGAATACAGGTGTGAGAATGGTGCCGAGGCCGGCGCAGGTGCCGAGGGCGATCGACTGCCCGAGGGCGACGCCGAGGTACCTCATCGACAGGCCGAAGGTGAGGCCTCCGATGCCCCAGAGCACGCCGAAGAGCATCGTCAGAAGTGTTGCCTTGGGGTCAGCGGCGTACACCTCGAAGAGGCTGTGCCCCTCCGGCACCGCCAGCAGCGCGCCCAGCAGCGGGAACAGCAGCCAGGCGAAAACGCCCTGCACGAGCCAGTATGACTCCCAGCTCCACTTCCTTATCTTGTTGATGGGAACGTAACTGCTCGACTGGCAGAACGCTCCTATCGCTATTATCAGCAGTCCGAAAAATATTTTCATAAACTATCTCTTTGAAAGGACCTCGGATTCGTATTTCTGGATTTCCGCGATGCAGTCCGCGCCGACGGGAACGCCGCAGCGCAGGCAGAACTCGTCCCATACCGCGTTCCAGGGGAGAGTCTTGGCGAGTTCGAGCAGGGCGAGCTTCTCGAAGCCCTTGTCCTGCTCTTCGTATTCGCGGATCTGCGCGATCGGGCTCAGGAGAGCCTGCAGCAGGGATTTCTGGGCAGAGCGTGCGCCGATCAGATATGCGCCGATGCGGTTGATCGCGCCGTCGAAATAGTCCAGGCCGAAATGCACCTTGTCGATTGCGTCGGCGTAGACGATCTCCTTCATAAGTTCCATCGTGGCGTCGTCCATCAGGGTCACGTGGTCGGAGTCCCATCTCACCGGACGGCTGACGTGCAGCATCAGTTCGGGGCAGAAGACCAGGAGCGATGACACCTTGTCGTAGACGTTCTCCGTGGGATGATAGTGGCCGGTGTCGAGGGTGGGGATGACATTGTGCTTGGAGCAGTATGCCCAGTAGAAATCGCTGGAACCCACGGTGAAGCTTTCGAGACCGATGCCGAAGAGCTTGGGCTCCAGGCAGTCCTTCATCCAGTCACGCTTCACGGAAAGGATAGTGTTGAGGGACTCGTTGTATATCTCCCTGTATTTGAGGCGGTTGACCGTGAAGTCCTTGGCTCCGTCGTGCACCCAGATGTTCATTATGCAGGGGTCGCCCTGACGCTTTCCCATCTCGTCTGCGATGGCGCGGCACCTCTGTGTGTGCTCGATCCAGAATTCGCGTATCGTCTTGTCGGGGTTGGCCAGGGTGAGGTTGCCGCTCAAGGGGTGTGAGAATGAGGTGGAGTTGAAGTCCAGCTTCATCCCGTTCTCCTGCGCCCACTGCATCCAGCCTTCGAAATGCTTGGGTTCCACTTCGTTGCGGTCCACCTTCACTCCGCCGAACTCGCCGTAGATCTCGTGCAGGTTGAGGCGGTGTGTGCCCGGGATGAGGGACTTGGCCTTGATGATGTCAGCGCGGAGTTCCTCCACGTTGCGGGCCTTGCCGGGATAGTTGCCGGTGGCCTGGATGCCGCCGCTGAGTTCTCCTGCCGACTCGAAACCGGTCACGTCGTCAGCCTGCCAGCAGTGCAGAGAGAGATGGATGTTCTTGAGGGTCTCGATCGCCTTTTCGGTGTCGATCCCGAGGGCTGCGTAGCGCTCTTTGGCTATCGCATAAGCCTGCCTAATAGAGTTTTCTTGATTCATATATCTTCAATTTTACTGATTTTGCTGAAATCTTGCGCATCTGCTCGAGGTTCTTGACCTTTCCTGCGGCCCTGAGCTGCAGGAGCACGTTGCCGAGCGCCGTGCCTTCCGCCGGGCCGCAGATCACCGGGATGTCCAGTTCGTCGGCCGTGTACTGCATCAGATAGCCATTGAGCGAACCGCCGCCGATGACGTGCAGGCACTCGATGGGTCTGACTGACATCGTGCGAAGCAGTTCCACGACCTCGCGGTAGCGGATGGCGAGGCTGCGGAATATGCATCTGACATACTCTGCGACGGTCTCAGGCGCTGCCTGGCCGGTCTTGCGGCAGTAGTCGGCGATGGCCTTGGTCATCGACGAGGGATGGGCGAACGACGGGTCGTCGGGGTTGATCGTCGAACTGAATTCCGTCGTCTCGCAAAGGGCGGAGAGTTCGCCGATGTCTGTCGGAGCATCGGTCCATTCGGCGCGGCACTGCTCGAGAAGCCACAGTCCGCAGATGTTCTTCAGGAAGCGCGTGGTGCCGTCGATGCCGCCTTCGTTGGTGAAATTGCTCTCATAGCTGGCGTCGGTGATTATCGGCTGCGGGGATTCCACTCCCATAAGTGACCAGGTGCCGCAGCTGAGGTATGCGAAATCGGAAGTCTCTGCGGGCACGGCGGCGACGGCCGAGGCGGTGTCGTGGCCTGCAACGGCCACGACCTTCACCTTGCCGAGGCCGGTGAAGTCGCGCACCTGCTCGCTCAGGGTGCCCACCACGGTGCCGCTCTGGGTCATCTTCCCGAAGCGCTTGCGCTTCAGGCCGATGGATTTGAGCACCTTCTTGTCGAGCTCCTTCGTGTTGGGGTTGAGGAGCTGGGAGGTGGATGCGACGGTGTATTCGCAGACCTTCTTGCCGGTGAGCATATAGATCAGGGCGTCCGGGATGAAGAGGATCTTGTCGGCTTCCTCCAGGGCGGTGCAGTCGTTGCGGCGCAGGGTGTCCAGCTGGAATATCGAGTTGAATTCCATAAATTGAATGCCGGTGGCGTCGTACAGTTCGCGCTTGTCGTGCTTCTTGAAATAGCGCTCCATCGCCCCTTCAGTGTGTGCGTCGCGGTAGCAGTAGGGAAGGCCCAGGAGCTGTCCGTCCTCACCGAAGAATGCGAAGTCGCAGCCCCAGGTGTCGATGCCGATGCTGTCGATCTCGATGCCGCGCGAAGCGACTTTCTTGAGTGCGAGAAGAACCTCGTGATAGAGTGCCGGAAGGTCCCAGAACAGATGGCCTCCCATCGGAATCATATGGTTGGGGAACCTTGTCACTTCCTCCATCGTGACCTTTGTGCCGTCGAAGGAGGCAAGCATCGTGCGGCCGCTGGTTGCGCCGAGGTCGACCGCGAAGTAATTGTTGCTGGTGCTCATTTTTTCTTGATAAGGAATTTGTGGTGTCCGGCCGGAATCTCCATCGGAGTGCCTTCGGGACATATTGTGGCTGTGGTGTTTGCGGGTATGGTGACGCTGTAGCGGAAGCCTCCGCGCGCCTTTTTCAAAGTGCAGCTGACGCGTCCGTAGGGGGTGTCATAATGCCCCGAGACGTCTCCCAGCTCGGGGGAATATTCCGGTTGGAGGATGATGTGCCTGTACCCCGGCTGCTGCGGGTCAGCCTGGATGCCGAGGCTGCGGGTCATCATCCACTCTTCGATGGCCCCGTAGGAATAATGGTTGAACGAATTCATCTCCACGTCCCCGAAACCGCGGGCGATTGTGTAGGAATTCCACCTCTCCCACACCGTGGTCGCGCCCTGCAGCACAGGGTACAGCCAGGAAGGGTAGGCGGTCTGGGTGAACAGGCGGAAAGCGATGTCGGAGCGACCGCCGTCCGAAAGCACCAGGTTGAGGTAGGGGGTGCCGATGAATCCTGTCGTTAGGGTGTAGCCGTGGGTGCGGATGTTCTCGACCAGACGGTCCACCATCGGGGCGCGCTGTTCCTCTCTGAACAGGCCCGCCTGCAGCGGGAGCACTATCGACGTCTGCGTGTTGAATTCGAAGCCTTCGGAGAGGAATGCCTCCTGAATGTCGCTGAACAGCCTGTCATAACGCTGTGCTTCTTCCTCGCGGTCTATGACGCGCGCCATTTTGGCCATCAGGGCGGCGTCGTATGCGAAATAGGCAGTGTTGCTGAGCCTCTGGTCCGTGGTCTCGAGCCCGAGCCAGTCGCCATAGACTCCGGGCGGCTGGATGAATCCCTGCGCCCGTGCTTCCAGGCCGTTCATATACTTTGTCATCGACTCCCAGTGCTCCTCGATGAAGCGCTTGTCGGCGTACTGCAGATACAGTTGCCAGGGGATGATTATGCCGGCTTCCATCCAGCCCATATGGCCGCGGCCCCTGGGTGCACCGGCGGGAGCTGAGCTGACCCAGGGCACGAAGTCGCTGTAGCGGCCGTCGTCTCCCTGACAGTCCCTCAGGGTGTTGAACCAGCGAGTATAGAACTGGTCCACGTCCATATTGTAGGTCGCGCTGCGCGCGAATACCTGCGCGTCGCCTGTCCAGCCGAAGCGCTCGTCCCTCTGGGGACAGTCCGTGGGAATCGAGAGGAAATTGCCTCTCTGGCCCCATACGATGTTGCTGTACAGACGGTTGATGTCTTCGTTGCCGGTCCGGTAGGAGGATTTCTGCTCCCCGACAGAGTCGAGCACGAGTCCCTCCACCGCCTCGAGCGGGAGCGGGGCGTCGAGACCGCTTATTTCGATGTAGCGGTAGCCGTGGAACGTGAAATGCGGCTGGAAACATTCCCCTTCGGGGGCGCCTTTCATAATATAATGGTCGGTGACAAGGGCGCTGCGGTAGTTCTGGTTGTAAATCTGGCCGCGGCGGGCGTCGTAGTCCTCGGCAGTGAGAGGGGGCAGGGGGTCTGCGGGCGCCTCTTCAGGGTAAATCATTTCGCCGTAGCGCAGCGTGATCTCCCGCCCGCTTTCTCCTTGCAGGCGCACGCGCGGGATGCCGACCATATTCTGGCCCATGTCATAGACGTAGACACCCTTCACGGGCTCGCTTACGCTCACAGCCTTGAGTATCATATGATTCTGCACGGCGCTCCCGACATACTCTGAAATTACTGCCTGCGGGGCGTCGTAGACCGTCACATTCGCCCACTGACTGTCGTCGAATGTCGCTTCGGACCATCCTTCCACCTCGCGGCGGGCGTCGTAGTCCTCGCCGTTCTGAAAGCTGTCGGAAGTGATCGGGCCGCCATCGAAGACTCTCCAGCTGCCGTCGGAGACAATCGTCTGGCAACTGCCGTCTTCGTAGGTCAGCACTATCTTAGCAAGCAGCGAGAGCTGTGCCCCGTACTGGTCCTGCCAGGATGTGGCGCATCCGCTGAAATCGCTGTACCATCCGCCTCCAAGCTGCGCGCACACCGCATTCGAGCCCTCGCTGAGGTGCGGCGTGATGTCGTAACTTGTGTACATCAGGCGGAAACGGTAGTCGGTCGAGCCCGGGTTGAAGTAATCTCCCGAGAGTCTCGAGCCGTTGATGTAATATTCGTATATGCCCCTCGCTGTGGTGTACAGCCGCGCCGAGACGAGTCCCGGGCGCACTTCGAGGCACTTGCGCAGCATAGGTGCGCCCGACTCCTCGGCGGGCGACCAGGTCACAAGCCCTGCGTCCCCTTCCTCGCGCATCTGCGAAGAGTCGCTCCAGAAGACGTCGCCCCACTGGCTGCTGCTTATTTCAATGTCGGAAATGAGTGCATTGTTGCCCGGGGGCTGGCACCAGCCGATTTCATACAGTCGGCAGTACGGCTGCCAGGCCTCGTCGGGGTCGAAACGGCTCACGATGCGCTCGGTCGTCTTGAAACCGTCCACGCTGACGTGGGTGCGGTAGGTCTTGGCATAATCTCCGGCCTTGACGTCCAGGGTGACGTGATAGGGGCCGTTATGAGGCCTGAAACGCAGCTCTCCGTCGGTCACGCTGCTGTCGCCGTCCACGTGCGAGATGGTCAGGCGGCCGCTGCGGTCGATGTCGGCGAGCACGTATCTGTCGCCCCTGCGGCCGAACACGAACGTGCCGTGACCGCTGTCCTGCTCGATCTCGATGTCGAACGAGATGCTGTACCACGAACGGTATTTGCTGAAATGCGGTATGGAGGAGCCTATCCACTGCGCTCCGTCCCATCCTTCGTCCATCAGTCCGGTCTCGAACCAGCTTGTCCGCGATTCTTTCATCCGTCCGCCGCCGTCCCATACCTGCACTTTCCAGAAATAGCGCGTGCGCGCCCTGAGTGCCTCTCCGGCATATTCGTGGCCGACCGAGATTCCTGTCTCCAGGCGGCCGGAATCATATACCAGACCTGAGGAAAAGTCGTCCTCGGACGTGGATACGAGAATGCGGCAGGCTGTCTGGCAGGCGCCGCGAGCGGAGCCGGCCATCTGCCAGCTGAAGCGCGGCCGCGCCACGTCCGTGCCCAGGGGGCAGTCCTGATATTCCGTGCGCAGACCGGTGACGCTGAAGCCGCTGCAGCCGGTCAGCACAAGGGCCGTGGCGGCGGCGAAAAGTATTCCGAGGACCGTCCGTTTCATCGTTTTTATGAATATAATGCCTGTTTCTTGTATCCGAGTCTCTGAAGTTCTATCGCGGCGCCGATGCGGTAAAGCACCGAATAGGCTCTCACGAGGATGTAGAAGCCGTCGGCTGTCTGGGGCTCCACGCCTTCGTGGCGGATGAGGCCCAGGGTGGCCGCGGCGCAGCTGTTTAGCGTGGCGGAAAAGTGCTTCTCGTCCTCTTCTGAAAGTCCCAGCAGGTCGCGCATTATGTGCTCGTCCATATCGTCCCAGCCGCGCGGGCCGTAGTATGATTCGTAGAAGTCATCCCTGTGAGCCTCCCAGTCAGTGTCCCAGTTGTGCGCAACTCCCATTCCGAGAAATCCGGCCCAGGCTATCGCGGCGTCGGGGTATTCGTTGAAATTCTCCACCGCGTCGCCCACGTAGTCCTTGATGTAGATGTCCCACTTGTCGTCGATGTCCGGCGAACTCAGGATCTCGTCCGCGAGCAGCCCCGCGGTCTTGCACACTTTGAGAAGGCCCTCCTCAAGGACCTTCTCGAAGTGGTCAAGTATCTCCATGTTCTGCATCACTTATTCCTCGATGAATTCCAGCGAATTCCTGAGCACGGCGGTGATGTCCTTGCTGTCCTTCAGGGTCTCGAGAGGGAAGCCGAAGGAGCACACCTTGTACGTGCCGGGGGCGTAGAACACTGCCGCGGGCACTTCGTTGCGGGTGTAGCGGAGCACGATGGCGCCGTTGCCGTCGGCGGGAAGAATGCCGTCAGGGTTCTCGCAGCAGTAGAATTCCTCGTTGATCTTGCTCCAGTACTCCATCGGGGCGTCGACGCCCTCGAAATTCTTGAGCTTGTTGACGATCGGGGCCACCTGTGAGGTGTATGAGCCGAAACCGGTCAGCCACTTGTAACCGAGCACCTTCTGGACGAAGTCCTTGGTGTCTGCCACATAGGCGGAGTCCTTCTGTATGGGGTAGACCATATCCCAGACGTCCGTCGCGATGTCGGCGCCGGAGATGATCACGCTGCCGCCCTTGCCGGTGAAGTCGCGGATGGCGGTCTGCAAAGCCACGGGGAACACCTGGAACTTGTCGGGGGTGCTGCCGCTGCCGAACTTGGTCGTGACCTGCTTGCCGCAGATGATGTCGACCACGGCCTCGCCTGCGCCCGTCTGCTCGAACGCCGCGTGGCTCTTTGAGCAGAACGCATAGCCGAGATCCATCAGCGCCTTGCCGTGGATGTAAGGGTAATCGAATGTGTTGCCGGCCATCAGTTTGCCTGCATAGTCGGTGAACGTCGAGCTGAATCCCGGGTTGTCGTCGTCCAGCCAGGGGAGGTCGCGGCGGAAGTTGTACACCTCGCCGACGTAGTTGATCTCGTTGATGTAAGGCACGCCGCTGTCTGTGCGGTCATCGAAACCTGCATAAGTCGGCGTGTCGAACCAGGTCGGAGCGGAGATGCGGTCGAAGTTGTTGACGATCATCACCTTGCGCGCCTTTGCGACGGAAGGGATTCCGGTTGCGAGTATCTCCGAGGGGAAGCTCTTGCCGCCGTCGTTGAACGCCACGACCTTGTAGCTGTAGATGTGGCCGGGGGTCACGGGCATCTCGACGGATGTCGTCGTGACGGTCTTGCCTGCGTCGAACGGTCCGTCGTCAACCCTTGTGTAGACGATGTACCCTGTCGGCGTTGCCGTGGGCTCCTTGTCGTCTTCGGTCGCGTTCCAGCTCAGGCGGGCGAATCCCTCGCGGCCGAATTCGACGCTGAAGGTGTTCACCGGCAGGGGCTGCACCACGTAAGGAGCGCCGTACATGTCGCTGAGGAACTTGAGGAAGCCCTTGTAGATTGCGCGGCTGACCGTGAAGCGGAAACCCGGGTCAAGGCCGTATTTCATATCGGCGAAATTCTGGTGGCTGAGGAACTCGAGGAGCATTGCGGGCACCGCGGGTGTGCGGGATTCGCTGTAGGAGCGGTCCCAGAGCATTCTCTTGTTCCATTCAGGGGCGAAATCCGCCCAGACGTCGTTGCAGATCTGGTCCTGGACCACGCCTGCAAGGTGACGGCCGACCATCCTGTCCTTGCCGTCGGGAAGCTTGCGGCTGCCGTCGGCCAGCAGCGTATAGATCGAGAGGCTGCCGATGATGCCGTCGTCCATTGTGGTGCCTGCGTCGGTGTGGAACGCCAGCGACAGGTCGAACGGGATGTTCTTCTCCTGACTCATCATCGCGACCCAGGCTCCGCGTGAAGCGTAGTCGACGGTGTAGTCGTCGTCCCAGCCGCGGATGATGGTGGTGTCCACGCCGGCCCACTGCATCCAGTACATCGCGCCTTCGGTGAATGCAGGCATACCGGAAGTGACGTGCTGCTCCAGCGGTTCGTCGTCCTCGCCGCGGGCTATCTTGCCCATTCCGCCGCCGATCTTGACGGCGTCGGCGCTCACGACGCTCTTGCGCTCGAACTTCTTGCCGGCGGGAGTGCTGTTGTCAAGCGTGACGTAAGCGTCGCCGCCCTTCTCGAATTCGAATGTGCCGACATATATCCAGGTGCCGCCGCCGCGCTTCTGGTTGACGTTGTACTCGGTCGCTCCGCCGCGGTGATGCACCGTGTAGTGAGCGTGCGTGCTGCTGTTGTCGAATGTCTTGTATGAGATGTAGAGGGCATAACTGCCGCTCTCGGGCACGCTGAGGTCCCATTTGATGCTTGCAGTGGGCACTGCGGTCTTCACGACCTCGGCCTTGCGGGCCGTACCCATCCTGAACGGGTTGTCCACCCCGGCGTAGACCGCCTTTGAATCCGCGAAACCTTCCCCGGCGTCGCTCCAGGCCCCGGATTCCACGTAAGTGCCGGCCCTGCGGACGTCCCCCGTCCTCGGTCCTGCGAATGCGGGATCGTTGTCGGCGACCACCTCATTGCGCTGCACGTCCCTCTCGCGCGGAGTGAGCACGTATGCGCCCGCGTTCTCTAGCATCGGGATGAGGAAAGGTATCACGTAACTCTGGGTGTACATATCCTCCACGGTTCTCTCGGTAGGGGCACGCTGCCATTCCCAGCGGTGGGTGTCGGTCTCGTAGTAGCGGCCGTGGCTCTGCCACATCGCTATGTAGCGTCCGCTCATTCCCTTGCCGTAGACAGGTGCGCCCACCTGCTCGATGAACGGCTCCGCCTTGGCCCTGGGGTCGGTATAGCGGTACTTGTACGCGCTCGGTGCGCCGCTGTTGTGCAGCGCCGGGGCCGCGAGGTCCTTGACATTGACGCTCCTGACGAAGAGTTCGCCCAGTTTGAACGAAGGATAATTCTCCTTCATCTCGGAGGTGATGATGCTGCGTAGGGAGGCGATGTCGGAGTCGGTCCAGCCGAAATCGGAGAAGCCCTGGGTGAAGTACACGTCGGTGAGGTTTCCGCGCCTTACGACCTTGTCGACGGCGACTTTCGCCTTGATGCCGGTCTTCTCGCGCATCATTGCTGTCACGGTGTCAGCCACCGGCGCGAGGTCGGCGGAAGACTGTGCGAATGCGGAAAATGCGAACGCCGCAAGCAGAGCGGCGCACGCGATCAGTTTTTTGCCCATTTGTCTTTTATGTCTTTTATTAAAATTATCAGTGAACTGAGGCACATCCCCGCGGCGTCGGCATAGAAGTCCGTCCTGTCAGCGCTGCGGTAATCGGTGAGTCCCTGCCCTATCTCGGTGCCCGCCGCGACGAGGCAGCCTGCGGCGAATATGCCCACTACCGCGAACGCCGTCCGCCAGGAAGTCTTGCCCAGGCGCCTGAGCGACATCGCCGCCAGAACGGGGAAGGGGAGGAACATCAGGAAGTGGATGACCTTGTCGAACGGTATGTTCAGGAATTTCTTTGGGAGATTCGGCCCGTGCTCGAAATGCCCGAAGCACAGGAAGATCACCAGCGCGAGATACAGCACGAAGGCAATCCTGCAGATTATGAGTCTTTTGCCCGTCGTCATCTTACAGTGCCTGCATGTCGTAGAGTTTCCTGTAATAGCCGTCAAGGGCGATGAGATCCTCGTGGCGTCCTCTCTCGACGATGCGTCCCTCGTCCATCACGATTATCTCGTCGGCTCCCTTGATCGTGGAGAGCCTGTGGGCGATGGCGATGGTAGTGCGGGTCGACATCAGACGGTCCAGGGCCTCCTGCACGGTCCTCTCGGACTCGGTGTCAAGGGATGCCGTGGCCTCGTCGAGAATCAGGAGCGGAGGGTTCTTGAGAATGGCTCGGGCGATGCTGATGCGCTGCCTCTGGCCGCCCGAGAGCTTGACTCCGCGGTCTCCGATGTTGGTGTCGTAGCCTTCCTCCTTCTCCATTATGAATTCGTGGGCGTTGGCTATCCTTGCCGCTTCTATGACCTGCTCCTTGGCGGCGTTCTCCACTCCGAAGGCTATGTTGTTGAAGATAGTGTCGTTGAAAAGGATCGGGTCCTGGTTGACGTTGCCCATCAGGCCGCGAAGGCTCGCAAGGCTCGCGTCGCGGATGTCCGTGCCGTCGATGCTGATCGAGCCGGAGGTGGCGTCGAAGAACCTCGGGATGAGGTCCACCAGGGTGGATTTGCCGGCGCCGGACGCTCCCACGATGGCTATGGTCTTGCCCTTGGGGATGTCCAGGTCGATGCCGTGCAGCACCTCGCGTCCGTCTTCATAACTGAAATGCACGTCCTTGAAGGAGATGCGGTCCGAGAAACCGTCGAGGACGACCGGCTTCTGGATCTCGGAGATCTTGTTTTCGCTGTCGAGGATCTTGTCGATTCTCTCCATCGAGGCGAGACCCTTGGGAATGCCGTACGCCGCCCTGGAGAAGTCCTTGATGGGCTGGATCACGGCATAGAGTATCGCTATGTAGGATATGAATCCCGGGGCGTCGATCGTGGCGTGCTCGCCGAGAATCAGCTGACCGCCGAACCACATCACGATGGCTATCATCGCGGAGCCGAGGCATTCGCTCACGGGATGGGCGCTCGCCTGGCGGACTGCCACCTTCGTGTTCTTGCTGCGCATCTTTTCCGTGATGTTCTCGAAGCGGGCCGACATCTTCTTCTCGGCGAGGAATGCCTTGATGATCCTCAGTCCGCCGAGGGTCTCCTCGACCTGGCTCATAGTGTCGCTCCAGTAGCCCTGGGCTTCCTTGGAATCGGCTTTCAGACGGCGTCCGATGGCGCTCATTATGCCTATCATTATCGGCGCGAACACTATCGTGAACAGAGTGAGCTGCCAGGACATGAAGCACAGCCAGACGATGTAGAAGAGTATCAGGATGGGGTTCTTGATGAGCATGTCCAGAGTGCTTGTGATGGAGGTCTCCACCTCCTGCACGTCGCCGCTCATACGGGCGATGATGTCACCCTTGCGCTCCTGTGAGAAGAAACCGAGCGGCAGGGCGATGATCTTGTTGTAGATCTGCATCCTCATATCCTTGACGATGCCGGTGCGGATCGGCACCATCACGGCCGAAGCCCCGAAGTAGCAGGCCGTCTTGATGACCACTATCACGCAGAAGAAGAGGCAGAGGAGCAGCAGAACCTTGCTCGCTCCCAGCGACTGTATCCATCCGCTGACATAGTAGTAGATATTGTTGGTGATCTCCTCGAAACTCATCCAGGAATGCCACTCTATCAGCTCGTAGGTCTTGTTGTTGACCTGGAAGAGGATCTGAAGGATCGGTATCAGCAGAGTGAACGAGAAGATGTTGAGCACCGCGGAGAGGATGTTCATCACGACGGATCCCGCGAGGTATTTCTTGTATGGAGGCACGTATCGCGCCAATACTTTCCAGAATTGTTTCATCCAGTTTTTGCCTATTTATTGTAATCTAACAAAAATAGCCATAAAACTTGATTTTTCAAAACTTTGACGATTTCCCGGAGACCGGCTTTCTCAGAGGTCGAGGGTGAAGAGGACCGAGGGGGTCTGGCGCGGGAGGGCGACGAGGCGCGGCTCGCGCTCGAAAGGCCGCAGGCCGTCGAGCGCCGCGCGGCTCGCCGCAAGCGCCAGCTGCGGGGTGTTGTTGTTCTCGCTCAGATGGCAGAGGAACAGGTTGTGCAGCCCCGGATGCCAGAATTTGCGGATTGCCTCCGCGCACTGGTCGTTGCTCATATGACCGCTGCCGCCGGTGATGCGTCTCTTGAGGTCTTCCGTGTAGGGACCGTGCATCAGCATATTGAAGTCATAATTGGATTCGATGACCACTGTGTCGGCGTTGTGGCAGTACTCCATCGCCTCGCGGGTCATCGAACCGGCGTCGGTGATGACCACCACTTTGTAATCACGGAGCATTATGGCGTATCCGACCGTCTGTGACGCGTCGTGGGGCACGATGAAATACCTCGCGCGTATCTCTCCGGGCACGATTTCGTTCCATCCGTCCTTGTCCAGGACTTTCCTGCAGGGGTCTATGTATTCGTGGGTGAAGGTGTGGTGCGCCAGGGCGTGATGCAGTTCTTTCGTTGCCCAGACGGGCTTCCTGAGTTTCTTGCAGAAGGATCCCAGACCGCGTATGTGGTCCAGGTGGTCGTGGGTTACGAGCATCGCGCTGAAATCGTCAAGGGACATCTTTTCGGCCTCGAGTTCCTTCTTGACGCGTCTGAGGCTTACTCCCGCGTCCACGAGCACTCCGGCCTTGACCGCTCCTTCCTCCCTTATTGCGAGGAAATAGCAGTTGCCGCAGCTGCCCGACGAGAAACTCTTGAAAATCACCGACATACTACAGTTTCTCCTCTTCGCTGCAATATTTCTTGATGATGCTGTATGCCTGCTTCACGCCGAGTTCGCCGGACCTTGACAGGTCGATGCAGCCTTTCTCCTTCTCCTTTAGGTAGATCAGGACAAGTCCGCGGTTGTAGTAGGCGTCACCCATCTGCGGGTAGAGCTTTATGGCGGTGTCGTAGTTTTCGACGGCCTTGACAAGTTGCGATGACAGGCAGTACAGGTTGCCCAGATTGTAATAGATATATGGAATCTCCGGCAGGATGCTCATCGCTTCGGTCATGTCGCCGATTGCCTCGGAATAGTCGTAGGAACGGTTGACCTGGTCGCTCACGCGGGCGCGGGTGTTGCCGGCGTCATCCATCGTGAGCATCTGGACGTTGTTCTCCATCGATGCGATGAATTCGATCATATCTGCCTTGAGAGCACCTCTGTTCATCAGGTAGAATGCTTTGTAGAACTTGCTGTAGCGGTCTTTTTCGTCGTCGCTGCCGGCAAGCTCCACGGCTGCGTTGAAAAGGCTCAGCGCGGAGTTGTACTGCCGGTTCTGCAGTTCGTACAGACCTCTGAGGAAGCACTCCTGCGACTGCGAGAGGCTGGCCTTCCCGGCGGATGCGCTGGAGTCGCCCGACAGGAGATATCCCAGACTCTGCGTCAGGTGCACCTGCCTGAGCGTGTCCGCATTGTCGAGCACGACCGGCAGGGGGGAGACGCCGATGAACCTTTCCAGGAGAATGTTCTCGTAAGCCCCCGTGAGCGCCATCGCCGTCTCGGTCCTGGAATCTTTCAGGCTGAACTTGTACAGCGGGCGCAGGTTGTAGTCCACGTCGCGGTTCTGCAGCATCTCGTCGTCGAAGTCCTTCTTTGCGAAATCCGCATCCAGGGCGAGCAGGCTGTTGTATTTCTTAGTCGTGTCGGCGAACGACCCGATGTCGGTCTCGGCCTTGTCGCGGAATTCGCGCACCTTGCGCTGCGCCACGTCGTAGTCCTTCTGCGAATCCTTGAGCTGTCCCAGGCGGCTTCTCGCATAAGATCTGTTGAGATATGCCTTGGCGAAGTCGGGGTACAGTTCTATCGCTTTCGTGTAATCGTTTATCGCGTCCTTCCAGCGCTCCATCTCCATAAAGAAGGCGGCGCGGTTGAAGTATGCGAGGACGTTCTTGGGATTGATCGCTATCACCCTGTCCATATCGTCCAGGGCCTTGTCGTATTCTCCCACCTGAGCGTAGATGAGACTGCGGTTGTACAGGGTCAGAGCGTTGCCCGGATCTTCGGCCAGCACCTTGTCGAGATCCGCCATCGCCTTGTTGTAATCCTTTGTCTCATAGTGGATAAGGGCTCTGTTGAAGTATGCGAGGGTGTTGTCGGGGTCGATGCTTATCGCCCTGTCGAGGTCTGTGATTGCGGCATTGTAGTCGCCGCGGCCGGTCTCCACGTTCGCGCGGCGGATGAATCCCTCCGGCTCGTACGGGTCGAGGCTGATTGCCTTCGTGTAGTCGTCCAGCGCCTTCGTGGTGTCCTTCAGGAAAAGATAAGAGGCGCCGCGGTTGAGATATGCCGACGGGTCGCCGCTCTCCTGGCGTATGTATCTGTCGAAATCCTTTATCGCGCTCTCGAACTGCTGCGAGAGGAAGTAGGTGACGCCGCGGCTGAAATAGATTCCCACGTTGCCGGGACGCAGGTCCAGCGCCTTCTGCAGGTCCTCGAGAGCGCTGTCGTATTCGCCGGAACGGCTTTTTGCGATCGCGCGGTAGTGGTAGCCGTTCGTGAACACGGGGTTGATCCTGACCGAGTTGTTGAAGTCCTTCTGGGCGCCGCGGATGTCGCCGAGGTTGTATTTCGCGATGCCGCGGAAGAAATAGTTCCAGTAGTTTGACGTGTCCAGTCGCGCGACTATGTTGAAATTCTCTATGGCCTGCGCGAACTTGCCGTCCGAGAGGGCCGCGCGGCCGCGCAGCAGGAACACGTCGCGGTCATACTGCGCCGACGCCGTGAGGCACAGCGACAACAATAGTACGGCTGAAATGAGGGACTTCTTCATAAATTTCTTAATTTTGCAAAGTTAATCATTTATCGTGCCCGATTTGAGTTTTTTTCGAAAAATAATCGCGACCCTCGCGCTGGCGGCCTTCTGCGTCGCCGTGTGGGCGCAGAAGCCGGTTTCGGAGAATGACCTGAGGCTCAACGTCGCTTTCCTTGCGGATTCGTGCTGCGCGGGCAGAGGTTGCGGCACCGTGGGCACGGTGGAGGCTTCCGCCTGGATAGCCCGGCAGTTCGCGGACGCGGGGCTGCAGCAGCTCAACGGCAGCTGGTTCCAGCATTTCGAGACGTCCTCCGGCACGGGGCACAACGTCATCGGAGTGCTTCCCGGCAGCAATCACAGCTACATTCTCGTGGGCGCGCATTATGACGGCCTCGGCACCATCGGCGGCAGGATGTATCCCGGAGCAGACAGCAACGCTTCCGGAGTGGCCGCGCTGCTGTCGATAGCGGCCGCGATGCCGCGGGACATCGGCACGGGCCTCATCTTCGTCGCCTTCGACGCCTACGCCTCGTCCCGCTCAGGCGCGGCCGCCTTCCTTGAAGCCTTCCCCCAGCTCAACATCACCACGATGATCTCTCTGGACATCCTCGGCGGCGTCACCGCCCCGGTGCGCTCCGGCGAATACAATTATCTGCTGGCCCTCGGCGCGAAGGGCTACGCCGGTTCGCTCACGCTGGCCGGCTTCGGGCTGGACGTCAACCTTTATTACGACTATTACGGCAGCGAGGAATTCACCCGCATATTCTACAACAGGATAGGGGACCAGGTGCCTTTCCAGAAGAAAGGCGTCGCCACCATCGTGTTCACTTCCGGCATCACGATGAACACCAACAAGCCCGCGGACTCCCCCCGCGCCCTCAATTACGGCGTCTTCACGCGCCGCGTCAAGCTGATCCAGCGCTGGCTCGTCGCCAAGACCGCGCTGCGGTGATCCGCCCTGCCCTCCGCCGCGTCGCCCCGAAAAAAGTGTGGTCGAAGAAATTTGCAGAATCAAAAGAAATGCATATATTTGCAGTCGCAATGGGGTATTAGCTCAGTTGGTAGAGCGTTTGAATGGCATTCAAAAGGTCAGGAGTTCGATTCTCCTATGCTCCACTTCTTCAATATCAGGGGGACGCCAAGCGTCCCCCTCGTGCGTTCCGCACTCACCCCCTCGGCTCCCGGCCTGCTGGCGCAGGGCGTGTAAATTTGTTTTCCGTTTTTGCGTAAGGGTGATTATATTTGTGGAAACATTTCAGCATTTGTAAAGATGGAAAAGATTTCTGAAAGGGTGGCGGCGCTTTCGCCGTCGGCGACGTTTGCAATGTCACAGAAGGCCGCGGACCTCAGGGCTACCGGCCTGGATGTCATAAGCCTCAGCGTGGGCGAGCCGGATTTCAACACGCCGGAACACATCAAGGAAGCCGCCAAAAAGGCAATAGACGACAATTTCTCTTTCTACACGCCCGTGCCTGGATACCTCTCGCTGCGGGAGGCGATATGCCGGAAACTCAAGAGGGAGAACGGCCTGGACTTCACTCCGGCCCAGATTGTTGTGGGAAACGGAGCAAAGCAGGAACTCTGCGACGTGATCCTTTCCATCGTCGGCAAGGGCGAGGAGGTGTTGATCCCCGTGCCCGCTTGGGTCAGCTACATCGAGATGGTGAAGATAGCCGAAGGCGTCCCCGTGCTTGTCTACGCCGGCCCTGAGCAGAAATTCAAGGTCACTCCCGGGCAGCTGGAGGCCGCGATCACTCCGAAGACGAAGGCTGTGCTGATCTGCAGCCCGAGCAACCCCACCGGCTCCGTGTACAGCAAGGACGAACTTGCCGGTCTTGTCGCCGTGCTCGCGAAATACCCCGACATAATCGTCATCTCGGATGAAATCTACGAGCATATAAGTTATGTGGGCGGTACCGTCTCGCTGGCTTCCTTCCCCGAACTCAAGGACAGGGTGGTGGTGATAAACGGCGTGTCAAAGGCATATGCGATGACCGGATGGAGAATCGGCTACTGCGCCGCGCCGCTGTACATCGCCAAGGCGGTGTCCAAACTTCACGGTCAATACACGAGCAACTGCTCCTCGATAGCTCAGAAAGCCGCCGAAGCTGCCTATGACGGCCCTCAGGACTGCGTGGAGGAGATGCGCGCCGCTTTTCGGCGCAGAAGAGACCTCGTGGTTTCCCTTGCGAAGGAAATCCCCGGATTCAACGTCACCGTGCCCGACGGAGCATTCTATATTTTCCCTGAAGTGTCGGCCCTTTTCGGCAAGAAGGCTGGTGACAAGGTCATCGCGAATGCGGACGATCTCGCGATGTATCTCCTGGAGGAAGCCCACGTGGCGAGCGTGAGCGGAGCCGCGTTCGGCGCTCCGGACTGCATACGCTTCTCATACGCGGCGGCCGACGACAGGATTGTCGAGGCGATGCGCCGCGTCAAGGCCGCGGTGGAGAAGCTGGCTTAGAGGAGGACTATTCGTCCGGGAATATCACGTTTCCGTAATAGATCATCGCCGAGCGTCTGTTGGACGTGGCGGTGATGGTCGCGAACCCCGACCTGGACATCTCGATGTCCATCGAGACGGGTTCGCCCTTCATATCCGCCGTGAACTGCATCACGTAATTCTTTTCGCGCATTCCCGTGGCCATGTCCAGCGCGACTTTCTCGAAGACGTAGGAGAGACCGTCGTGGCTGAAGAAATCCACGCCGGTGCCGCTTCCGATGAAGGGCAGACGGGTGGTCAGCACGCCTTCCTCGATGCGTATCACATATTCGCCTCCCGTCATCTTGGCGACGCCGCCGGCGGGGATGACTTTGGTGATTTCAATCTGGATTGTCTGTGTCGCGAGCGCCTGCTCGAAGAATGCGGCGTGCTTCTGTGCCTCTTCCTTGGTCTCCACGCCGAAGGCCGCGCCGCAGCCTGAAAGCGGCAGGAGGCACACGAGAGCAGTCAGAACCGTAAAAAATTTCTTCATGACCTTGATGTTTAAGCGGGTGCTAATATAAGAAAAATCCGGGACCTTTTTACAAGATACCGGAACATTTCATCGGAGCCACTTGTCAGGCTCGGACTGACGACCTTCGCGTTACGAATGCGATGCTCTACCGACTGAGCTAAAGTGGCAATCGGGACTGCAAAGATACAACAAATCCCGTTACTTGCAAATCAAAAATGCCTTTGCCGCGTTGAGGCCCGCGAGGGCTCCGGTGCAGAAGGCCGCCTGCAGGTTGTAGCCGCCCGTGTCGCAGTCGACGTCCAGCACCTCTCCGCAGAAATACAGGCCCGGAACGATGCGCGATTCCATCGTCTTTGCGATCACGTCGTCGGTCGAGACGCCTCCTGCGGTGATGACGGCCCGCTCCCATCCCACATAGCCTGCGATGTCGAAACGCCATTCTTTCAGCGCCTTGGCGATGCTCACCAGATTGACCCATACCTTCGTCTCGGTGCGGGAGCGTCTCTCGAGAGTCATTATCTCCGGATGTGCCGCCGTGAAGGCGGGGATGAGGTCCCAGGGCATCAGTTTGCCGAGCAGGATGCGGCATTTCTCCTTCTCGCGGAGCCGCTTGCTGCGCGGATCCTTGTCCACTGCGGTCCAGAGCTCCTTCACGCGGCAGGTGAGCTCGGTCAGGTCCACTCCGTGCTTGAGGTCCACGACCACGCTCACGCGGGAACCGTTGACGAGAGATTTCACCGCCTTGCGGCTGATTTGGAAGCCGACCGGCCCCTCGATGCCGCCGTCAGTGAAGTCGATGTCGCCGAATTCCTCCTGCGCCACCGTGTTTTCCACGATGAGTTCGACTCCGACGTTTTTCAACTGTATGCCGCATAGCGCCTTGCCCGCTTCCGAGAGCGGCGTCTCGCGGTGAATGTGCCCCTTGGTGCCGTCAGGGACGGCTTTGTAAGCTTTGGGCACCAAAGCGGTGAGTGCCGGGAACGGTTCAACCACCGAATGTCCGCAGAGAGCGGCGAATCTGATACCGTCGCCGGTGGAACCTGTACCCTGATAACTCAGACCCCCGGTTGCGATTATCAGTTTGCGGCAGAGAGCAGAGGTGCCGTCGGCCAGCGACAGCGAGAATCCTCCTTCCTTCAGCGTCTCCACCCCGGTGATTTCACATTCGCAGAGAATTTTCACCCCTTCTCCGAGGCAGGCGTTCACCAGAGTGTCCACCACGTCGGAAGAGTGATATGATGCCGGGAATGCCCTGTCACCCCTCTCCACGACCGTTTCCATTCCGAATTTTTCGAAAAATTCAACAGTGGCCGCGCTGGGCAGGTTGTAGAACGCCGACTTGATGAAACCGGCCTTGGAGCGGACGTGGCCGCTGAATTCGTTCCAGTCCTTGACGTTGGTGAAATTGCAGCGTCCCTTGCCGGTGATCATTATCTTGCGTGCAGGGCGCGGCATCTTCTCCAGCACTGCCACACTGACGCTTGTGCCGGCCTCATTCGCCGCTTTTGCGGCGTTGTATGCCGCCATCAGACCCGAGGCCCCGCCTCCCGCCACGATGATGTCGTATTTCATAACAATGCAAACAAAAAAAGGGAAAGCTAAGCACATCGCACCGCTACAACCTCCTACCCTTGCTGCCTTCCGGCCCTGGGGGAG
>R18__coassemble_1576_pt1 | contig 24413 bp, 14 predicted proteins | sample R18__metabat2_low_PE_003 | metagenome-assembled genome bin R18 | reverse complement strand
CAAGATGTTCGGTCAGGAAGAGCCCGGCTCGGGCAATCCCGAACCGGAACCCGACCCGGAACCGAGCTATCAGGGCTGGGGCATCATCGGCAGCTTCAACGAATGGGACGGAGATGTCGAGATGACTGAAGACGGCGGCGTGTGGACAGGCTACGTGCAACTCGCTGCCGACGCGGAGTGGAAACTCCGCAAGGACGCAGGCTGGGACGAGAACGTCGGCGGCACCTTCGTCGCTCTCGGCGAGCCGTTCGACGCAGTGGCCGGCGGTGACAATGTCAAGGTCGGCGCCGAAGGCTTCTTCAAGGTAGAATACAACACCAATGACAACACGATCACCGTGTCCGACGGCACCGTATGGGGCATCATCGGCGACTTCAACAGCTGGGGCGGCGACGTCTTCATGACCGAGACCGACGGCAAGTGGATCGCCACCGGAGTTGCCCTGAGCGGAGGATGGAAGATCCGTAAGAACGCCGGCTGGGACGATAACCGCGGCGGAGTGTTCGCAGCTCTCGGAGAACCGTTCGACGTCGTCTTGAACGGTGACAACATCGACTGCGGCGAAGGCGAGTTCAACGTCATCTATGACCCCGAGGCCGAGACCATCACCGTCGAAGCCGCGCTTCCGCAGGACAGCTGGAGCCTCATCGGATCCATCTGCGGAACATCCTGGGACACTGATTTCTATATGACAGAGAGAGACGGTTTCTGGTACAGCGACAAGATCGCCATCAAGGCGGGCGAGGAGTTCAAGCTCAGGTACAACAACGACTGGGCGGTGAACTGCGGCGGCACCGATGATGCGTATATTCTCTCAAGCGGCGTCCTCATCGACGCCAACCAGGACGGAAAGAACCTCCAGGTAAGCGAGGACGGCGAATATGTCGTGGTCTTCGATCCCGCAAGCGGCTCGATCTTCCTTATGGGATGGTCGCTCATCGGAACCCTCGCCGACACCAACTGGGACACCGACTTCGCGATGACTCCCGTGCAGTATGAGGCTGACGAAGACTCCCCCGCAAGGCTCATATGGATGAGCGCGCCGTTCTATGCCAAGTCAGGCTCCGAGCTCAAGGCACGTTACAATGCCGACTGGGACGTGAACAGAGGCGGCACGTTCGTGGAATTCACCGAGGATTTCGACGTCACCCAGAACGGAGACAACATCAAGATCGCCGACGACGGATACTATTATGTGTCATACGATTCCACCAACGAGACGATGTATGTCGGCCGTGCTGACTGGAGCATCATCGGCGGTTTCAACGACTGGAACGGTGACGAGGTGATGCTCGAGTACGGCGAGAAGGACTTCTATCAGGGAATGCTTGTCCTCGCTGAGGATTCCGAGATCAAGCTCCGCAAGGACCGCAATTGGGACGTCAATGCAGGAGGCACATACGTGCAGTCCGGCGTTGCGTTCGCCGTGACCCAGAACGGAGACAACATCAAGCTCCCCGCAGGCGCGTATATCGTCAATTTCGATGCGGCCTCGATGGAAGTGATGATCGTTTCTCTTCTTTCCGACGAATAATTGCTATCTTTACATAATGATGCGCCGGTCTGTCTTTTCAAGGCGCCGGCGCATCTTTTTTATTATAAACAAATGAACAGACATACCCTTTACGCCTTCCTGTGCTCGATTCTGCTGCTCGCGTCCTGCGGCGGCAACGCCGACCCGGTGACACCCCCGTCGCCCGATCCGGATCCGACTCCGGTCACTTCTTCCGGACCTTCGGGCATCACCTACCAGCTGCTCGTCTATTCCTTTGCCGACAGCGACGGTGACGGGATCGGGGATTTCAAGGGTATCCAGTCCAAGCTTGACTATCTCGGCGCGATGGGCGTGGAGGCCCTGTGGCTCTCTCCCGTGCATCCCGCAACTTCCTATCACGGGTATGACGTGACGGATTACACCACCGTCAATCCCGATTACGGCACCGAGGCCGATTTCAAGGCGCTTGTGGCCGCCGCCCATTCCAAGGGCATTAAGATATATCTGGATTACGTGCTCAACCACACGTCCAAGGACCATCCCTGGTTCCTGGACGCAAAAAACAGCGCTGAAAGCCAGTACAGGGACTATTATTTCTTCGAAGAGGAACCAAATCTGGAAGGCACCTGGACCCCGTACTCCGAAGGGGACTGCGACGAGACCGTCAAGGTGCGCTTCACCCTGGTGTGCGACTCTTCCGACAAGCCCAAGACCCTGACCATCTCAAAGGTCGACGAAATAAAGAATTCCGGCACCCCGACCAGCGGCAAGTATCTGTGGTGGGGCGACCCCGGACAAAACTCCCAGTTCTACACAACCGGGAGCAAGACATACACTCTCAGCCTCGAACTCACTTCCCCCTGGGGAGTCCTCGTGCGCACAAGCGCGACCCAGTGGGATTCATATAAATACGGCGCTCCGGCGGGCTCCAACCGCCTGGAATGGGACAAGCCCCTGACGCTGTCCAACAAATCCAACGACGACATCCTGCTTCCCGGGATGAAGCAGATGTACTATTATTCCGTGTTCGGCTCCTATATGCCCGACATCAATTACGGCAAGGCCGCGACCTGCGAGAATTCCGGCGCCTTCAAGGCGCTCGCCTCGGCCGCCGACAAATGGATAGAGATGGGCGTGGACGGCTTCAGGCTCGATGCCGTGAAGCATATCTACACGGATGCGTCTTCAGACGAGAATCCGACTTTTCTGGGGAAGTTTTATGACCACTGCAACGCCACGTTCAAGTCCTCGGGCGGCAGCGGTGACTTCTATATGGTGGGCGAGCATTTCAGCGAGGCCTCCGAAGTAGCCCCTTATTACAAGGGAATACCCGCATTCTTTGAATTCAGCTTCTGGTGGAGGCTCACCGAATGCATCAACTCCGCCAGCGGTTCCTCCTTCGCTTCCACGATCTGCGGCTACCGCACGAAATACGAGTCAGTCAGGTCCGGAGCCATCGCCGCGACAAAGCTCAGCAACCACGACGAGGACCGCGCCGCGAACACACTGGACCGCAACAGCAAGAAACTGCAGCTGGCCGCCGCGGTGCTGCTGACATCCTCCGGCGAGCCGTATATCTATCAGGGCGAGGAACTCGGCTATTGGGGCACCAAGAGCGGCGGCGACGAGTACGTGCGCACCCCGATGCTCTGGAACGCGGACGGCAGCGGCCTTGCCGACGCGGCGCTTGACGGCAAGGTGGACAAGACGATGCTCACCGGCGCGATGTCCGTGGAGACGCAGGCCGCCGACGCCACATCGCTGCTCTCGCTTTACCGCAAATTCGGCAAGTTGCGCAGCACTTATCAGGCCCTGGGCCTCGGCACGATGACACCCTGCAACCTTGGAAGCGGCAATGCTGTCGGCGCCTGGCTGCGCGAATACGACAATCAGAAGATACTGGTGATCCACAACTTCGGCTCAGCCAACGCAATTCTGAACATCTCGCAGTACAGCCTCAATCAGAACATAGCGTCCAACGGCAGCGTGACCGTCAGCGACACGAAACTTACACTCGGATCATATTCCACAGCACTTTTCCTGCAATGAAAATCAAACTCCTTCACTTCCTGGCAGCGACCCTGCTTGTCTGCGGCTGCAACGGCGGCACGGACCCGACCCCTTCTCCTTCTCCGGAACCTGACCCGGAGCCCGAACAGGCGTTCTTCGCCAAGGGCGCCGACCTCGGCTGGGTGACCGAGATGGAATCCAATGGCTGCAAATTCTACAACGAAGCCGGCCAGCAGATGGAATGCACCGCTCTTTTCAATTCAATCGGCTTCAATTCGGTCCGCCACCGCGTGTGGGTCAATCCCACCGACGGCTGGTGCGGCAAGGCTGATGTCCTCGAGAAATGCAAGAGGGCTTCTGCGCTGGGGATGAAGATAATGATTGACTTCCACTACAGTGACTGGTGGGCCGATCCCGGCAAACAGAACGTCCCCGCGGCCTGGGCCAAATATGACGTCGCGCAGATGGCCGACGCCGTGGCTGCGCATACGCAGGAAGTCCTTCAGAGCCTCAAGAGCGCGGGCATTGACGTGACCTGGGTGCAGGTGGGCAACGAAGTCACCAACGGAATGCTCTGGGAGTCAGGGCGCGTCAAGGACAAGACCGCTGCGAATTTCATCAAATATTTCAACGCCGGCGCGGCCGCGGTGAGAAAGGTTTATCCCGACGCCGAGGTCATCCTGCATATCGACAATGGCTGGAACATTTCCACGGCCGAGTGGTTTTTCGATCTGATGAAGGCCGGCGGGGCCGACTACGACATCATCGGCTTCTCGCTCTATCCCTCGTATTGGGATGACGCCGCGAAGGCCTACCCCGACTGGCGGACAAAGACCAACCAGTTCCTCCTCAATATCTCCTCGGTGCGTTCCAGATACTCCAAACCGGTGATGCTCTGCGAGTTCGGTATGCCCGTCAAGGAGCCCGCAAAGGCCAAGGAGGCGCTGCAGTATCTGATGGACGGCGTACAGAAATACGACTGGTTCGGCGGCATTTTCCTCTGGGAGCCGGAATCCGAAAGTTCACGCAACAATTATGACTATGGCGCATTCTCGGGAGGCAAGCCGACCGAAGCGCTCGACCCGTTCAAATGAAAAGATTAGCACTTATACTCTGCGCCCTGGCGCTGGCGGCGACAGGATGCCGCGACAATGCCGCTCCCGCTGAACCGCTCGACGGAGTGGTCTATGAACTGAATGTAAGACAATTCACCCCCGAGGGCACGTTCAAGGCCGCGGCGGCGCACCTGCCCCATCTGAAAGCGGCCGGAGTGGACATCCTGTGGGTGATGCCCCTGTATCCGATAGGGGAGAAGGGCCGCAAGGGCACCCTGGGCTCGTATTACGCGGTGCGCGACTACTGCGCGACCAACCCCGAATTCGGCTCGCTGGAGGACTTCTGCTCCCTCGTGGGCAATGCCCACAAGCTGGGGATGAAGGTGATAATCGACTGGGTGGCGAACCACACTTCCCCCGACCACGCCTGGGTCACCGAAAAGCCGCTGGAATGGTATGTGCGTGATTCTGAGGGCAATACCGTGACTGAATACGACTGGACCGACATAGCCAAACTCAATTATGACTGTCAGGACCTGCGCGCTGAAATGGAGGCCTGTATGAAATTCTGGCTCGACCACGGCATCGACGGCTTCCGCTGCGATATGGCTTCGCTGGTGCCGCAGGACTTCTGGACAGGAGTGATTTTGCGTTTCCGCAAGGATTATGCAAGACCTCTGTATTTCCTCGCCGAGGCTGAGGAGGCCTGGCTTCACGAGGCGGGATTCGACGCCACTTACAGCTGGCGTCTGCACCACGCGCTCAACGACATCGCGCAGGGCACGATCGGCGTGGATTCTCTGAAGCGCTGCATAGACGCCGACCTCGCCGCTTTCCCGCAGGAGGCGCGCAGACTCGCGTTCACCTCCAACCACGACGAGAATTCCTGGGCGGGGACCGAATTCGAGCGTATGGGCGACGCCTGGAAGGCGATGACGGTGCTCTGCTGGACTCTCCCGCGCACCCAGCCGCTGATTTATACCGGCCAGGAAATCGGATGGAACCATCGCTTCCAGTTCTTTGAAAAGGACCCGATGCCTTCGGTCGAGGCCAATGCCTTCACGGATTTCTACCGCTCGCTTGCAGGCCTTCGCCGCAGCCATCCCGCGCTTACGGAAGGGTCTTTTGAGGTGATTGAATCTGCCGATCCCGACATTTTCGCTTTCCGGCGCGTGGCGGGCGATGACACCGTCAATGTGAAAGTGCTCTGCAGGGCCCCCTGGGACTGGGACGTCGACGTGCTCGCGACTCAGGAGACCGTGCTGAAGGACTGGTCCTTCAACGGCAGGCCCGTCAGGGTGCCGCACGACTGGGCGATAGACGGTCCATTTGACAGGGCCAACGACCTGCAGAACGTAGCCGTCACACAGAACGGCGAGACCGTGAGGACCTGGCATACCGGACGCTCCGGAGGTCTCCCGTGGATGGGGAAGGGCATTTATACTACCAAAATTGAAATACCTTCATCTTCAAGACATTACGAACTCCTGTTCGATGGCGCGATGAGCGGCGCGAAGGTGTTTGTGGGCGGCCGCGAGGCCGGTCAGTGGCCTTACGGCTACAACTCATTCAGCATCGACATCACTCCTTTCGTGCACGTCGGTGAAAACGACGTGCGGGTGGAACTTGAAAACCTGCCGCAGTCATCGCGCTGGTATCCCGGTGCGGGACTCTACCGCAAGGTGAGGCTCGTGAGCAGGCCAGCCGTGAACATTCCCCTCTGGGGCGTGTACATCACTGCTCCCGAGGTCTCGGAACGCAGTGCCACCGTGAAAATTGAGGTTGAGGCGACCGGCGCCCACACCGTGATATACGACGCCCGCGGCAATGCCGTGGCGGAAGGCTCCGATGAGATAATCGTAAGCAATCCACGGCTCTGGAGCCCCGAGAAGCCGTATCTCTATACTGCTGTGACAAGGATTCCCTCCGGAGACGAGGCTGTGACCCGTTTCGGAATCCGCAGCATCGAACTCCGTCCGGGGGAAGGTTTCTTCCTCAACGGGGAACATACGATGTTCAAGGGCGTGTGCCTGCATCACGATCTGGGCCCCCTGGGCGCCGCCGTCAACCGCAGCGCGCTGCGCCATCAGCTTGAAATGCTCAAGGATATGGGCTGCAACGCCATCCGCACCTCCCACAACATGCCCGCGGAGGAACTCGTGGATCTTTGCGACGAGATGGGTCTGATGATGATGGTGGAGTCTTTCGACGAATGGGGCGAGGCGAAGTGCGCCAACGGCTATAACCGCCTTTTCGACGAATGGGCTGAGAAGGACCTCGTCAATATGGTGCGCCATTACCGCAGCCACCCCTGCGTGGTGATGTGGAGCATAGGCAACGAAGTGCCCAACCAGTGGCGTCAGGAAGGTCCGGACGTTGCCCGCCGTCTGCAGGACATCTGCCATCGCGAGGACCCGACCAGGCCCGTCACCTGCGGAATGGACCAGTTCGACGGAGTGCTTGCCAACGGCTTCGCGGCCGCTCTTGACGTACCGTCGTTCAATTACAAGGTGAACCGCTATGAGGAGGCGTATCCGCAGTTGCCGCAGGGATACATCCTGGGCAGCGAGACCGCTTCCACGGTGAGTTCGCGCGGAGTATATCATTTCCCCGTGGCAGAAGGTGCCAATGTGACCACGGACGACCATCAGAGTTCGTCCTATGACCTGGAGCACTGCTGGTGGTCCAACATCCCCGACGACGACTTTGCCGTGGACGAGGACTTCCCCTGGGTGCTAGGACAGTTCGTCTGGACGGGGTTCGACTATCTCGGTGAGCCTTCTCCGTACGACACGGACGCCTGGCCCAACCACTCTTCCGTGTTCGGCATAATCGACCTGGCATCCATACCCAAGGACCGCTTCTACCTCTACAGAAGCGTCTGGAACACCGAATCCCCGACGCTCCACGTGCTCCCGCACTGGACCTGGCCGGGGCGTGAAGGCGAAATCACACCTGTGTTCGTGTACACTTCTTACCCTTCCGCCGAACTGTTCGTGAACGGGGTCAGTCAGGGAGTGCGCACTTTCTCCGATGAAAATCACCTCACCCGCCACCGCCTGATGTGGAACGACGTCGTGTACGCTCCGGGAGAGATCGAGGTCGTCGCGTATGACGCCAAGGGCCGCGAGGCGGCACGCAAGAGCGTGCGCACGAGCGGCGAGGCCGCGGCGATAACGGCCAAGGCGCCCCGCAGGATGCCTGCGGGAAGCGACAACCTGGCTTACATTACGGTGGGCGTGTGTGACGCCGACGGCAATCCCTGCTCGACCGACGGCAGGAAGGTGAGCGTCGAGGTGAGCGGAGCTGGCAGTTTCGAGGCGATCGCCAACGGCGACCCCTGCTGCCTCGAGAGCTTCCGCAAACCGGAAATGCACCTTTTCAGCGGCGCCCTGACGGTAATCGTGCGCGGAAGCGCAGTACGCGGCAAAATCCGCGTGACGCTCAGCGCCGAAGGCCTTGAACCGAAAACAATAGAGATAGACAGCATATGATGAAAAGACTGATACCCTTCCTCGCCGCCGCGGCTCTTCTTGCCGCCTGTACGGCAAATGTCGACATCGAATCCATCCCTGTGGCAGACAGCGGGCAGATTTCCCGCGTGGAGCCTCCCTGCTGGTGGACCGGGATGAAGACTGACCTTGTGCTGATGGTGCACGGACCTCTCGTCGGTTCGTGCGACGTGACCGTGGCCGGAGGCAAGGGAGTGAAGATTTCCGCGGTTCAGAAGGCCCAGAGCCCCAATTACCTCTTCGTGAGCGTCGACATATCCGACAGCGCCGCTCCGGGTACATACAATCTGATATTCACTTCGGGCGACAGGCAGTTCCGCTTGCCTTATGAGATATCCGCCCGCCGCGAGGGTTCCGCACAGCGCGGGAGTTTCACCACCGCCGACGCGATATATCTGATAATGGCCGACCGCTTCTCAAACGGCGACCCCGACAACGACAATACCCCCGACACTGTCGAGAAGGCGGACTACAATGCCTTCTTCGGCCGCCACGGCGGTGACATCAGGGGCATAATGAACCATCTGGACTATATCGCCGACCTCGGAATGACCGCGATATGGTACACTCCTCTGCTCGAGGACAACGAGCCCGAATCTTCCTACCACGGCTACGCCTGCACGGATTATTACAAGATTGATTCTCGCTTCGGCGGCAACGATATGTACCGTGATCTGGTTGCGATGTCGCACGAGAAGGGGCTGAAGACCATAATGGACGTGGTGACCAACCACTGCGGCGACCGCCACTGGTGGATGGAGGACCTCCCGTTCGACGACTGGGTGCACCAGTGGCCGCAGTACACGCATTCCAACTGCGCTTTCTCCGCGCAGAACGACCCCTACTGCTCGCAGTTCGACAAGACCAATATGGAAGGCGGCTGGTTCGACACATCGATGGTGGACATGAACCTGGACAACCCGTATCTGCTGCAGTACTTCAAGCAGTGGGCCGTGTGGTGGACCGAGTGGGCCGACCTCGACGGATTCAGGGTGGACACATATCCGTACAACGAGAAATATCCAATGTCCGAATGGTGCAAGGCCGTCAGGACGGAGTATCCCAACCTCAACATCGTCGGCGAGGTGTGGAGCGTGAACGTGCCACAGGTGGCGTACTGGCAGGCCGGCAATCCCAACAAGGACGGATTCGACTCCAACCTGCCGTCGATAATGGACTTCTGCCTGCATTCAGCGATATGCCAGGGCATCAACACCGACAGCGAGAACTGGGACAACGGCATCACGAAGGTGTATGACTCCATCGCCAACGACGTCTATTTCACCGACGTGGACCATATGATGATATTCCCCGGCAACCACGACACCGACCGCATCGGAGACATCGTCGGACGCGACCCGGCCAAGATGAAGATAGTATTCACCCTGATGGCCACGCTGCGCGGTTTCCCGCAGATATTCTCTGGCGACGAACTGATGTGCGTCAGCCGCGACCGTTCGCAGGGCCACGGCGGCCTGAGGGTGGAATTCCCTGACAACTGGTCTACCGATCCGGTGATGAAGGACGTGCACGACTATTTCAGGACGCTCTTCCGCTGGCGCAGGACTTCCCGCGCTGTGCAGGAGGGAGGCACCCTGCATTTCCTCACCCGCGACAATACATACGCCTATTTCCGCCACGGCGAAAATGAGATGGTGTTCGTCTATGTCAACAACAACGCCGCCCCGCGCACGATTCCCTGGGCGGATTACGCAGAAATAACCGCCGGCCTCTCCGCCGGCCGCAACGTGGTGACGGGGGAGACCGTGGACGTCACGTCCCCGATAACCCTCGGACCGAAGGAAACCCTTGTGCTTGAATTCAAATAAACAACCGATATGAAAAGGATTCTGATACTTCTCAGCGGCATATTGCTCGCAATCTCCTGTGGCGGAAACCGGCCGGAGGCATCTTCCTGTGCTGAACTTCTCTCCCCTGACGGCAACCTCGCCCTCACTTTCCTGCTGGATGCGAATGGCAGCCCGTATTACGGCCTTTCCTTCAAGGGTGAGGACGTGATGCTCCCCAGCCGCCTGGGCTTCACCCTCAGAGGCGACGTGAAGACCACTGAAACCGTATTCAAAGGTGACGTTCCCCACGAGGAGGATGCCCACCCCTCGTATGCCTTCGACTCCGGATTCGAACTGGTCGGTACGGAGACGGACAGCTTTGACGAGACCTGGGAGCCCGTGTGGGGCGAGGAATCGCAGATCCGCAACCACTACAACGAACTCCTGGTGCATCTGGCACAGGGGGAGAGACTGCTGGACATCCGCTTCCGCCTCTTCGACGACGGCCTCGGCTTCAGGTATGAATTCCCCGAAGGGGGGAAACTCCACCATTTCGTGATAAAGGATGAGGTCACCGCGTTCAACTGCGCGGGCGACTGGACAGCCTGGTGGATTCCCGGCGACTATGACACGCAGGAATACGAATACGGCTGCTGCCGCCTTTCCGAGATCCCGCAGCATTTCGACGAGCAGGTGTGCGGCAACTCTTCGCAGACCCTCTTCAGCCGCCGCGGCATCCAGACCAGCCTTCAGATGAAGACCGATTCGGGACTGTACGTCAATATCCACGAAGCCGCCCTGGTCGATTATCCCTGTATGCACCTGTATGCCGACGGGCACTGCCTGAAGGCCTGGCTCACCCCTGACGCGCAGGGGTGGAAGGGACGTCTCCAGACTCCGGCCAAGACCCCCTGGAGGACGATCCAGGTGGCTGAATCCGCCGAAAAGCAGCTTTCAAGCAGGCTTGTGCTCAATCTCAACGATCCCTGCGCCTACGAGGACGTGTCCTGGATCCATCCGGTCAAATATATGGGCGTATGGTGGGAGATGATCGCAGGCAAGGGCAGTTGGGACTACACGAGCGCGCCTTCTGTCAAGATCGACGAATTCGACTACGCCTCCGCAGAGCCGCACGGCCGCCACAGCGCCAACAACGCCAACGTGCGCCGCTACATCGACTTCGCATCCGAGAACGGCTTCGACGCCCTTCTGGTGGAAGGATGGAACATCGGCTGGGAGGAATGGGCCAACTGCGACAAGGACTACGTGTTCGACTTCCAGACCCCTTACCCCGACTTCGACATCGAGGCGCTCAACGCCTACGCCCATTCCAAGGGCATCAAGCTCATAATGCATCACGAGACTTCTTCGGCCGTGCGCAACTACGAACGCCATATGGAGGCCGCCTACAACCTGATGAACAAGTACGGCTACGACGCCGTCAAGTCGGGCTACGTGGGTGACATCGTGCCCTGCGGCGAATACCACTACGGTCAGGTGATGATCAATCATTATCTCTACGCCGTCAAGGAAGCCGGCAGGCATCACATAATGGTCAACGCCCACGAGGCAGTGCGTCCCACGGGCCTGTGCAGGACCTACCCCAACCTGATAGGCAACGAATCCGCCCGCGGCACTGAATACCAGGCCTTCGGCGGCACGACTCCCAAGCACGTGACGATTCTCCCGTTCACCCGTCTCAACGGCGGCCCGATGGACTTCACTCCCGGTATCTTCGAGCAGAACCTCAAGGAGTGGTGCGGCAACGAAACCCACGTCAACGCCACGATCGCCAACCAGCTGGGACTCTATCTGACGATGTACTCGCCGCTTCAGATGGCAGCAGACACGCCGGAACATTATTCCGAGTTCATGGATGCGTTCCAGTTCATCAAGGACGTAGCGGTGGACTGGCAGCAGAGCCGCTATCTCTACGCGGAGCCGGGTGACTACATCATCGCCGCCCGCAAGGCGAAGGGCACCGGCCAGTGGTTCGCCGGCGGCGTGACCGACGAGCAGAAGCGCGAGTTCAGCATCGCGCTCGACTTCCTCGAGCCCGGCACTTACGAGGCCACAATCTATGCGGACGGCCCCGACGCGCATTATATCGACAATCCCCAGTCATATACCATCACCACGAAGACCGTCACCGAGAAGGACAGCATCGACGTCACGATGATGCCCGGCGGCGGTTTCGCAATAAGTTTCAAGCAATGCAAGTAAAGTTCAGCATACACTATGTGACAAAGTGGGGGGAGAGCCTCTCGCTTGTCCTCGATGACGTCAAGCATCCGATGCAGTGGAACGACGGCGGTCTGTGGACCGTCACCGTGGACTGCAAGTCATCGTCTCTCAAGGATTACACTTATGTCGTGATGTGCGACGGCCTCATCACCAGGATGGAATGGGACCACCACAGCGCGAAATTCCCCGCCGGGACAAAGAACGCGGAGATCGCCGACAGCTGGATTGTCTGCCCTATCGAGGGCTGTCCGTTCAACTACAGGCATCAGGCGGAGAAATTCGACCGTCCGGGATTTCGCGGAGCGGGCACCGCTGTGCCGATTTTCTCGTTGAGAACGGACAGTGACTTCGGTGTAGGCGAATTCCTCGACCTCAAGCCGCTCGTCGACTGGGCCGCCGCCACGGGGCAGTGCATCATCCAGACCCTCCCCGACAACGACACCACGAGGAAGGGGGAGTGGAAAGCTTCATACCCCAACAGCCCAGTGTCACCGTTCTCGCTTCATCCGATGTACATCAACCTGCAGGATGCCGGCGTCAAGGAAGATGCCGCTTTCAAGAAACTGCAGAAGGAACTCAACGCCCTCCCGGAACTTGATTATCCGCGCGTCTTCAAGGAGAAGATGCGGTATCTGCGCAAGGCTTTCAAGCAGAACGGAGCCGCTGACTCTGCGCTCGCTTCTTTCGCGAAGTTCTGCAAGGAAAACTCATTCTGGCTTGACGAATACGCCGATTTCTGCGCCAAACGCGACGGCGAGGACAGGATGTTCTATGTCTGGATGCAGTACCATCTGGACAGGCAGTTCTCCAAAATGGCGGATTACGCCCGCCGCAAGGGCGTCTCGCTCAAGGGTGATCTCCCGGTCGGCATAAGTTCCGACAGCGCCGAGGCATACTGGCATCCGCAACTGTTCAACCTCGACTCCTCCACCGGCGCACCCCCCGATTTCTTCAGCACCGAAGGCCAGAACTGGGGCTTCCCGACATACAACTGGGAGGAGATGGCAAAGGACGACTACGCCTGGTGGAAGGCGCGTCTGCGCAAGATGAGCCGCTACTATGACGCGTTCCGCATCGACCATATCCTCGGTTTCTTCCGCATCTGGGAGATTCCCGCCGATATGCCCTGCGGCCTTGACGGCCACTTCAATCCTGCAATCCCGTACGCGAGGCAGGAGATTGAAGGGATGCAGCTGCCTGTGCAGGGTCTCTTCCACGACGATCCGCGCCATCCCGGCTGCCTGCAGCCGCTGATCACCCCGGACACTTCCCGCCTGGAGTGGTGGCAGAAGGAGCGCTTCGACGCCCTGTATACAGATTTCTTCTACCACAGACACGATGAATTCTGGCGTGTAAACGCCGAGAAGAAACTTCCCGAACTGCTTGGCGCCACGAGGATGCTCGCCTGCGGCGAAGACCTCGGAATGGTGCCTGACTGCGTGCAGGGGGTGATGGACCACGAGAAAATCCTCTCGCTGGAGATGTCGATGATGGACAAGGGACGCCCCTGGCCGCACCTGAGCGTCTGCGCGACTTCCAGCCACGATATGTCCACCCTGCGGATGCAGAACGCAGAAGCGGGCAGGGGAGACCTCTCTCCCGAAGGCGTGAAGGAGATACTGCTTTCGCATCTCGGCTCGCAGTCGATGCTTGCGATATTCCCGATCCAGGACTGGGTGGCTCTGGACGAGAACCTGCGCCGCGCGGACTTCTTGGAGGAAAGGGTCAACCATCCGGAGGATCCCAACCATCACTGGCGCTACCGCTTCCACTCCGATGTGGGCGGTCTGCTGAAGGCTGACGCACTCAATTCACAGATAAGGTCCCTGCTTCAGTCCTGCGGCAGGTAGCGGGGGCCTAAAAAAGATTTTTCCTGCTTACGGTGGCGACGAACTGCTTGAGATACAGCGGTTCGAAGTACGCCACGTCCTCGAATTTCCCCTGCTCGAAGGCACGTAGGGCCGGCGTGAGCATCGCGTCCGCGCGAGGACAGGCCTGCACGAAGACTGCATCCGGGCTGTCCAGGACATCCTTGCATTTGAGGGCTCCGTCGCCGATGAAGAGCACGGGTCCTGCCTGCAGTTCTTCGCGGAAACTTCCCCCGTCGATGATCTGCGGGGCAATCTCGCTCCTGCGCTGTCCGTCGGGAGAGAACACGGCGGTGTAGACTTCCATCCTGCGGGCGTCGATCATAGGGATGACCGAGGTGCAGCCCTCAGGCAGCAGCCCGCCGTCCTTCGCCTGCCACACGAGCGTCTCCAGCGTGTCTACGGCGATCAGCGGGATGCCTGCGCCGAAGCACAGTCCCTTTGCAGTGGACACTCCCACGCGAAGGCCGGTGTAGGACCCCGGACCGCAGCTCACGCAGACCGCGTCGCAGTCGCTGACACGGATGCCTTCCGAGTCGAGCATCTCCTTCACGAACGGTGCGGTGAGCGACGCCTGGGCGCGCGGCTCCGTGCTCACTCTCGTGCACACAATTCGTCCGTCCTCGGCCAGGGCGGTCGAGCAAAGGGCCGTGGACGTCTCGATGAGAATTATCCTAGGCATGTCCTGCGATGAGGTTTTTCAGGAAGGGGAAGACTTTTTCGGAGAATTCCTGGATTATCGTATAGAGATTGGATTCTTCTATGATTTCCGGCTTGACGAGCATCAGCTTGGCGTTTATGCCGTTGAAGACGCTCATCAGAAGGCCGAGCACGAGAGCTGTCGTGAATATCGACAGCAGCACGCCGAGAATCCTGTTGAGCCAGCTGAGCGAGAGTGCGTTGACCGCCTTGGTCAGGCCGCGTCCGAGAATCTGCAGCAGCGCTATCACGATGACGACGATTATCACGAAGCACAGGATCTGGACTATCTTGGGGTCCGCGTTCTTGAAGTACGGGGCGAGAACGCCGGCCGCGGCGGAGGAGAACAGATTGGCCATATAGGCGCCGATGAGGATCGACGCTACGTTGACCACCTGCTTGATGAAACCCTTTGAAATGCCCTGCACAAGAGCCGGTATGAACAAAACCAGTATTATTATGTCCAGTGAATTCATAGATATTGCTAAAAAACGCGGAATTGATTAACTTTGCCGGATAATATTGTAGCACAAAAGTAGACAAAAAAAATGACATTCAAAGAGTATAAGGGTCTGGATTTGGTAAATGTCGGCAATGAAATGCTCGAGGACTGGAAAAACGAGGGTGCTTTCGAGAAATCGCTGTCCCTCAGGGAAGGTGCTCCCGAGTTCATTTTCTTCGAGGGTCCCCCCTCGGCCAACGGAATGCCCGGCATCCACCACGTGATGGCCCGCTCCATCAAGGACGCCGTCTGCCGCTACAAGACACAGACCGGATTCAAGGTGCGCCGCCGCGCCGGATGGGACACACACGGACTGCCCGTGGAACTGGGAGTCGAGAAGAAACTCGGCATCACCAAGGAGGACATCGGCCGCACCATCAGCGTGGAGGAGTACAACGCCACCTGCCGCAGCGAGGTGATGAAATACACCGCCGAATGGCGCAACCTCACCGAGCGCATCGGCTACTGGGTGGATATGGACGATCCGTACATCACGTACGACAACCGCTACATCGAGACCCTCTGGTACCTGCTCAAGGACATCTACGGCAAGGGTTATCTCTACAAGGGCAAGTCCATCCAGCCCTACAGCCCCGCCGCCGGCACAGGCCTGAGCTCGCACGAACTCAATCAGCCCGGCTGCTACCGCGACGTCAAGGACACGACCTGCTGCGCCCAGTTCAAGGTGATCGGAGAGGACGAACTCTATTTCCTCGCCTGGACCACCACCCCCTGGACACTTCCGTCCAACACCGCGCTCTGCGTCGGCCCCAACATAGATTACGTCAAGGTGCGCAGCACCAATCCCTATACCGGAACTCCCGCGACCTACATCATCGCCAAGGCGCTTGTGGGTGCCTGGTTCTCCGAAAAGATACCTTACGAGGTGCTCGAAGGCACTTTCAAGGGCACTGAACTCGCCGGAATGCGCTATGAGCAGCTCATCCCCTGGTTCCGCCCGGACGAGGGAGCCTTCAAGGTGATACTCGGCGACTATGTGACCACGGAGGACGGCACCGGCATCGTGCACATCGCGCCTACGTTCGGCGCCGACGACGCCAAGGTCGCGAAAATCGCAGGCGTGCCCGGACTCGTCGTCACAGACGCAGACGGTGCCCCGCAGGCTCAGGTCGACCCCCGCGGCAGGTTCTATCGCATCGAGGATCTGGACCCTGCATACGTTGCCGACAGGGTTGACCCTTCATACGCCGAGTGGGCCGGACGTTTCGTCAAGAACGCCTACGACAGCAGCCTTCCCGCGGACGCGCCGACTCTCGACGTGGACATCTGCGTGATGCTCAAGGCCGCAGGCAAGGCTTTCCGCATCGAGAAGCACGTCCACAACTATCCTCACTGCTGGCGCACCGACAAGCCTGTGCTCTATTATCCCCTGGACTCCTGGTTCATCAGGGCGACCGCCGTCCGCGAGAAGATGATGGAGCTCAACGACAGCATAGTCTGGAAGCCGGAAGCCACCGGCACCGGCCGTTTCGGCAAATGGCTGGAGAACATCCAGGACTGGAACCTCAGCCGCAGCCGCTACTGGGGCACCCCGCTGCCGATCTGGCGCACCGAGGACGGCAGGGAGGAGATATGCATCGGCAGCATCGCCGAACTCTATTCCGAGATCGAGAAGGCCGTCGCCGCAGGCATAATGACTGAAAATCCGCTCAAGGCCAAGGGCTTCGACCCCGAGGACATGAGCAAGGAAAACTATGACCGCATAGACATTCACCGTCCTTATGTGGACAACATATTCCTCGTGAGCCCCACGGGCAGGAAGATGGTGCGCGAGAGCGACCTCATCGACGTGTGGTTCGACTCCGGCTCGATGCCGTACGCCCAGACCGGCCTCCGCGGCAGGGACAGCGCCGATTTCGGCTGTACAGCCGACTTCATCGCCGAAGGAGTAGACCAGACCCGCGGATGGTTCTACACACTGCACGCAATCCACACGATGGTCAGCGGCACCCCCGCGTTCAAGCGCGTGATTTCCAACGGTCTGGTGCTCGACAAGAACGGAGACAAGATGTCCAAGAGACTGGGCAACGCTGTCGATCCGTTCAAGGCCCTCGACAAATACGGCGCAGACGCGCTGCGCTGGTATATGCTCACGAACGCCCAGCCCTGGGACAACCTCAAGTTCGACGAGGCCGGGGTGGACGAGGTGCGCCGCAAGTTCTTCGGCACCCTCTACAACTCCTATTCGGTCTTTGCCCTCTATGCCAACATAGACGGTTTCGACCCTCACGCCGAGGCTGTGCCTTACGCCTCCAGGCCGATGTTCGACCGCTGGCTCATAAGCAGGCTCAACACTCTCGTCAAGGATGTCACCGCATCCTACGAGGATTACGATATCACCGCCGCAGGCCGCGCAGTGCAGGATTTTGTCTGCGACGACCTGTCCAACTGGTACATCCGTCTCAACAAGAAGAGACTCTGGGGTGCCGGGATGAGCGAAGACAAACTCTCGTCGTATCAGACGCTCTACGAGGCGCTCAGGACCGTCGCGCTCCTTTCCGCTCCGATTGCTCCTTTCTATGCCGACAGGCTCTGGAGAGACCTCACCGGAGAGAGCAGCGTGCATTTCACCCTGATGCCTTCATACGATGAAGCGCTTGTGGATGCGGACCTCGAGCAGAGCATGGGCTTCGCCCAGAAGGCCTCATCGATGGTGCTTGCGCTGCGCAAGAAAGTGGGCATCAATGTCCGCAAGCCTCTCGCGAAGGTGCTGATTCCTGTCATCGACGACAGCGTGAAGGAGCACATCGAGAAAGTCAGGAATATCTTCCTTACGGAAGTGAATGTCAAGGAGATAGAGTTCCTGCACGACACCACCGGCATCATCACCAAAAAGATAAAGCCCAATTTCCGCGTGCTCGGCAAGAAGTACGGTGCTCAGATGAAGCAGATTGCAGCCGCTTTCGCCGCCTTCGACCAGCAGACGATTGCGGACATCGAGCGCTCGGATTCATACGAGATGGCTCCGGGCATAGTGCTCGTGCCGGGTGACTATGACATCAGTTCGGAAGATATGCCGGGCTGGCTCGTGGCCTCCGAAGGAGCCCTTACGATAGCTCTGGACATCGTCCAGACTCCGGAACTCATCAGGGAAGGCACTGCGCGTGAACTCATCCATCCCATCCAGAACCTCCGCAAGGAGAGCGGATTCGAGCTCACCGACAGGATCGACACGGTCATCTACGCCGACGGAGCGGCAGAAGTGTCCATACGCGAGGCTCTCGGTGAGTACGGCGGCTATGTCGCGTCCCAGACGCTCTCGCTCAGCCTCGAGTTGAAGCCTCTCTCGGAGGCCCCTGCAGAAACGGCGACGGTGGAATGGGAGGATTCGCAGATAAAGATAAAGGTATCACGTAAATAACAAAAGATATGGCAGACGAAAGAACACGTTATTCCGATGAGGAACTCGCTGAGTTCAAGGTGATCATCGAGGATATGCTCACAAAGGCGAAGGCGGAGTACAACACTCTGCGCAACGTCGTGATGCACAACGGCACAAACGACATCGAGGACACGTCACCCTCATTCAAGACCGTCGAGGACGACGGCGCCAACCAGCTTTCCAAGGAAGAGGCGAGCCAGCTCGCACAGCGCCAGTACAAGTTCATCCAGAACCTCGAGGCCGCTCTCGTGCGCATTGAAAACAAGACATACGGCATCTGCCGCGTGACCGGCAAGCTGATCCCCAAGGAGAGGCTCCGTCTCGTTCCGCACGCCACCCTCACCGTCGAGGCCAAGGAAATGCTCTCCAAGTCGGGCAAGAACTGATCATGAGACTTTCCAGAGGGAAGAGGCTTATTCTGCTTGGTGTAGCGCTCGTGTTGATTGACCAGGTCATCAAGGTCTTGGTCAAGGAAAATATGTTCCTCGGCCAGCAGATCCCCCTCATCGGCCAGTGGTGCCGCCTGTGCTTCATCGAAAACGAAGGAATGGCCTTCGGAATGAAGTTCGGCGGGGCTGTCGGCAAGTTCTGCCTGTCGCTCTTCAGAATCTGCCTCTGCGGAGCGCTCATATGGTGGATATCTTCGCTGAACAAGAAGGGGGAGGCCCCGACGGGAGTTCTCGTGGGTCTCACTCTCATCACTGCCGGTGCGTTCGGCAACATCGTTGACTGCCTCTTCTACGGTGTGATCTGGGATTATGCGCCGGTAATGTTCGGCAAGGTGGTGGATATGTTCTATTTCCCGATCATAGACACTTACGTCGCCGGCAGGCACATAACCTTCTTCGATCCGGTGTTCAATTTCGCCGACAGCTGCGTGACTGTGGGCGCATTCTATCTGATACTGTTCCAGTGGCGCTTCTTCACTTCTTCAAAGTGAAAGTGCTCCGTCATATCCTCACCTTCGCCTCACTGCTCCTGACATTCATCGTTTCGGCGCAGGAGAAAGGCGTTTTCTCCCTTGATGCGACTCTTGAAGGGCTCGGCTCCCTTTCCACCAGCGAGGTGCGCAATGACAGGATATCCAGCAACCAGGGGCTGCTGGATGTCAAGGCAAAATACACCAAGCCGCGTTTCTATATCGAGACGCAGGTGAAAGGCGAGCTGAAATCAATCATCACCGAAGTGGTGGGAATGAGTTTCAATGTCAGCGAAGGCAAGGAGAAGCTGCTGATGGATTACACCGGCAACGACAAGGACTCAAGGTATCTGACGCTCTCAGCCGGCGGGGGATATCTCCCGACGGACCGGGATGAGATAAAGTTCAAATACACTTATTCCGGCAAGTTCGACTGGCGCAACAACAGTACAATGACGCTCAACCTGATGACCAATCCGATGCAGGTGCAGGGCTCCGAAGAGGACGCCACGGCGCACAAGAGCACGAATGTCGCGGAGGGCTCGTGGCTGCACAAATTCGAAACACCCGGACGAGAACTGGAGATTAAGGGGGCATATGAGTATGACTATGATGACAGGTATGATATCTGGACCATCGGCGAGTCTTTGATAACATACGACTGGAACGGGGAGGATGAACTGGATTATGAGGTCTCCAGGATGTACAGGCTTACTCCGACTTATGTCGACAATAAAGCAAGGATCAATACAAGGTTTTCCGCAAAGGACTTCTGCGGCGTGGAGCATCTGGACGTGGATTATCATCTGAACGGCCTGCTCAAAGTCGACAGGGATGTCTATGAAGCGGCCAACTTCGTGGAGGAGGAGTGGCAGGACTCGGTGCGCTACAGAGCCGATTTCGATTATCTGTCGCTGACGGTGGATCCCGTTGCCCGCCTCAAATATTCCGTCGGCAATTTCTCCTTTGACGGGCAGATTGTCCCGGAGTACTTCAATTATCGCCTGAACGATTCCAAGCATACGGGGCGGTTGGACAGCCCTTCAGTGACTTTACTGGCGCAGATAACCAACACGTGGAAACCGCTTCCCGGCCACACCTTCTCCCTGAATGCGAAGCGCGACATCAAGCGCCCCGACTATCTGCAGATGTGCTGGTTCCAGAGGCCGGGCACCCTCAAGGACGAACTGATGGAAGGCAACACCGGGCTTCTTCCCACGCTGATAAACACGTTCAATTTCAATTACACCTATAACCTGAAACGTTTCTCGACAGTCTTCGAGGCCGGCCACGAATACAGGACCCGTGACATAGAGAAGACCTTCCACAGCGAAACGATAGGCGGACGTCTGTACCGTGTCTACACCTGGATCAATTCCGGCCACTCGTACAAGACCAATCTCAAACTTACCGCCAAGTGGAACGGCTCTCGCCTGAAGGCTGACCTGATGGGAAACGTCAATTTCTTCCGGGGTTTCAACGCCGCCGGTGCGCTCACGCAGTCCAGTGACTGGGAGTGCAGGGCAAACGCTTCCTTTGACTGGGGGAAAGGATGGATGACGAAGGCCGCGGCCCGCTATCAGAGCAAGATCATCCGCTCATACACCTCGATCACGGAGTACGTGGGCCTTGACATAGTCCTGTCCAAGCAGTTCAAGAACGGCTGGAAGCTGTACATCTCAGGCAACGATCTCCTTGACAGGATGATGGAGGTAACCACAATCTCCGAAGACGGCAATCAGGGCCGCCTGGAACAGCAGTACCTAAACCGTCGTTGCCTGAAACTCGGAGTGAATTACAAGTTCTGAGACTTTCCCTGTCATAAGACGCTGGAGGCGGCTATGCCGAGGATTACCAGCGCCACTGCAAGGATGAGTATGCCGCTCATCGCCAGACGTGTCAGCAGCACCTTTATCGTCTGCCACAGGCTTCTTTTCCAGCTGATGCCGAACATCTGGTGAAAATCCACAAGCATCAGCATTGCCATCAGTGTGCCGCTTATTTCCTCGTTCTTCCCCAGGCTGACAAGCACTGCGAACAGCATGAAGAAGCAGAACTGGCAGAGAATGTACGACGCCGTCGTGGCTGATGCCGAGAATGACAGACGGTATTTTCTGCGGAATACCAGCCAGATGCACAGTGTCAGCAGTATGAGTCTGCCCAGGAAGCGCGGGACTCCCTGGCTGCGCAGCGTCGATTCCACGGCGGCGACGGACTGTTCGAGGCGGGTGTCCACTTCCTGAGGCATCGTGTCCAGGTGAAGCCAGACATAGGCGCCAGTGACTGCATCGCCGATTCCCGTTATCTTTTTCTCCATCTTCCTGCCGATTGCAGTACTGTCCTGCTGTGTCGCAGCGATGTTTCCGAATATCTCCTGCATCTTCTCGACCTTGCTCCGGCTGGAGCCTGACGGAGTGTAGGGTGCGGCGATTGATGACACCAGGGCGAGGAATGCGTAAAATATGATCAGCGCGGTGAGCGGGGCGAGGTACGAGCTGCTCCGCCCGCGGATGTAGTCGCGGATCATATAGCCGGGACGGAGTATCAGATGCACGAATGTCCGCTTGGCGTCGTCGTTGAGGAAGGGTATGCTGTCGAATGTGCCCTTGTAGAATTCGTCTTTGCGGTGTGTCTCGTACGGCTGTCCGCACTGCGGGCAGTAGGGAGTGTCGAAATCAGTCCCGCAGGAGGGACAAGTGATCTTGTCCAGTTTGTCCGGTCCCTTCGTGAAAGGTCTTTTCCCCGTGACCTGCCAGATGTGGAAGAGGCGTATTGCTGCCTTGATTCTTTTCATCGTGTGTGAATGTGCCCTGCCGGATTATGCGCCCGCCTTCTTTTTTGCCTTGACAATCATAAAGACCGCAAGGGCGGCGAAACAGACGAGGATGCTCACCATCTCGGGGATGTGATTGAAAGGATCCACCCAGAACTCGGTCAGCAGGTCGTTGCGGGAGAATACTTCTATTGCAGTCCAGAGCACCACGACAGTGGAAATGGCCATACGGATGTTCGGGCCCCAGCCCTGCAGCTTGAGCTCGTACTTGAACATGAATATTGCGCCTATCACGCAGCCGACGGCTATCGCTATTGTCACAGGGTGACTCTCGCCGAGGAATACCGGGTCGTAGACGAACATCAGCACCAGGTAGCACACCCACATCATCACGTTGAGCTCCTCGAAAGTGGTGATCGAGGTGTGGTGGCTCATATTGCGGGGAACGATCTCCGCGCGGCGTTTGCCAAAGCACTTGTCCTGTATCCAGTTGAGGGCGTGGCAGCCGGTGCGGGAGCCGAAGATGTAGAGCACGAGGAACATCACCAGGAAGCCGAAGGACGCGGGCATTATGAGGTATTCGGGCCTGGAGCCGCGCATCGCCTTGAGTTCGGCCGCGGGAATGTCGTTCACGTTGATGCCGTTGATGAGCATCTCGTGATTCACGCCTATTCCGTTCACGTACTCCGTTGTAGTCTGCACGATGCCTGAGCCCACCAGGTCATAATGCACGCCGAAGCGGGCGGCGAAGTAGCCGAACATGAACTCCACCCAGCCGGTCCAGAAAAGAAGTCCGCCGAAGAGGCCCCAGAGGGTCTGCTTGGTGTCACCCTTCACGAAAACGCCGACAATCGCCATCACAAGGCCCACGAAGCCCATCAGAAAGGCGCATTTGTTCATTACGGAGACACTCATCGTCTCCTCCATAACGCGCATCAGCGCGTGCCCGATCGGCATCGTGAACAGAACCAGAAAGAAGGAGGCTATGGTCTTGCCCCAGTAAAGTTTGGTCTTTTCCATAATCTTAACTGTATTTCAGGACTTGATACAAACGTAAGGATAGTGTGCCTTGTTCAACAATGTATGTTTCTTATAAGACAATAAAAATTATCATATTACAAAGATAATTATATTTTGAGTATTATCTTTGCTCCCATTATGGCAAACAACGTTTATCTTGCATCCAAACCCCGTTACGAAATCCTCGACGGACTGCGTGGAGTCGCGGCTCTGATGGTCATCGTATTCCATTGTTTCGAGACTTATATCCCGCAGATCGGGACACAGATCGTAAACCACGGCTATCTGGCGGTGGATTTCTTCTTCGTGCTGAGCGGTTTCGTCATCGGCTATGCCTATGACGACAGATGGAATTCCATGACGACTTGGGGATTTTTCAAGAGGCGTCTTGTGCGCCTGCACCCGATGGTGATTGCGGGTACGGTGATAGGTGCGGCGCTGTTTTTCTTCGGCGAGTTTGAGGGATTTCCTCTTCTTAAGCAGTGCTCCGGCTGGATGTTCGCGCTGTGTTTCGTGATGGGCATCTTTATGATTCCCTGCGTGCCGGGCCTTGATATCCGCGGATGGGGCGAGATGAACAGTTTCAACGGACCGAACTGGTCGCTGACATTGGAGTACATTGGCAATATTCTTTATGCTTTTGTGTTCAGGCGTCTGCCGAAGATTGCGCTGGCGGTGCTGTGCGTGTGCTGCGCGTTCTTTACGCTTGATTTGACGCTCGGCTGGGACGTCTTTGGATTCTTCCCGGAGGACAAGTTCGACGTCATCGGTGGCTGGTGCCTGACGGGGGACCAGTTGTATGTGGGATTTTCGCGTTTGCTGTATCCGTTCCTTTGTGGCCTTCTGATAAGCCGCATCCTGCCTTCGCACCGTACCGAGACCAACCCCAGCGGCAGTCCTCTGCACGTGAAAGGCGGCTTCTGGTGGGCTTCGCTCATTCTGATTGTTCTGTTCAGCGCACCTCAGATTTGCGGCCATTCCTGCTGGCAGGACGGTCTGTATCAGGCGGTTGCCATTATCGTCTGCTTCCCGCTGATCGTGCTTCTGGGCGCAGGCAGCAGGACCACAGACGCTTTCAGCACGCGCGTTTGCAAGACCCTCGGCGAGCTCTCTTATCCGTTGT
>R18__coassemble_1565_pt1 | contig 24657 bp, 21 predicted proteins | sample R18__metabat2_low_PE_003 | metagenome-assembled genome bin R18 | reverse complement strand
GTCTCGGGGGGCCTTGTCGTCCTATCTGTGGGGGTGTTTGGCCGGCTCCCCGCCGCGGCCGGGGGCCTGGGGGGGGGGGGGGGCGAGGGTGTGACGATATGCGCGGGGTTTTCGAGAAAGTTTGTTATATTTGTGAATTGTAACAAGACCAAACCAATTTTTATGAAGGTTATACTTTTGTCCGGAGGGTCGGGGATGAGGCTGTGGCCGCTGTCAAACAATGCGCGGTCAAAGCAGTTCCTTCCGTTGCTGCCGGACGGCAAGGGAGGCAGCGAGTCGATGGTGCAGAGGGTCGTAAGGCAGATCCGGCAGACGGGACTCGCGCGCAACGTGACGATAGCCACCAACTCCTCGCAGCGCGATATTCTCATAAACCAGCTCGGCGAAGGCATCGACATCGTGATCGAGCCGGAGCGCAGGGACACATTCCCCGCAATCGCCCTGGCATCAGCATATCTCAAGTATGAACTCGGAGTTTCCGACGACGAAGTCGTGGTCGTGATGCCCTGCGACCCGTTCACCGAGGCAGGATATTTCAGCGCGATATGCAGGATGGCCGGAGCAGTGGCGGCGGATGTGGCCGAACTCGTGCTTATGGGCATCAAGCCCACGTATCCGTCATCCAAATTCGGTTACATAGTGCCGGGCAGCGTCCCGGACGGCACCGGGCCCGTGGCGGTGGAGCGATTCACCGAAAAACCTGACCGCGCGACAGCGGAGGAACTTCTGGACCGCGGTGCGATGTGGAACGGCGGCGTGTTCGCCTTCAGGCTCGGATACGTGACCGGCAAGCTGCGCGCATACGTCGACACGGATGAATTCGCGCAGGTGGTGAGCCGATACGGAGAACTTCCGAAAATCAGTTTCGACTACGAGGTCGTGGAGAAGGCCGCTTCGGTGGCGATGGTGCCGTACGACGGGCAGTGGAAGGACCTCGGCACCTGGAACGCCTTCACGGCTGAGATGGCTTTCGACGTGCGAGGCAACGCCAAACTGGGCCCGGAGACATCCGGCGTGCAGGTCGTCAACGAACTCGGAGTCCCGATATTCGTCGACGGCATCGACAATGCTGTGGTCGCGGCCAGCCCCGACGGCATCCTCGTCTGCGGCAAGCCGCAGTCCGAAAACATAAAGAAATACGTGGCCGACCTCGTGGACAGGCCGATGTTCGAAGAGCGCCGCTGGGGTACATACAGGGTGCTCGACATCAAGTCCTACGACGACGGCTTCAAGTCGCTCACCCGCAAGGTCTACCTCAAGGCGGGCAAGTTCATATCCTACCAGATGCATTTCCGCAGGGACGAAGCGTGGACCTTCGTGGACGGCGAAGGCGCTGTGTGCGTCGAGGGCAAGGTGCGCAAGGTGGGGCGCGGAGACGTGATACTCATAAAGAACGGCACGAGACATTCCGTGAAGGCGCTTACGGACCTCACTTTCATCGAGGTGCAGTCCGGCGACCTCGTCAGCGAGGATGACGTGCAGAGATTTGATTTCCAATGGCAGGAACTATAAGAATCGACGGCAGGGCATACCTGTCGATGGTGCGCCAGGGCGCGGCAAATCTGAATGCTAGCCGCGAGGCGATAAACGACCTCAACGTGTTCCCAATCCCTGACGGCGATACCGGGGACAATATGTATATGACAATCTCGGCGGGAGTCAGCGCGGCCGCTTCCGACGCTTCCCTCGGGACCGCGGCGTCAAAGATCTCCGGCGGAATGCTGCTGGGTGCGAGGGGCAATTCCGGAGTGATACTTTCCCGCATCTTCGCGGGAATCGCGAAGGGCCTCAGCGGCGAGGAGGACGCGGACGTCGAACTCTTCGCGCAGGCGATGAGTTCGGGCGTGCGCGAGGCCTACGGAGCCGTCTCCACCCCTGTGGAAGGCACGATTCTGACGGTGCTGCGCGAAGGCGTGGAGGCCGCCGACGGCATCGATTTCGAGAGTTATTTCGACGCCCTGGTGCGTCAGATGCGCATTTCGCTGGCACATACGCCCGAACTGCTGGCGGTGCTCAAGGAAGCCGGGGTGGTGGACAGCGGCGGCGCAGGACTGCTCTGCATCGCTGAGGGAATGCTGGATTCGCTCAACGGCGTCAGCACGGAGATTTCCGGCGGCGATGACACGCAGAAGGCGAAGGTCAACCTGGATGACTTCGGCCCGGACACGGAACTTCTCTACGGTTACTGCACCGAGTTCCTGCTGCGCCTCCAGACTTCCAAGGTCGACATCGAGACATTCGACGAAGGGGTGATAAGGGACTATCTCAATTCCGTGGGCGACTCTGTCGTCTGTTTCCGCGACGGCAGCATCGTAAAGGTGCACGTGCACACGAAAACCCCCGGAGACATCCTCAGCCACGTGCAGACCTGGGGTGAATTCCTCACTGTGAAGATCGAAAATATGACCCTGCAGCACAGCGAGGTGCATATCAGGGTCAATTTCAGCAAACCCAAGCCCTACGGCGTCGTGGCCGTGGCGTCGGGAGAAGGAATCATAGCGGCCTTCAGGGAGGCAGGCGTGAGCGAAGTGATCGAAGGCGGTCAGACGATGAATCCGAGCGCTCAGAGTTTCATCGAGGCGTTCGACCGCGTGGGTGCCGAGACCATGTTCGTCCTGCCAAACAATTCCAATATAATAATGACCGCGCAGCAGGCGGCACAGATGTACACCCGCTCGAAGGTGGTCGTGCTGCCGAGCAAGAACATAGGCGCCGGCTATGTGGCCGCGGCTTCGCTGGACTGCAGTTCCTGCGACACGGAGGCGATAACCGCCGCCGCTCTCGAGACCATTGAGTCTGTAGTGTGCGGCTTTGTCTCTCGCGCCATCCGCGACGCCAATATGGAAGGTGTATCGATGCACAAGGACGATTTCGTGGGCATCAGCGGCGGACGCATTGTCTGCAGCGACTCGCTCAGGAACACGACGACCGAGAAACTATCCGAAATCATCAGCCTCGGCGGCAGTGACGTCGCGCTGGTGTTCAGCGGCGCCGACGTGGCCGCCGCCGAGGCCGAAAGCCTCGTGGCCGGCCTTCAGAAGAAATATCCCAGAACCGAAATAATTTTAAATGACGGGGGACAGCCCGTCTATGATTACATAATAGTACTATGCTGACCTGTTTTACCGATACCGATACCGATATCACCCTCGAGGACGCCGCGAAATACGGCTTCAAGCTCATCAGTATGCCGTACAGCGTCGACGGCAAGACCGTTTTCCCCTACGTGGATTTCGAGAAATTCGATTCACGCGCATTCTATGACACCCTGCGCGCCGGCAAGCTCCCCACGACGAGCGCCATCGGCGAAGAGACTTACCGACAGTATTTCGAACCCGAATTCGCCGCAGGCAACGACATCTTCTACGTGCATTTCAGCCGCGCGATGTCCGCGAGCTTCGACTCGATGGACAAGGTGGTCGCCGAACTTCTCGCCAAGTACCCCGGCCGCAGTTTCCACGCTGTGGACACAAAGGGTATAACCATTATCAGTAACCTGATAGTCAAGGAGATAGGCGATATGCTGCTTGCCGGGAAGACCGTTTCCGAGATCGAGGAATGGGCTGCCGCGGAGGTGGATCATTTCGCGCAGTATTTCTTCGCCGACAACCTCAAGTTCTTCCGCCGCAGCGGTCGCGTGAGCGGCCTTGCAGCCACTATGGGCGGTCTCGTGGGCCTCAGGCCGATCATCCATATGAGCGCGGAGGGCAAGATGGTGAGTCTCGGCACCGAGAAGGGCCGCGTGAAGGCGATGGAGAGGCTTCTGCACGAGGTGGAGACCCTCGGAGACGACATCAAGGGCCATCATTTCATCATCGGCCACACCGACTGTCCCGACCTCGCCGCCCAGATGGGTGCGCTCCTGAAGGACAAGTTCGGCGATGACCTCAAGATTGAATATGTAGTGACCAATCCGACTGCCGGCTCGCACTGCGGACCCGACGGCGTGGGTGTGGCGTTCCACTCAAAAGGAAGATAAATATGATCGAGGTCAGAGAAGCTGTCACCAGAAGGGAACAGCGTGCTTTTCTGGAGTTTCCCAACAAACTCTACAAGGGCAATCCGTATTACGTGCCCGAACTGTACCTCGACGCCAAGAAGATTTTCCGCAAGGATTATCTCTATTACGAGACCTGCGAGGCAGTCTATTACAATGCTTACAAGGACGGGAAGATGGCCGGCCGCATAAGCGGCATCATCCAGCGTTCCGCCAACGAGAAATACGGCCAGAAGAGGGTGAGGTTCACCCGCTTCGACGTCATCGACGACTTCGAGGTCGCACGCGCCCTCTTCGAGATGGTGGAGAACTGGGCCGCCGAGAGGGGAATGGACACGATCTGCGGGCCTCTGGGCTTCTCGGATTTCGAAAGGGAGGGCCTGCTGGTCGAGGGCTTCGAGGAGCTCAGCACCTTCGAGGAGCAGTACAACGCCCCGTATTACGAGGATTTCATCGAGCGTCTCGGTTTCGAGAAGGAGGTCGAGTGGCTGGAGTCGAAGATCACGGCTCCCGAGGAGGAAGACCCCGATCTGGACAAGACCTGCGATTTCGTGATGAAGCGCTATCATCTGCACTGGGGCGAATCCCGCAACGGCGGCGATTTCCTCGACAGATACGCGGACGGTTTCTTCGACATCGTGGACCGCGCCTATGAGGGTATCTACGGCACGGTGCCTTTCACCGAGAGCATGAAGAAACTGATGATCGAGAATTTCCGCCTGATCATCGACAACCGCTTCGCCGCGGTGATTCTCGACGAGAATGACAAGGTGGTGTGTATGGGAATATGCTTCCCGAGTCTCGCGAAGGCGATGCAGGCCGCCGGAGGACATCTCAGTCCGAGGGCGATCGTCCGCTATCTCAAGACTGTGCGGCATCCCGAAATCATTGACTTCGGCCTCATCGGCGTGGAGCCCGCGTATCTCAACCGCGGCATCAGCGTCTGTCTCGCCTCCGCGATGATGAAGATGCTCCGCGACCCGCACCTCAAGTACGCCGAGACCAATCTCAATCTCGACGACAATTACGCGATACTCAACCTCTGGAAGCGCTTCGGCAACGTCCGCCACAAGCGTCGCCGCGCATATTTCAAATCAATTGTTAAAGTTTGATGGTCATTTTGCTGCATAAGCGTAGTCGGCAGTCCGTTTCCGGAGGACTAGCCGCCCTCGGCTCTAGAGGGAGGGGCCCGCGCCGCAGGCGTGGGAGGGCCTGGTCCGGAGGAAACGGAGCTGCCGCGGAGCGTTGCAGCAAAATGACAATGGAAAATTATGATTAAGATAATTCTGGATTGCTTCGGGGGAGACAGGAGCCCTCAGGCCAATATCGAGGGGGGAGGGGCGGCGCTGGCGGCCATTCCGGACCTGTACCTGATACTCACCGGGGACGAGGCGGTGATCCGCGCGAATCTGGAGGGGAAGGAGTATGACGCCGAGAGGCTGGAGATCGTTCACGCGCCGCAGGTGATCGGCTGCGACGAGAAGCCGACGGATGCGGTGCGCCTCAAGAGGGACTCCTCGATGATGAAGGGCATAATGATGCTGCGCGACCGCGACGACATCGCCGGAATGGTTTCGGTGGGCTCGACTGGAGCGCTGGTCACCGGCGCGCTGGTGCGCATAGGACGCCTCAAGGGCGTGATCAGGCCGGCGTTCTGCCCGATTCTGCCGACTATGGCCGGCGGAGTGGTGGGCATCTGCGACAGCGGCGCCAACGTCACCGTGGACGCGGCGATGCTGCGGCAGTTCGGCATTATGGCTTCGCTCTATCTGGAGAACGTGTACGGCGTGAAGTCTCCGCGCACGGCGCTGCTCAACGTGGGCAAGGAGGCCGAGAAGGGGGACGACGTCCGCCGCGAGGCCTACGCGCTGCTGCAGGAGACCGACTGCGTCAATTTCACGGGAAATATGGAGAGCAGGGACCTGCTGAGCGGCAATTATGACGTGGTGGTCTGCGACGGCTTCAGCGGCAACGTCCTCACGAAGGCCACCGAAGGCACCGCGCTCGAACTCCTCAAGAAACTCAAGAAAGACATTTATTCCCGCCTGATCTACAAGATAGGCGCTGCGCTGATGCTCAGGATGTTCAAGGAGGAGAAGGAATTCATGAACTACCAGAACTACGGCGGCAGCGTGCTCCTGGGCACGTCCAAGGTCATCGTCAAGGGCCACGGCAGCTCCAAGGCGGTGGCGGTGCAGAAGTGCATCGAGCAGGCCTACAAGATGGAAATAAGCGGCCTCGGGCCCAAGATCGAGGCCGAAATCGGCAAATACGAACATTACGAAGAATAGACAGATATGGTGACTTTCGAAGAATTGCAGGCGATTCTCGCCAAACAGCTGAGGATCTCCGATCCGCAGAAGATTCAGCTCGATTCCAGGATCAAGAAGGACCTCGGCGCCGACTCGCTGGACATCCTCCAACTCCTGATGCGCATCGAGGACGGATACGGCATCGTGATACCGGACGAGGAACTCGCGACCTTCGACACGGTGGGCGACGTGTTCGCCTATCTCGAGAGGGCGCAGAAGTAATGGCCCCCTTCCCGATAGATGCTGTGGTGGCCTGGGTGGACGGGAATGACCCCGCCCACAGGGCGAAATTGCTGCAGTACGCTGGCGGTGAGGACCTTTCGCGCGACTGCGTGGCTTCGCCCACAAGGTTCAGCGACCTCGGTGAAATAAAGATCTGCATCGCGTCCATCCGCAGGTTCGCGCCGTTCGTGCGCAATATTTTCGTCCTCACGGACGGGCAGGACCCCCACATCGAAGGGGTCACCCTCGTGGACCACAGGGACATTTACCGTGGGTACGAGGAGTTTCTGCCGGTGTTCTGCTCGCGTTCGTTCGAGACACTGCTGTGGCGCATTCCCGGCCTGGCGGAGCATTACATTTATTTCAACGACGACATCATTCTCCGCCGCCCCTGCGGCGCGGAGGACTTCTTCCCCGACGGGAAGGCGCTGCATTATGCGCATCCGTTCAGCATTGCGGCGGTGATGCTGCTGCGGCGTTTCAAGCCCGCGTACAAATGGGGTTACAAGGACTGCCTCGCAGAAGCGGCGGCGCTGGCGGGGTGCACCCGGAGTTTTCTGTACCTTCCGCATATGCCGCACCCGCAGATCGCGAGCGTCGCGCGGGAGTACTTTGAGGCTCATCCGGACGTGATGCTGCGCAATATGCGCGAGAGGTTCCGCCGCCCCGGGCAGTTCAACCCGCAGGCGCTGAACGCGCAGCTCTGCATCGACGTTGGGGAGGGCGTGCTTCGCGACGACCGCGGCGCCCATCTTTATATGAAACCTCGCGGGGGGATGGATTATTATAAGAAGAAACTTGCTAAATTTGCAGCCGGTACCGGCGCGCTTTCGATTTGCGTCAACAGTCTGGACCAGGCGCCCGAAGAGGGGCGAAGGATGGTCCTGGAGTGGCTGGAGACGCTTGTGGGGCTTCGCTGACCGTTATTCAGACAAGTTTGGGATATGGGTGATTTTTTCGTTTCCGCTATGCTGCTCGGGGCTGTGGCCGCCGGGGGGTCGACGCCTTTCTGGATGAACACCAATCAGTACGGACTAATGCCGGAGGACAGCGGGATGCAGCTGTACGTGCAGACCGGGATGCAGTTCGACACCACGAAGACGTTTCAGTGGCACTGGGCTTTCAGCGGGGCTGCCAACACAGAGAAGTTCAGCAATTTCAAGGTCATCCCCGATGAAATCTATGCAGGTTTCCGCTGGAAGGTGGTGAACTTCGACCTCGGAATGAAGCGTCAGCCGACCGATTTCATGGCCGTGAGCCCTTATCTGGGGTCGCTGTCGACCACTTCGGGGCATCTGGTGTGGAGCGGAAATGCCCGGACGATGCCGGGTTACACCATCACCATAGATCCTCTGAAGATATTCAAGTCCGGTTGGCTGTGGTTCTACGGCGCCTTCGGCGACTACGTCACGCTGGACAACCGCTATATGAGCCGCGCGCTGGTGCACAGCCAGAAACTCTTCCTGCGCTTCGACTTCCTCAAGAGATTCTCCTTCCACGTCGGGTTGGACCATTACGCCATCTGGGGCGGCAGTTCCGCTGCCGGCAAATCGATGAACGTCAACCTCTCCAACTATATCAGGATGTGCCTTGGCATGTCTGCGGATGCTTCCGGTACGCTCAGCGACCAGATGAACGTTATCGGCGACCACGGCGGAGCGGAACTCCTGAGGCTGGACTACCGCGGCGACGGATGGAAGATTTCGGCGCAGCACGAGATACCCTACAGCGACAAGTCCGGAATGGAATTCTACAATTTCCCCGACGGGGTCAATACGCTGAGTTTCAGCTTCGACGACCCCAACAAGTGGGTGTCGGGCATAGTCTACGAGTTCCAGTATACGATGAATCAGTCGGGCTCGCGCCACGACGCGGAGAAGGACTGGGATCCGACGAAATATTTCAAGGGACGCGACAATTATTTCAACAACGGGGAATACAAATCCGGCTGGACGTATTACGGCCGTACCATAGGCAATCCGCTGTTTCTGCCCGTGGGCACGAAGGCGGGCACGTGGTCCTCGTCCGATATTGTGCTCGGAATCGAGAACAACCTCGTGAAGGCGCATCACGTCGGCCTGACCGGCAAACTGTTCCACAAGGCACCGTACAGGCTGATGCTCACGTGGAGCCGCAATTACGGCATAATGAACAAGTTGTATGCTGGCGGGTCGCTTCCCAAGGACCGCTTCGTCACCGCAGACAAGCCGTATCATCAGGTGTGCGGCGCGTTCCAGGCGGAATACCCCTTGAAGCGGGGTTTGAACATCACCGCCGGGGTATATGCCGACAGGGGACAGGTGCTTGCCGACACTTTCGGAGCCACCGTGGGAGTCCGCTGGGACATTGTAGGAAGTCGTTTTTAGAATTTTTTTATCAGAGTATGAAACTGTATATTCCTGAAGGATACTGCAACGTGCTGGGCAGCGTGGAGGCCACGGAGAAGGCTATCAAGAGCGTCAAGGATATGTTCCAGAACAATCTTTCCGCGCAGCTCGCGCTCCTGCGCGTCACCGCTCCGATGATGGTCCTTTCCGGCACCGGCATCAATGACGGGCTCAACGGCGTGGAGCGTCCTGTCACGTTCCCCATAAAGGATATGGGCGAGGCCCGCGCGGAGGTGGTGCATTCGCTTGCTAAATGGAAGAGGATGAAACTCGCCGAGATGGGCGTGAGGCCCGGCCGCGGCATCTATACCGACATGAACGCCCTGCGTCCCGACGAGGAACTGGACAACATTCATTCGATCTACGTCGACCAGTGGGACTGGGAGAAGGTGATCGATCCGTCCGAGCGCACGGAGGAGTTCCTGCGCAAGACCGTGCGCCGCATCTACGAGTCGATCAAGGTCACGGAAAACAAACTTTTCGTCGAATTCCCCTCGCTGGAGCCGCGTCTTCCGGAGGATATCACGTTCATTTCTTCGCAGGAACTGCTGGACCGTTTCCCCGGGCTCAGTCCCAAGGAGAGGGAGACGGCGATCACCCGCGAGTGCGGGGCCGTCTTCATTATCGGCATCGGCGGCGTCCTGTCGGACGGCCTGCCTCACGACGGCCGCGCCTCGGACTATGACGACTGGACCCTCAACGGCGACCTTCTCGTGTGGGATGAGGTGCTGGATGCACCCCTGGAACTCTCCAGTATGGGCATCAGGGTCGACGCCGAGGCGCTTCTGCGTCAGCTTGCCGCCAAGGGCGAGGAGTCCAAGAAGACTCTGCTGTATCATTCCGCCCTGCTCGAGGGACGCCTGCCGCAGACCATCGGCGGCGGCATAGGGCAGTCACGCCTCTGTATGTTCCTCCTGCGCAAGGCGCACATCGGCGAGATCCAGAGCAGCATCTGGCCCGACGAAATGCGCTCCCGCTGCGAAGAGGCCGGCATCCATCTGGTGTAACGCCTCATTGAGGCCCCGCATACGGGCACCTGGCATAACAATATCCGGCATGACTTTCAGAGTGGGGACCGGGATGAATATCCGCCTTTATTCATCCCGGTCCCCCTCAAAAATACCCCACCGGGATGAAGAACGGCCTTCTTTCATCCCGGCGGGTAACGTATAGCAGTTTGCACAGCGGCAACTGAGTCGCGGGCTGTGCAACTTTTATTTATTGAACCCCTTGGCGGAGAGGAATTCCCAGATGCGGTCGAGCCAGGTGTAGCTGCCGGTGCCCGGGGAGGCGGTGCGCTGGAAACAGTGCTCGCGCAGGGCAAGGGTGTGGAGCTCGCTCTGGATTCCCATTGCCCTCATCTTTTCCCATACTTTCACGGAGCCCATCGAGGCGTAGCCGTCGGCGTCGCCGTGGATGAACAGCATCGGGGCCGTGGCCTTGTCGAATGAGAATTCCGGTGCTATTATGTCCTCGTCAAGATTGCCTCCGGAAGTGTTGTGCCCGTCGTATCCGTCGGAAAGGACATAGGCCGGGTAGATCCCGACGCCCCACTGCACGGAGCAGGAAAGCTTGTCGGTCGCGTCTATGGGCAGATAAGACTGGTGCAGCGACGACGTTACGCCCATCAGCGTGAGATGGCCGCCTGCGGACGAGCCCATTATGCCGATCTTGTCGGGGTCGAGCCCCTTAGACGCAGCTTCAGAGCGCACGAGCCTGACGGCCCTCTGCACGTCCTGCCAGGCCGCCGTGTGCTTGGCGAGTTTCGTCGGGCGCGGCGAACGGTATTTCATCACGACCACCGTCATCCCCTTTGCATTGAGATAGCGACGCGCCGGAGCCACCTCGAAACCGTGAGGGGCGTTGTTCACGTAGGCTCCTCCGGAATAGATTATCTGTATGGCCTTGGTGGTGAGATTTTCCGGGATGTACCATTCTATATAGGGTTCGCAGAAACTTTCTTCGTTGTCCGGGGCTTTGCCTTCCGGCCAGATGCTTTCCTTGGAGTATTCCCTGACGGCGACATCATCCGGGAAGCGCGAGAGAAGGTCCTCCTCCTTGTCAAGGGTGCTGACAAACTGCATCTGGCGCATCCACTCCACCGCGCGGTCGAGGCCGAGGGCTGCGTGGCCGACGTCGGGGTAGAGGTGCAGCTCGGCAGGGATGCCTCTCTTGCGCAACTCGCGGTAGATCAGGGTGGAACCGTTGGGGGTGTAGACGTCCGTGCCGCCGTGGTGCAGGCTCATCGGGCAGGTCTTCTCGTCGAACTTGAAGCAGTCGCTCAACTTCACGTCCACACCGTAACCCTGACGGGTGGCGGGGGTGCCGGTCTCGCTGTCGGTCGTAACGTAGGCCGGAGCGTTGACGACGGCCCAGTTGATGTGGCAGGGCACCTTGTCCAGGCGGTCTATCGGCTCATAAGCGGGAGTCTGGGAACTGGTCGCGAGCAAAACGGCGAGATGGGAGCCTGCGGACATCGACACGGTGCCGATCTTCTCGGGATCAAAGCCTCTCTTCCTTGCCTCGCTGCGTACCATCCTGACGGCCCTCTGGCCATCTTCCCAGGCAGTCTGGTAAATCGGAAGGCCTTCGGGGCGCGGCGTGCGGTAGACGAACTTGACGCACTGGATTCCCATTGCGGTAAAAGTCTTCTGCCACAGGTCCAGCAGGGACATGTCGCAGCAGTTGTAGTAACCGCCGCCGGAAATCAGTATCATACAGGCGTCGGTGCGGATTTCCGGCGCAGGAGCGTCGTACCATTCCAGGAAGGCGACTGAGTTTTTAGAGGCATCGAAGCCGGGGGCGCCGGCCACGTCGCTCATTTCCGCAATCTGATGTGACTGTGCGTCGGGCATCCTGCCCGCAGGCCAGATGTATTCGCGCTCCAGCGCGAATGAATTCATCGCCCAGAGCAGTGCCAAAAGTGTAAGCAAACGTTTCATAATGTCACAAATATAGCAATAAAACCCGCAATCACCATATCTGCTTCAGGTCCTGATACTTTATATGAAGTATACGTCCGAGTTGCTTGATGTCTGTATTTCCTGCTTTGCGGGCTTCGCGTATCAGTTCCAGGCGCTCATCGACTGTCAGACAATCGAGAGAACCGTCCCCGAAAACATTGCCTGCAATCCTTTCCAGGACGGGAATCAGGTCGCTGTCGCGCAGAGATATCGTTCCGCCGTACATCTCCTGATTGATCAGGTCCTCGTTTTTCCTTCCGAGTTCGTACATGAATCTTGATGCGCTTCCGAAAACTGACTCCGCGCGGTTCACGTCCGTGTACGATCCGGGCCAGATCAGTCCTTCGTCATTCACCAGCCAGTCTGAAGGTATGTCCTTCTTCGTGCCGAAGAGTTTCCTCCGTGCGTACTCGGATGTGTCTCCCAGAGGTCGGAACTGCTGAGGTCGTTCAAGGGTGAACATCAGCGGCCCTGAGCCCCAAAGATAATTGGTCGGAAGCACCTTCATGCCTGCGACGAAGGGATTGCGGAGCACATAACATATTTTCTCCATCAGTTTCTCCTTGTTGGGGATGAGCCAGCAGTCATACTCGAAGTCTTCCTGCCTCTTTCCGTCACTGTTTACAGAATAAATGCACGTAAGTCTCTTGTACTGAGCCATAAAGCGCCTGCAATCCTCCTCCGTCCCGTATAGAATGAAGTGAACGTGATTGTCCATAAGGACAAACGCGAAGATGATGATTTCCCTGACTGTGAGTGAACATAGTCCCACCCTGTTCATTCCCGCTATGAACTGCGCGCGGGATGCGAAAAGTACATCGTCCTCCAGTCCCTTGGAGGCGCAATGAAAATAATGTCTTGAAGAATTCATATCACTGTTGTAAATTTTGGTTAACGTTTTCCCGACGCTTGTCAACAGTGATTCCGGATGCCGCCTTCCCTGACTCTTCAGAATCACCATCTCCAACCGGCGGGTTTCAGCAAATATAAAAATAAAAGGCAAACGCCGCAAGCCTTAATCCGAAAATCCTTCGGAACATATAAGCGTCCTGTCGCTGTCTTCTTGTAAATATTTCTGTGTCGGCGTATTATAATAAGTTGAGGGCCGGTCTGAATCCAGCCGGGATGAAAGAAGGCCGTTTTTCATCCCGGTGGGGTGTTTTTGAGGGGGACCGGGATGAAATGAGGCCTGATATCATCCCGAGCGAGGCTCTATGAGGGGACTTTGGGATGAAAAAGGCCCTGGAATCATCCCGGTGCCGCATAAAAGAGTGGGACTGGGGTGAATAAAGGCGGATATTCATCCCGGTGGGGTGGTTTTGAAGGAGACCGGGAATTTTTTGGAATCAATAGTTGGGATTTGTGGAAATGATTGATTAAATTTGGAAAATTCGATCAACTAATAACCAATTATTTATATGGAACAGAAATATGAAGCGCTGTTCACGCCCTGGAAGGTCGGAAACGTGGAGATCAAGAATCGCATCGTGATGACGTCAATGGGCGGAACGTCCATTTTCGGCTGGCTGGAGCCGAACCATTTCGACAAGGAGGCGGCGAATTTCCTTCTGGAACGCGCCAGGAACAATGCGGGCCTCATCCTTCCGGGCATCGCTCCCATCAGGGACATCATTCTCGGAAAGTGGCTCTATCAGGGAAAGGGCAAGTACAAGGAACTCAAGAAGTTCATGGACGAGCTCCACAAGACGGGCTGCAAGATGTTCGTGCAGCTCACGGCCGGATTCGGCCGTTCGATGGCCATCAACGACATAATGGTCAAGGCCTGCAAGAACAAGGCCCTTGGATTCGTGATGAAGCCGATCCTGGATATGGATTATCTGACCGCTTCCGCTTCGGCGACTCCCAACCGTTGGGAGGACAGCTGTATGTCGAGGCCGTTCACCAAGAAGGAGATCGACGAGATGGTCGAGGCGTTTGCCAAGACCGCGAAACTCTGTATGGACGCGGGCGTCGACGGAGTGGAGATCCACGCCGTGCACGAGGGTTATCTGCTCGACCAGTTCACAATGAAATACACCAACCAGCGCACTGACGAGTACGGCGGCAGTTTCGAGAACCGTTACCGTTTCCCCGTGGAGATCGTGAAGGCCATCAAGGCGGCCTGCGGCAAGGATTTCCCGGTGTCGCTGCGTTACAGCGTGGTCTCCAAGACAAAGGACTTCGGCAAGGGAGCGCTTCCGGGCGAGGACTATGTGGAAGTGGGCCGCGATATGGAAGAGAGCGAGAGGGCCGCGAAGTACCTGCAGGACGCAGGCTACGACATGCTCAACTGCGACAACGGCACATATGATGCCTGGTACTGGGCTCATCCGCCTATGTATATGCCTCAGAACTGCAACCTGGAGGACGTCAAGCATATCAAGAAATTCGTCGACATCCCCGTGGTGTGCGCCGGCAGGATGACCCCCGAGGTCGCCGCCGAGGCAATTGCCGCAGGCGACCTTGACGCGATGGGCGTCGCCCGCCAGTTCCTCGCGGATCCCGAGTGGATCACCAAGATGATGGCCGGAGACGAGGAATCCATCCGTCCGTGCATCTGCTGCCACAACGCCTGCTTCAACATGGCACATTACAAGGGAGTGGGCAACGACCAGAGCCTCACCGACAATATGGGAATGGCCCGCTGCGCCATCAACCCGACCACGATGCAGTCCTGCAAGTACAAGATCGTGCCCGCGAAGTCGCCCAGGAAGGTCGCCGTCATCGGCGCCGGCGTCGGCGGAATGGAAGTCGCGAGGGTGCTCGCCCTGCGCGGCCACAAGCCTGTGATATTCGAGAAATCAGACCGTCTCGGCGGCGTGTTCAACTACGCCAGCGCCCCGTCCTTCAAGGAGAAGGACCGCGAGCTCCTCAAGTGGTTCGCCAAGCAACTCAAGGACCTCGGCATCGAGGTGAAGTTCAATACCGAAGTCAAGTCTCTCGAGGACCTGGCGGAATTCGACAAGGTCGTGGTCTGCACAGGCGCGAAGGCCAACCGCCCGCCCATCAAGGGAATAGAGAAGTCTATCGAGGCCTGCGAGTATCTCGGAGGCGCTCCGGTGGGGGACAAGGTCATCATCATCGGCGGCGGTCTGTCGGGCTGTGAAATCGCCTATGACCTCTTCAAGAAGGGCAAGACCCCGGTGATCGTGGAGATGAAGCAGGACCTCATCGCCGTCAAGGGCGTGTGCCTTGCCAACAGTTCATACCTCAGGGACTTCTTCGAGCTCAACAAGGTCGAGGTGCATCTCGACACGAAGCTCAAGGAGTTCACCGACAAGGGTGTGGTCGTCACCGACAAGGAAGGCAAGACCTTCGAGATCGAGGGCGACACCGTCATCACTTCGATGGGCTACAAGCCCGCTCCTCTGTTCGCCGCAGGCGGAAAGGTGCAGCTCGTGGGTGACTGCAACAGCGTCGGCAACCTGCGCACCGCCATCTGGCGCGCCTGGGACATCGCAATGAAAATCTAAAGACAAAGCTATATGGCCTATCAGTACAAAATGAAGCTCACGGATGAGCAGAAGGCGATTCTTGAGGGGTCAGAAGGACCCGTCAAGGCCAAAGTGATGGAGACTATCGTCAGGTACGGCGATATGTTCGAAGCTGAAGAGCTGGTGAAAGTGACTCACGGGAAGGGACATCTGGTAACTTCCTTCGGCCTTTCGATGCTCAAACCTGTCTACAGGACGATGGACGAACTGATCGGAGCCGGCCTCAAGGTTGAGGAAGGCTTCACGATGGACCCCCGTCCCTCCGATTTCGAAAACACCCCGTGCTCGCTGATCGACAAGATCCTCATCAAGACGATCCTCTACGGCAAGCAGGGTGATTACGAGAAGCAGCTGAAGAAGCTCGGACTCGTGTCCGACGACGCTTTCAGCTGTGCCTGCTATTTCGACGAGATGGGCAACATTCCCGGCAAGGGGGACATCCTCTCCTGGGCTGAGTCCAGCGCGGTGAATTACGCCAATTCCGTGCTTGGAGCACGCTGCAACCGCAATTCGGGAATGATCGACATCTTCGGCTCGATTGTCGGATACGTGCCGAAATTCGGCCTCCTGACCGACGAGGGGCGCAAGGCGAAATGGAAGGTGATCGTCAATACCGAGAAGAAACCTATCCCCCAGATCCTCGGTTCCGCCATCGGCATCAAGGTGATGGAGGACGTGCCCTATGTGGTCGGCCTCGACAAGTGGATAGGGGAGGAACTCACCGACGAGTGCAAGGCCTACCTGAAGGATTTCGGCGCGGCCACCGCTTCCAACGGCGCGGTCGGTCTCTACCATATCGACAAGATCACCCCTGAGGCAAAGGAACTCGGCGAGAGCCTGCTCGAGGAGGGCTGCAAGGAATACGTGATCGACGACGCGGAACTCGAGAGGGTCTACAAGTCATACCCCAACATCTGGCGCAAGCCCGACAAGCCGGGCAATCTCGCCTTCATCGGCTGCCCGCACCTCTCCAGAGTTCAGCTCGAGGACTGGGCACAGCGCATCATCGACGGCCTGAAGGCCGCCGGCAAGTCCAAGGTCGCAGTCGACACCGTGCTCTGCACCGCTCCCCCCGTGAAGGAAGCGTTCGTGAAGACCGCGAAGTATGCCGAGCTCGTGAAGACCGGCGCCACCGTGACCACCATCTGCCCGCTGATGTACACGTCCAATCCTCTGACCAAGTCCAAGAGGATAATGACCTGTTCCAACAAGCTGCGCACGTATTCGATGGCCCGCTACTACAAGGATGATGAACTTCTCGCAATCGTAACAGGAAAGGAGGACTAATTATGAAAGAATTCAAAGGACGCGTCATAAACGGCGGTTATTACAAGGGCGAGGCCGTAGTCTCGCATCAGGGTGTCAACACTCTGGCCACTTTCCAGAGCTCCGCGCTCTCCAACGCCAGCAAGGTCATCGTGGCGGACCAGAACAACCCCGACATCTACCAGAAGAACATCACCGGGAAGGCCCTGTGCCTGCCTCAGACCATCGGTTCCACCACCGGCGGAATGGTGATCCAGGTGATCTGCTCGATGGGAATCAACCCTGCCTGCATGCTCTTCTCGGAGCATATCGACTCGCTTGCGGGTGCGGGAGTCATCCTCTCGGTGGTCTGGGAGAACAGCAAGCTGATCGCCATCGACCAGCTCGGACAGGAGTTCCTCGACACCGTCAAGACCGGCGACATCATCGAAGTCACCGAAGACGGTACCGTGAAAATTATTTGATTATTGGCAAAACTTTGTTAAATTTGTGCGATTGTATAGTTGATTCGAGCCAAGATGTTGGAAATCAAACATAATATCGAGAAGCTGATCTCCCTTTATGAAACCGCAAGGCAGCGCGGCGACGAGCTTGCTGCGGAGCTGGAAGACCTCAAGGCGCAGAATGAATCATACAGGCAGCAGATAACAGAGTTGAACAGACAGATAGACAATCTCAAGCTTGCTGGCGCCTTCACCGGTGCGGACAATACCGAATCCAAAAAGCGTCTGGAAGCACTTATAAAGGAGATTGACAAGTGCATCGGTCTTCTGGAGAACTGAAAATGGAAGGACAGAGCATCACACTCAAGATAGCGGGCAAGGAATATCCGCTCAAGGTACAGGCCGGCCAGTCTGAGAAGAATATGAGACTGGCGGCGGAAAACATCAACCAGATGCTTTCCAAGTACGATGAGAGATTTCCCAACCGTTCCACGCTTGACAAGTTGATTTTCGTGACCCTCAACGAAGCGGTGGGCAGGCTTTCCACATCGCAGAAGTACAAGGATCTCAAGGAAGAAATGGATAAACTTGGTTCCGAACTGGAATCCTATCTGAGCACAATAGAAGAGCCAGACCGTTAGTTCTCCTTGCCGAAAACAACAGAGCAAAACGGAAACGGGTGAGCTCGCTGCGGTGAAGACAGGCCTGCATCAGACAGGAAGTCCGAAACGAAGGCGGCCTCCAAATCGTACAGAATTTATTTTCTGTGTAAGGACTGACGGCTTTTATAACAGTATCTGCAGCGATTGCGGATACTGTTTTTTTTTGACATATTTTAAACACTATATACATTATGTTTTACGTTCTTGCTGCCATCGGCGGCGCTGCAGTCGCCCTGGCAATTTATATACTGCTCAGCAGGTCCGTGCTCAAGGGACGCGCGGATGCGATTGTAGAGAAAGCCAGGCTTGAGGCTGAAAACATCAAGCAGGAAAAGATCCTCCAGGCCAAGGAGAAATACCTTCAGCTCAAGGCCGAGCACGAAAACCGCGTGAACGAGAAGAACGCGCAGATCCGCGAGGCCGAAACCCGCCTTCATCAGAAGGAGAGCCAGGTCGGCCAGCAGCAGAGCGAACTCAACCGCCGCCAGAAGGAGCTTGACAACACCCGCAACCAGCTCACGCAGCAGAAGGACGCCCTCGCCCGCAAGGAGGAGGAGTACCAGAAGCTCACCTCCCAGGTCAACAAACAGCTCGAGACCGTGGCCGGACTCACCGCCCAGGAGGCGAAGCAGATGCTCGTCGAGAATATGAAGGCGGAAGCGCGCAGCGAGGCCCAGGCCTATATCAACGACACTATGGACGAGGCCCGTCTCAACGCCGCCAAGGAAGCCAAGAGAATAGTTATCAACACCATACAGCGTACCGCCACCGAGACCGCGATTGAAAATGCGGTGACTACGTTCCCGATCGACAACGACGAGGTGAAGGGCCGCATCATCGGACGCGAAGGCCGCAACATCAGGGCCCTGGAGGCCGCCACTGGCGTGGAAATCGTCGTGGACGACACTCCGGACGCGATCCTGCTTTCGGCGTTCGACCCCGTGCGCAGGGAAGTCGCAAGGCTCGCACTGCATCAGCTCGTGATCGACGGCCGCATCCATCCCGCACGTATCGAGGAGGTGGTGACCAAGGTCCGCAAGCAGCTCGAGGACGAGATTCTCGAGACCGGCAAGAGGGTCTGCATCGATCTCGGCATACACGGAATGAACATCGAGCTCGTGAAACTCATCGGACGAATGAAATACCGTTCTTCCTACGGGCAGAACCTTCTCCAGCACTCCCGCGAGGTGGCAAACATCTGCGCCATCCTCGCCTCCGAACTCGGTCTCAACCCCAAGGTTGCCAAGAGGGCCGGTCTCCTGCACGATATCGGAAAGGTGTCCGAAGACGATCCCGAACTCCCTCACGCATTGCTTGGAGCCAAACTGGCGGAGCAGTACAAGGAGCGTCCCGAGATATGCAACGCCATCGGCTCCCACCACGAGGAGATGGAGATGTCCACTATAATCGCACCTCTCGTGCTTGTGGGCGACGCAATCTCCGGAGCCCGTCCGGGCGCACGCCGCGAGGTGATCGAGTCCTACATCAAGAGGCTCAAGGGAATGGAGGAACTTGCAGCGTCCTACAAGGGCGTCACCAAGTCCTACGCGATCCAGGCCGGACGCGAACTGCGCGTCATCGTGGGTGCCGAGGAGGTTTCCGACGACCAGGCGGCGCGCCTGAGCACGGACATCGCCCAGAGGATCCAGGAGGAGATGACCTATCCCGGACAGGTGAAGATCACCGTGATCCGCGAGACCCGTTCGGTCGCTTTCGCAAAATAAGATCATCGATGAAACGTCTTGTGACAATGGCGGCCGGCGTGCTGGCCGCCTTTTGTGCTTTTGCCCAGAGCGGCGAAGGCACTTTCGTGTGGAACGCCGGCGCGGAGAAGAATCCAGACGGCTCCTATACAGTGAACATAAGCGGCCGGAGCACCTCGGAGGTCGACCATATCTCCGGAGAAATCGACTGGATGTCCTGTCAGGGCAATTTCTGCAATATGCCCGAGCAGTGGGAGTTCGACATCGACCTCAAGGGCGCGGCCGCGGCGAAGCCGGTCGGCGCGGCGCCCGAGGCGAAAGCGTCCGGCGCGAAGCCTGAACCCAAAGCGCCCGCCCAGGCCGCCCCTGCGGCCGAATCGGGAAGCAAATCCCTCCTGGGCCTGATTCTGGAGGCGATTCTGTGGGGCTTCGCGATGCTCCTCACGCCCTGCGTGTTCCCGATGGTGCCGATGACGGTGTCGTTCTTCCTGAAGAATTCCGGCAGCCAGTCCGAAGGAAAGTTCAAGGCCGCGATGTACGGGATTTTCATAGTGCTGCTCTACACCGTGCCGATATGCCTCATCATAGGCATAACCTGGCTCGTGGGCGGTTCCACGGTCACTGCCGACATATTCAACTGGCTGTCGACACACTGGCTCCCGAACATCCTGTTCTTTGTGATATTCATGATCTTCGCCGCGTCCTTCTTCGGCGCGTTCGAAATCACCCTGCCCAGTTCGCTCGTCAACAAATCCGACAGCAAATCCGACAGGAAAGGCCTTCTGGGCGTGTTCTTCATGGCTCTCACACTGGTGCTGGTGTCATTCTCCTGCACCGGTCCCATCGTCGGCACGGTGCTTATAAAATCCACCTCCGGCGAGTTCTGGACCCCGATGATCACGATGCTGGCATTCAGCATAGCCTTCGCCCTGCCCTTCACCGTGCTCGCGCTCTTCCCGTCGCTTCTGAAGAAGCTCCCGAAGAGCGGCGGCTGGCTCAACAGCGTCAAGGTCGTGCTCGGATTCATCGAAGTCGCTCTCGGATTCAAGTTCCTCAGCGTGGCGGACCAGACCTATCACTGGGGGCTGCTTGACCGCGAGGTTTACCTTGCGATATGGATCGTCTGCTTCACTCTGCTCGGGTTCTATCTGCTCGGAAAGCTGCGCTTCCGCAACGATTCGCCGCTGGAATACATATCCGTCAAGCGTCTGGCGCTGGCGATCGCCGATTTCGCGTTCGTCGTCTATATGATTCCCGGGATGTGGGGCGCGCCGCTCAAGGCCCTTTCGGGCTATCTGCCGCCGCTCGAGACCCAGGACTTCGTGCTCGGGCAGTACGCTCCGGCGACGGGGGATACTCCCGCCACCGCTGAACTGCAGCCTGGCACCATCGCGATGCCGCACGGCCTGAGCGCCTACACCAACATCGACGACGCTCTCGCGGCCGCGCAGGAGCAGGGGAAGAGGGTCTTTGTGGACATCACCGGCCACGGCTGCGTCAACTGCCGCGAGATGGAGGCCAGGGTGTGGAGCAATCCTGCTGTGCTTTCAAAGCTGAAGAATGATTTCGTGATGGTGGCGCTGTACACGGACGACAAGGCGCCGCTGCCTCAGTCACAATGGATTACGGCTGAGAACGGCACCGTGCTCAAGGACGTGGGACGTGTCAATTCGCACATTGCGCGCACGCGCTTCGGCGTCAACGCACAGCCCAATTATTTTATCCTCTCGTCCGACGGGTCAATTGCCGCCGGTCCGAGAGGATATGACCTTTCCGTGGAAGGATTTATTGATTTTCTTTCTTCCGGATTTTAGATACCAGATTCACAAGCACGCTGCCGAGGATTCCGGCGGCGATCGAGCCCATCAGCACCGCAATCTTGCCGGCGTCGCGCATCGTGCCCATCACGTCAGGCGCGACGTTGCCGAATGACAGCGTGTCCACGAATATCGACATCGTGAAACCGATGCCGCCGAGGCAGGCTACGGCGAAGAACATAGGCCAGGTGGCCTTCGCGGGCATCTCGCCGATCTTGAGCTTGATGGCGCCCCAGCTGAACAGGGTGATGCCCAGAGGCTTGCCGAGCAGCAGTCCGAGGAAGATACCGAGGCCGACGCGTCCGAATTCCGGGTGACCGGCGATGGTGTCGGCGAATATGTTGAAGTATTCCAGGCCGGGAATCGTCACTCCCGCGTTGGCGAGCGCGAAGATCGGCATTATCAGGAAGTTGACCCAGGGGGTGAGGGCGTGCTCGACGCGGTAGCTCATATCCATGGTGCCGTGCGCGACTTCCTCGAGCTTGCGCAGGCAGTGTTTCTGGGGACCGTTGGGGAACGGCTCCTCGTCGACGCCTTCCAGTTCTCCGAGCATTTCGATGTAGTGGTTGCGCTTATGCTCGTACTGCGCCTTGGTGTATCTCGGGCTTGCGGGGATGAGGAATGCCATCACCACGCCGGACATTGTGGCGTGGATGCCTGAATAGTAGAAGAGTATCCAGACTATTATCGCCAGGATGATGTAGGGGGCCATCCTCTTTTCGCCGAGCCTGCGCAGCAGGAGGGTGAACAGGATCACGAACACGGCCACTCCGAGGAGCGGGAGGTTGATGCTGCCGCCGTAGAAGAACGCCACGACGAGGATTGCGATGAGGTCGTCGGCGATGGCGAGGGCGGTGAGGAAGACCTTGAGGGATACGGGCACCTTGTCGCCGAGCACCGAGAGGATGCAGACGGCGAAGGCGATGTCTGTCGCGGTGGGGATACCCCAGCCTGTGGACGCGAAAGTGCCGTGGTTGACGGCGGTGAATATCAGGGCCGGAGCGATGACGCCGCCGAACGCCGCGATGACGGGCATCAGCGCCTTCTTGGGCGAAGAAAGTTCGCCCGTGGCCATCTCGCGCTTGATTTCAAGTCCCACGGTGAAGAAGAACACGACCATAAGGATGTCGTTGATGAACTTCTCGACCGTCATGTCGCGCGGGAAGAGCAGGTTGACGTCGCCGTCGGCGGTATAGAAATGCATCTGGATGCTTGTGCCGAGGATGTTGTGGTAGAGTTCCCTGGTGAAAGGAAGGTTGGCAAGCAGCATCGCCGCTATGACGCATATAAGCAAAAGAACGCCCTGAAACCAGGGCTGTTTGGAAAGGCGGCCGGACCGCTTGTTGAATTTTACTACACTCTTGTTCCAGGTGTAAATGGGAATCAGTTTCATTTTATCTTACGCTACTATCTTGAATTCCAGTGTGTCGTTGCCGCAATAGCTGCCCTTGACGGTGATTGTGCCGTCTTCGCGTTTCCAGAGGACCTGCCTCGGGGCGAGCTCGATCGCCAGGTTGTCGCCGGTGCGCAGGAACGTGCGCGCGGAAGCCTCGCAGATGGCCTGCTCTATCAGGGCCGCGCCGCCTTCATTGTAAGAGAACAGTTTCTTTCGCCCCTGCTTGAGGAGGAAGACGTTGTCTTCGCGGCCGAGGGTGATCTTGCCGTACAGCGGTATGGGGAGGTATGAGGTGTGGTCTATGCAGGTGGCGCATTCCATCCCTTCGGTCTCGATGATGTTGTCGGGGTACAGCAACAGCCCGTAGTTTATGCCGTCGTAGTATCTGGACGCGAATTTGGCCGTGATGCTGCGGCCCGGCTTGCAGATGCGGGCGAAGAGTACCGGTGTAAATGACAGTCTGTCGATGAAAGGGGGGACGAAAAGGTCTTCGCTGTTTTTCTCCCAGGTGGTGTCCGGGCGGACGTAGATGCGGGAGTCTGCTGTCTTTACTATTATGTTCATTGTCTAGAATAGTGTGCCGTTGAAATGGTTTTTGAGATCCTGCGCGGCCTTGGCGGTCTCGCTGTCGGAGAGAGGCTTGCGCTTCTCCTCCTCGAATTCGCGGGCGAGACGGGCGAACTGGGCCTTGGTGTCGAGGGTGAACGCTCCGTTCTTGATCCAGGCGAAATATGAAGGCTCGGTGCGGTAGACGTCGCGGGCCTTCTTGCCCTTGTGCTTGCCGAAATTGATGTAGACCTCGCCGTCGGAGCCGTGGATGAGGTTGCCGGAGAAGTCGACGTATTTGCGCCCTACGTAGGCGGAGAGGGCTTTCACGTCGTTTTTGAGTACGTCGGGGTATTTGTCCAGCTGGCCCTTGAGCACTTCGTATGTGGCGATGGTGTCGGCCTCTGCGGTGTGGGCGTTGTCGAAGTCCTCGCCGCCGCAGTAATAGCGGTATGCGGCGCGAAGGTTTCTCGGCTCCATCGCGTGGTAGATGTTGAGCACGTCCACCATCAGGGGTTCGTGGAGGTCGACGTCGACCTTCTTGCCGGTGGCGCGGACCCTCTCTATCTCTTCCGAGAGCATCGGGAGGTCGAACTTGGCGCTGTTGAAGCCTGCGAGGTCGCTGTCGCGCAGCCATTCGCAGATCTCGTCCACGCATTCATAGAACGTGGGGCAGTCCGTGAGGTCCTCGTCGTGGACTCCGTTGACTTTTGACGCGTCTTCCGAGATGTGAATCTGGCATCTGTTGATGTAGTCCCAGGGCTTTATCTTCCAGGTCTTTATGCGCTGCTCGCCTCCGGGGAACACTTTCACGAAGCTGAGCTCTATAATACCGTCCGTCGGAATGCTGAGACCGGTGCTCTCGATGTCGAAAAAGAGAAGCGGCCTCTCCAGATTGAGTTCCATAAGCTGCTGTTTATGAGACCATTATAGGCATAAGGATGCCGCAGACCTTCTCGGTTTCGGCTTCTTCCTCGGACGGGGTGATGAGTGCGGCGCGCCTTGAGTCGGCGAACTTGATCACCAGGCACTCGCAGGTGAGGTTGCTGAGTATGTCGATGAGGAAGGATGACTTGAATCCGATGGTGAGCTTGTCGCCGCTGTAGTCGCAGTCGATCTTCTCGTAGGCCGCGATCGCGAATCCCAGATCCTGCGCGGTGAGCTCGAGCTGGCCGGCGCTGAGGTCGAACTTGATGTGGTTGGAAGCCTTGTTGGCGCATACGGATACGCGCTTGACAACATTGAGCAGTTGTGTGCGCTCGATTCTCAAGGCATTTGAGTTGTTCTGTGGAATCACATCCCTGTATCTCGGGAATTTTCCGACCACGAGACGGCAGATCATAGAGGTCTTTCCGAAGGAGAAGGATACGCTGTTGGCATCAAAAGCGATGCTGACATCTTCCTGATCTTTTCCTATAATGGACTTCAGCACTGCCGCAGCCTTCTTGT
>R18__coassemble_1508_pt1 | contig 26778 bp, 23 predicted proteins | sample R18__metabat2_low_PE_003 | metagenome-assembled genome bin R18 | reverse complement strand
GATTTCCTCGCGCACATCCTCAAGCCAAAGTCTCTTGGCATCGCTGAGGAACTCAACCTCGGGATGGTTTTTCGCTATCGCGGCCGCTGCCTTCTCGCAGGATTCGCGACGCTTGTTGTAGGCGGAGGAAGCGAGTTCGTGCTTCACGCAGGTGTCGAGAAGCACAAGTTTGTATCCTGTGGGGTTGAACGGGAAATACTTGTATTCCATCGTCTTGCAGTCCAGGCGGATGAGGCTGCCGGCCTTGCCGAAGCAGGAGGCGAACTGGTCCATTATGCCGCATTTCACGCCGCAGTAGTTGTGCTCGGTGGACTGGCCGATGCGGGCGAGTTCGAACTTGCCTATATTGTTGCCGAAGAGGTCGTTGAGTGCAAATGCGAATGTGCTTTCAAGTGCTGCGGATGACGACAGACCTGCGCCGAGGGGCACGTTTCCTGCGAAAACGGCATCAAAGCCTTCCACCTTGCCGCCACGCTTGATTGTCTCGCGGCATACTCCGAAGATATAGCGCGCCCACTGCTGCGCGGGTTTGTCCTCCTCTTCGAGGCCGAAGGATGCTGATTCGGCGTAATCGATCGAGAAAAGATTGACCTTGTCGCTTCCGTTGGGCCTTATCATTGCCACGATGCCCTTGTCGATGGCTCCGGGGAAGACATATCCGCCGTTGTAGTCGGTATGCTCGCCTATGAGGTTTATGCGGCCGGGGGAAGCATAGAAAATGCCTTCTCCGCCAAAAATTTCCGTGAAATTGCTCTTGATTGCCTGTTTCATCTGTTCCATATCGGTAGTGTTTTAATGTATCTGTCAAAAATATCCAAAATTTATCACTTTTCAAAAGACAGATGCACAACAATCGGATAATGGTCGCTGATGTCGCGCGACGGCTTCACTCCGCCGTAAGTCTTGTCGGGAACAGTCAGCAGAGGATGCGCGAACGTGCTCTCCCGCGCGGAGGCGTCTCCGTACAGGAAACTGCCGTCGATCTTGTCCCAGCGCCCGGCATATTTGTATGACGGCTGATCTCCCGGGACAGTGTCGTTGAAATCCCCCACTGCCAGCACGCATCGGCAGCCGGCCGCAAGCAGCGAGTCCGCAAGGAAGTGCATTCTGTTTCGCGCCGCCGCCCGCCTCGCCGCAGCACCTTCGCGCAGTTTCGAAGGATGGTGGTTGACAAGCACCGCGAGTGTGTCACCGGCCGCCGAAGCAAATTTCGCCATCAGGATGTCCCTGGTGGGTATCATCGCGCCGGTGGAATCGTATATATGGCAGGGTGCGGAATCCAGCAGTTTCAGTGCTTTCCTGCGATAAATCAGGCCGCAGTCTATCCCCCTCGGGTCAGGAGAATCGTAATGCACTATGCCGTAGCCAAGTTTTCTCAGGCACGTGGTGCCCAGAAGGCTCTCCAGCACGTACCTGTCCCCTATTTCCGCAAAGGCGGCGATGTCGGGGCACTCCCCTTCCTGCTCTGAAATGAGCATCAGGGTCCTGGCAACCTTGCTGCATTTGGAGTAGAACGCCGATTTGGAGGCATATCTGACCTCCGCCGTGCGCCAGTCGAAAAAATTCTGCACGTTCCAGAACACCACCGTGACCAGCGGCAACACTGCAAATATCCGTTTCATAGAAAACAATGATGCATCCTGCAGCTGAAAAACATTAAAAAAAGTAAAAATCTCACTAACTTTACATTTCGTAAAATTTTGTTAGAACGATATGTCACTTAAATGCGGTATAGTCGGACTGCCCAACGTCGGCAAATCGACACTTTTCAATTGTATAAGCTCAGGCAAGGCGCAGAGCGCCAACTTCCCTTTCTGCACGATAGAGCCCAATCTCGGGTCCACCAACGTTCCCGACAAGAGGCTGGAGGTGCTGACCGAGATGTGCAAGCCTAAAAGCGTTGTGCCGGCTACCGTCGACATTGTTGACATAGCGGGTCTCGTGCGCGGAGCTTCCAGAGGCGAAGGGCTCGGCAACCAGTTCCTCGCCAACATCAGGGAGTGCGACGCCATTCTGCACGTGCTCAGATGCTTCGACGACGGCAACGTGGTGCACGTGGACGGCTCCGTGGATCCCGTGAGGGACAAGGAGATTGTCGACACCGAACTTCAGATCAAGGACCTCGAGACAGTGGAATCCCGCCTCGGCAAGGCCGAAAAGGCCGGAAAAGCCGGCGACAAGGATGCAAAGAAGCTCGCCGACCTGCTCATCCGCTACCGCGAAGCCCTGCTGGCAGGCAAGTCCTGCAGGAGCGTCAGCCTGATAAACGACGATGAAGCAGTGCTTTCAAGAGACCTCTTCCTGCTCACGAACAAGCCGGTGATGTATGTGTGCAACGTAGACGACGCCTCTGCCGCCGAAGGCAACGCATACGTCGAGGCCGTGCGCGAAGCAGTGAAGGACGAGAATGCGGAAATACTTGTAATAGCGGCCAAGACTGAGGCTGAAATAGCCGAAATCGAGGATTATGACGACAGGCAGATGTTCCTCGAGGAGATGGGTCTGAGCGAATCAGGAGTGGTGCGCCTCATACAGGGCGCATACCGTCTGCTGGGTCTGAGGACCTTCTTCACCGCCGGAGCCGACGAATGCCGCGCCTGGACCATCCACTGCGGGGACAAGGCTCCCAGGGCCGCAGGAGTTATCCACACCGATTTCGAAAAGGGATTCATACGCGCCGAAGTCATAAAGTACGAAGACTTCGTCAACTATAAAACAGAGGCGGCCGTCCGCTCGGCCGGCCGCCTTGCCATCGAAGGCAAAGATTATGTCGTACAGGACGGTGACATAATGCACTTCCTGTTCAACGTCTAGGTACTAGAAGAATCTCGCTCTGTTGTCCTTCACGTCAGCGTCATCCATCATCGTGGGGATGATCATCTGCACGCCGTACTGAGCCTTGCGGTCTGCAGCCTTCTGTGCGTCTTCCTCTGTGAAGAAGTTGCCCTCCTCGCGGTTGGTGACCTTGATGACGTATGCAGCCATAGTGCCTGCCACAGGCTTGCCGATCTGACCGACGGGCTGTGAATATGCAGCACCGACAAGACCCGGATCAGTCTCATAAAGATTCATTGTGGAGAATGAAAGGCCGTTCTTGCTCATCACGTCGGTGTCGAACGCCTTTGCGATCTGCTCGAGGGAGCTGAGACCTTCAATCTTGGAAGCGATGTCCTTTTCAGCCAACTTGGCCATCTTCTGCTGGCTGAGGAGCTGCTCGATTACAGGTGAAGCCTCGCTGAATGTGGCATAGCCTTCCTTGTGGACGCCCTTGACTGCAGCAACGAAGAAATATTTGTTGTTGACGGTGAGGACATTGGATGCCTTGCCGGCCTTGTTGTCAAATATCCACCTGGTGACTTCCTTGGCGTTCTCGATGGAACCGTAGGTTGAAGTGGCCTCGTCGACCGCCTCAAGCTTGTAGGAGTACACGCCGGTGCTGTCGACAGCTGCCTTGTAGCCGTCATATGTACCGTTGGCGATGGTGGCGAACCTGCTGGCCTGTGAATAGAAGCCGTTGAAAGTCTCCTTGCTGGGAAGAGTGGTCTTCTGGAAGATGGCGACCTGGCTCTTCTGGACAGGCTTTGTCTTCTTGGTGACGACCACTACGTGGGTGCCGTACTGGGTCTTGATCACGTAAGGCTTGTTGATGTCTGCGGTGATGGTAGACTCAAAGCCGGGGATCATATAGGTCTGGGTGAGCCAGCCCACGCTGCCCATCTCGCCGTCGACTGCGGAGCCGCGGTCGATTGAGAACTGCGCTGCGTTGGTGGAGAAGTCAGAGCCCTTCTTGATTGCGTTGCAGAGGCTGTCAGCAAGGTTCTTGGCACCGCTGCCGGAGAGAAGGATATGCTTGACATACACTGAATCTGAAACCATCGAGGTGTTCATAACCCTTGCGGCCATGAACTTGTCGCCGTCGCGGAGGATGCTGGAAGCTGCCTTCGGCTTGGAAGCGACATAAGCCTCGATCTCAGGGCTGACGACGTTGAGTTCGCCTGCCTTGTACCAGTACTCTGAATAAGCAGCCTCGGAGTTCTTGATGAGGAATGCCTTGAGGTTGTCGGTGGTGGCGAATTCGTCGTAGAGAGCCTCGAACTTGTTGTTCATCTCGATGATGTCGTTGTCTGAAGGCACGACCTCGTAGACGACATACTCCATATCCCTGCCTGCAGGCTGCTTGAAGAAGTTCTTGTGTGACTTGTAGTACTTCTTCGCCTCGCCGGTGGTGACTCTTGAAGCGGAGTCTGCGAGATAGCTCTCGTAAGGAATGGTCACGTAGTCCACGTCGATGAGGGTGTTGTTCTCTGCGAGGGCGTTCTCGAGGTCGACTGTGTTGAGGCAGTCACCGTTTGCAAACAGAGAGCTGTACTTGTACTGGATCTGCTGGTTGTAGATGCTGTTCTGGAGGAAATCCCAGTAGAGCCTGGTCGAGCCGCTCTGGTCAGCATCGAGGTCGTCTATGAATGAGAGGAATCTCTCACGGTCGAACTTGCCGTCCTGGTTCATGAAGAAAGGATTCTGTGAGATGAGGGGTGAAGCGTTCTCCTCGGTGGTGAGGCTCACGAGCTCGTCCTTGCCCACGTTGATGCCTGCATCCTTTGCGTTCTTCACAAAGAGATATTTGTAGATGAGGTCCTGCCAGGCAGCGTCACGGATCTGTGTCTGCACTTCTTCACTCTGTACAGAAGAACCGGTCACTATCTGGTTGATGTTGGTGAACCTGTCCACATCCTCTGAAAAATCTGAATACGAAATCTTCCTGCCGTCGATGTTGCCCACGTCATACTTTGATGACATTGAATTCATAGCCGACTCGATAGTGCTCGGATCTATGATGAATGACAGGAGAGCGAGAGCGATGATCACTGAGATCAGGACTCCGAACTTAACGCGAATATTTTGAAGTACCGCCATTTTATTGTATTGTTTTTAATTAAAATTCAATATGGGGTGCGAAGATAGTAATTTTCCGCCAATTCTTATCTATTTTTTAAGAAATGGCCCTATAAAATTCACAGAATCAACAATTACCACAGTCGTATCCCTGCTAGTGACGCCGTAGGTGTTGAACGGATTCTTGAGAATCGCGTTGCGCACCTTGTCGTCACTTTCCATTCCATAACCCTGCATGAAGCCGTCCTCGGAATACATCTTGACATAGCAGTCAGTGTAGATCAGGTTGACGGTGCGGTCCCAGTAGATGGTGTCCGTCTCCATCGTCTCCTGCTTTATCACGTTGTGCATCACGACGTTGCCGTAAGCCTCCCAAACTTCATTCCTGTTGTTTTTGGTTGTGATATGCCGCGCATTGTCGGCTATCACCAGCGACTCCAGCACACCGTCGTCAGTGTAGCTGTATATCGCGAACCCCTCCGGGAAAATGTCGAGACTTGCGGTGTCGTTGTCGTATCTCTCCATCTTTCCGGCCTCGAGCCTCATCACGAGGTTGCCGTTCTTGGTCTGGATGGCGAACATATCCTCCAGCATCTGCTGCGGGGCGCTGGAATAATCTTCGTTGACCTGAGCCATCTTGTCTTTACAGGAAAAGACAACGAAAGCAACCGCGATTGCGGTTGCTGTCCGTAGCATCGTGTCGACGAAGCGGTTCAAAGCCTGTTACTTCTGAGTCCTGACGATGGTCGTGGCCCTCATTCCGCCGCAGCTGACGGTATATGACTGTCCGTCAGTGTAGCCGTACATGAAGGCGTCTGCCTGGGTCGGGAAGTAGCGGCTGTAGCTGCCTATGAGCTTGCCTGCCTCCTCTGAGAGTGAAGGATCAAGATTCTTCGCCTTTGAAACGAAGTCTGCAGCCACCCAATATGAAGCCCTGCGCTGGATCTCGTCTCCGCCGCAGTTGGTGGCACCCCAGATCTGGCCTATGAGCATATAAGCCTTTGCACAGAGATCCTTGTCCTCGGTGAGGGTTGCGATTGAAGAAGCATATTCATTGGCCTTAGCCATCTTGCCGTTCTTGAAGCAGAGAGTCGCGGCCTCGTATGCGTAGTTGGCGTCGGTGGTATTGTCTGACTCAGTGTATTCGATGGCCTCGTCGATATAGTGGAGAGCCCTGTCGAGATTGCCCTGAGCGGCGTTGAGCTTGTAGAGGAAATATGCTGAATAGTATGAAGGATCGAGCTTGTACATCGTGGTGGCTGCCTTGAGATAGAGGTCGTTGTTCTGGCAGTTCTCCGCGCGGCTCATCATCTTCACTATGCTGGAAGCAAGTTCAAGATTCTCGGAATCGGCCTCGTATCTGGGAGCGAAGACCTTGATGAGGTTGTCGCAGTCGGCGATGTTGCTGGTTGCGAACAGACCCTCGACGTCAGCCTTGACCTTGTCGATCTTTTCGACTTCTTTTGCATTACCCTTGTCGGCTGCCTTTCTGGATGCGTCACCGAGGTAGTTGATTATCTTCTCATACATCGCGAGAACGTCGTCACCGAGGACCTTGCCGGTGCCGAAGAGGTTGATGGCCATATTCATCTCGTTGACGAGAATGGTGGTGTTGGTGGCCTCCTTGTTGGCGTCCATTATTTCCTTGAGTGCGGTGTACAGAGCATATTCGTCCTCCTTGCAGTAGTTGAGAAGGTCGAGACCCTTGTTGTTCCTCGCGGTCACGGCATACTTGGGATAGTTGTTGATGCGCACGTCGTGAAGGGTCATCAGGGTGTCGATGAGTTCGCTTCTGTACTTGGCGTTCTTGGCATTCTGGGAGATGAGCCTCCTCATAAGGACGGTACCGTCGATGATCATGTTCTGATTGGCGGTGGAGGGGCAGAGCTTGTAAGCCTTTCTCCAGCTGGGAAGAGCCTCGTCATAGCCCTTCTGCTTGAAATACTCCTTGTAGTAGGACAGGTTGAGCAGACATTCTGCGCTGTCGGCTCCGTACTTCCCCTGGGCGAAAACGTCGGTCCCGGAGAACATCATTGCAATCGCAAAAATTGCCAGTGTGATCTTTTTCATTTCTATAATAGTTTTTTCGGTTTTCTTTGAATTAATCGTATCTGAATTTCTGGAACCAGATGTCATACAGGTTGAATCCTATCGAGAAATTGCAGAAAGTCTCGCGCACCAGATTGTCCTTCAACGAGCCCCTGCGGCCGAATTCGGCTCCGAGGGTGATTCCGTTGGACCATCTGAACACGGGCAGAGTCATTCCGCAGGTCAGCGCGGATGAGGTTATATTGCGTCCGTCGACGGTGAAACTCTCGGTCTTGTGGTAGGCTCCCACCCTGTACGCGACACGCTTGAAATAGTATCGTATATCATTTCTGTTGGGCACTATTTCCAGACCGAACCTGAACTCCTGCGACACGGAAGACTTGAAGGTGGAACCTGTTGAATATGATGAATTGTCTATCGCGAGACCCTCCACCTTGTCGAAATTGGACTTTGTCCAGTCGGTGCGCACGTAGTCGAATTCGGCGCGGATCCTGTCCATCACGTTTACTGACACGCCGACAGCAAGTTCTCCGGGAATGCATACGTTGTTGCTTTGGAAATTGTATGCACTGTATGACAGGGTGTCGACCGCGACGTCGCCAGAGGCATAGCTGAGATTGTATGAGCCTCCGCTCATTTTGGCGTCCAGCTTGTATGTGGCTCCTACGGTGACTGAAGTCTGTCCCGGCAGAGGCTGCTCGTACTGGAAACCAACCTTCAAAGTGTTGGCGCTTACGTTTATGCTGTGGATGTTCTTGCTGTCATTGAAGGAATCGTCGGAGAATTCCACGGACTCCTGCTTATCGACAAGGCCGAAATAATGTATCCACTCCGCTCCGAGCGAGAGCCTGTTCCAGAACATCACGCCGGCAGAGGCGAATATCTGATACACGCTTCCCTGCCCCGACGATCCGTATGCGGCGGTGCCGGTACGGCCGATCAGATCCTTGTCGGTATAAAGGTATGCGCAGGAATAGCCGGTGGAACTGTACGGAGATATGCCCAGAGCCATCGCGGCTGTCCTGTAGATAGGGAACGATACGGCTATGTCAGTGATGTTGAAGGTGTTGTTGACTCCTTTATAGTCGTTTTGGGAGAAAATGCGGTTTTCGTTGCCGACAGACATGTCTATCATCAGAGAAAGGGTGTCTCTGGCGGTGATGCCGGCGGGATTGATGACGTTGATGAATCTGTTGTTGCGCGAAGCGACTCCCACGCCACCCATCGTCTTGTTGTAAGCCGTACCGGGATTCTGAATCGATCCGAGGCCGTAGATGGAATAAGGAGTGAAACCGGTGTAGGTGCCATCGGTGTCTGCAGATGCGTATGCAGCGGTCAGTGTCATAACCGCCGCGGTCAGAATTATTTTTCCAAGTCTACCCGACATAATCTCTTGTAATGTGAGCCAATCCGATCAAACCAAGATTGCAAACTGCAAAGATGGGATTTTTCATCTTCTTAGCAAAATAAATGGCGTCTCCGCCGGTAAAAACAACAATATTTCCGCTCTTTTGGCGTATGTGGCCGTTTATTTCAAACATTATGCCCGAAATTACTCCGGCCTCAATCGATTCCTCCAGAGAGGCACCCTTTTCCGGTATATCGGAGGGTATGTTCACAAGAGGAAGAGCCTTTGAATAACGGTTGAGCGCCTTGAATCTGGTGCGGCAGCCAAGGGAGATGCAGCCGCCTTCGTAATTGCCTTCCCCGTCCAGAAAATCGACGGTCAGGGTGGTGCCGAAGTCGAAAACCGTGCATTTCTTTCCCTTGAACATATTGCGGACGGCGATGAGTGAGGCAGCCCTGTCGTAGGAAAGATACTCCGGAAGTGAATATTTAGCGAGAGTGTCCCTGTGGTCGCTGTCGAGCAGCAGAAGGGTTCCGCATTCGCGCTCAAGTGCTTTTCTGTCGCTTTCAAGCAACGGCTTCACCGAAGAGACGGTCATCACCGCTGGCTTTTCCTTTTCGGTGAGCGAGCATATGAATTCGATCACGTGTTCGCCCTGATATCTGAAAGTCTTCCCGAGAGTTGTTTCCTCGGCCCAGACTGCCTTCAGAGCGGTGTTTCCTATTTCTATCAAAAGATTCGGCACGTGTTCGATGTGGTTTGATTGCAACCTGCAAATTTAGCAATTATTGCAATTTCTTCAAATGCGAAATCGCCGCTTCAAGCGAGTTGATGCCTCTGGAGACTATCTTGAGCCTTGTCTCGGTCTGCTTGATATTGAAGGAGTTGTCGTTCAAGGAGGAAATTCTGGTGATGATGGACTCGAACACTCCGGAATTGAGATACTGCGGGTTGGGAGTGAAGAATGCTATCAGCAGACCGTTTTTTACTATTATCTTGTCGAAACCGAGCGCGGTGCCGGCGTTGCGCAATTTGACCACGCATATAAGGTTCTTCACCTCTTCCGGCAGGGCGCCGAAACGGTCTGAAAGGTTTGTGGCGAATATGTCTATCTCCTTGTCAGATTTCATCGAATCGAGCTGCTTGTATATCCTGATCTTCTCCGCGGATATGTCCATATAGTCATCGGGGATGAATGCAGGACGGTCGGTTTCCACGGTGCAGTCGTCGCAGTATGCATTGGAGGAAGCCCCGCTGACCTTTATGCCGGTCTCGAGGCCGAGTTCGGACATTGCTTCGGACAATATCTTCTGATAGGTCTCGTAGCCCATATCCATTATGTAGCCGCTCTGCTCGGCGCCGAGCAGGTTGCCGGCACCTCTGATGTCGAGGTCCTGCATCGCTATGTTGAATCCGCTTCCGAGGTCCGAGCACTCCTCAATAGCCTTGAGGCGCCTGCGCGCATCCTCGGTGACAGTGGTCATCGGAGGCACTATCAGATAGCAGAAGGCCTTGCGGTTGGAGCGCCCCACCCTGCCCCTGAGCTGATGCAGGTCGCTGAGGCCTATGTTCTGGGCCTGGCTTATTATTATGGTGTTGGCATTGGGGATGTCAAGTCCGTTTTCGATGATTGTGGTGCACAGCAGCAGGTCATAATCCCCTCTCATGAAAGATAACACCCTGTCTTCAAGGTCCTTGGACTCCATCTGGCCGTGGGCTATGCATATCTTCATGTCGGGCACCAGGCGGTGCAGTATGTCCCCTATCGACTGGAGTTCCTCCACTTTGTTGTGCAGGAAGAATATCTGCCCGCCGCGGTTGAGTTCGTAGTTGATTATTCCCTTTATCTCGGATTCGTCGAAAAGTATTATCTCGGTCTGCACCGGAATGCGGTTGGGCGGAGGGGTGTTGATGATGCTGAGGTCCCTCGCGCCGAGAAGCGAGAACTGCAGCGTGCGCGGAATAGGGGTGGCGGTGAGGGTGAGAGTGTCGACGCCGGTGCTCAGCTGGCGGAGTTTCTCCTTTGCGGCAACGCCGAATTTCTGCTCTTCGTCTATTATCAGCAGCCCCAGGTCCTTGAAATCGAATCCTGCACCAAGAATCTTGTGCGTCCCTATCAGGATGTCTATCTGACCGGAAGCGAGTCTGCGCTTGATATCATTTATCTCCTTTGCAGTGCGCAGGCGGCTGACGTATTCCACCGTGCAGGGAAGGTGCTCCAGCCTTGACTTGAAAGTGTTGAAATGCTGCAGGGCGAGAATTGTTGTCGGCACCAGCACAGCGACCTGCTTGCTGTCGCATACAGCCTTGAAAGCGGCCCTGACCGCTATTTCCGTCTTTCACCGCAGATGAGCCTGTCCATCGGGCAGCGGTCTTCCATATCGCGCTTCACCGCGATTGTCGCCGCCTCCTGGTCCGGGGTATCCTCGTACATGAATGAAGATTCGAGTTCCTCCTGCAGATAAGTGTCCGCGGAGAAGGCAAAACCTTCGGACGCCCGCCTTTTTGCGTAGAGTCTGATAAGGTCTTTCGCTATGTCCTTGACCCTTGATTTTGCGCTTGACTTGAGAGTGTTCCAGGTCTTGGAGCCGAGTTTGTGGATTTTGGGAGGTTCACCGTCCCGGGAACGGAATCTGGATATCTTGTGGAGAGAATTCACTGACACGAACACCACGTCGTTGTCCTTGTATGTGATTTTCACCACTTCGTGGGCCCTGCCGTATTCGTCATACATCTTCACGAGGCCTCCGAAAACACCGACTCCGTGGTCCATATGCACCACGTAATCGCCTATGTTGAATGAATTGAGGTCATTGAGTGTCAGCTGTTCGCTCTTCTCGACCGTGCGGCGCATCTGCACGCGGTGGAAACGGTCGAATATCTCGTGGTCGGTGTAGCAACAGATGCGGTCGCTCTCGTCTATGAAGCCGCTGTGGATGTTTCTGCCTCTGACGAAGAAAGGAATCCTGCCTTCGTTTTGGGAAAGAATAGAAGATAGACGCTCCAGCTGGGATTCCTTTTCGCCGAAGACGAACACTTTGTAACCGTTCTCGATCTTCGTGGTTATGTCCGCTGAAAGGAGTTCGAAATTCTTGTTGAAAGTGGGCTGCGGCTTTATGTTGAATCTGACCTGCTCCTCTTTCCGGCGCTGCACGGGGGTGTCAAGGTACACTCTTCTGTATCTGCTGATTTCAGAGACGAAATCCCTTTCGCTGTAAGTGTCGAAGGAATCGAGCCATACCGTGGTATTTTCGGGAAATATGGTGAAAATGCTCACTCCGTCGTCGGTCTGTTCGGACACTTTTCCTGAAATAATGTCCGCCTGAGGGCAGACTTCCTTTGTCAGCTGTGTGTTGGAGTCGAATGTCTTTATGGATTCTATCTCGTTGCCCCAGAAGGATATGCGGTAAGGAAGGCTGTTGGAATATGAGAATATGTCCACTATCGAGCCCCTGATTGCGAACTGGCCAGGCATTGACACGAAATCCACTTTTTCGAAGCCGTCGAGGCAGAGTTTCTCTATGATGTATTCGTGGGATATCTCGTCGCCTGTCTTCAGTTTCAGAAGGGAAGAGGAAATGCTGCTCCTGTCCGGAATGAGTTCCTCCAGCGCATCGGGAAAAGTCACTATATAAATGATTCCATCATAGAAAGACATTATTTTTTCAATGGCGGATGTACGCTGGACTCCTATTGATGACTTGTAATTGCTCCTTTCTACGTTCTTGCCTGATGCCGGCAGAAAAAAGACTACGTCCCCTTCCGTGAGTCCGTAAAGGTCGGCGGCGCAATATTCCGCGGATTCCCTGTCGGGGAGCACTATCAGATTCAGCCCGCTGTTGGAAACATTGCTCAGCACCATCCACTTGGCGGACAGGAAAAGTCCCGAGCAGAACACCTCCGGGAATGATGAAATCCTGTCTTTCAGATTGCGGGTTGAATTTTCACTTATTAACATCAGCCTTCAAATTCACGTTGAAAACCTGTTGAAAAACCTGTTTATAATGATGTTCACTTAAAAATTATTCTATGAAAAATTTAATTTCAACAAGGCAAAAACTGCGGAACAAACAGATTTTCAACAATTATCAACAAACTTAATTCTTTATAAATCAGAATATTGAATCTTTTATCAACAATTTCACAGCCCTAACAACAATAACATCCTATAAAAATAAAAAGAATTATATTTGTATCTGACTTAGAACTGATTTGGAAAATGTCCGATTTTGATCCTCACGATACTCTGGCAGGCAAAGATACTGATTTGGACGGAATAATAAGGCCGCAAGGGCTGAAAGATTTTACCGGACAGAAGGAAATAGTATCCAATCTTGACATTTATATCAAGGCGGCGAAACTCCGCGGGGAAGCGCTCGACCACACTATATTCCACGGCCCTCCGGGACTTGGAAAGACCACCCTTGCCCATATCATTGCAAATGAACTCGGAGTGAACATAAAGGTCACTTCCGGGCCGGTGCTTGACAGGCCTGGCGATCTTGCAGGACTGCTCACATCCCTCGACAAGGGAGACGTGCTGTTCATAGACGAGATCCACCGCCTCTCGCCCGAGGTGGAGGAATACCTGTATTCCGCAATGGAGGACTATGTGATAGACATTATGATAGACAAGGGGCCCGGTGCAAGGTCGGTCAGGATATCGCTCAATCCGTTCACTCTGGTTGGTGCCACTACCCGCAGCGGTCTGCTGACGGCTCCGCTTAGGGAGAGATTCGGAATCAACTGCTCGCTGGAATACTATGATGCAGAGGAACTTGTGAAGATAGTGAAGCGCAGTGCTTCGATTCTTAAAATAGAGATAGAGGAAGACGCGGCGATGGAGATAGCGCTCCGCAGCAGGGGAACTCCGCGCATCGCAAACGCGCTGCTCAAGAGGGTCAGAGACTTCGCGCAGGTTGTTGGAGACGGTCATATTGACATGAAAATTGCCAGGTATTCCCTCGACAAGCTCAAGATAGACAAGAGGGGACTGGACGCCATCGACAACAAGATTCTCCACACCATCATCACCAGGTTCAACGGCGGTCCGGTAGGAGCCAACACGATCGCTACCGCGATAAGCGAGGACCAGGGCACGTTCGAGGAAGTTTACGAGCCTTTCCTGATAAAGGAAGGATTCATTATGAGAACCCAGAGGGGAAGGATAGCCACGGATATGGCTTACAGACATCTGGGACTTGACGAGTATATGAAAAAAAACAAGAATTATGAAGAGGATACTTTGTTTTAGTCTGTTTCTTATGCTTGCAGGTGCGGCAATGTCTTATGCCTGCACCTCAGTGATAGTTTCATCAAGGGCCACAGCCAATGGAAGGCCTCTAATGTTCAAGAACAGGGACACCGGTGAACTCAACAACAGAATCGAATATTTTAAAGGAAAAAAATTCGATTTCATAGGTCTCGTGAATTCTCCGTCAGAAGGTGGGGAAGTGTGGACCGGCACTAATGAAGCAGGTTTCAGTATAATGAACACCGCTTCATACAACATCAAGGATGATGACGTTCCCGATTCACAGATGGACAGGGAGGGGATAATAATGTATGAGGCCCTCGGAGTCTGCCGCACCGTGGAAGATTTCAGAAAATTCCTCGAGGATCACGAAAAACCGCTTGGAGTTGAAACCAATTTCGGTGTCATCGACGCCGAAGGTGGTGCTGCGTATTTTGAAGTAAACAATCATAAATACGTGATGTATGACGTGAATGATCCTTCCGTGGCTCCTGAAGGTTACAGAGTGGTCACAAACTTCAGTGAATCAGGAAGATATGAAGAATATTCAGGTTGGGAGAGATACCTTACCGCATCTGATGCGATGAAAACTGTCCCGCGTGATGCGGAAGGAAAAATCACCGCCGACCACAACTTCATATTCAACAGTTTCTCACGTTCATACAAGCACACTCTTCTCGGCATAGACTACGATGATGAGAACAACATTCCCGCAAGCGGTGTGGCGGTCGACCAGGATTTCATTCCAAGAAAGATGACTACCGCGGCCATAGTGGTGGAAGGAGTGAAAGCGGGGGAGAATCCTCTTCACACAGTGATGTGGACCGTGCTCGGATATCCTGTCTGCACCATTGCCGTGCCTCTGCTCGTCGGCAAGGAGGACTGCCTTCCTTCTTATGTGAAAAAGGCCGGATATTCAACCAACAGCGAACTGTGCGACTTCGCTATGAACCTTAAGAACGAAAAGATATTCACTTACAGGATAAGCAACGGCAGCAAGTATTTCAACATCGCCAAGGCCAATGAAATAAAGAAGGCAGTCAAGGAACTGGATGCCCAGATAGAAAGTCAATTCGATTACATATATTCTGCCTGGGTTGATGGAAAGATAAATGACAGGTCCTTTTTTACGGCATATTTGAATCAAAGCGACTCTTACTGCAAGCATTATCTTGCTCTTTTCGCCGAAAATGACTAAAATTGCGTGCAAATTTGAATAATCTATAAATTCACAATAATGGCAGACAAATTAATTTCAAAGATTCCTGACGGACCTTTGGCTGAAAAATGGACCAAACGCAAGTCAGAAATTCATCTTGTCAGTCCTAACAACAAAAGAAAACTTGAGATAATTGTTGTAGGCACAGGTTTGGGCGGTGCATCCGCAGCTGCTTCTCTCGGAGAACTCGGATATAACGTCAAAGTGTTCTGTATCAGCGATTCACCCCGCAGGGCTCACTCAATTGCCGCTCAGGGTGGTATCAACGCTGCGAAGAACTATCAGAACGACAACGACTCGGTGTATCGTCTTTTCTACGATACGATCAAGGGCGGTGACTACCGCAGCCGCGAGGCCAACGTGTACCGTCTTGCCGAGGTCAGCGCCGCAATCATCGACCAGTGTGTCGCCCAGGGTATTCCGTTTGCCCGTGAATACGGCGGCTATCTCGCAAACCGTTCATTCGGCGGCGTGCAGGTGAGCCGTACTTTCTACGCAAGGGGACAAACCGGACAGCAGCTTCTGCTCGGAGCATATGCCGCACTCAACCGTCAGGTGGCAGCCGGCACCGTGAAGAGTTATCCCCGCCACGAAATGCTTGACCTTGTCATCGTGAACGGTCAGGCAAAGGGCATCATCGCAAGAAATCTCGTCACCGGTCAGCTCGAAAGATTCGGCGCACACGCAGTCATCATCGCCACCGGAGGATATGGAAACACTTATTTCCTGTCGACCAATGCAATGAACAGCAACGGTTCTGCAGCCTGGCAGTGCTACAAGAAGGGCGCGTACTTCGCAAACCCCTGCTTCGCGCAGATTCACCCCACCTGTATCCCCGTGCACGGCGAGCAGCAGTGTAAGCTCACCCTTATGTCAGAGTCTCTGCGCAATGACGGCCGCATCTGGGTTCCCAAGAAGATGGAGGACGTCGAGAAACTCCGCAAGCACGAAATCAAGGCTTCACAGATAGCTGAAGAAGACAGGGATTACTACCTCGAGCGCAGGTATCCCGCATTCGGAAACCTTGTTCCGCGCGACGTGGCTTCACGTGCCGCAAAGGAGAGATGCGATGCAGGATTCGGTGTCAACGAGACAGGTAAGGCTGTGTTCCTCGACTTCTCCGAGGCTATCGGCAGACTCGGACACCAGAAGGTGGCTGAGCGTTACGGCAATCTCTTCGACATGTATGAGAAGATCACCGCTACATCCCCCTGGGAGGAGCCTATGATGATCTATCCCGCAATCCATTACACAATGGGCGGCATCTGGGTTGACTATGATCTTCAGACCACTATACCCGGTCTCTACGCCATCGGCGAGGCCAATTTCTCGGACCACGGCGGCAACCGTCTCGGCGCATCTGCCCTCATGCAGGGTCTTGCAGACGGTTATTTCGTGGTGCCGGTGACCATCGGCGACTATCTTTCAAAGAAATTCGCAGAGCCCAAGACAAACACCGACAGCAAGGAATTCATCGAGGCGGAAAAGGCCGTACAGGCACGTATAGACAAGCTTTTCGCCATCAACGGCACAAAGACCGTCGATTCCATCCACAAGAAACTCGGCAACATAATGTGGGACTATGTTGGTATGGCGCGCGACGAGGAAGGCCTCAAGAAAGCCATCGCTGAAATAAAGGAACTCAAGAAGGACTTCTACGAGAACGTCAAGGTTCCCGGATCACAGTTCGAATTCAACCAGGAACTTGAGAAGGCACTCAGACTCGAGGATTTCTTCGAGATCGGTGAACTTATGGCCCGTGACGCACTCAACCGCGAGGAGTCCTGCGGAGGTCATTTCCGTGTGGAAAGCCAGACCGATGAAGGCGAGGCCAAGCGTGACGACAGCAAATTCATGTATGTCGCAGCCTGGGAGTACAAGGGTGAGGACGCCGAGCCCGAACTTCACAAGGAGCCTCTGAAATACGAATTCATCGAAGTGAAAACCAGAAATTACAAGGAATAGCATTATGGAATTCAATTTAAAGATATGGCGTCAGAAAAACGCCAAGAGCAAGGGTCATTTCGAGACCTATCACATTTCTGGTATCGAGGAGGACGCATCCTTCCTTGAGATGCTCGACATTCTCAACGAGCAGCTCATCCGCGAGGGTGTGGATCCGGTGGCCGTCGAGAGGGGATGCCAGAGCAGCGGTCCCGTGTCATTCGACCACGACTGCCGCGAGGGCATCTGCGGTGCCTGCTCACTCTTCATTGACGGCCGTGCACACGGTCCCGACGACCACGTGACTACCTGCCAGCTCTTCATGCGTCATTTCAAGGACGGTGCAACCATCACCGTGGAGCCTTTCAGGAGTGCTGCATTCCCTGTAATCAAGGACCTCGTAGTTGACCGCACTGCATTCGACAAGATACTTCAGGCCGGCGGTTTCATCTCCGTCCGCACCGGTTCCGCACAGGATGCCAACAATATTCTCATCCCTCACGACAGGGCTGAGGAGAGTATGGATGCAGCAGCCTGCGTGGGTTGCGGCGCCTGTGTCGCAACCTGCAAGAACGGTTCTGCAATGCTGTTTGTGGCAGCCAGGGTCAGCAGCCTCGCGCTTCTGCCTCAGGGTCGTCCTGAAGCCAAGAGAAGGGCAAAGGCGATGGTCGCAAAGATGGACGAACTCGGATTCGGCAACTGCACCAACACCAGAGCCTGCGAACTCGAGTGCCCCAAGGGCATTTCAGTGGCTCACATAGCAAGACTCAACAGAGAGTTCCTCAAGGCCAAATTCTCTGACTAATAGAGGAAATTATTGAACGGGTATCTCCCGGCGTGAATCTCCGCAACCATCTTGTAGATGTCGTTGCGGAGTTTTTCTATACCTGTCCTGTTGATGGCTGAAATGAATATGCAGGGGGTCTTTTCCTGTGCTATCCAACTGTTTTTCAGTTCATCCAGACTGCGGTTCTCCTTGCCTTTAGGGGTGAGCGAGAATTCGTCATATTCTTCGTAGGTATATGCGTCTATTTTGTTGAAGACAACGTAAACGGGCTTGTTTCCGGCTCCGATTTCCCTCAGGGTCTGCTCCACGACCTGCATCTGCTCTTCGAAATCCGGGTGTGAAATGTCCACCACGTGCACCAGAATGTCTGCTTCACGCACCTCGTCAAGGGTGCTTTTGAACGCTTCTATGAGTTGTGTGGGCAGTTTGCGGATGAATCCTACGGTGTCGCTGAGCAGGAAAGGCACGTTTTCTATCACCACTTTGCGCACCGTGGTGTCCAATGTTGCGAAAAGTTTGTTCTCAGCGAACACGTCTGACTTGGCCAGAAGGTTCATCAGCGTGCTTTTGCCTACGTTGGTGTAGCCTACAAGGGCCAATCTGACCATTCTGCCGCGATTTGAGCGCTGTGTAGCCATCTGGCGGTCTACTTTCTTAAGTTGCTCCTTAAGGCGCGTTATACGCTCTTTTACGATACGTCTGTCGACTTCTATCTGGGTCTCTCCCATACCGCCTCTGGTGCCGTGTCCGCCCCTCTGTCTCTCAAGGTGCGTCCACATTCCGGCGAGTCTGGGCAACATATAGTTGTATCTGGCCAGTTCCACCTGCATTTTTGCATAGGATGACTGTGCACGCTGCGCGAAAATTTCAAGGATAAGGCTTGTCCTGTCTATCACGGAACTTGTCTTTATCACCTTTTCGATGTTTCTCTGCTGCATTCCGGTCAGTTCATCATCGAAAATCACGTAATTTATCTCGTTCTCTTCGCAGTATTGCGCTATTTCCTCGAGTTTACCGCTCCTTATATATGTCGCCTTTTCGGGCTTGTCGAGCCTCTGGATGAACTTTTTGTCTCCTGCAGCACCTGCAGTTTCAGCCAGAAACTCCAGTTCGTCAAGGTATTCCTTCACCTTGCGTTCATCGTCGTTCTGTCTGATGATTCCGACAAAGACTGCCTTTTCTGTTTTTTCCTGTGTCATTCAATCTAAAAAAAGGCCATCCGGATGGACGGCCTTTAAAATCCTATAGCATTTTGTATTATTATCTCAACTGGAAGATAACGGGGAAGTTGTAGGTGACCTTCACTGCGCGGTCTCTCTGCTTTCCGGGTTTCCACTTCGGTGACTTGGAAACGACGCGGACTGCTTCCTTGTCCAGAGAAGGATCGACGCCGCGGAGGACCTTCACGTTTGAAACAGAACCGTCAGTGTTCACTGTGAACTGCAGCATCACACGACCCTGGATACCGTTTTCCTTTGCGATTTCGGGATAGTTGATCTGGCTGTTGATCCACTTCGTGAATTCGTTGGCGTCACCACCGTTGAATGAAGGTTTCGTCTCCACGATTGCGAACGGAATAGCCTCTTCTTCAACGACTTCCTCTTCCACTGCCTCGATATAGTCTCCGATGTCGACTCCTAGATTTGCGTCATCCTCGAGGTTGAGGATATTGTCGTCTATCTTGATGTTGTCATCGATGATGTCGATCTGGTCCGAGAGGATAGGAATCTTCGGTGCTTCCGGGGGAGGGGGAGGAAGCTCTTCTGTGATAGGAACCATCTCCTCGTCAAGGATTTCCTGGTTGTCTGCGAGAAGGGTGGCGCTCTTCTTTTCCTTAGAAGTCCAGGAGAAAGCACCCCACACAAGCAGAAGAGCAACTACGAAACCGATTTCCACAAAGAGAAGTCTTTTGTTTTCAAGGCTCGCCTTTTCTGATTTTTTGATTTCCATATTTTCTTATGTTTGATTACTCAACTCTATACGAGTCTCAAAGGTATAAATTATTATTTCAAAATCAAAAAATATTGATTTAATAGTTGTAGATTTGTGCATATTTTGATTGCTATGATAAGATTTTTCACTGAAAACATCAGCTTCGATTTCAAGCCCAAGGCCTTCACCAAACGCTGGCTGAAATCGGTCGCTCTCGCGGAGGACAGGACGATAGGGGACATTTCGGTAATTTTCTGCAGCGACGATTACCTGCTTGACATCAACCGCAAGTTCATCGGACACGATTATTACACAGACATCATCACTTTCGATTACTGCGAAGACAAGCGCCTGAGCGGAGACCTGTTCATCAGCGTGGATTCGGTGAGAGACAATTCGCAGCATTTCAACACCGGATTTGAAGAGGAACTCAATCGTGTCATCGTGCACGGAGTGCTCCACCTCATCGGTTATGACGATCACACGGAAGAGGATCAGAAGATGATGCGTTCAAAAGAAAACACTTATCTGGAATGCAGGGCGAATATGATATAATCGTTGTCGGCGGGGGACACGCCGGATGCGAGGCAGCGATGGCGGCGGCCAATATGGGATCGTCCGTCCTGCTGGTCACGATGGATATGCTGGGGTTTGCAAGGATGTCCTGCAATCCCGCGATAGGAGGAATAGCGAAAGGTCAGATCGTCCGGGAGATCGATGCTCTCGGCGGATACACCGGAATCGTCACCGACCAGTCCACTCTCCAGTTCAGGATGCTCAACCGCTCAAAAGGGCCGGCTATGTGGAGTCCGCGCGCCCAGTGCGATAAAATCCAATTTTCCCTGAACTGGCGAAAAATTCTCGAAAGTCATTGTAAATTAGATATTTACGCGGATTCTGCGACTTCTTTTCTCTTTGAGAATTCAAAAATTGTCGGGGTCCATACAAATACCGGGGCAATTTTTAAGTCTCGGGCGGTTATAATCACCTGCGGAACCTTCCTCAACGGAAAACTTTTCATCGGAAGGACAGAATTCGAAGGAGGAAGGATAGGGGAGCTGTCGTCTCACGGACTCACCGAGCAGCTGATGTCGATGGGAGTCGAGACAGCGAGAATGAAGACAGGCACTCCGCCGCGTATCGACATTTCATCGGTCGATGTCTCAAGACTTATGATTCAGGAAGGGGACAGGGAACCTGAGAGATTCTCTTACCTTCCGGTTGAATCTTCCATCCAGTCGGGACAGAAGCAGATGCACTGCTATATTCTCCATACAAACGAGAAGGTCCACGACACGCTGAGATCCGGGTTTTCGGATTCACCTCTTTTCACCGGAATGATACACGGCAAGGGTCCGCGCTATTGTCCGAGCATAGAAGACAAGTTGCGTGTTTTCCCTGACAAGGATTCGCATCAGCTTTTCCTGGAGCCGGAGGGCAGGAGCACCAATGAATATTATCTTCAGGGATTTTCTTCATCATTGCCGCTGCAGGTTCAACTCGATGCGATGCATTCGATAGAAGGTCTTGAGAATGCCAAGATTTTCCGTCCTGCCTATGCGGTTGAGTACGATTACTTCGATCCGGTGCAGTTGAAACCTACTCTTGAATTGAAGTTCATAGAAAACCTTTTCCTGGCCGGGCAAGTTAACGGTACCACAGGATACGAAGAGGCTGCTGCACAGGGAATAATGGCTGGTATAAATGCGCATCTCAAAATCAACGAAAAAGATCCGTTCATATTACAAAGAGACCAGTCTTATATCGGGGTGCTTATCGATGACCTGATCACAAAGGGAGTCGACGAGCCTTACAGAATGTTCACTTCCAGGGCTGAATATAGAATTCTGCTCAGGCAGGACAATGCTGACAAACGTCTTACTGCTCTTTCCCACGATATCGGTCTCGCTGATGAATTCCGTTATTCAGTCGCTATGAAGAAGTATGAGCAGGCTGATGAACTCAAGAAATTCTGTGAAAGAAAAACCCTTACTGCGCAGCAGGTGAATCCGTACCTTATCTCAGTTGAATCGAAGGAATTGGATGAATCAAAGCGCATTTCTGATATTGTTCTCCGTCCGGAAGTAAGTCTCGGAGATTTATTGAAAATTGTTCCACATGGAACAAATTACAGTAAAGAGGTGATTGAAGCAGTGGAGATTTCACTGAAATATCAGGGCTACATCGAAAGAGAAAAGAAGATTGCTGATAAAATCAGAAGACTGGAAAACTTGGAAATTCCTGAAGATTTTAATTTCGATAAAGTCTCCGGACTCACCATTGAATGCAGGCAGAAATTGAAAAGATACAGCCCGCGCACGATAGCGCAGGCTTCAAGGATTTCAGGAGTTTCTCCTTCTGATATTTCGGTTCTTCTGGTATACTTCGGAAGATAAATGTTCCACATGGAACAAAATAAAACAGCCTTCTAGAGCATCTGGAGGGCTGTTTTTATTATTTCCTCCACTTTTGCATTCGGCTTTTGCTTCAGTATGGACTGGATTGCCTTGTTGATGTTCGGCTTACTGAAGCCAAGCATCACCAGAGCGCTTGTGGCTTCCTCCACTGTGGAATTGTCCGTATGGAAAAGGCAGGTGGTGTCGCCTTCGGATTCGCCTTTTATGATCTTGTCCTTGAGTTCAAGCACGATGCGTTGAGCGCTTTTGAGTCCGATTCCTTTCACGGATTTGATTGTATTTACATTCTCGGAAAGTATCGCTTCGCGCAGTTCGTCCGCCGACAGTGAAGAGAGAATCATCCTGGCGGAAGAAGCTCCGATGCCGGACACTCCGGTAATCAGGCGGAAGATGTCGCGCTCTGATTTCGAGAAGAATCCGTAATCAACCTGCGTGCCTTCCCGCTGGTTGACCTGCTGCTGGATGAATATCACAGCGTCGCTCCTGCCTTCCAGTGCGGAGAAGGTCTGAAGTGAGATTTCTATCGCGTAACCTATGCCGTTGTTGTCTATGACAACTTTCGTGGGGGTGAGTTCGGATATCTTTCCGGAAATATAATCAACCATAACTATTGTTTCTCTGTATCCGCAAATGTACAAAATTATGTTAAATTTGCATCCGCAAACAGACAATGAAAGAGATACTGGACATACGGGGTGAATTTCCCGAACTCTCGGAAAAGGTCTACGGCAAGCCGCTTGTCTATCTGGACAACGCCGCTACGTCGCAGCGGCCGCTGAGCGTGGTGCGCAAATGGGATGAGATGTCCCTGAAATCCAATTCCAACCTCCACCGCGCCGTGCACTTAAAGGCAAATGAAGCCACAGAGGAGTATGAATCAGCCCGCAAGGCGGTTTGCGAGTACATCGGCGCGCAGGATCCTTCTGAGATAGTGTTCACCTCCGGCACCACCGCATCCATCAATCTGGTGGCGTTCTCCTTCGGCGAGGCTTTTGTCTCCGAGGGGGACGAAATCATCGTCAGCGAGGCTGAGCATCATTCGGATATCGTGCCCTGGCAGATGATGGCGCAGAGAAAACGCGCGTTCATCAAGGTGCTGCCGGTGGATGAAAACGGCCGTCTGGAAGTGGAAAAACTGCCGTCGCTGATCACTGAAAAGACCAGGATTGTCTGCGTGACGCATATTTCCAACGTGCTCGGACTCGTCAATCCGATAGAGAAGGTTGTGGAAATCTGTCGTGAGAAGTCCTGTCCTGTCCTTGTGGACGGAGCGCAGGGCATAGTGCACGAGAAAGTGGATGTGAGCAGGCTGGGATGCGATTTTTACGTGTTTTCTGGACATAAATTGTACGGCCCTTCAGGCACGGGTGTGCTCTATGCGCACAAACCCTGGCTCGACAATCTTCCGCCGTATATGGGAGGAGGGGAGATGATAGAGACTGTGAAATGGTACTGCACCACTTACGCAGCCGCCCCCCACAAATTCGAGGCAGGTACCCAGAACATCAACGCCGTGCCGGCCCTGAAAGAAGCGTTGTTGATAGATAAATTACTGAAAGACAATAAAATACGCTCTTACAGCGAATCAGTCAGGGATTATGTCTACGAGGCCCTCGTATCAGACAGTTCCATCCATCTTTTCGGCCGTACCGACAATATGGAGGAGAAAGCGTCGCTGTTCTCCTTCACCGTGGACGGGGCTCATCACGAAGACCTGGCGCTGATACTTGACAAGATGGGAGTCGCCGTGAGGTCGGGGCAGATGTGCGCGGAGCCTCTGATGGACAGATTCGGTGTCACCGGTATGCTCAGGGCGTCATTCGCGCCGTACAACACAATGGAAGAGGCGGAATATTTCATCGCCTCGCTGCATCGGGCGGTTAAATTGCTGAAAGGATGAAAACACTGCAGGAAGCAAAAGAAGAGGTCATAGACAATTTCTCTCTCTATGACGAATGGCTGGACAAATACGAATATCTGATCAGCCTGGGACACGGGCTTTCACCGTTCCCGGAGTGCAACAAGACAGAAGATAGACTTATAAAAGGTTGTCAATCAAGAGTTTGGCTTGATTGGAAATTGGAAGACGGGCGACTTTTTTTCTCGGCTGACAGTGATGCGATCATCACCAAGGGCATCATTTCGCTGCTGATAGACGTCTACTCCGGGCGCACTCCTCAGGAAATCAGCGCCGACCCGTTTGACTTCGTGGAGACGATAGGCCTGAGGGAGAATCTGTCGCCCACAAGGGCCGGCGGACTCGCCGCGATGATAGCGAGAATCAAGGAAATAGCGGCTTCAAATTGTTGAAAGAAATGGAAAATGAAGTATTGACTCCGCAGGACGTGAAGGAACTGGCACCGCTCTATGATGCGGTCGTGCTTGCCATAAAGCAGGTCTATGACCCTGAGATACCGGTAAATGTGTATGATCTCGGCCTGATATACGAGCTGACGATAGACAAGTCGCGCGACGTTTACATCAAGATGACGTTCACAGCTCCCAACTGCCCGATGGCGGACGAAGTGATATCCGAGGTCAAGCACAGCGTTGAACTCACTCCTGGCATCGGTTCCTGCTCCATAGAGCTGGTATTCGAGCCTGCGTGGGACCAGAGCATGCTTTCCGACGAGGCCCGGGTAGCCCTCGGAATGGATCCGGAATTCTGATGGCCCTGATTTATCTCGCGCTCGGCACCAATCTGGGTGACCGTGAAAGAAATCTGGAACGCGCCCTGACGCTCCTAGACGGTGTTTTCGGGGAGAGAAAGGCGCAGTCTCCCATCATCAATACCGCCGCCTGCGGTTTCGAAGGTCCTGATTTTCTCAACTGCATAGTTGTCTACGCTACGCGCAGAAGGCCCGCTACGGTGCTCAGGATCTGCAAGGAGATTGAAGCCGCGATGGGTCGCACAGACGCACCTGAATATGACGAAAACGGCCGCAGAATATTCCACGACCGCATAATTGACATTGATATCCTGCTCTATGGGGACAAGACGGTGGACACTCCTGAACTGAGGATTCCGCATCCTCAGATAGAGACCCGCCCTTACGTGAAGGAACTTTTGGAGGCTATAGATTCCAGCCCGGAGCGGAAATAGGGTGCTCCAGCCCGTCTGGAGACACCAGCACCGCACCCACGTCGCTCTGCGCGAGATGTCCCACTACTTCGAAAGTCTTGAATTCCCTGGCGAATTTTTCGTATTCGCCGCTGGGTATCACGAACATCACCACATAGTCGTCCCCGCCGTTCATTGCCGCGGAGATGGGATCTATGTTCAGTTCCTTGCAGAGAGAGAAGCTGTTGCCTTCGAAGGGGATCTTGTCGGCGTAGATTTTCACCCCGAAACTGCAGTCGCGATGCAGCCGCAACGCGGCATCTGCCAGCCCCTTGTCGATGAAATAACCGAATGAAGGGCTCACGCCGGCATCCGAGAGTTGCTGCGGGAGGAGGGCATCCAGTTCCGGCTTGAGATATGCCGCGAGCATCATCTTGTATTTTTCCAGTTCGTCGGGTTTCTTTTCGAGCACCTGCTGCCCGAGGAAGGCTGCGCCCAGCCTGCCGCTGACGCATATAAGGTCCATGCTGCGCGCCATCGGCCTGGATGCGTCCGAAGGCTCTGTTCCAGTAGCTGACACGCTGATACACAGACCGTTGCGTGAAGGCTGCAACTCCAGTCCGAGATTTGCGTAGCCGTGCTCCTTCGCGGCGGCGACGACCCCGCTCCAGAGCTCGCTGACCTGCTCGAAATCCAGTTTGGCGGAAATGCCCAGCACGACGGAGAGGTTGCGCGGCGTCGAGCGGACAGCATACAGTTCGCCGGTGACTGCTACAGCGCATTTGTAGCCGAGATGTTTGAGAGGGAAGTATTCAAGATTGAAGTCCACTCCCTCGAGGAAAACCCTGTGTGAGGTGGTCACTGTGGAAGCGGCTGAACCGCCGATGAAAAGCGGCTCTCCGAACGGCTGGTATCCCGTTCCTTCGAAAAGTTCCTGTACGGCCGCCACGCGGCCGAGGTCTGCGAATGTCTTTTGCATGCCACAAAGGTAATAAAAGATAGCACATTGTCGAACTTTTGTTAACTTTGCAGTTAATTGTTTGGTTAGAATAATTTTAAGAATATGACACAGGACGAACTTTTCAAGGTGCTCGTTGCGCATTGCAAGGAGTACGGTTTCATTTTCCCTTCAAGCGAGATTTACGACGGACTTGCAGCTGTGTATGACTACGGTCAGCTGGGAGTAGAGTTGAAGAACAACATAAAGCAGTACTGGTGGAACGCGATGACCCGCCTCAACGAGAACATCGTCGGCATCGATTCCTGCATTTTCATGCACCCCACCATCTGGAAGGCTTCAGGCCACGTGGATGCGTTCAACGACCCCCTCATTGACAACAAGGATTCCAAGAAGAGATACCGCGCAGACGTGCTGATCGAGGATTATCTGCTCCGCATCGAGGAGAAGATCACGAAGGAAGTGGAGAAAGGACGCAAGAAGTTCGGAGAGAGCTTCGACGAGGCTCAGTTCCGCGCCACCAACCCCAACGTCCGCCGCGAGCAGGCCAAGTGGGACGAGATCCACAACCGCTACAAGGCTGCCGAAGAGGCCGCCGACTTCGCCGAGTACCGTCAGATAATCTATGACTGCAACATTGTCTGCCCTATCAGCGGCACCTGCAACTGGACGGACGTGCGCCAGTTCAACCTTATGTTCAGCACCTCGATGGGCAGCACTTCAGAGGGCGCCAACACGATTTATCTGCGTCCTGAGACCGCGCAGGGCATATTTGTCAACTATCTCAACGTCCAGAAGACCGGCCGTATGAAGATTCCTTTCGGTATCGCGCAGATCGGAAAGGCATTCCGCAACGAGATCGTCGCCCGCCAGTTCATCTTCCGTATGAGGGAGTTCGAGCAGATGGAGATGCAGT
>R18__coassemble_1461_pt1 | contig 28935 bp, 21 predicted proteins | sample R18__metabat2_low_PE_003 | metagenome-assembled genome bin R18 | reverse complement strand
GGCCACCAAGGAGGCTTCCGCCACCGCCAACGGTCTGACGGGCATCCTCGGCTATGCAGGTTCCGGCCTTGCCGCGATCTGCATCGGTATCATCGCCGACAATTTCGGCTGGAGCGCAGTGTTCACGACGTTCATCATCGTCGGCATCGTGGGCGTGGCGATCTTCCTCACCATGTGGAAGGCTCCCCGTGACGGTTACCAGCGCTCGCAGGAATTCACCGCAAAGTACAACGAAGAGCATCAGGCATGACGGACGAACTCAAGAAAAGTCTCAGGGAGATAAGGCACGTTGCTCTGGATATGGACGGTACCATATACCTGAGCAACACCCTTTTCCCGTTCACGATACCTTTCCTGGAAAAGCTGGACAGGCTGGGGATCACCCATTCCTTCCTGACCAACAACCCCACGAAGTCGCTGGGCGACTATCTCGCCAAGCTGCACAAGATGGGCATTCCGGCTGAGCCGGAACAGATGTACACGACCACTATAGCGATGATCGACTACATCAGGAGCCATTATCCGAAGGCACACAGGCTGTTCCTGCTGGGCACTCCGAGCATGCAGTCGCAGTTCGAGGAGGCCGGCTTCGTGCAGACTTCCGACGACCCTGACGACGTGCCGGACATCATAGTCGCATCGTTCGACATGACCCTGGTCTATCCGCGCCTGTGCCGTGCGGCCTGGTGGGTCAGCCAGGGCATACCGTACCTCGCGACCAATCCCGACAAGGTCTGCCCCACGGACCAGAAGACGATACTCGTCGACTGCGGTTCGATATGCAAGTGCATCGAGCACGCCACCGGCCGCAAACCTGACGTGACCCTGGGCAAGCCCGATCCCAATATGCTGCTCGGCATACTCGAGCAGAAGAAACTTCAGCCTTCGCAGATAGCGATGGTGGGCGACCGCATCTACACCGACATCGCGATGGCGCAGAACGCCGGAGCCTTCGGAGTGCTGGTGCTCTCGGGCGAGACCACCCTGGAAGTGGCCCAGACCGCTCCCAATCCTCCTTCGCTCATCGTGAAGAACATAGAAGAACTCGGTGACCTGCTTGAGCAGGCCAGACAATGAAATCTGATCACAGGCTATGATTGATCCTCTTTTCGTACATTGGCACGTGGACCCGGTGATATTCAGCATCGGACCGCTGGAGATACGCTGGTATTCGCTGCTTTTCGTTTCCGGCTTCATCCTTGGCTGGTATCTGTTCAAGTGGTTTTTCAAGCGCGAAGGCAAGCCCGTCGACAAGCTGCTCGACCCGCTGCTCTTCACGCTGATGATAGCCACCATCGTGGGCTCGCGCCTGGGGCATTGCATATTCTACCAGCCTGACTATTATTTCGGCTCCTGGCAGGGTTTCCTGGAGATATTCCAGCCTTGGAAGGGCGGTCTCGCCAGCCACGGAGGCACGATAATGATAGTCTTCGCGATGTGGTGGTATGTGTCGCATTACGGGAAGAAATACAACTTCGACTATCTGTGGATTCTCGACCGCCTCGCCATCACGGTGGCCTTCGCGGGCTGCTTCATAAGGGTCGGAAACCTCTTCAATTCGGAGATTTACGGCGACGTGACAAACCTGCCCTGGGGATTCATATTCGACCTCAGGGGAGAGACGGAGCCGAAGCATCCGACACAGATTTACGAGGCCCTGACGTACCTTCTGCTCGGTCTGGGACTTCTGGCCTCGTACAAATGGAGGCTGGACAAGACCTACAGGGGTGTGTACGTGGGCTGGTTCTTCGTGGTCTGCTTCGGGTCGAGGATGCTGATAGAGATCATCAAGGAGCCGCAGGTGGAGTTCGAGGCGTCGATGGCTCTCGACATGGGCCAGATACTGTCGATTCCCTGCGTGCTGTTCGGCATTGCCCTGCTGGTCTTCGCCTATACCAAAAAACTACCGGCCAGGATGCCGGAGCCTCAGGCCGCTCCACGCAAAAAGGAGCCTACGCATTATGCCAAGAGTCTGAGGGACAATTGATTATTGAAAAATTTCAGTTAGTGTAAATGAGAAAAGTGTTATTGATCGGTGCAATCCTTTCGTGTGCGTGCGTGTGCGTGCGCGCGCAGGAGGAGTCTGCGCCTGAGGTCAAGGTGATCACGCTGGATGACGCCATCAGGATCGCTCTGACCGAGAATGAAACCGTCAAGATCGCCGATATGGATATCGAGAAGGCCGGATATGCCAAGAAGGGCACCTACGCCTCTTTGTTCCCGCAGGTCGACGGTACAGGTTCCTATCAGAGAACCATCAAGAAGCAGGTGATGTATATGGACTTCACGACGACGGGTTCAAGTTCATCATCTTCAAGTTCGGAGAGTTCCACCGGCACCACCGGGGCGTCCGCCGGCATCGAGGTCGGCCGTTCCAACACCTGGTCCGCCGGCGTGTCCGCGTCGATGCCGCTCGTGAACGCGCAGCTCTGGGAGAGCATACGCATCAGCGCGCAGGACGTGGAACTTGCAGTGGAAAAGGCTCGCGGCTCCCGTCTGGATATGGTCACCCAGGTCAAGCAGGCTTATTATGGCGTGCTTCTGGCCAAGGAGTCGTTCAATGTCTACAAGGAAGTGTACGAGAACGCTCTCGCCAACTGCGAACTCACCCAGAAGAAATACAATGCCCAGAAGGCTTCGGAACTGGATCTCACCAGGGCCAAGACCTCCGTGGCCAATGCAATCCCCAACGTCTATGACTCGGAAAATTCTGTAATCCTCGGCCTGTGGCAGCTCAAGGCTCTGATGGGTATGGATCTCGACGAGAACATTGACATAGCGGGCAGCATAATGGACTATGCGGACCAGATGAGCGCCGACCTGTATGAGCACGAAGGCGAGGGAGTGGAGGACAACTCCTCGCTCAGGCAGCTTGCCATCCAGGCGGAGGAACTTGCCTCCACGCTGAAAATGCAGAAGCTCGCCTACGCCCCGTCCCTGTCGCTTGCATTCTCCTATGCCATCAATGCGATGGCCAACGATTTCGTCTTCAAGGATTACCGCTGGTCACCTTACTCCTACGTGGGTCTGAGCCTTTCCATTCCGATATTTGCCGGAGGAAAGAGACTCAGCAACGTCAAGAAGGCGCAGGTGCAGCTCGATGAGATGAAACTCCAGCAGGCCAGCACCGAGCGTCAGCTCAGGATAGCCATCAGGCAGTATCTCAACACGATGGAGACATCCCTGCGCACTTACGAAGCCGCCAACGATGCCCTCGGCACGGCCGAAAAGGCCTACAGCATCGCCGAGAAGTCGTACGGCGTCGGCCGCAGCACCCTCACGGACCTCAACGACGCCCGCCTCTCGCTCACGCAGGCGCAGTTGAACGTCTGCCAGTCGATTTACAAGTTCGTGGTCGCCAAGTCGAACCTCGAGCAGACAATAGGAGCGGATTATACGGAAGAATAAACAGATACGAAATATGAAAAACATTGTCATAAAGACATTTGCATTTGCCGCAGCTGCGGCGTCGATGCTTTCCTGCGCAGGAAACAAGGGCTCGGAGACCGCGCAGACCCCCGTCATTGCGGAAGACCAGGCGACCGTGGTGCAGATATATTATGCAACAAAGCAGGAAGTGCCTCAGGATGAGACATATTCCGCCACCATACAGGCAAACGTGACCAACAACATCGCCCCTCAGAGCGGAAACCGCATACAGAAACTCCTCGTGGATGTGGGTGATTTCGTGAAGGCAGGACAGATTGTCGCTGAAATGGACCGCGTGCAGCTCGACCAGGCGGCTCTCAAGCTCGCCAACGAGAAGACGGAACTCGAGCGCGTGCGCCAGCTGTTCAATGAAGGCGGCGTGTCGCAGTCGGACTTCGATTCGATGGAGATGGCATACAAGGTCAGCAAGAGCACGTACGACAATCTGCTCGAAAACACAGTGCTGCGTTCGCCGGTGGACGGCGTCATCTCAGCCCGCAACTATGACCGCGGAGATATGTACGCGATGGCGTCCCCGATCTATACCGTGCAGCAGATCACCCCTGTGAAACTGCTCGTGGGCGTGTCCGAGAAGGATTACACCAAAGTCAAGAAAGGCGACAAAGTCTCTCTGTCGGTCGATGCTTTCCCCGGCCAGACATTCACGGGCAACGTCTCCAGGATATATCCCACGATGGACGCCGCCTCCCACACTTTCAACGTGGAGGTCAAGGTTGCCAACACTTCGCGCGAACTCCGTCCGGGAATGTACGCCCGCGCTACCCTCACGTTCGCCGTCAACAGCAGCATAGTGGTACCTGACGGCGCTGTGGTGAAGATGCAGGGCTCCGGCGTCAGGTCCGTGTTCGTGGTGAATTCCGACAGAACCGTGACTTCAAAGGTCGTGACCCTCGGACGTCATTTCGGCAGCAGTTATGAGGTCCTCGAAGGCATAGAGGAGGGGGAGACGGTGGTCGTGAAGGGCAACAGCTCCCTCAAGAACGGTTCAAAGGTCATCATAGGAGAGTAGCCTTATGAGCATTTACAGGAAAGCGGTCAACAATCCGGTCACCACTGCGCTGATTTTCATCGCCTTTATGGTGTTCGGCGTGTTCTCACTGATGAACACGTCGATCGCGCAGTTCCCGGAATTTGACTCCAACGTCATAATGGTGATGTCCTCGTATCCCGGCACCAACGCCTCGGATATCGAGCAGAACCTCACCAAGGTCCTCGAAAACTCGCTCAACGGTGTGTCCGACCTCAAGAGCCTCACTTCCAAGTCCAAGGAAAACATCTCCCTGCTGACGCTGGAATTCGAGTACGGTACGGACATAGAGGAGGCCACCAACAACGTCCGCGACAAGCTGGATATGGTCAATTCCTCGCTGCCTGACGGCGCATCGGTGCCAGTGATATTCAAGTTCAGCGCCGACGACATGCCGATCATGATTCTTTCGGCCACGGCGTCAGAGAGCCTTCCGGGTCTTGACAAGATACTCGACGACAAGCTGGCGACCCCCCTGGCCCGTGTGTCCGGCGTGGGTACGGTCTCCGTCAGCGGCGCCCCGACCCGCGAGATACAGGTCTACTGCGACCCCAACAAGCTGCAGGCCTACGGCCTCACTGTCAGCACGATATCGAGCATACTCGCAGCAGAGAACAAGAACATTCCTTCCGGCAATATAGACATCGGCTCCAACACCTATTCGCTGAGGGTACAGGAAGAATTCAAGGATCCTTCCGAACTCCTCGATGTGGTGCTCGGTTCGGTCGGAGGCAAGACAATCTACCTCAGGGACGTCGCCACGGTGCGTGACGGCAACGAGGAGCGCGAGCAGGAGTCGTACACCAACGGCGAACGCGCGGCGCGTATCGTCATCCAGAAGCAGTCCGGAGCCAATACGGTCAACGCCATCCGCAACATCAAGAAGCAGCTGGTGAAGATCCAGGAGAATCTTCCTTCCGACATCAAGATAACGACAATCGTCGACGGATCGGAGAACATCATCAACACCATCAACTCCCTCAAGGAGACAATCATCATCACGTTCATCGTCGTGATGCTCGTGGTGTTCGTGTTCCTGGGCAGGTGGAGGGCGACGTTCATCATCGTCCTGTCCATCCCTATCGCCCTGCTGGCTTCGCTGGTGTATCTCTTCGCCACCGGCAACACCCTCAACGTCATATCGATGTCCGCGCTTTCCATTGCGATCGGTATGGTCGTGGACGACGCCATAGTGGTGCTTGAGAATGTTTCAACACATCTTGAAAACGGAGAAAAACCCAAGGAGGCGGCCGTGCACGCCACTTCCGAAGTGGGTATCTCGGTCATCGCGTCCACTCTGACGATGCTCTGCGTGTTCATCCCCCTGACGATGATCAGCGGTATGGCGGGCATAATGTTCAAGCAGCTAGGATGGATAGTCAGCATCATAATGATCGTGTCCACCACGGCGGCCCTGACGCTTGTGCCTATGCTCTGCTCGAAGTTCCTCAAGGCAGGTCCCAAGACAGGCAAGCTGCACGTGGCGATATTCAGCAGGGTCAACCGTTTCCTGGATGCGATATCCCGCGGCTACAGCCGTCTGATCGGATGGGCGGTGACACATCGCAAGACCGTGATATTCGGTGCCTTGGCCATCTTCGTGGCGGTGATGGTGCTGCTCGGTCCCGGTGTCAAGACAGAGTTCTTCCCCAATTCGGACTCCGGCCGTATCACCGTGTCGGTGGAACTGCCTATGGGTACGGCGCAGGACGTGACGAGGGATTTTGCGGAGCGATTCTCTCAGGAGGTGCGTGACGCGATACCGGAGATCGTCGTCTCCAACGTCACTTTCGGTCAGGCTGATTCAGACAACACATTCGCCAGCATGCAGAACAACGGCACCCACGTGGTGTCGATGAACATCAATATCGGCAGTATGGAGGACCGCGAGCGCAGCTGCTCCGACATTGCCGACATCGTCCGCGGCATTCTCCGCAAGTATCCCGAGGTCCGCAAGGGCACCGTCACTGAAGGCGGCGGCGGAATGGGCGGAGCGACCACTGTGAAGGTGGAAGTCTATGGATACGATTTCGAGAAGACCGACGCCGCCGCGAAGCAGATTCAGAAATATCTGCTGGAGGATCCCACCTATGCCCAGGTCATCCTCAGCCGCGACGAATACACTCCGGAGTACAAGATTGAGTTCGACCGCACCAAGCTTGCCGTCAACGGACTGAATTCCAGCACCGCAGGCGCGGCATTCAGCGCGGCGATGAGCGGCTCGGTGATGTCATACTACCGCGAGGAAGGCGAGGAATACGACATCCGCGTGCGCTATGCGCCGGAATTCCGCACCAGCATCGAGGATATGGAGAACGTGGTGATCTACAACGCCGCCGGCAAGGCAGTGCGCCTCAAGGAGCTCGGCAGCATTTCCGAGACTCTCGTGCCTCCGACCATAGAGCGCAAGGACCGCGAGAGGATGATCACCATCACCGGCATAGTGGCCCAGAAGGCTGCCCTCAGCGACGCTGTGGCTGCAGCAAACGTGGCTATCGACAAGTCTGAAATCCCCAGCGACCTGAGCGTCGTGATAGCCGGCGACTACGAGGAGCAGCAGAAGATGTTCAAGGACCTCTTCGTGCTTATTGTGTTGATAGTCATTATGGTGTATATGGTGATGGCGTCCCAGTTCGAGTCGTTTATGTCGCCGTTCGTCATCATGTTCTCCGTGCCGTTCGCCCTCGTGGGCGTGATTCTCGGCCTGAGGGTTACGGGTACGGCTCTCGGTATGATGGCCCTTGTCGGTCTGATAATCCTGCTTGGTATAGTCGTCAAGAACGGTATCGTGCTCATCGACTACACCATCCTCTGCCAGGAAAGGGGAATGAGCGCCGTCGAGGCGTCGAAGACCGCGGCCCGCAGCCGTCTCAGACCTATCCTTATGACCACGCTGACCACCGTGCTGGGTATGCTTCCTATGGCCCTCGGCACCGGCGAAGGCTCCGAACTGTGGAAGTCCCTGGGTATGACCGTGGTATGGGGTCTGACCATATCCACCCTCGTGACCCTCGTGCTCATCCCGTCGGTGTACTGCGTGTTCGCGACCAGAATTGAAAAGAAAAAGGCAAAGAAATGAAAGCGATATTCATAAATTACAATCAGGCGTACAACGAGGAGATCGTGGAATTGCTGGAGAGCGCCGGAGAGCGCGGCTTCACCCGCTGGGACGAGGTGCAGGGACGCGGCAGCGAGTCCGGCCTTCCTCATCTTGGCAACCACGCCTGGCCGGTGATGAACCAGGCTGTGTTCTCCGTCGTGCCTGACGAAAAGGTGCAGGGCATACTTGACGCCCTCAAGGCCAAGGACCTCGAGACTCCCGACCTGGGACTCAGGGCCTTCGTGTGGAATGTTGAACAAATGTATTAAAATCAAAAGATATGGAATGCGTTATAACTGAAAACAATTTCGACGGAATACTTTCATCTTCAGCCGTCGTCGTGGTGGATTTCTGGGCAACCTGGTGCGGTCCGTGCCGCGCTCTCGGCCCGACGGTCGACGAGGTCGCCGCTGAAATGGCAGGCAAGGCCACGGTCGCCAAATGCAATGTAGACGATTGCGAGGACATTGCCATCAAATATGGCATCAGAAGCGTCCCCACGCTGCTTTTCTTCAAGAACGGCGAACTTGCCGACAGGTCTGTGGGAGTGCTTCCGAAACAGGAAATAATCACTAAAATCAATAATCTTCTGTAGTTATGAAAAAGATAATCATCGCGATAGCATCGCTTTGCATCGCTTCCACCTGCTTCGCAGGGGACGGTATCCAGTTCGGCGTGATGGGCGGTCTGACCAGCACAAGCACCGACCTCAAGACGGCGATCGCCGACGTCAAGACCATCAATCAGTTCCACGTGGGCGTCTGCGCCAAGATGCCTCTGATCCTCGGCCTGGTGTTCCAGCCCGGAATCGAGTACAACGTCAAGGGCGCATCGATAGAGAACATCACCAGCGTCAGCGGAGCCAACATCCAGTGGAAGACCGGTTACCTCGAAATGCCTCTCCAGCTCCAGTGGGGCCTGGATCTCGGCATACTCAGGCCTTACGTGCTCGCGGAGCCTTTCCTCGGATTCGCGATGACCAACCAGCAGGAAATCAAGTTGCTTTCCACTGCAACCACAGGCTGGGACAACGTCAAGCAGCGCTTTGAGTACGGCGTCAGCCTCGGTGCCGGCGTGGAGTTGTTCTCCCACCTGCAGGTGAGCGTGAAGTATTTCTGGAACTTCGGACAGGTGTACGGTGCCGACCTTTCGATTTCGGGCATCAAGACATCCGTCGCCGAATGCTCCATCAAGGGCCTTGCGGCCACGGCCACGATCCTTTTCTAGGAAATGACTGAAAAGAAGGCGATAATTTATTGTTCAGCCAGTTACGACATCGACCCGGAGTACAATGAAGTCGCGGCCGGTGTCGTGCGCCTGCTCTGCGCCAGAGGCTACAGCATCGGCAGCGGAGTGACGATAAAGGGCACGATGAAGGTCGTGGTGGACGTCGCACTGGAGTGCGGTGCACACGTGTGGGGCGCCATCCCGCGCTTCATGAAGGGCCTGGAGCACCCTGCGGTGACTGATCTCGTCTGGACCGACACGATGGCTCAGCGCAAGCATCTGATGCGCGAGGGCACGAGTGTCGCGGTGGCGCTTCCCGGAGGCATCGGCACTCTGGAGGAGGTCATCGAGACCTTCACTCTGGTGAAACTGGATCAGTATCAAGGGGAAGTTATTGCCTACAATCACAACGGTTTCTACGAACCTCTGAAGGCGCTTCTCGACCACTATGTCGAGACGAAGATGATGGATCAGGAGACCAGAGAAAAGATGTTGTTCCCTTCAACCCTAGAAGAACTCGGTAAACTGATATGATGAACAGGGAAGGTGTCATAACCCTGCTGGGAGAGGACTGGGAGCGTATGCGCGCGTATATGAAGGACGCTCTGCGCAGCGACGTGCCACTGCTATCCGGTCTCAACGATTCCATACTGTCCCACAGCGGAAAGATGCTGCGGCCGATGATCACGCTGCTGATGGCGCGTGCCTGCAACGGCGGTGCCGCCAGCGACGACAGCGTCAGGATTGCGGCGGCAACTGAGTTGCTGCACAACGCCACCCTGATGCACGATGACGTCGCGGACGAGAGCAGCCAGCGGCGGGGCGCCCCGACGGTGGTTTCCCTGCTGGGGCCCACTGCAGCGGTGCTGACGGGCGATTTCTGGCTTGCCAGAGCCGTGGACCTGGTCATCGGCTGCCGATGCCGCGACGCTGTGATCCGCCTCTTCTCCAAGACCCTCGTGGACCTTGCCGAAGGGGAGATGCTGCAGCTTCAGAAGGCTGAAAAGGGAGACACTTCCGAGGAAGATTATCTCCGCATAATCTATTGCAAGACAGCTTCGCTCTTCGAAAGCGCCGCCGTCTCGGCCGCCGAGGCCGTCGGGGCGTCCGAAGACGCGAAGGCGGCCGCAGGCAGGTACGGCCGCGCGATGGGAATCGCCTTCCAGATCAAGGACGACATCCTGGACTATGTCGGCGACGGCCTGCTGGGCAAGCCGCTGGGAGTGGACATAAAGGAGCAGAAGATAACCCTTCCGCTTCTCGGGGCGATGAAGGATTCGGGTATGGAGGAGCAGATCCGCGGCAAGGTGTGCGACATCCATTCGCATCCTGAATATTGCGACGAGATCGCCTCTTTTGTAATCGAACACGGAGGGGTGCAGTATGCCGTAGAAAGACTCGGGCAATATGTCGCTGAGGCGGAGGAGGCCCTGAAAGCGCTTCCGGCCGGCCCCGAAAAGGATGCTCTTGTGGGAATTGCCCGTTACAATGCAATGAGAAAGGTATGAGGTTTCAGGATTTTGCAGGCAATGCCGACGTGAAGAAGGCGCTTGTCGGGATGGTGGATTCCGGCAGGATTCCGCACGCGATACTCTTCCACGAGAACGACGGAGGAGGGGCGATGCGCATTGTGCTTGCGTTCCTGCAGTATCTGTACTGCCGCGGCCGCGACGCCGGCGACTCCTGCGCCGCCTGCCCGTCCTGCAACAAGATCGGCAAGCTGATCCATCCGGACGTGCATTTCATCTTCCCCGTGAGCGGCAAGAACGTGCTGTCCGTCACCCTGATATCCAAGTGGCGCGAACTCGTCAGGGAGAATCCCGATTTCACGGAGGCCGAGCTGAACGAGTCGCTGGGCATCGAGACCAAATCGTCCCTGATAGCGGTCGCCGAGGCGAAGGCGCTGCTCGAGAATCTTGCGCTGAGCGCGCTCGAGGGAGGATACCGTTCAGTGGTGATCTATCTGCCGGAAAAGATGAACGCGGAAGCGGCCAACAGGCTGCTGAAGGTGATTGAGGAACCGCCCGAGATGACGCAGTTCCTTCTCATCACGCACTCTCCGGAGAAAGTTCTCCAGACAATCTCCTCGAGGTGCCAGAGCATCAGAATAATGCCCGGAGGACAGCGCACGGTGTCTTCCGAGGCCGATTTGGAACTGTTCTCCGAACTTATGGATTCCGTGCTTTCCGGCGACCTTCTGCGGCTGCTGGAGACGGGCGAGAAGATTTCCGCCCTGCCTTCGAGGGAGAACGCGAAGGCTTTCTGCAAGTACGCTTCGGCGCGGCTGCGCGACATTTTCCTCGTGCAGCAGGGGATGACCGCCCTGCTGGACAGCGGATCCGAGACCGGCAGGAAGGCGCTTGAGTGGGCGGCCTCTCTCCGGAAGAATTTCCCGCGGAAGGCCCTGGACCTGTTTGACAACGCCTGCCGTATGATTGAGAGGAACGTCAACGTGAAGATCGTGTTCACCGACCTCTGCGACGGCCTCTACCTGATAACCAAGTGAATATGGAAGAAAACGAAAACATAAGATATGACTGCTTCCGCGGATGCGCCGTCTCGAGGGATTCCCAGACGGGCGAACCCGTGTGCACATACCGCCAGGGATGCTGCAAGCTGGAAGACTACAACTGGCTCAAGGGCGTGGACCAGAGGGAGTGCTCGGCCTACTTCGAAGTGCGCTTCAAGAACACCCGCAAGGGCATCTACGTCAATGACTCCGGCCAGAACGTCAAGGTCGGCGACATGGTGATAGTCGAAGCCGCCAACGGCCACGACCTCGGCATAGTGACGCTGGAAGGCCCCGCTGTCGCCCATCAGATGAAGAACAAGGGAGTGGACCCCACTCAGACCGAACTCAAGAAGATTTACCGCAAGGCGCGCGCCACGGACATTGAAAAGTGGCTTGAGGCGATCGCGCGCGAGCAGGACACCATGATCAAGGCACGCCGCATCGCCGCTGAAATGGGCCTGGAGATGAAGATAGGCGACGTGGAATTCCAGGGCGACGGCACGAAGGCGATATTCTACTACATCGCCGACGGCCGCGTGGACTTCCGCCAGCTCATCAAGGTGTTCGCGGAGGAATTCCGCATAAGGATAGAGATGAAGCAGATCGGCGCCCGCCAGGAGGCCGGTCTCATCGGAGGTCTGGGCGTGTGCGGGCGCGAGCTCTGCTGTGCCAATTACATCACCAACTTCAAGAGTATCTCCACCGCCGCGGCGCGCTGCCAGGACCTTTCGCTCAACCCGCAGAAACTTGCGGGACAGTGCGGAAAGCTCAAGTGCTGCCTCAATTACGAGGCCGCGACCTATATGGACGCGCAGTCGAGGATTCCCCGCGTCAGCGAGCCGCTCGAGTTCGAGGACGGACTGGCGTATCTTCGCAAGACGGACATCCTGCGCGAGATAATGTATTTCTCTTACGACAAGACCTCTGACGCCGACCTGTATCCTCTGGCTGCGGCCGACGTGGGTGAAATCATAAAGATGAACCGCAACGGCCAGAAGCCTGATTCTCTCAAGGAAGAGCCGGTGCCGGCGTCTCCCGAGTTCGTCACCGCCGTCGGCGACGACAGCATCACCAGGTTCGACGCGCCCAAGAAGCGCAAGTCGCACGGTCGCGGCCGCGGCCGACGCAAGGAAGGCAAAGGTGGCGGTAAGGAGAATAAGTGATGGGACACGGAAAACTGAAGAAATTCGCTGAAAACGAGACTTTCTCCTGCCTCGTACAGCCTGATGCCTGCGAGATCCTTGCGGACGGCTATGCATCGCTGCGAGACCATTCCCTGAAAGGGAAATGGTTCGGCGAAGGGACGGCCTCGCCTCTGGTGCTGGAACTCGGCTGCGGCAAGGGGGAATACACCCTGGACCTCGCCAGACGGCGCCCGGACGCGAATTTCATCGGCGTGGACATCAAGGGCGCGAGGCTCTGGAGAGGAGCCAAGACCGCCACGGAGGAGAAACTGCCCAACGTGGCTTTCCTTCGCACCAGGATCGAATTCCTGACCGCATTCTTCGCCCCCGGCGAAGTGTCTGAAATATGGCTTACTTTCTCGGATCCGCAGTTCCGTAGCGAGAACAGCCGCCTCACCTCCCCCGTCTTTCTGGAAAAGTACCGCTCGGTGCTTGCGCAGGGCGGCATCGTGCATCTCAAGACCGACAGCCGTTTCCTGCACGAATACACCAAGGCTGTGGTGCAGGCCAACTCTTTGAAGGTGCTCTGCTGCACGGAAGACCTGTACGGAAGTGACGTCGAGGCTCCTGCGGTCGCGAGGGAGGTGCAGACTTTTTATGAAAAAATGTTCCTCGAGCAGGGTTATAAGATCACTTACCTGTCGTTCGTGATCGACAGGGAGGGCGCTTATGTGCATCCGGAGTCGTTTGATTCCGACTACTGGCGCTCGGTGGAAGGGGACAGGCAGATTTTCGGCCACGACACGGCCGAGACCAAAAGAAGGAAATTGTATGCCGAAGGCGAAAAGTAAGATACAGATAAACAACAAGCGTGCGTCGCACGACTACGAGTTCCTCGAGACCTACGAGGCCGGTATCGTGCTCGTGGGGACTGAAATCAAGTCCCTGCGCGCGGGAAAGGCGTCCCTGCAGGACGCATTCTGCTATTTCGTGGACGGCGAACTGTATGTCAAGGGGATGAACATCGCCGCCTATTTCTGGGGTTCCTGGAACGCCCACGAGCCGGCGCGCGACCGCAAGTTGCTCCTCACGAAGAGGGAACTGCGGCACCTCGCCCAGGCGGTGAAGGCCAAGGGCCTTACGATCGTCGCCGTGCGCGCATACATAGCCGAAAACGGCTATGCCAAACTCCACATCGCTCTGGCGAAGGGCAAGAAGGAATACGACAAGCGGCAGACCATCAAGGAGAAGGACATCCGCCGCGAAATGGAGAGGGGATAAGCCTTATGCCTCGCATTTCCAAATCCATTATTGCGGAGCTTCCGCAGCCGGAAACGCTCGATATCGAGGCCCTGAAGGCCTCTTGTGAATCAGGCGAGGCCGACCTTGTCGTGATACTCGGACCGACCGCCTCCGGAAAGACGGGCTACGCCGTGCGTCTCGCCCGCCTCCTCGGCGGCGAAATAATTTCCGCCGATTCGCGCCAGGTCTATCGCGGTATGGACATCGGCACAGGCAAGGACATCGCCGAGTACGGCGAAGTGCCGTATCATCTGATAGACATCGTGTCTCCGGGAGAAAAATTCAACGTGTACGAATTCCGCGAAGCGTTCGTCGCTGCCTACAGGGACATCCGCGCCCGCGGGCGCGTCCCCGTCCTCTGCGGCGGCACGGGGCTGTACATCAACGCCGTCACCCGCGGCTACGATTTCGAGTCCTCCAAGCCTCTCAGCGCCCGGGGCGAAGCACATTCGGAAATGCCCGAAGGTCTGCCTCTGAGGCCGTTTTTCATCGGCACTCTTGTGTCGCGCGAGGAGCGTAACCGCCGTATAGACGCCCGTCTCGATGCACGCCTCAAGGAGGGTCTGGTTGAGGAGATCCGCACTCTTCTGGACGGCGGCGTCCCCGCGCAGACTCTCATAGCCTACGGCCTCGAATACAAGTACGTCACGCAGTATGTCCTTGGACAGATTTCTTATGAGGAGATGTTCACCCTCCTGTCCACAGCCATCCATCAGTTCGCCAAGCGCCAGATGACCTGGTTCCGCGGAATGGAGCGCAGCGGCACCGTCATCCACTGGGTACAAGTGTAAGATTTTGCGCTGACGGTGGTCGTTTCGGGTACCGTCAGCGCAAAAAATCAGATGTTCCGTAATCAGAAAGATTTCTGCAGCAGTTCCACGCTGTCGAGTTTTTCCCAGCCGAAGAACTGGATGCCGTCCTTGACGTAGGGTTTGCGGCCCATATGGCCGTAGGCGGCGGTGGGTTCGTAGATCGGGTTCTTGAGACCGAAGCGCTCGATGATCGCCGCGGGCCTCAGGTCGAAGAGATTCCTCAATTTTTCAGCTATTTCCGCGTCGCTCAAGCCTTTGCGGGCGGTGCCGTATGTGTCCACGAAGAGGCTCACGGGCTCGGCCACGCCGATAGCGTAGGCGATCTGCACCAGGGCGGTGTCGGCTATGCCTGCGGCCACGAGGTTCTTCGCGAGATACCTTGCGGCGTAGGCGGCGCTGCGGTCCACCTTCGACGGGTCCTTGCCGGAGAACGCGCCGCCGCCGTGGGCTCCGCGTCCGCCGTAGGTGTCGACGATGATCTTGCGACCCGTCAGACCGGTGTCGCCGGCGGGGCCTCCGATGACGAATTTGCCGGTCGGATTGACGTGAAGTATGAAATCGCCCTTGAAGAGGGCTGCCGTCTCTGCGGGAAGTGACGCCACGAGCTGGGGAATCAGGATGTCGCGGACATCTGCCGTGATGCGTTTGCGCATCCGGTCGTCCGTGCCGAATTCGTCGTGCTGGGTCGAGAGCACTATGGTGTGGATGCGCACCGGCTTGTGCGTCTCGCCGTCGTATTCGACTGTGAACTGGGCCTTTGCGTCAGGCCTCAGATAAGGCATCACGCCGCTGCCGCTGTGGCGGATTGCGGCGAGGTGCTGTAGCAGCTTGTGCGACAGCGCGAGCGCGAGCGGCATATAGTCTTCGGTCTCGCGGCAGGCGAAACCGAACATCATTCCCTGGTCGCCGGCGCCCTGGTCCATTGGGGACTCGCGCACCACGCCGCGGTTGATGTCCGCGCTCTGTTCGTGAATGGTCGAGATGATGCCGCAGGAGGAGGCGTCGAAGCCGTATTCGGCCCTGTTGTAGCCGATGCGTCCGATTGTCCTGCGCACCGTGTCGGGGATGTCGACGTAGGCGTCTTCCGAGCGGACTTCTCCGCCCACCACCACCAGTCCGGCGGTGCAGAATGTCTCACAGGCTACTTTTGCTTCCGGGTCCTGACGGAGGAATTCGTCGAGGATTGCGTCTGAAATCTGGTCAGCGACCTTGTCGGGATGACCTTCGGAGACTGACTCCGATGTAAAGAGATAGTTCATTTTTTAGCATTTTTTACGCGTGGTTGCAAGCATTCAAATCTTTCCACGTATGTTTTGGCACGCAAAGGTAAAAAATCTTTTTTAATAGATGAAATTTATTGAGAATGTTGTCAAGAATGAGTAAATTTGCAACTTTATAGAAAGCAATTTAAAATACATAACAATCATTCTATCCATTTATGAAAAAAGCATTCAAATTCCTGTTGTCGAGCATTTCGGCCATGCTTTTGGTTGTCACTGCCTTCGCGCAGGTGACGACTTCTTCAATGAGTGGTAAGGTGGAAGACCAGGCGGGTCCCCTCCAGGGAGTCGTCGTCATCGCGGTCTACCAGCCGACTGGCAGCCAGTATCATGCAGTCACTGACGCCAGCGGTTATTACCGTCTCAACAACATCGCTCCGGGCGGACCGTACAAGGTGACCTTCACCTGCCTCGGTTACACCGACGTAGTCTACCAGGACGTCAGCGTCGCCCTGTCTGACAATTTCGTGATCAACACCTCTCTTCAGGAAGAGTCGATGGAGCTCGCGGCAGTCACCGTGACCGCGGATGCAGCGACATCCAACATGAAGTCTGACCGTTCAGGCGCCATCACGTCCCTGAACTCCAAGCAGATCATGAACGTCCCCACCATCTCCAGGAGCATGAACGATCTCCTCAAGCAGACTCCTCAGGCGTATGTTTCCGGCACCAAGACATTCATCGGCGGCGGCAGCTACCGTGATTCTTACGTGACCGTCGACGGCGCGGCGTTCAACAACGCCTTCGGTATCGGTTCCAACCTGCCCGCAGGCGGCAGCCCGATCTCTCTCGACGCCCTCGACCAGGTGGCGATCGCCATCACTCCGTACGACGTGCGCCAGAGCGGCTTCACCGGCGGCGGCATCAACGCCACCACCAAGTCCGGTACCAACGAAGTGAAGGCCACCGTGTACGGCTACTTCAAGAACCAGGACATGCAGGGCTACAAGGTCGGCGACAGCGAACTCACCAAGACCGATTCACGCTATCTGATGTACGGCGCATCCGTGGGTGCCCCTATCATCAAGGACAAGCTCTTCATATTCCTCAACGTCGAGGCTGACCGCTCGATCGAGCCGGGTCCCACCCGCAAGCTCACCGACAGAGGTCTCCAGTCAGACGGCAGGACCCTTATGACCGACGAGCAGATCAAGGCCGCAGGCGGCAATCTCTTCACCACCGGCAACGACGGCATCGCCCTCCCTTCAGCCACCGTGCTTGACGCCATCAGCAAGGCAGTCGAGGAGAAATACGGCTATCAGACCGGTCTCTACACGGGCTACAACACCGAGACCCCTTCACTGAAGATTCTCGCCCGCATCGACTGGAACATCAACGAGAACCACAAGTTCAACATCCGCTACAACCTCGTGAACAGCAAGTACGCTTCAGCGCCTTCCACCTCCACGACCGGTTTCGGCACTTCAGGATTCTCCTCATCCACCTGTACTTCTATGTACGCCCTCTACTTCCAGAACGCGCGCTACTATCAGGAGCAGAACTTCTCCTCAATCGCAGGTGAACTCAACTCACGCTTCCTCGAGGGCCGTCTCAACAACACCCTCCGCGTGTCTTATTCGCATCAGTACGAGCCCCGCTCTACGGACGGCGGCTACTTCCCGTTCGTGGACCTCTGCGTGAAGGACGCCAACGGTGACAACCGCATCTACACCACCCTCGGCTACGAGGCGTTCTCATACGGCAACCTCCGTGACGTGTCCACCTGGCTCGCCACCGACGAACTCACCTGGAACATCGGCAAGCACTCGCTGCTCTTCGGCGCCCAGTTCGAGACCAACAAGACCAAGAACGGCTTCCAGCGTATGGGCGCCGGCGCTTACGAATTCGACTTCGAATCCGAGCAGGCTCTCTACGACGCGGCCGTGAACGGCACGCTGTTCGACAACCCGACCCAGTTCGCAATCACCCACGGAAACAACGCTACCTTCGCACAGGAGTACCCCAACTTCGTGTTCAACCAGGCTTCAGTCTATTTCCAGGACGACATCAACATCTCCGACCGCTTCAAGCTCACCGCAGGTGTCCGCTTCGAGCTTCCGTTCTATCCTTCACTTGACTGGAACCGCAACACCCGCGTCGAGGAGGCCACCTTCGCCGCAACCTCATCCAACCCCACCGGCAAGTACAACACCGTCGACCTTCCTTCACCGAAGCTCACCGCCTCCCCGCGTATCGGCTTCAACTGGGATGTCCTCGGCAACCGCAAGCTCGTGGTCCGCGGCGGCACCGGTATCTTCACCGGCCGTATCCCGTTCGTCTGGATCGTTGCAATGGCAGGTGACTCAGGCGTTCTCCAGACGACAGTCACCAGGCAGACCAAGAACGGCGACACCATCCCTACGATCTCCGCTGACCGCAACAGCATCCTCTCACAGCTCTATCCGGGCGGCTTCTCTCCCGAGGCTGCAGGTCTGAACCTCTCTTCCATCACCCTGATGGACAGCGAACTGACCAACCCTTCATCCTGGAAGTCATCCCTCGCGGTCGACGCCCAGCTTCCCGGTGAGATCACCGCATCCCTCGAGGCTGTGTACAAGAAGGACATCAACCCCGTCACCGTCAAGAACATCGGCCTGAAGTCCCCGACCCAGCTCACCGACGTGAAGTACGTGGCATCCCGTCCTTACTACAACAACGGCAACTACGACAGCCAGATCACCGACGCATATCTGCTCTACAACGTGACCGATCCTTCCCTGTGGGGACACTATTTCTCCCTCACCGCCAAACTTGAGAAGAAGTTCTGGAAGGGTCTCTCCGCATCGTTCGCCTACACTTACGCCAACTCACGCGTCATCAGCGACGGCGTCGGCGACCAGCTCTATTCAGTCTGGAAGGCCCTCGTCTCACAGAACGGCGCCAACAGCGCAGAACTCGGCTACGCCAGCTACGTGATGCCTCACCGCATCGTGGCCAACGTCAGCTACGCTCTCGACTACCTCAAGTGGATGGGCTCCGCGATTTCAGTTTCATACTACGGCGGTCCGACCACACGCACCAACGCCGACTACGCAGGCAGCAGCAGCATCCTCGGCGACGGCGCATACAACTACAACCTCATCGACATCCCGACCTACGCCGACCTCTACGGCTCACAGGGCTGGGCGAAGGGCAACTGGGGCTTCAAGGACAACGGTACCTACACCGCAGCCCAGCAGGCCGAGGATTGCTGGAACTACATCCAGCAGGACAAGTACCTGAGCAAGCACACCGGCGAGGTCATCCAGCGCAACGCTCTCGTCGGACCCTGGGTGCACCGCTTCGACGTCAAGTTCAACCAGAACTTCTACATCTACGGCGCCGGCGCCAAGCATCACAAGCACACCATCCAGCTCGGCGTGGACATCCAGAACTTCGGCAACCTGCTCAACAGCAACTGGGGCAATGTCTACACCATCTGCTGCGGCGACGGATACGGCAACACCGTTCCTCTCAAGCTCACCAATGCTTCTGACGTCTACACAAAGGGAGCCACCCCGATCTTCCAGTTCCAGAAGAACGGTACGGAGACTCTCACCTCCACCTGGGCCAAGTCTGTGTCTTCTTCTTCAACCTGGCAGATGATTGTCAGCTTACGTTACATTTTCTAAAGGATGACAGATATGAAAAAGTTATTCAAACTTACATCCATACTTCTCGCACTGGGCGTGGTCGCCGTTTCCTGCGACGTCCTCTCAGCCACCCAGGAGGTGACATCGCCGTCTTCAGTGACGACCGATGCCGCCGAGTACACCATTCCCGCGGAAGGTGGCAGCGTGGCTATCGCGGTCACTGCTGCATATGACTGGAGCGCGACCATCGAGGCCGCATCTTCGATCGACGACATCTCAGGCATGACCATCACGCCTGAATACGGACTTGCATCCGCAAAGCCGTCCACAATCACCGTGACCGCCACCGCCAACGAAGGCTATGACCGTGCGGCCACAGTGTCCGTTCTCGGCACGGGAGCATCCTGTGCAGTGAAGGTGAACCAGGCCGGCGCAGAGGGCCCGAGGGTCGACAAGAAGACCGTCACCGAGTTCCTCGCAGCCGCAGTCGACGCTTCCGTATACTATGAGGTGACAGGCAAGATTTCCGCGATCACCAACGACTACTACAACGACTTCAACCTCTCCGACGGAGTGAACGAAGTCCTCGTGTACGGTCTGTATGACGGACGCGGAGGCGCTTCCCTCGAGCACAACTACCTCTCCACCAACGGTATCACCGCAGGTTATACGATCACAATCCAGGCCTACAGGGGCGAGTACAACGGCACTCCCGAGGCTCTGAAGGCGTATATCGTCGGCGAGCCCGAGGCTCCGAAGGACCCGATGATCATCATCGAGAGCCCTGACCTCACCGTCGCGGCAGCCACCACCACCGCTTCATTCGCCATCCAGGTCAAGAACCTCGAGGCCAATTGGACCGTCACCCCTGACGGCAGCTACGACTGGGTGAAGTCCTACACCGCGGAAGGCACCGAGGACGGCACGATCGACTTCGTGCTCGAGGAGAACCTCAGCAAGGAAGCCGAGCGCACAGCATCCTTCACCGTCGCGTCAAAGGGCGCCGAGTCTGTCGTCATCACGTTGACCCAGGAAGCCGTTCCTGACATCTACGACGTCAATCTCGCAGAGTTCAATGCCGCCGAGGTCTCCACTGACAAGTGGTACCGCCTCACCGGTGTGGTCACCAAGATCGCGAACAGCAATTACGGCAACCTCTACATCGCCGACGCCAACGACACCGTATATGTCTACGGAGTTCTCCCCGAGAAGGGCAGCAGCGTGAAGAACAAGTTCTCAGAACTCGGCATCAAGGAGCACGACATCCTCACCGTCATCGGCAACAGAGGTGAATACAAGGGCACCAGCCAGGCCGCCAACGCATATCTCGAGAAGAACATCACCACCACACCTGCGGCAATCGCAGACGTCCTCGCACAGGAATCCACCACAGAAGTCTGGTATGAGGTGACCGGTACGGTGACCAGCATCGTCAATGACGCCTACGGCAACCTCTATCTGCAGGACGAGACAGGCGAAGCTTATGCATACGGCTGCTACAAGGGCTGGGGTGCAACTTCCGCACAGAAGAAGCTCTTCGGTGAGCTCGACGTCATCGTGGGCGACAAGCTCACAATGATCGCCAACAAGGGTGACTACAAGGGCTCCGCACAGCTCACCAATGGTATCTTCATCTCCCGTGAGCATGCTTCAGGCCCCACTCCGGGTCCGGATCCGACCGAGAAGTCATTCGGCGTCTCAGCGACCGAGATCAGCGCCACCTATAAGGAGACGAGCGCCAGCTTCGGCGTCACCGGCAACGTCGCCTGGACAGTGACCTGTCCTGAGGGCGTGACCGCCGATCCTGCTTCAGGTGAAGGCGAAGCCACGGTCAAACTCACCTTCCCCGCAAACGAAGGCGATGAGGACGTCACCTATGCAGTCAAGGTCGAAACCGCAGACACTGACATCGAAGAGAAATCATACACCGTCACCGTCAAGCACGCCTGCTACAGGCTTCCCGCAACCGTGGCGGAGCTCATAGCAGCCATCCCTTCAACCGCCACCTCAAGCGCCACCGCCGAGAGGTTCAGCGTCAAGCTCAACGAAGTGGTCGTGTCCGGCATCTACCAGGACAAGAACATCTTCTTCGAGGACGAGACAGGAGGCATCCAGCTCATCGAGGAGGGCAGCGCATACTTCCCCGGCGCAATCATCAGCGGCAAGGCTTCCGTGAAGGCGTACAAGGACTCTTACGGCCGCGCCGTCATCACCAGCCTCGACCAGACCAAGATCACCGGCTACAAGGATGCACCTTGCACCGTCGTCACGGTTGAGGAACTCAACTCCAACATCGCGAAGTACGTCGGCAAGAGGGTCAAGATAGAAGGAGTGAAAGTCACCACGACCTGCCAGTCTTCTAAGACCACGTCCCAGCGTCAGGGTGTCATCGAGCAGGAAGGTGCGAGCATAATGCTCTACACCTATCTCTATCCCGATGAGGCCAAGATCTATGTCGCTGCAGAGTCAGAGGGCGACGTCACAGGTTATCCCGTCAATTTCAAGGGCACGACCCCTGAACTCTCATTCTGGGACAACGACGACTTCTACTACACCAAGGCACCTTCAACCATATTCGAAGGTCTTCCTGAAAGCAAGGAGATGCACGTCGGCGACGAATACACCTGCGAGATCACCACGAACTCACCGGCGACAATCCAGTTCAGCAGCAGTGACCCCGGCGTCGCTTCCATCGATTCCGACGGAAAGATAACCGCACTCGAGTCCGGCACCACGACCATTACCGCGAGCATTGCCGCCAGCGGCACCTTCGAGGCGAAGGAACTCACCTGCGAACTCACCGTCAGCGCTGCTGTCAATCCGAATCACGCAGATTTCGAGACCCTCACGACAAATGCAAGCTATAGCTCAGCCACGACGACAAATGGCTGGAATATCGAGAACTGTGCAGTCCAAGTTGGCGCAGAGAGCGGCAGCAACCCGAAATTCCCGTTCCTCGGCAAGTCAGATATCACCGGTGACTGGGCCTATGCCGTCTGTATGAACGGCAAGACCTCTGCAGTAGGCAAGATTACCTCGCCGACCCTCACCACCGGCTGCGGCACTCTGAGCTTCAACTATGCTTACCTGTTCTCGGAGTCCAACGGCATCAAATTCAAGGTCGAGATCGTCCAGAACAACACTGCCGTCAAGACTATCACCGTCGAGAAGGCTGCTGCGGATTGCGCGATGCAGACGAAATACACGTTCTCCGAAGAGGTCAATGTCTCCGGCGACTTCCAGATAGTGTTCACCAATCTCTGTCCTTCCAACAAGACCAGCAACAAGGACAGGTATTCAGTCTGGGATGTCCAGTGGACAGCATACTCCAATTAAGCGGACTGTAAAATGATCATGCGCGGCGTCCTCCGGTGGACGCCGCGCTTTTTTTATGCCCTGTTTGCTTGAAAACCGCGGAAATAGTCGTATATTTGAAAGATATTGCAGATATTATACATAAACACACATATCATTATGAAAATCAAGAATCTATTCATCGGAATCCTCGCTGCCGGAGCGCTGCTCTGCTCCTGCCAGGAGAAGGAACAGGAGCCTGCCAAGATTGCGGTCTCCACAGCGACCCTCAGCTTCGAGCAGGCCGGCGGCAACCAGACCGTCACCGTGACCTGCAACTACGCCTGGGAGGCCACCTGCGACGCCAGCTGGATCCAGATCAACCCGACCAAGGGTGACGCTACCACCACCGGCACGACCGTGACCATCACCGTCCTCGAGAACACAGCTTCCGAGGAGCGCACCGCCACCGTCAACTTCTACGGCAACAACAGCCGCCTCTGCGCCGCAGCCACGCTCGTCAAGCAGGCCGCCAAGGAGGTCGTGATCGAAGCGACCACAGTCGCCGAGTTCATCAAGAAGGCCGACACAGCCAATCCGTACAAACTCACCGGCAAGATCAGCAACATCTCCACGAAGGACAACTATCAGGCGTTCGACCTGACCGACGCGACCGGCACCATCCTCGTGTTCTTCCCCGAGAATTTCGACGAATACAAGGACAAGCTCGCCACCGGCGGCACCGTGACCGTGCAGGGCGTGTATGAGTATTATGCATCCAAGACCCAGCACGAGGTCGTGGACGCCACAATCCTCGAGTACACCGCTCCCCAGGAGGAGGATCCTGCCAAGGTCAAGCAGATCACCATCGCCGAATTCATCAAGGCGGCCGACAAGTTCACGACCTACAGGCTCGTGGGCAAGGTCACCAGCGATCCCGACAAGACCTACGGCAGCTTCAATATGAAGGACGACAGCGGCGAGATCTACGTGTACAGCATCAAGGACGACGGCGGCATCACCGTCGAGAAGGGCGGCACCGTGACCATCCGCGGCAAATATGAATACTACTCATCCAAGAGCCAGCACGAAGTGATCGACGCAGTGATCGAGAAGTTCGAGGGCGAGGCTCCCGCAGAGGAGAAGGAGACAAGCAAGATCGCCGACATCCTCGCAGACGAAGACGACGTGATCTACACTCTCAAGGGCGTCACAGTCGTGGGTACCTATGCAAAGGGCTATATGGTATACGACGGCACCGACTACCTCCTCGTTTATGAGGCAGGCAGCGAGCCCGGCGCAGAGATCGGAGACAAGGTGGACGTGAAGGGTACCGTAGCCACCTACAACGGCTTCCGCCAGCTCACGAGCCCCACCACCACCGTCACCGGTGAGGGCGAAGTCCCCGAGGAGACGGCCGAGGACATCACCGCCTCATTCGACAATTTCTCGTCCGACAAGGTGAAATACATCTCCTACACCGGCGTCCTCTCTGTCACCGGCACCACCACCAAGTACTACAACGTCGAGGTTGCAGGCGCCACCAAGAAGGGCAGCATCTCCTATCCTGTCAGCGGCGAGGTCCTCGAGGCTCTTGCAGGCGCACAGGTCACCGTGGAAGGCTACTATCTCGGCATCAGCACTTCTTCTTCAGCCGGTTCGTTCGTCAACATAATGATGTGCGACCTCAGCGCAGAGGGCGACCAGTTCATTGTCACCCCGACCGAAATCACCGTCAAGGCCGACGAGACCGAGGCTCAGATCAAGGTTGTCTCCAACGTCAAGTGGTACGTGTCATCCGACGACACTTCCTTCGTACCTTCTGTCACTGAAGGCGAGGATGACGGCACCATCACCGTGAAGTTCGGCGAGAATACCGGCACCGAGGCCCGCACCGCCACCATCACCGTCTCCACCACCAAGGACGTCCCCGTAATGCAGTACAAGGTCGTCATCACCCAGAAGGCTCCCAGCCAGGGCGGCGACTACACCAGCAACGTGGAGTGGACTCTCGGAGAAAATTCTTACAGCGACAAGGTGATCATTGACGGTGAAGAGTATGACTGCCTCAAATTGGGCAAATCATCGGCTTCGGGTTCTGCGACAATCAAACTGCCCGCAGGCGCAAAATCACTGACGCTTTACGGAGTCTCCTGGAAGAGCAAGGCAACATCTCTTGTGATAAAGGGTCTTGGCGATGACATCACGCAGGCCCTGGCGGCAAATGACGGCGCGTCCAACAATAGCCCTTACACAATCTCTGTCGAGGATTCAGACCGCTATACATTTGAATTCAGCGCTCTTGCCAAAGAGACGGAGATAACACTGACGACATCAGGAACAAATACACGTGTCATCCTCTTCGGCATCAACGCCGGCAAATAATTGATGAAGTTCTTCAAATCCATATTGACGCTGGCAGCGGGCGTTGCGCTCGCTGCGGCGTCATTTGTGTCCTGCCAGGAGAAGGAGACGGAGACGTTGAAGCTGCAGGTCAAGCAGGCTGAATCGAGCGCCGATCCGGGCAGCCAGTTCATATCCGTGTCCGCAAGCGGCGACTGGACGCTGAGCCTTGTGGGAGAAGACGGAGCCGCGCCCCAGTGGGCCTGGCTCTGTACCTACGGCGGCGAGGAGCAGGAAGCCGGCGTGTCCGGCACGGGGGACAACAATTCCTATGTGCTCCGCTGGCTCACCAACCCTTCCACCGACTCCCGCACCCTCACGGTGATTCTCCGCGGCAAGACGCTCCAGGAGAGCGCCCCCTTCGTGCAGAAGGGCACGATCACCCCTGTGGTGGACCCTGTGACCATCACTGAGGATGAAATCCAGCCCTGGATGGAACTTCCCGAGACAAAGGAAGACGACGGCCTGTACTACATCAACCACGACGTGGAGATTTCCGGCAAGAAGGTCCGCAACTATTCCTTCTACTGGGATCCCGACAACCTCGTGGCCAGGTGGGTGGCCTATCCTCTCAACAGCTGGTATATGGGCAGCGGAAGCCGTTCGGACGAATGGGGCCTCGACCCCAAGGTGCCGCGCAAGGCGCAGCCTGTCCTTTACCGTGCGTTCCAGCAGTTCGGCGCACGCGGCCATCAGCTGCCGTCGGCCGACCGTCTGAGCAAGGACGCCAACATCCAGACGTTCTACGGCACCAATATGACGCCGCAGGACTACAATTTCAACAGCAACATATGGGCTGCCCTCGAAGGCGCCGTGCGCAACTGGTCCAAGATGTTCGACACCCTCTACGTGGTGACCGGCTGTACGGTCGAAGGCAGCACGAAGAAGGCGTACGACAATGACGGCAAGGCTGTCACCGTGCCCTCAGGCTATTACAAGGCTCTTCTCGGCTATGCCGGGGCCACCAGTACGGGCAAGACGAAATTCAGCAAGTTCAAGGACACCGGCTATTACACCGGCATCGCCTTCTATTTCGCAAATGAAGACTACCCGAGCAAGAACTATATGGGCGAACAGATGACGATAGACGAGCTCGAGGCCAAGACCGGCTTCAATTTCTTCGTCAATCTGCCAGCCGACATAGAAAAGAAAGTAGAGTCCGCCGTGGACAGCGGCTGGGCAAACAATTTCAACTGATGAAAAAGATTCTGACAATATTTTGCGCCGTGCTGGCGCTCTGCAGCTGCTCCTTTGCGCAGGGAGGAAAAAGTTATGTCGTGGGGTTCTACAATCTGGAGAACCTCTTCGACATTTACGACGACCCCGCAAAGAATGACGAGCAGTTCCTCCCGGAAGGCTCCAACAAATGGACAGAGGGCAAGTACAAGAAGAAACTCCACAATATGGCGACCGTCATCCGCGCGATGAAGGACGACAACGGATGCTATCACACCATCCTGGGCATCAGCGAGATCGAGAACCGCCTCGTCATCGAGGACCTCGTGAGCCAGCCGGAGATAGCCGACGCCAATTTCCAGATAGTACATTATGACGGTCCGGACAGGCGCGGCGTCGACGTGGCCCTGCTCTATGACCCCAAGAAATTCAAGTACATCGACAGCGAATCCATCCCCTTCACGTTCGAGGGCGCCGAGGTGCCGATCACTCTGGACAAGCAGGAACAGAGGGATTTCCGCACCCGCGACATCCTGATGGTCAGGGGCACGATTGCGGGTGAGATGTGCGCGTTCTATGTCACTCACCTGCCCTCGAGGCTCGGTGGCAAGGGCGGAGACCTCCGCAGCCGCGGCGCCGAGATCATCTACCGGCATTCGCAGAAACTGATGGAGCAGTATCCGGGCATCAAGATCGCCGTGATGGGCGATATGAACGACGACCCGTTCGACGAGAGTATGGCAAAATGGCTCCACGGACAGAAGAACATCGGCGACGTGGAGTCCGGCGACTTCTTCAATCCTTTCTACAGGATGGTCGAGGACGGCTACGGCTCGCTGTGCTACCGCGGCGTGTGGAGCATCTATGACCAGGTGCTCGTCAACAGCAACCTCGCGAAGCCCGCAAAGGGGACCCTCGGCATCACCAAGATAGTCAAGAACAAGTACTACGGCCGCGTGTTCAAGAAACCCTTCATGACCCAGGACAGCGGACAGTACAAGGGCACTCCGTTCCGCACCTTCTCCTCCGGCACCTTCATCGGCGGCTACTCAGACCATTATCCGACTTACATCGTCATCAAGAAATAAAGATTTATGAAAAAAACTATTGCGATAATCGCCACTCTGCTGCTCTGTATCGGGGCTTTGGCGCAGGATTTCACCGGCGGCGTGAAAGGTACGGTGGTGAGCCGTGCCGACCGCTCTCCGATTCCCGGCGCCGCCATGCAGCTGTCCCAAGGGGGTACAGTCATCAGCGAGTGGACTTCCGGTGAGGACGGAACCTTCCTGGTGGAGGACCTCGCGGACGGTATGTACATCATGACCGTGTCCGCCGACGGCTACTCCGACATCATCGTCAACGTCACCGTGGACAAGGGATTCGTCAAGGACCTCATATTCGTGTCGATGTCACCCGCAAAGGTGCAGGACGTCGACGAGGACAACTTCGCCGAATTCGATATGCAGGATTCCGGTTACTCGGACGCTCCGACCATCCTTTTCGACGCCAACGACGTGTTCACCAACCTTGCGGGCTACGGCTTCAGCACCGTCCGCTTCAAGAACCGCGGCTTCAATTCCGAGGCGCAGAAGGTGATGCTCAGCGGCGTGGAACTCAACGACGCGCTCACAGGCTATTCTCCCTATTCACTCTGGACCGGCCTCAATGAGATCGCCCGCTCCAAGGATGCGACCATCGGCCTGAATTCCTCCGAATTCGGCATGGGCGGCTACAACGGCCTCACCAACATCTTCGCCAATCCTTCCAGCGTGCGTCAGGGTCTGAGGATGAGCGTGCTCACCAACAGCGCGACCTACCGCCTCCGCCTGATGGCGACCTACGCCTCCGGACAGAAGGACAACGGCTGGTCATACGCGTTCAGCGCTTCCGCCCGTCTCGGCGGCAACGACTGGATCAAGGGCGTGTACTACCGTTCGTTCGCATATTACGCAGGTGTCGAGAAGAATTGGGGCGACGTGCACAGAGTGGCTCTGTTCTCATTCGCCGCACCCGGCGAGAGAGGCGCGCAGAACGCCTCCACCCAGGAGGTCTACGACCTGATGGGCGACAACCTCTACAACTCCAACTGGGGTTACCAGAACGGCAAGGTCCGCAACGCACGCGTGCGCAAGACCTTCGAGCCCGTGACGGTGCTCAAATACACCTACACCCCGAGCAACAACTTTCAGTCCACCACCACATTCCTGTGGCGCACCGGCAAGAACGGCTACACCGCCCTCGACTGGTACGACGCTCCGGACCCGCGCCCGGACTATTACCGCAACCTCCCGAGTTACGCCTATATGGATGACGAGGACTACGGCAAGTCCAACGCCAACAAGGCCGACTGGATGAGCGAGTCCTGGTCAAAGCATCAGTCCGACTATCTGAACTACCAGCACGTCAACTGGGACCGCCTCTACAACGTCAACTACAATTCGACCGACGGCCGCTCCAAGTACGTACAGGAAGAGCGCCGCGTGGACCAGAACGACCTCAACCTCGCCGAGACCATCAAGTGGCGCATCTCTGACAACAACCTGCTCAATGCCGGCGCCAGCCTCCGCTGGAACCGCACCGAGAACTACAAGATCCTCGCTGACCTGCTCGGCGGCAAGTACTATGTCAACATAGACTCCTTCGCCGAGAGGGAATA
>R18__coassemble_1443_pt1 | contig 29961 bp, 27 predicted proteins | sample R18__metabat2_low_PE_003 | metagenome-assembled genome bin R18 | reverse complement strand
CTCCAGAACGACCTCGACTACTATCAGGCCCACGGCGAAGCGCAGAAACTCGTGGTCGGTGACAAGTACGGCTATGACTATTACGCCCACATCCGCCGCGCGAAAGTTTGGGCGAACGATGAATTCACCTATGGCGGATTCTCTGCAAAGCTCGCTGCCTCAGTGGGTTATGAGAGCTTCTGGAGAGAAGGCCTCGTGCGCAAGGGTCTGTTCCCCGACAACTCCAAGGGCAACTCCGAGAAAAGTTCGTTCCTGACCTATCAGGGCAAGGTGAAGCTCGCCTACGCCTTCGGCAAGGGCAGCCGCATTTCCGCGAATGCGGGTTATTTCAACGACGCGCCCAATTTCAACCAGGCGTTCGTCTCTCCCCGCACCCGCAACACCCTCTTCCCCAACCTCACCACCGTAAAGACCCTGGCGGCCGACCTCAACTACGAGTACAACCACAAGGGCTACCTGTTGAGAGTCACCGGATTCTATGCCACCATCAAGGACCAGACCGACGTGATGAGCTTCTATGACGACACCCAGAACTCCTTCACCAACTTCGCGATGTCAGGCATCGACCAGAGGCATCTCGGAGTGGAGATCGGCGCGCAGATGCCGCTGTTCGTCAGCAACCTCACCCTCTCGGGTGCGTTCAGCTTCGGCGAATACATCTACACCTCCACCCCCTATATGGTGCAGACCATCGACAACAGCGACAAGATAATCCGTTCGGAGGCGGTGACTTACTGGGCTTCCCACCCGGAAATCGTCGATCCTGACGCCGTGCACCAGGAGATCCGCGAGGTCAAGCATTACGTGCCCAGCACGCCCCAGCTTGCTGCAGAACTCGCGCTCAACTACAACATCAACTACTGGTTCCTCGAAGTCAACGGCCAGTATTTCGACAGGGCGTATCTCGACATGAACCCTCTGTACCGCACGACGTTCGCCGTCGCGGGTCCTGACGGCGTCGCCACGCAGGAGGAGGTCTCCTATATGGCCGCGCAGGAGAAATTCGCTCCCGCGTTCCTCCTCAACCTGAGCGTCGGCAAGTCGTGGTACATCCACAACCGCCAGCTCGGCTTCTCCCTGCAGGTCAACAATCTCACCAACAACCGCAACGTCAAGACAGGCGGTTACGAGCAGACCAGGCTCCTGAGCAGCTCCGACAAGTCAAGGTACTACCGCTTCGACAGCAAGTACTTCTATATGACCGGCATCAATTATATGTTGAACGTTTATTTCAGGTTCTAGGCTTATGAAAAAGATATTTTTTGCACTTATGAGTCTTTGTCTTCTCGTCGCCTGCGACGAGTGGACACCTGTGTTCACCCTCAATTACCAGGATCCCGCGGGCTATGAGAGGCAGACCCTCACGCCCACGCACACCATCGCGGAACTCGCGAAGCTCTACAAGCACGGTACCCCGCAGGAGATGGGCGGCTACGTGATCGGCGGCCGCGTGAGCACCACCGACCAGCCCGGCAACTTCTACAAGAGCTTCTACATCCAGGACGAGACCGGCGGAATGGAGATAAAGATAGGCAAGAACGGCCTCTACAACGATTACAAGGAGGGTCAGTGGGTATACGTGAAATGCCAGGGCCTCACCCTCGGCGAGTACGGCTACAAGACCGGCAGTTATGGCGGCAACGGTATGGTCCAGATCGGTTATGCCGACCCCACGGGCTCCTATGAGACCTCTTATCTCGAGGCTCCTCTGCTCATCGACGCCCATATCATAAGGGGCGAGCAGGGCGAGAAGGTGACTCCCTATGTGATCACGTCCTCTTCCGCGCTTCCCACCAAGAACGACAGCCAGGCCACCAACAAATACATCGGCTCGCTCGTGACCCTCAAAGGCCTCAAGTACGCGAACGAGATATTCTGCCTGCTGTACCTTGATTCGTCAAAGGACAAGACGTCGTACACCAACAGAGTGTTCCTCTCCGACACCAATCCGTCGGGCGACCCGACCCACAGCGTCACCACCTGGGCTATGTCCAAGAACAAGATGACCGAATACATCGAGAGCGGCGTGTGGGACAAGTGCGCGATAGGCAGCGGCAACAACTATGTGTACAAGGATTCCGAAGGCAAGGAGAAAATGACTCTCGGAGACCTTCGCGACGACGGTACTTATCCGGACGTGGAGAAGGCCGCCTACTCGGTGAGCCAGTATTTCAATATGGGTTCCACCGAGATTCAGCTCCGCACCAGCGGCTACAGCAAATTCGCGGACAAGGAGATTCCCGCCGAGGTGCTCAGCGGCGCCAAGACCGTGGACATCACCGGCGTGCTCACCCTCTATCAGGGCAGCATCCAGCTTGTGGTGAACTCCCTGAGCGATATAGTATTGGATGGAAAATCACTGGAATAAGATGAAAAAACTGTTTACAATTGCAGCAATGGCACTTGCACTCGCGGCCTGCAACCGCACCAACCCTTTCCTCACGGAGTGGGACACCCCCTACGGCATCCCCCCGTTCGAGAAGATCAAGGCTTCTGACTACATCCCGGCAATCAAGGCCGGCATCGAGCAGCAGCAGGCCGAAATAGACGCGATAGTGGCGAACGAAGAGGCTCCCACATTTGAAAATACGATTGCGGCATACGACCGTTCGGGCGAAATCCTGAGCAAGGTCGCGGGCGTGCTCTACAACGTCAGCGAGACCGACCAGACTCCCGCGCTCGACGCGGTGATGGAGGAGGCGATTCCCCTCGTCAGCGAGCATTCCGACAACATTTCCTTCAACAAGGCTCTCTATGAGAGGGTTGCGGCGGTGTACAACGCCGACCAGAGCGACCTCACACGTGAGCAGCAGGTCGTCCTGAAGAAGGTCTACGACGGCTTCGTGCGCGACGGCATCGGCCTTCCCGAGGACCAGCAGGACAGGCTCCGCGAGATCAACACCGCGATGGCTTCGAAGATCCAGACCATCGGCAACAACATCCTTGCGGAGAGCAACGCCTTCAAGGCGAAGTTCGGCATCAGCGTGTCCGCTTACCCCGACGCGATGACCTCCACCGAGGACAGGGCGCTGCGCGAGGAGATGTTCAAGGCATATTCTTCACGCGGTCACAACGGAGGAGACAACGACAACCGCGAGCTCATCCTCGAGGTGATGAAACTCCGCATCGAGAAGGCCAACATGCTCGGTTACCCGACATCGGCCGCCTATACCCTTTCCAACAAGATGGCAGGCACTCCCGAGACCGTCGACAACTTCCTCGCAGGCATAATGAAGGCCTCAGTGGCCAAGGCGAAGGAGGAAATCGTCGACATGCAGGCTGTGATGGACGAAGACATCAAGGCCGGCAAGCTCGCCGAGGGCACGAAGATCCAGCCCTGGGACTGGTGGTACTACGCCGAGAAGGTCCGCAAGATCAAGTATGACCTCGACGAGGAACTCACCAAACCCTATTTCAAGATCGACAACGTCGTGAAAGGTATGTTCACGGCAGCGAATATCCTCTACGGCATCAAGGCCGAGAAGATTGAAGGCGTGCCCGCCTACAACCCCGAGGTGACCACATACAAGATCACCGACGAGGACGGAGCCCTCGTGGGCATCTTCACGACCGACTACTTCCCGCGCTCAAGCAAGAGGGGAGGCGCCTGGATGAACAACGTCCGTGAGCAGTACGTCGACGCCGAGGGCAACGACGTCCGTCCCATCATCGTCAACGTGGGCAACCTCCAGGAGTATCTCACCGTCGATCAGGTGCAGACCGTATTCCACGAATTCGGCCACGCGCTGCACGGCCTCCTCACGAAGTGCCACTACACCGCAGTGAGCGGCACCAACGTGACCCGCGACTTCGTGGAGATGTTCTCGCAGTTCAACGAGAACTGGGCCTTCCAGCCCGAACTTCTCGCGCAGTATGCGGTCAACGAGGCCGGCGAGGTCATCCCCGACGAACTTGTCGCCAAAATCAATAACTCCCTCAAGTTCAACCAGGGCTTCATGACCACCGAACTCTGCGCCGCATCCATCCTTGATATGAAATGGCACGAGCTCGAGAGCGTCGAAGGCATCGACATCGACAGCTTCGAGGAGAAGGTCTGCAAGGAGATGGGCCTCATCGACGAGATCATCCCGCGCTACCGCACCACCTATTTCAACCATATCTTCGGAAGCGGTTACAATTCAGGATATTACGGCTACCTCTGGGCCGAGGTGCTTGACAAGGACGCATTCTCGATCTTCGTCGAGAACGGTACCTGGAACGGCGACCTTGCCCTCAAGTTCAAGGAGACATTCCTCGAGAAGGGCGGCAGCGAGGAGCCGATGGTGCTCTACAAATCATTCGCCGGACGCGAGCCGGACAGCACTCCGTTCCTGCGTGGCCGCGGTCTGACAGACTAAGTTTTTATTGACAGATAAAAGATGAACAGAAAAGTACTTTTGATGATTCTGGACGGTTGGGGCGAAGGGCGCTGCGACAAGTCCAATGCAATTTATACGCAGGGCGCGCCTTTCATCGACAGCCTCCGCGCGAAATATCCTCACAGCCATCTCAACGCCTGCGGCGAATATGTCGGTCTCCCCGACGGCCAGATGGGCAATTCCGAGGTCGGTCATATGAATCTCGGCGCCGGTCGCGTCGTGTATCAGGACCTCGTGAAGATCAATATGGCCTGCCGTGACCATTCGTTCATGGCAAACAAGGAGATAAAGGCCTGCTACGACTACGTGAAGGAGAGCGGCAAGTCCCTCCATTTCTTCGGACTCTGCTCCCACGGCGGCGTGCATTCTTCCCTCAACCACCTTTATGAGTTCCTCGCAGAGGCTCAGAAGGCCGGTCTGGAGAAGGTCTACGTGCACTGCTTCATGGATGGCCGCGACACCGACCCGCACAGCGGCCTCGGCTTCGTGGAGGAGCTCGAAGCAAAGATGAAGGAGACCACCGGCAAGGTCGCCACGGTCTGCGGCCGCTTCTATGCGATGGACCGCGACAAGCGCTGGAACCGCGTCAAGGAAGCCTACGACCTCATAGTCGAAGGCAAGGGCGACGAGTTCGAATCATCTCTTGAAGGCATCAGGGCGTCTTATGACGCCGGCGTCACCGACGAATTCATAAAGCCTATAGTGATCACCGAAGGCGGCAAGCCCGTCGGCAAGCTGCAGGAAGGCGACGCCGTCATCTTCTACAATTTCCGCAACGACCGCGCCCGTGAAATCACGGCCGCCCTCACCCAGCAGGATATGCCCGAGGAGGGTATGCACACCCTTCCTCTGTACTACTGCTGCCTCACTCCCTACGACGCTTCCTTCAAGGGTCTGCACATCCTCTTCGACAAGGAGGAGGTGACCGACACTCTCGGAGAGACCGTCTCCAAGGCCGGCAAGCGCCAGCTCCGCATCGCCGAGACCGAGAAGTACGCCCACGTGACGTTCTTCTTCAACGGCGGCCGCGAGACTCCGTTCGAGGGCGAGGACCGCATCCTCGTGAATTCCCCCAAGGTGGCCACTTACGATCTCCAGCCGGAGATGAGCGCCATCGAGGTCACGGACAAGCTGATCGAGGCGATCCGCAGCGAGAAGGAGGACGTGATAATCCTCAATTTCGCGAACGGTGACATGGTGGGTCACACCGGTATCTACAAGGCCATCTGCAACGCAGTGGGCTGCATCGACGGCTGCGTCGAGGCTGTGGTCACCGCGGCACTCGCCCACGATTACGTGGTGCTCCTGACCGCCGACCACGGCAACGCCGACTACGCTGTCAACGAAGACGGCACCCCCAACACCGCGCACTCGCTCAATCAGGTGCAGTTCATCGTGATCGGCGAGCCTTCCGTCACCGAAGTCAAGGACGGTGCGCTGTGCAACGTCGCTCCGACCATCCTCAAGCTGATGGGCATCCCTCAGCCCGAGGCGATGAGCGCGGAGCCTCTGATTTAATGAATTTATCGTAAGAATTGCACATACGCGGTCCTCTCGCGGCCGCGTACGTGCAAATTTTCTGTAATATGGCAGACATCGGGACAGCAGTGGTGGTGAAGAACGCCGGGAGTCATTACCTCCTGAGCGAGCTTCCCGCGTGGAATCTGTTCCCGGCGGTCCTCAGGGGCAGGGTCAGACTCTCCCGCAGCGGGTCGACGAACCCCGTCGCCGTGGGCGACCGCGTCCGCTATGAACTTGCGGAGGAAACCGCCACCATTACGGAAATACTCCCTCGCAGCAACTATGTCATCCGCAAGTCCACTAACCTTTCGCGGCAGTCGCACGTCATCGCCGCCAACCTGGACAGGGCGCTGATAGTGGTCTCCCTGTATTTCCCGGAGATCAAGCTGCCGTTCCTCGACCGTCTGCTGGTCACCTGCGAGGTGTACAACGTCCCCGTGACCATAGTGCTCAACAAGGTGGACATGTACCGCGGCGAAGACCCCGAAGGGGTGGCGCAGTTCAAGAGGATATATGAAGGCGCCGGCTATCAGGTCATCGAGACTTCCGCCCTCACGGGGGAGGGAATCGACCGCCTGCGTGAACTCTGCCGCAGGGGAGTGAACCTGCTCTCGGGCGAGTCCGGAGTGGGAAAATCGTCCATAATCAAGGCGCTGGACCCGTCGCTCGACCCCAAGGTTGGCAGGATTTCAGACGTGCACCTGCAGGGAAAGCACACCACTTCGCTTTACGAGATGTACCCCCTGCAGAGCGGCGGATACATCATCGACACGCCGGGGCTCCGGGGCTTCGGCCTGGTGGACCTGGAGAAAGAGGAGATAGCGAAATATTTCCCGGAAATGCTGAAAGCCTCGGAAGGCTGCCGCTTCACTCCCTGCACGCACACGCACGAGCCGGGATGCGCCGTCAAACAGGCGGTAGAGGACGGAGCGATAAGTGTCGAGCGCTACAATTCCTATCTCGGAATGCTCGAGGAGGACACCAAATTCAGATAGCCCGAATATGTCAAGAAAATTTCAGAAACATAAGAAGAAGACCTTTCCCGTATATGTCGGAAAGGTGCAGATGACCCGCGAGGGATTCATCTTCGTGATAATCGAAGGCCAGGACGAGGACGTCTACGTCAAGGCGTCCAAGACGCGCAACGCCCTCAACGGCGACACCGTGCGCGTTGCCGTGACAAGGGAAGGCAAGGAGGGCAGGCGCCGCGAGGGCGAAGTCGTGGAGATAGTGGAGCGTTCGCGCGCTCCGTTCGTCGGTTTCCTGCATCTGGTAGGTGCTCAGGCCTGGGTGCTGATGCAGAGCAAGTCGATGCCCTATGACATAATGGTGGACCAGGAGGAAGTCCTCTCGATGGGCGGCAAGGCCGGAATGAAGGTCAGTGCCGTGGTGGACCGCTGGAACCGCGGCGACCACGCTCCGGTGGGCCACGTCGTGGATGTGCTGGGCTACCCCGGGCAGAACGAAACAGAGATGCACGCCATCCTGGCAGAATTCAACCTTCCGTACCGTTTCGAGAAGGAGGTGGAGAACGCCGCGGACGGCATTTCAGAAGAGATAACCCCCGCCGACCTCAAGGGCCGCAGGGATTTCAGGGACACCCTGACTTTTACCATAGATCCCGCCGACGCCAAGGATTTTGACGACGCGCTGTCTTTCAAGCCATTGGAGAACGGCAATTACGAGGTCGGAGTGCATATCGCGGACGTTTCGCATTATGTCAGACCGGGTGATCCGGTCGACAAGGAGGCCCGCGAAAGGGGCACGTCAGTCTACCTGGTGGACCGCACGGTCCCGATGCTTCCGGAGAAGTTGTGCAACAAACTGTGTTCCCTGCGCGCCGGCGAGGACAAACTGACTTTCTCCGCGGTGTTCGAACTCAGCCCCAAGGCCGAAATCAAGTCCCGCTGGCTCGGCCGCACCGTCATCCGTTCGGACCGCCGCTACTGCTACGAAGAGGCGCAGGCGATAATCGAAGGCACTGCCGTCAAACCGGAGGCCGAGGGCGCCGACAGGCAGCTGGAAGAGGCGGTGCTGACGCTCAACAAACTGGCCGCGCTGCTTCGCAGGAAGCGTTTCAAGGCCGGAGCCGTCAATTTCGACCGTCCCGAGATGAAGGTGGAAGTGGACGCGGACGGCCGCCCCACGGGTGTACGTGAGGAGATTTCGGTCGAGGCGAACTGGCTGATAGAAGAGTTCATGCTCCTTGCCAACCGCACCGTGGCCGAGTTCGTCGCCACGGACGGCAAGATGAACGCGGTCGCTTCCAAGGCCGCCAAGACGTTCGTCTACCGTATCCACGGAGAGCCCAATGCCGAGAAACTTATGAGCCTGAGGGATTTCGCCGCAGGCTTCGGATACAGGATGGGCGACGCTTTCGAAGGCCGCGCGGCGGCGAAAAACCTCAATTTGCTGCTGAAGGACGCGGAAGGCAAGCCCGAATGCGCCGCATTCGTGGACATTGCGCTCCGGTCGATGGCCAAGGCCGTGTACAGCACCGACAATATCGGGCACTACGGTCTGGCGTTCGACTTCTACACGCATTTCACCTCTCCCATCCGCCGCTACCCCGACCTGATGGTGCACCGTCTCCTCTCGCGCTACCTCGCAGGGGGCGAGAGCGAAAAGAAGGACCGCTTCGAGCAGGAGTGCAAGCACGCCTCGGAGCGCGAGATGCTGGCCGCGGACGCGGAGCGCACGAGCGTGAAGTACAAGCTCGTGGAATTCATGCAGGACAAGGTGGGCCAGGAATTCGACGGAGCCATTTCCGGCATCACCGAATGGGGAATCTATGTGGAGATAGAGCCCACGAAGATAGAAGGGATGGTGTCGCTCAGAGACATCCGCAGCGACTATTTCGAGTTCGACGAAGCCCGTTACAGGCTGGTCGGCAAACGTACGAGAAAGATTTACAGACTGGGGGACAAGGTCCGCATCCGCGTCAAGAACGCGAATCTGGAGCAGCGTTACCTCGATTATGAACTGATAGAAAGACATTAGAATCATGGCAAACAAGAAATTCGCATTCATGGCGGGCGCCGCAATCGGTGCCGCCATCACGGCCTACTTCACCACCGAGAAGGGCAAGGAAGTAAAGGACACCCTCAAGCAGGCTGCCCTGCTTGGCATTTCGGCAATCGAGGATGCATTCCGCGACAAGGAAGCCGAAGAGGATATCGAAGAAGAAGCCGAAGATAAAGATGAGCAAGGAGAATCTGCAGACGCTTAAGGACGACGCCCTGAAATATGTGGACGCCAGGCTGGACGAAGTCAAGCTGAAAGCCACGAAAGGACTTTCCACCGCTTTCGGAACGATGCTCTCGGTGATGATCATCGTCATCCTTCTGGTCGTGGTGCTGATTGCGCTGTCCTTGGGGGTGGCCCTGCTTGTCGGCAAGTTCGTGGGCAATTATGTCGCGGGCGCTTTCATCGTGGGCGGCATATTCCTTATAGCGGCCATCGTGGTGTTTGTCCTGAAAGGGAAACTGTTCCGCAACACTTTCGCGAAGACATTCGCGGATATTTTCTTTGACGACGGCGGGGAGGACGGCGAGGATGCAGTATAAGATTGAAAAATACTCCGACCTCGACAAGGCCATCGCCCGTGCGCATTCAAGGACGCAGAAATACGAATTCCGCATCCGCAAGGACATCAAGGGCATAAAGTCGTCTTTCGCCCCGCTCAAGCTGGCCGGCGAGGCTGTCGGGATGATTTCAGGAGGCAAAGTGCTTCCCGCCATCATCTTCTCGCTCGCAAAGAAATGTTTCAGAAAGAAGAAATGATCGCATATGATAACTGAAGTACAACTCGAAACCGTAGTCAGAAAACTGTTTGATGAAATAGAATTCAAGAAGGAGCCGCGCGGACTCTACGAGCCGCTGAGCTATATGATAGGCATCGGAGGGAAAAGAATCCGTCCGAAGCTCTGCCTGCTGGCTTATTCCCTGTTCAACGACAGGATCGACGAATCGATCCTGGAGCCCGCTACCGCCCTGGAGGTCTTCCACACTTTCACGCTCATCCACGATGACATAATGGACCGTTCACCGCTCAGGCGCGGAATGCCCACCGTCTGGAAGAAATGGTGCGAGGACACCGCCATCCTCTCCGGCGACGTGATGCTGATCGACAGTTATATGCGCATATCAAAAGCTCCGGCCGACGTGCACGGGGAGGCGCTCGACCTGTTCTCCGCCACTGCGGCGCAGGTCTGCGAGGGTCAGCAGCTGGATATGGATTTCGAGACCGTGCCTCAGGTGAGCATGGAGCAGTATGACGAGATGATCGGGCTCAAGACCGCCGTCCTGCTTGCCTGCTCGGCCAAGATGGGCGCCATCATAGGCCACGCGTCCAAGGCCGAGGCCGAGGCGCTGTACAATTATGGCTGGCAGCTCGGTATGGCTTTCCAGGTGGCGGACGACTATCTGGATGTCTACGGCAACCAGAAAGTGTTCGGCAAACCCATCGGAGGCGACATCATCCAGAACAAGAAGAGCTGGATGATCACCCGCGCCCTCGAAAAGGCGGAAGACAAGGATGCTGTATTCAGCGCCATGGCGCTGCCGGTGGACACCGAGGAGCAGCGTGCCGCCAAGATAGCGGCAGTGAAGGAGATATACAGCGCTCTCGGCGTGGATGCGGACGCGAAGGAGGAAATCCTGCGTTTCAGCGACCTCGCGATGGACGCGGTCGACGGCATCGGCCTGGGCCACGTGCAGACTGAAGCGCTGCGCAGATTTGCGGAAAAACTGATAGGACGTGCAAAGTAGCGAGATAGAGATAATGGCCCCGGCGGGCAATTTCGAATGTCTGCAGGCCGCAATCCAAGGGGGAGCGGATTCCGTGTATTTCGGAGTCGGGCGTCTGAACATGCGCTCACATTCCGCCAACAATTTCAACGCAGGGGACCTCGGCGAAGTGGTGAGAATTTGCCGCGAGCACGGCGTGAAAAGCTACCTGACCCTCAATATCGTGCTCTATCAGACCGACCTGGAGGATGCGTACCGCACTCTTGATATGGCTAAGGAGGCGGGCGTCAGCGCAGTGATAGCGTCCGATATGGCGGCGATAGCGTATTGCCGCAAAATCGGTCTCGAAGTGCACATTTCCACCCAGTTGAGCATCTCCAACGTGGAGGCGCTGCGTTTCTACGCGCAGTTCGCCGACGTGGTGGTGCTTGCGCGCGAGCTGAATCTCGAGCAGGTGAAGGACATCCACGACACGATAGTCCGCGAGGGCATAAAAGGTCCTTCCGGGGAACTTGTCAGGATAGAGATGTTCGCCCACGGAGCGCTCTGTATGGCGATTTCGGGCAAATGCTATCTGAGCCTTCACACCTACGGCGCCTCCGCCAACCGCGGAGAATGCTTCCAGGTCTGCCGTCGCGGCTACGAGGTGACCGACCTCGAGACCGGCAATCAACTGAATATCGACAACAAGTACATAATGTCCCCCAAGGACCTGTGTACGATAGAGTTTATGGACAGCATCATCGCCGCCGGCGTGCGCGTCTTCAAGATCGAAGGCCGCGCCCGCTCCGCGGAATACGTCAAGCGCTGCTCTTCCTGCTACCGCCGCGCCGCCGATGCCGTCTGTGACGGGACCTATACGCCGCAGCTGGCATCTTCGCTCAAGGCGAGCCTCGGCGAGGTGTTCAACCGCGGCTTCTGGGACGGCTACTATCAGGGCGCCTACCTCGGGCAGTGGAGCGATGTCTACGGCTCTCAGGCCAGCAGGAAGAAGGTTTATTGCGGCAAGGTGACCAACTGGTTTGACCGCATCGGCGTGGCCGAGATCGCCGTGGAGAGCACGGACCTCAGCCTCGGTGACGAGGTGATGGCGATAGGGGCCACCACGGGAGTGGTAGAATTCACCGTCAATGACCTGCGCGTCAATCTGCGCAACGTCGAATCGGCTGGCAAGGGCGTGCGTTGCTCGGTGGCGGTGACCCCCGACGACTCAGGCCTCGCATTCGAGCGCCTGCACCGCGGCGACAAGATCTACATCTGGAAAAATTCTGAACGATGAAAATAGTATTTGCAACAGGAAACATTCACAAGCTAAGGGAAGTGGGCGAGGTTCTCGGTCCCGGATTCCAGCTTGTGATGCCTCGTGAACTCGGCATAACGGAAGACATCCCCGAAACGGGGGAGACCCTGAAGGAGAACTCCATACAGAAGGCTGATTACATTTATGAGCGCCTCGGCGTCGACTGCTTCGCGGACGACACGGGCCTGGAAGTCGACGCCCTCGGCGGCGCCCCGGGTGTCTACACCGCGCGTTACGCCGGCGACGCCGCCCTCGACCACAACTTCGAAGCCAATATGGACAAGCTTCTCGCCGAACTCGGAAAACTCCCGGAAGGCACTCCCCGTACCGCCCGTTTCAAATCCGTCATCACATTGATAATCGGCGGAGAGAAGCATTTCTTCGAAGGCACTATGGAAGGCCGCATAGCCTTCTCCAAGGCAGGTTGCGGCGGATTCGGCTACGATCCGGTGTTCATTGCCGACGATTATCCCGACAGGACGGTCGCTGAACTTCCCGAAGAGACCAAGAACGAGATTTCCCACAGGGGCAAGGCCACGAGGGCGATGGCACAGTGGTTGAAGGAAAACGTCCCTGCAAAATAACAGACAGATGAAAGGAAAGATTATATTGGCCGCAGCGGTGCTGGTCCTGACGGGAACCTGCCGGGTTCAGGCCCAGAGCAGGGCGTACACCCTCGGCAAATGGGTGGAGATACAGTCCGCCCTCCTGCAGGAACTCAACCGCCATTACGTGGACAGCCTCCCTGTAGACAGGATAGAGCGCGCCGGAGTGGACGCGATGTTGCAGAATCTGGATCCGTACACCGTATATGTGCCCAAGGAGGAGAACGAGGACCTGATGATGATGATCAACAAGTCCTACGGCGGCGTGGGCGCTGTGATCTACAAACCCGAAATCGACGGCAATGTCATCATCAACGAGCCGTATGCCGGTTCGCCGGCGGTCAAATTCGGCCTGCAGTGCGGCGACGAAATCACGGAAATCGACGGAGTGACGGTCCACGGCCTCTCTTCGTCGGAGTGCAGCGAAAGGATGCGCGGCACCCCCGGCACCCGGGTGCTGTTCACCGTCAAGAAAGTGCGCAGCGGCGAAATGGTCAAGATCAACCTCACGCGCGAGAAAATCCATCTTCCCGACATCGAATATTCCGGAATGCTGGACGACACGACCGGTTATGTGCTGCAGAGCGGATTCACGGACGGCGTGAGTGATGAGGTGAAAAACGAATTCCTCAGGCTCAAGGAGCGGGGGATGAAGCGTTTCGTGCTGGACCTCAGGGGCAACGGCGGCGGTCTGCTCGGCGAGGCGGTAAACATCGTTGCGCTGTTCGTGCCGAAGGGCTCCCTGGTTGTATCCTCCAAGGGGCAGGATCCCTCGTCGGTGCGTGAATACAAGACTTCCCCGGAACCCGTCGACAGTCAGATGCCGATAATGGTGATGGTGGACGGCGGCACCGCCTCCGCGTCGGAAATCGTTTCCGGAGCGCTCCAGGACTATGACAGGGCTGTGATAATGGGCAAGAGGACCTACGGCAAGGGTCTTGTGCAGAGTATGAGCCCGCTGCCTTACGACGGCGTCCTGAAACTCACAACTGCGAAATATTACACCCCGTCCGGCCGCTGCGTGCAGGCGATCGACTACTCCCACCGCAACGATGACGGCAGCGTGGGGCACATTCCCGATTCTCTCACCCACGAGTTCAAGACCGCATCCGGCCGCATCGTGCGCTACGGCGGCGGCATCACCCCCGACGTGGAGGTGAACGCCAAGCAGTACAGCCGCCTTGCCTATTCGCTGGTGCTCAGCGGCATAGTCGAGAATTACGCGCTTGAATTCGTGCGCAATCACGAGAGTATAGCCCCTGTGGACGAATTCCACTATACCTCAGAGGATTACGAGGATTTCATAAAATTCGCGATGGGGCAGACCTTCGATTACCGCTCGAGCGCGAAGACGCTGTACGACCAGATGGTCTCCGAACTCGCCAAGGACGGACTTGAAGAGAGCATGAAACCGGAACTTGACGCCCTCGCAAAGGCGCTTGATATGGACAAGGAGAAATTCCTGCGTCTCAAGATGGACGAGATCATACCGTTCATCGAGGAGGAAATCGTCGTGAGATATTACTTCCAGGCACCCGGCGTGAGGGTCCGTCTGCGTTACGACGACCAGTTATGGCAAGCTCTGCGCGGCTGGTAGTCCTGCATCTGACCAAGATCAGAGAAAATTCCGCGGTCATACACTGCATCAGCGCTGAGTATGGCCGCAGGAGTTTTCTCGCGAGCATTCCGGGAGGAGCAACCGCTCTTTTTCAGCCTCTTAACATCATCGACGCCGAGGTGTCGGAGAATCCCCGCTCGGACCTCTGGCGCATCCGCAACATCAAGGCCGCCTTTCCGCTCAACGGCATCCGCGGCAATCTGTACAAGAACACCATCACGATGTTCATAAGCGAAGTTCTCTATCGCGTGATCCGTGACGGGGCCAATGAAGACGGTCTGACGCAGTGGCTCGTCGGGGAAATCCTCACCCTCGATTCGATGGAGAGCGATTTCAGCAACTTTCATCTTCGTTTCCTCGTCGAACTCTGCGCAGTGCTCGGTTTCTCCCCGTCGCCCGAAGACTTCGCTCCTTTCGCCGGAGAACATTACGCGGATATGAAGAGTCTGCTCGAACGTGACTTCGCTTCAGCGATGCTCCTGCCGCTGGACGGGAAAAGTCGCAACGACATCGCCTCCCTGTTGCTGGATTACATCGGATACCATCTCGAAACCCGTCTGGAGGTGCGTTCTTTGAAGGTTTTGAGAGAAATATTTTGTTGATTGAAAAAAAATGACAATATTTGGTGGTTAATCGGAAAATTCAGAAAACTATGGCAAATAACAGCACCACACCCACCCCTTCACAGAATGAGGTCAGCATAATCGCTTCGGGTCTCAATATCACCAAGGCTGAGATCACGGTCGCTCACGATATCAGGATCGACGGCGGCTTCGACGGCAAGCTCGTTTCCAAGGCTCGCGTCCTCGCAGGCGAGACTGCAGTCATCAAGGGTGATCTCACTTGTCTCAACTTTGACGTGTGGGGCAACTTCGAGGGCACTGTGTATGTCAAGGACACCATCTGCCTCAAGTCAGGATGCTGCATCAAGGGTTCCATCAACGCCGGCAAGATTGTCGTCGAACTCGGTGCCAAGCTCAATGGTGATGTCAAGATGATCGACGACGCGGAATTCGCAAAGGTCTGCCCTGACGCGGAGATATTCAAGGATATGAAGCCCGCCACCGCACCTGCTCCCGCACATCCCGAGTTCAGGAAATAGTCTTTTCCCTACAGGCTGCCCAGCAGCAACATCAGAATACCCGCAAGCAATATCGTCAGGTCAGCGGCCTTGGCGCGGATATTCTGTTCCTTGAACAGTATTGCCCCGAGGGTGAACGTCACGATCACTGAGCAGCGCCTGAGCAGCGATATCACCGACAGCAGCGCTCCGTCCTGCTTGAGCGCGAAGAAATAGAGGAAGTCCGAACCGGTGATCAGCACTGCGATGAGCAGCAGTTTCCAGTCCCAGCGGAACCGCTCCGCCCCCTCGCGGTCGCGCAGATATGTCACCAGCACCGTGACCGCCAGGAAGGCGGTGATGTATAGATTGCACCAGCTCTGCACGAACAGGGGCTCCATCAATTTGAGTATGTACTTATCAAACAGCGCGCTTGCCACTCCGGTGAGTACGGATATGCTCATCGCGAGGATGCCGCGGTTGTGGGTGAAGTCAATGCCTTCGCGCTTGCTCGAACGGCTCAGAAGATAGAGCGCGGCGAGGGTGACGGCGACGCCCGCCCATTGCCAGACGTTGAGTTTCTCTCCGAATATCAGCACTGAGAACAGCACCACGAACATCGGCCGGGATGCCTTGATGGTGCTTGCCGTGGTGATGGGCAGCAGCTTGAGGGCGATGAGTCCCGAAATCCAGCAGATGGTCACGAGAGCCGCCTTTGCAATCAGCAGCAGGTGGTGCTCCAGAGGACCCGATGACAGGAAGGGCGAGAGGAAAAGAGTCGAAAGGGCGGTGGCGCACAGCAGCACGTACAGCACTCCGTTGGTGCGGAGAGCCTGCTTTTTCACCACGTCATAGACACCGAGGGCCAGTGCTGACCCCAACGCAAGAAAAAGCCACATATCCTAAAGCTTCTGTCCTCCTATGAATTCTCTCATTATCGAAGTCGGCGGGATGGCGGCGATCTCCGCGGGCGTGAGAGGCTTGACGGTTTCGAGGAATTTGATCAGACTCTGCGCCTTGGCGTATGCGGGCGAACCCTCGCTGATGCCGAAAAGCAGAGGCTCTGCGTAATACTTCAGCAGCGGCAGGTCGTAGAGAGTCGAGGAGTTGAACACCACGTCGGCATTCTCCTCATAAGGGAAGATATTCTTGATCTCACCCGCGCGCACGCTGGGCCAGCGGAGGATGTTCTCTTCCGGTGAGATGCCGCGGGTGCGGTCATCGCGCACTATGCGGCGCAGCAACCTCTTGTCGGTGGTGGAATTGTGGAACTTCTGCCCTCCCTTGAGCGCCGAAAGGGCGGAGATGTAGACTCTGAATATCTTCTTCTGGTCGACGGCCGGCGTGAGGTTGGGGTTGAGGGCGTGTATGCCTTCCATAAAGAGCATGTCGTTGTCGCCGAGCATCATTTTCTTGCCGCTCATCTCGCTGCGGCCCTCCGCGAAATTGAATTTGGGAAGTTCCACCTCCTTGCCGTCGAGCAGGTCGTTTATATTGCTGTTGAGCAGTTCGACGTCCATCGCGCCGAGGGATTCAAAATCGTAATTGCCGTTCTCGTCGCGCGGAGTCCTTTCGCGGTCCACGAAATAATTGTCCAGTTCGATCACTTTGGGGGTGATTCCGAGCACGCGGCACTGCTGGGCGATCCTCAGCGAAGAGGATGTCTTGCCGCTGGAAGACGGACCGGACATCATCACTATCCTGGATTGCTTGCGCTTCCAGAAAATCTGGTCGGCGACGGCCGCATATTTGCGCTCCTGGCGTGCCTCGCAGAGGTTTATAAGGGCGATGCCTTCGCCGTTATCGAGGGTTTTGTTGAGTTCGTCGATCGACGTGATGCCTATTGCCGCGCACCATTCGGCGTATTCGCGCCTCGCTGCCGTGATTTTTGAGATTGTCATAGTATTTCCTTTAAATATTTTCCTGTGGGTGAATCAGGGTCGAGAGCTATCTGCTCGGGAGTGCCGGCGGCGACTATGCGCCCTCCGCGGCGGCCTCCCTCCGGCCCCATGTCGTATATCCTGTCGACGCTCTTGAGCACGTCGAGGTTGTGTTCTATGATGATGACGGTGTTGCCCTGGTCGACAAGCCTGCCGAGCACGTCGAGCAGCACTTTTATATCTTCGAAATGCAATCCCGTCGTCGGCTCGTCCAACATATATAAGGTATTGCCGGTGGTCTTGCGTGACAGTTCCGCGGCAAGTTTCATCCTCTGTCTCTCGCCTCCGGAGAGTGTCACCGCCGACTGGCCGAGATGCACATAGCCGAGTCCTACGTCCACCATCGCCTTGAGCTTGGGCGCTATCTTGGGATGTGCCTTGAAGAATTCGTATGCCTCTGAAATCGGCATTTCCAACACGTCATTGATGTTCTTGCCCTTGTAGCGGACTTCCAGGGTGTCTTCCTTGTAGCGGCGCCCGCGGCAGCAGTCGCAGACCGCATTCACCGAAGGGAGGAAGTTCATCTCTATCACCTTGATGCCGGCGCCCTTGCACTCCTCGCAGCGGCCGCCTTCCACGTTGAACGAGAATCTGCCGGCCTTGAATCCGCGCACCTTCGCGTCGGTGGTGTCCTCGAAGAGCGCCCGTATGTCGTTGAACACGCCGGTGTAGGTGGCCGGGTTGGAGCGCGGCGTGCGCCCGACCGGGCTCTGGTCTATCTCGATGACCTTGTCTATGTTTTCCAGCCCGGTTATGCGGGCGTAGGGCAGGGGTTTGTCCTTGCTGCGGTAGAATTTCTGCTTCAGCGCAGCCATCAGGGTCTCGTTGATGAGGGAGGACTTGCCGCTTCCGCTCACTCCGCTGATGCCGATGAGGGTGCCCAGGGGGAAGTCCACGTCCACGTTCTTGAGGTTGTTGCCTGTGGCTCCGCGGATGCCCAGCACCAGACCGTTGCCGCTGCGCCTCGTTGCCGGCACGGGGATGCACCTGCGGTTGTTGAGATAGTCCAGCGTGACTGTCTCCTTCACGGCCTCGCTCAGGGGACCGCTGTAACATATTTCTCCGCCTTCCTCTCCGGCACCCGGACCCACGTCCACAAGCCAGTCGGCTGAGAGCATCGTCTCCGCGTCGTGTTCCACCACTATCACGGTGTTGCCCTCGTCGCGGAGGGTCTTGAGAGAAGCGAGGAGCTTGCGGTTGTCTTTTTGGTGCAGACCGATGCTCGGCTCGTCGAGTATGTAGACCACGTTCACGAGCTTTGACCCGATCTGGGTGGCCAGGCGGATGCGCTGGCTTTCGCCTCCGGAAAGTGATCCGGTGGCCCTGTCGAGGGTGAGGTACTCCAGGCCCACGTCCAGCAGGAACCTGACCCTGTCGGAGAGTTCCTTGAGTATGTCGCGCGCTATCGTCTTTTCCCTGCCGGAGAGTTTGCCTTCCAGGGAGTCGAGCCATTTCTTGAGGTCGGAAATCTCCATCGCGCTCACTTCGGAGATGGTCTTGCCGTCGATCCTGAAGCATTCGGACTCCTTGTTGAGGCGCGTGCCGTGGCACACCGGGCAGACTATCTTGTCCTCGATGTCGTCCACGATTCCGGGCCAGGAGGCCATTTCGCTCATCGCGCCCTCGCCGATGCGGTAGAGGTCGTCGGAGCCGAAGACCAGCAGGCTCACCGCCTCGTCGGGGATGGTCCCTATGGGGTCGTAGAGCGAGAATCCGTGCTTGCGCGCTATCGAGCGCACTATGTCGAACTTGCGGTTTTCGCGCAGCCTGCCGAGCGGAGCGATTCCGCCGTCGGCGACGGAGACGCTGTGATCCGGTATTATCGTGTCCATATTGACGTCCACGATCATTCCCAGGCCCTTGCAGTGCGGGCAGTAACCTTCCGGTGAATTGAAAGAGAACGAGTGCGGCGCAGGCTCCTTGAGCGACAGCCCGGTGTCGGAGTCCACGAAATGCTTTGAATAATGGCGCTGCACCTGAGTCTCGGCGTCCATCACCGACAGTGACCCCTTGCCGAGGTTGAGAGTGGTCGCGACCGAGCTGCGGATGCGCTTTTCGTCCCCCTCGCCGGGCTTGAGCTTGTCCACCACAAGTTCGATGAAATGCGGCTTGTACCTGTCCAGGGCTTCCACTTCGCCCAGTTCGGTGATCTCGCCGTCGATGCGCACCTGGGTGTAACCCTTGCGTCGCAGCTGGTCGAAGAGTTCGCGGTAGTGTCCTTTGCGTCCGCGTACCAAAGGGGCGAGGAGCAGGCATTTGCGCCCGCTGTATGTCTCCATTATCAGGTCGACTATCTTCTCGTCGGTGTAGCGCACCATCTCCTTGCCGGACTCCGGCGAATAGGCCTTCGACGCGCGGGCGAAGAGCAGTCGCAGGAAGTCAGATATCTCGGTGATGGTGCCCACGGTCGAGCGGGGATTGTTGCCGGTGGTCTTCTGCTCTATGGCGATGATGGGGCTGAGCCCGGTGATGCTCTCCACCTGAGGTTTCTCCAGGATGCCCATGAAGTGCTTGGCATAAGGGGAGAGGGTGTTCATATAGCGCCTCTGCCCTTCGGCGTAGATGGTGTCGAACGCCAGTGTCGACTTGCCGCTGCCGCTCAGGCCGGTGATGACGATGAATTTCCGGCGCGGGATGTCCACGTCCACGTCCTTGAGGTTGTGCGCGGCGGCGCCGCGGATTTCTATGAACCCTTCCTTAGCCATGTATCTCCACCCCTTCCAGATCGTCGCTGAAAATCTCCTCTTTCTCGTTGAAAGGCACCAGGAACGGATTGGTGAGCCTCTCCTCTCCTATCGTGCTGTCGGGACCGTGCCCCGGGAGCACCGCTATGTCGGAGTCCAGACGCATCAGTTTTTCCATTATCGACAATATCTCGCTGTCGTAGTCGCCCCACTGCAGGTCGGAGCGGCCTATCGTGCCGGCGAAGAGAGTGTCCCCGCTGAGCAGCATCCGTTCCGTCTCTTCCAGATAGCAGACGCTTCCGGGGGAATGCCCCGGCGTTGTGATGACCTTGAAGCGGTAGCCTCCGGCCTCTATGATGCAGTTGTCCGCCACCGGGATGGATTCGAAACTGAAATCGGGGGTGTGCAGGCCGAGTTTCTTCGAGAATTCGGCGTTGAATGAGGCGAAACGCCTGTCTTCGGGGTGCATATACACCTTGCAGTCCCATTTCGAGAGGACGTGCACCACGCCGCCCATATGGTCCATATGCCCGTGGGTGAGGATGACTGTGCGGGGCGTTATGCCCTCAGATGTGCAGAAGTCGTCGAATTCCTTTTCCTCTCGATCGTCGTACATCCCGGGGTCCACTACCACCGCGTCGGTCCTGTCCTTCCAGAATATCCTTGTGTTCTCCTTGAAGAGATTGAAACAAAATTTCTTTTCCATAATATCTTGTAAAGATAGTGATAGTTTTGGAATATGTTCCCGTTGGCGAAAACGAAAGTTATTGTTAAATTTGTGGGCCATCAATTCACAAGTTCAGAATGCACATAGGAATAGCGGGAAACATAGGCTGCGGCAAGACCACGCTCACGCGCAAGCTTGCGGAGCATTACGGCTGGACGCCGAAATTCGAGTCGGTGACCTACAATCCGTATCTGGAGGATTACTACAAGGACATTCCGCGCTGGTCCTACAATCTCGAGACGTATTTCCTCGCCCAGAGGTTCAAGGACGTGCTCGAGATAGCCAAGTCCGACGACGTGATCATCCAGGACAGGACGCTGTTCGAGGGCGTGTACATCTTCGTGGCCAACAATTATGCGATGGGCAATCTCTCCGAGAGGGACTACAACACTTATATGGAGCTCTTCAACGCGATGATGGCTTCCGTCAAGGCGCCCGACCTGCTGATTTACCTCCGCTCTTCCATTCCCCACCTTGTGGCCCAGATTCAGAAAAGGGGGCGCGACTACGAGCAGAGCATAAGCCTGGAGTACCTCGGCGGCCTTAACGACCGATACGAAGCGTGGATAAAGGACTACAAGGACCGTCTGCTGATAATCGAGGCCGATGACCTGGACTTCCAGAACCGCCCCGAGGATTTTGCGCTGATCACGGACAAGATAGACGCCGTCCTGTTCGGTTTGTTCTGATAATTTGCATATATTTGTAAGACTATAAACATCACGACATCATGCATATAGCGATAGCAGGAAACATCGGCAGCGGCAAGACGACGCTCACGAAGATGCTCGCGGCCCATTACGGCTGGACTCCGAGATTCGAATCAGTGGACTACAATCCGTATCTGGCGGACTTCTACGAGGATATGGAGAGGTGGTCGTTCAATCTCCAGATATATTTCCTCAACAAGCGTTTCAAGGATGTCGTGGACATCTCCAAGACCGATGACGTGATCATCCAGGACAGGACCATTTACGAAGACGCCCGCATCTTCGCGCCCAACCTCCACGGTATGGGCCTTATGAGCACCAGGGACTTCGAGAACTACTCCGACCTCTTCGACCTGATGATGTCGCTGGTCAATCCGCCCGACCTGCTGATATATCTCCGCTCCTCCATCCAGAACCTCGTGGGACAGATCCAGAAGAGGGGCAGGGAATACGAGAAAGGCATCAGCATCGCCTACCTCACAGGTCTGAACGACCGTTACGAGGAATGGATCAAGGACTACAAGGGCAATCTCCTCATCGTGGACGCCGACAATGTCAAGTTCGGCAACCGTCCCGAAGACTTCGAGAAAGTGACCGACATGATCGACGCCCAGCTCTTCGGTCTCTTCCCCAATATGAAATAGTACGGACGCGAGTCACTCGCGGGTGTACGAAAAAGGCGTCCGGACTGCTCCGGACGCCTTTTTCGTGTGTCTGCACGGTGCTACTCGTTCCTGTGCCTGTAGGCGATGCCGACCTCGTCGTAGTACGGCATTTCCTTGGAAGTGACGATGCTGTAGAAGAGGTCGAAGGCCCCGGTGAATGCGGGATCGTCGGACACCGTCGTGCTCTCCCAGGCGGGAGATGCGTTCCAGCCCCTCTCGAACAGACCGAGCATCTTGGGGAAGAAGTAGTATGTCACGTGGTCGAAGCTGCGGATGGTCTCGGTCCAGAGCTGTGCCTGCACGCCGATGATGTGGCATTTCGCGTCAGCGTTCAGCTGCTCCTTGCCTTCGGTGGTGACGGCGGGGGAGATGTCAGCGATCTTGCCGCGATCGTCCCAGCGCACTGAGTTGTAGATGTTGTACGGGAGCAGGCTGTACGAGCGCCTCTCGTCCACCAGACCGCCCCAGGAGTGGCCTCTCTCGAGCTTGCTGTAGTTGTAGGCGAAGTCCGCGTAGGCGTTGGTCATGTTTGAAAGCACGACGTTGATGCCCTGGTTTGCGAACTTGTAGGGGAGCTGGTCGGTGCCGCGGGCGGCCCAGCTGCTCCAGCAGTTGGTGAATCCGAGGTTCTTCTTTATTCTTGCAAAAGTCTCGTCGCCGAGATTCTGCACCACTTCCTGCCAGCCGTCGATCTTGACTCCGCGTGCTTCCGCGATGTCCATCACGCGGTCGATGAAATAGGCCTTGAGCTGGTGCGATGAGGTCCAGCCGTTCTGCTCCATCAGAGCCTTGCAGGCGGGGGAGCCCATCCAGGCGCCGCCGGGAACCTCGTCACCGCCGATGTGCACGTCGGTGAGTTCCACGCCTGCCTCGGCGTAGTATTCCACGAGGGTGTCGAAGAACTTCTCGATGAATTTATAGGTGCCGGGAAGGGCCACGTTGAACGCGTTGTCGTCGTAGTACTGCACCGAATAGTACTTGGACTCGTCGGCGGGCTCGGTGAGCCTGTAGCTCTCGTCACCGGTGACGTCGCAGTAGTAGTCCATACCCTTGAGAGCGGCCCTGCCGTGTCCCGGGCAGTCCATCTCGGCTATCACGCGGATGTGGTTGGCGGCTGCGTATTTGAGTATTTCGATGAAATCAGACTTCGTATAGAATCCGTTGCCGGTGTTGTTCAGGTCCTTGGGATTGAACGCGCCGCTGTAGGAAGGCTGGAGATGCTCCGTCTCGGTGATGCTGCCGTCCTCGTTCAGCACGGGGAGGCTGTGGAATGCCGAGAATTCGGTGAGCTGCGGGATGCCGGGGAGTTCGAGCCTCCAGCCCTCGTCGTCGGCGAGGTGCAGATGGAGGACGTTGAGCTTGTAGTGGGCCATCACGTCGATGAGCTTGAGGACGTTGTCCTTGGAGGTGAAGTTGCGCGCCACGTCGAGCATCAGTCCGCGGTAAGGCATATCAGGCCAGTCCTCAATCACCATATTCTGCACGGGTGCGCCGGCCGCGCTGCGGCAGATGTTGCTCAGCGACACCGCTGCCCAGAACGCTCCGTCCTTGTCGGCGGCCTCTATGCTGACGTCTCCGTCGAGGGTGATGCGGTACCATCCGGGCACTTGCCCTTCGACTGCGTCGTTCTTGAGGTATTTCGCCAGTATTTCATCATATGAAAGGCTCTTGAGCCCGGTCGTGCCTTCGGCGGGGGTGACGCTCTTGAGCGCGGGGATCATGTCCTCGGCCTTGCATTCCTGCTTCGTGTAAGGGAAATCGGGCACGTTCTCGACAGGCTGGAAGACATATTCGGTCTTGAGGGCGACGGGCTTTTCCCCATTAACCTCGAGGGTGAACGCCTCGGGTGCCCAGCTCTGCCTTGCAAGCGGACTGGCGGCGTATTTCACCACAATCTGATCCGTATACTCTCCGGTTGCCCAGATCCTGTGGAGGGAGCCGCTGATGTGCTGGAGCGAGCCGTTGGATTCCTCGAGAATCGTGGGCCTGATGCGTAAGGAGGAGCACCAGATGTTCCAGTCTGCGTCCTTGGGAGGATTCTGGATTGTGATCGTGTGTACGGCCTTGCCGGTCTGGGGGTCGGTTTCTCCTTCGGTCCAGACCACTGAAGTCTTTGGAGCGCAGGCGGATATGCAGAGCAGTCCGAGCAGCGCCACGCGGGAAATGATGGATTTCATAAATGACAAATGTTTGTTTGAATGTCCAAAAATACTTAAAATCTCGGAAATATTTGTTAATTTAGGCGATTGTTTGGAAACACATTAAAATAAATGATACTATGACAAAGAAAAACACCAACATCGTGGCGATAGTGACAATGTGCTTCATGTTCGCCATGATCTCGTTCGTCACCAACATGGCCGCCCCGTTCGGCAATATCTGGAAGACGCATTATGAGTGGGCCGGTATGTGGGGAAACATGATGAACTTCCTCGCTTACCTGTTCATGGGCATTCCCGCAGGAAAGATGCTCATGAAGATCGGTTACAAGAAGACAGCCCTCATCGCACTCGCCGTCGGTTTCTGCGGTGTGGCTCTCCAGTGGGTCTCCAGCAAGGTCGGCGCCGATGTCAGGGTATTTGACGTCAAGGGTGACGTCGTGTCCCTCAACTACGTGATCTACCTCCTCGCTGCCTTCATTTGCGGCTTCAGCGTCTGTATGCTCAACACCGTGGTCAACCCGATGCTCAACATCCTCGGCGGCGGCGGCAACAAGGGCAACCAGTACATCCAGATCGGCGGCACGATGAACAGCCTCGTCGGCACCCTCACCCCGCTCCTCGCAGGCGCTATGATCGGCACCGTCACCAAGGACACCGCAATGTCCGACGTGGCTCCTCTGCTCTTCATTGCCATGGGTGTCTTCGCTCTCGCGTTCGTCATCATCTCCCTGGTCAAGATTCCCGAACCGAATCTCGGCAAGGTCGACACCAACGAGAAGTCACAGTACAGCCCCTGGAGCTTCCGTCACTGCGTACTCGGCGTCATTGCCATATTCTTCTATGTGGGCGTCGAGGTCGGCATCCCGGGAGAACTCCTTTATTATTTCGCTGACGCCACTCCCAAGGGCGCAGGCATAGCGGTCAACGGAGCCGCAATCGGCGGCGCCATCGCTGCAATCTACTGGCTCCTCATGATGGTCGGCCGCCTCTGCAGCTCCGCCATCAGCGGCAAGATCAGCACCAAGACCCAGCTCTCCGCAGTGTCAGCCCTCGCAATCATCCTCGTGATCGTGGCGATCTTCCTTCCCAAGGACATCACCATCTCTATGCCCGGCTACAGTGTGAACGACGGCTTCGCAATGTTCGAGGGCGTGCCCGTGAGCGCGCTTCTGCTCGTTCTCTGCGGTCTCTGTACCTCCCTTATGTGGGGCGGCATCTTCAACCTCTCGGTCGAGGGTCTCGGCAAGTACACCGAGCAGGCTTCCGGCATCTTCATGATGATGGTCGTCGGCGGCGGCGTGATGCCTCTCATCCAGGACGCCATCGCCCGCAAGGCCGGCTATATGAGCAGCTACTGGCTCATCGTCGCAATGCTCGTGTTCATCCTCTTCTATGCGCTCATCGGCTCCAAGAACGTCAACAAGGACATCCCCGTAGAATAAAGATATGGAACAGTATGTAATCGGAATAGACGTCGGCGGTCAGACCGCGAAATGCGGCGTCGTGGACGCGAGAGGCACAGTCCTTTCGCAGGTCATCGTGAAATCCAACACCCAGAAGGACGCGAAGGAATTCGTGGACGAAGTGGCCTCCGCCCTCAATATGATGATCACCGACCTCGGATTCGAGGGCAAGATCAAGGGTATCGGCGTGGGCGCCCCCAACGGCAACTACTATACCGGCAACATCGAGACCGCACCCAACGTGGTGTGGGCGAAGGACTGCGTCGTGCCTCTGGCAAAGATGCTTTCCGAGGCGATGGGCGGCATCCCGGTGGCTCTCACCAATGACGCCAACGCCGCCGCGCAGGGCGAAATGACCTATGGCGTGGCGAAGGGTATGAAGCATTTCATAATGATCACCCTCGGCACCGGTGTCGGCAGCGGCATCATCGTCGACGGCAAGGTGCTCTACGGCTCCGACGGCCTTGCAGGCGAACTCGGACACGCCACCGCAGTTCGCGGCGGACGTCAGTGCAACTGCGGCCGCAAGGGCTGCCTCGAGACCTATTGCTCCGCCACGGGAGTCGCCCGTACCGCGAAGGAATGGCTCGAAAGCACCGACGAACCTTCACTCCTCAGAAACGAGAAGGAGATTTCTTCCAAGACCGTCTATGACGCCGCCAAGCAGGGCGACGCGCTCGCGAAGAGGGTTTTCGACTATACCGGTACCATCCTCGGCGAGAAACTTGCGGACTTCGTGACGTTCTCCGCCCCTCAGGCCATCGTTCTCTTCGGCGGCCTCACCCGCGCGAAGGAATTCATCGACGAGCCCATCAGGAAAGCCTACAAGGACAGCGTCCTGTGGATGTGGAAGGACACCCAGATACTTTATTCGCAACTGCCCGAGTCCGACGCCGCCATCCTCGGCGCATCATCTCTGGGCTGGGATTTTTAGATTATTGTGTAACAAACTGATAATATGAAGATTGAAAGAATTTTGATGGCCCTTGCAATGGGCCTCGCAACAGTGGCCTGCGCCCCCAAGGCGGAGGAAGAAAAACCTTTGACGGACGAGAACGGATTCGAACTTCTGTATGACGTGTCCAAGGAAGGTGACAAGGCTCTGGAGGAACTCGAACCTGTAACAAAGCAGGAGACCAACGACGCCAGCTACCTGATCGGTGTCAACTTCGGCTCGATACTGGCAAGTTCAAATCTCAAGGATATGAACCTCAGCCTCATTCTCAAGGGAATGAAGGATTTCCTCAACGCCAAGGGCACCCCCAACGATCCCGATTTCGCTGATCAGTTCAAGGTTGATCCCAACACTATGGGCAAGACGATCAATGACTATATCCGCAAGAAATCCGCCTATCAGGCATCGGAAAATCTCAAGAAGGGTCAGGCCTTCCTCGAGAAGAATGCCAAGAGGACTGGCATACAGGTGTCTGCAAGCGGTCTGCAGTATGAGATAATCCAGGCAGGCAGCGGCGACGCGATGTCACCCCTCGATACCGCATATGTGCGTTACAAAGGCACATTCACAGACGGTGAGGTGTTCGATCAGGTCTCTCCCGACCAGGAGCCCATTCCTTTCACGCTTGGCAGCGCCATCCCCGGCTTCGAGGAGGCTCTCAGGCTTGTCGGTGAGGGCGGCGTGGTCAAGGCCTACCTCCCTTCAGACCTTGCATACGGTGTCCGCGGCCAGGGCAAGATAGAGCCCAACACTGTGCTCATATTCGAGATCGCCATCGACAAGATCGGCAGATTCGTTCCCGCAGAGCAGTAATCGATACATAAAACGCTGAAAGTCGCGTATAGGGGTACCTCGAAGCACACCCTATACGCGACTTTCCGTTTTTCTTGAAAAAATTTTCGAATTTTTTCCTCATATTTTGCAAAGTCTGCATTATATATATGAAGGTTTTCGAAAATAACGCTAATTTTACGAGTATGAGAAAGATTCGATTATTGACAATGCTTTCGGCAGTCTTGATCCTGCCGCTGATTTCCGGCTGCGGGAAGATGATGTCCGAAGGCGAAGGTGGCTGGGTGCAGGTGCTGTATAGTACGGGTAACACCACCACGATCCCGTCACAAGTCAATCATTTGCTTTCTACGAAATGGGATCAAGATCATCCATGGAACCAAAAATGTCCCATTGATGATGGAACTCATTGTAAGGTTGGATGCGTCATGGTGGCTATGGGGCAGATAATGTATTATCTGAACCGGAATTTCGGATATCCGACCGCTCTATATGAGACTGTATATTTGTCGGAGGATATACCGGATAATTTATATGATCAGATATGTTTGTCAAACTACAATTCGTCTTCTTCAAGATGGGCAAGTATGGCGACAAACAGATCCGGGACTGATGCAGGAATCGAATATGTGGAAGATTTTCTGGCCTCACTAGGGAAGCAGATGCACGCAGATTACGGCTCTAATGAAACCACATGCGCCTATGTTCATGATTCCGATTTCAATGCGTTCGGGATCGATTGTGACGGAGATAATTATGATTACGACAGCGTTATATCCAATCTTAATTCAGGTAAACCGGTTTTTGCATTTGCACCATATGGAAGCGGCGCCACGAACAGTCACGCATGGGTGATAGATGGATATAAAAACGAAAGGACATATTATTCCGTTACATATAAATTTTATTATGTGGAGGACCTTTCCGAAATAAGTGGCTCCTCTTATAACGGATACGGCATAGTGTCGACATATACGGATGAGGAGATGTCGGTTATGTTCTCATACTGTTATTCGGGGATGGAAATTATTGATTCCACCAGTATCTTGAGCAAATATTTCTTAATGAACTGGGGTGAGAACGGGGGAAGCAGTGACAATGTCTATTATGACGCTTCAAACTGGACATATTTGTCATATCAGATCAACAACACGGACAGACATATATTTTATAATTTCAGCAGTTTATGAAATCTTTGAAAATCAAATGCATACAAATGGCAACAGCCATTGTCGCACTGACTGTATTTACAGGATGCAACAAACTTGACAGGCTCGACAAACTGACGGGAGTCGATATGTGGTCAGATGATATTGAAAATGGTTATTATATCAATGGAAGCAAAGCTTGGGATTTAAAGACATTCGTGTGTTTAAGGTATGACAGTGAGTACGGCATAGGCTTTATTGGCTCATTGTACAAAGATGATTATATGGAGGCTAAGTATTATGACAACAATATCTTTCCTGAAAGCGGTGATTATTTATGTTCTTTTTGTGGGAGTGTAGCTATTTGGAAAGGTGAGATAATGGATGACGGGAATGTAACGGAGTCAGGAAAATATTGGGGATTCAGATATGTTGATTTCCTTTCCCCGAGATCTTTAAAGTTCTATAAGGCTTACAAGGATAATAATGATCCCACCAGATCCACAACTGCTTGGGGATCAATTGACAGTGAAATGAAAATATATGCCTGGGATGAGGAGACGAAGAGCGACGGATCAACCTGGTATGACATGCGGGTCAGGATATTGATTGAATCCGGTGATGAATCCGGCAGTGTCGTTGATATAGTATACCGCGGTAAGGCATACGAGCATCCGGAGTTCAGAAAGTAGTCATGACAGTTTGTATGGACCACCTCCCTTCTCGTACAGTGGAAATGCGTTGACATACGGTATGAGATTGTTTTATGACTTAAGAAATCAAGCACAATAATATGGTTATGAAGAAAATAGTGATATATCTAACGGCTATATTGATTATCTGTGGCTGCGGCAAGGATGAATTTGACCGGTTGCAAGGCTGTGACATTATGTCGGAATCAGTGCAGAACGGGGTGTACTTGAACGGCACGATGATTTATCCATTAAGGTCTATGCATATCCTTAATAAGCACAGCTATGTCAATAATGTCAATAATTATTTTTCGCAGGTGCATCTTTGGATTGAAAAGCTTGATGAAAGCATACAGAAGGGCAATGATGTGATAAACCATTCAGACATATGTTTTGTTGGAACCACGGAGGATACAGAGAATGCCGGGAACGAAGTTGTTGAATTCTCCAAATTTACCGTAAAGTCGGAATCTGCCATATGGCATGAACCAATGGAGATTTTTTTCCTTGGACCGGTGATATCAGGGTCAGGACTCTTTATGAGGAAACCGGCGAAGTCTATGACATAGTTTTCAGAGGAACAGAAACTAAAAATTGGAAGCCGGTCTTTTGATTTTGTCAAAAAAATTTTGAATTAATAAAATTAGCGTTACCTTTGCAGTGTACTATTGAACTAATACACTACAAAGTATGATACACATTGATAATCTCGGTTTCAGTTATGGGAGCACGCAGGTGCTTCGGAACATAACAATGAATCTCGAAAAAGGCCGCATCTACGGCCTTCTGGG
>R18__coassemble_1439_pt1 | contig 30132 bp, 23 predicted proteins | sample R18__metabat2_low_PE_003 | metagenome-assembled genome bin R18 | reverse complement strand
AGTTGTGGCTCTTTTCATTGCGAAGTGCGTCGTGAATTCCCGCGTTTCCCTCTCGGAGTCGGAACTGTCTCACGCCAACGAACGCGCCGCGGAGCTTCTTGCAAAGTTGGATGACGAGAAGGACGAATCCCGCCGGCTGGTTCATGAGGCGAAAAGTGAGGGCGAAGAGAGGCTGAAAAATGCGAAGAAAGAGTGGGATGCCGCCCACAAGGAGGCGATGGATGCCCTGCAGCGGCGTTTTGACGAGACTGTGGCCAAGGTGAGCGCTCAGGTGAAGAGTGACACCGGCGAGATGCTCAAGGCGCGCCAGAAGGAGTTTTCCGAGGCCAGCAACCTCAGCATCGGGCAGCTTGTCAACCCCTTGAAGGACAATATTGCCGAGCTCAGAAAAGCTATGGAGGAAGGCAGCAGGGAGCAGGCAGAGCGCAACGGAGAGATGCGCGAGCGCATCAAAAGCCTGATGGAGCACAGCGACGCCGCGCGGAAGAGCGCGGATGAACTTGCCGCAGCCTTCAAGCACGGCAGCAAGATCCAGGGAGACTGGGGTGAGACTATTCTGGAGGAACTTCTTACCTCGCAGGGACTTACGAAGGGCGTCCATTACGACACGCAGGCGGTCATCTCCGACGCGGCCGGCCATCCCGTCCACTCTGAGACCGGAGGCACCTTCCGCCCCGACGTCATACTGCATCTTGACGAGAGACGCGAAGTGATCATCGACTCCAAAGTCTCCCTCACAGCATATGTCGACTATGTCAACGCAGAGAACGAAACGGACAGGAAGAACTTCCTGAAGGCCCACGTTGAAAGCATCCGCAAGCACGTGAAGGAACTGGCCGCGAAGGATTACTCCTCACACGTCCAGGCACCCAAGGTGTCCGCAGGATATGTGATAATGTTTGTCCCCAATATGGGAGCTCTCTGGTCGGCGCTCAATGCGGAACCGGACCTCTGGCGCAAGGCGGCGGACCTGAACGTCTATATCGCAGATGAACAGAGTCTCTACGGCGCCCTCAAAATCGTGAGCGTCACCTGGACGCAGGTCGCCCAGGCCCAGAATCACGAGAAGGTGTACGAACTCGCCAACGAGATGATAGACCGTGTGGGACTGTTTATGGAGAAGTACGAAGCCGTCGGCAAGGCGCTCAGGAAAGCCACGGACGAGTACGACGACGGTATGAAGAAGCTCGACGTCAGGGGCCAGAGCATCATAAACACTTCCGGAAAACTCATCAAGCTCGGCGCGAAAAACAGCGACAGACATCCCGTGAAGGCCCTGCTGGACATAGACGACATCCCGTCCCTCGCGGAACTCCCGGACAATTCTTTGTGATATAGTTCGGAGATGTGATTGCTCACTTTTTTATAGCAAAACCCCTCCTGAGTACTTCAGAAGGGGTTTTAAGAGGTGCGTAGCGGAATCGAACCACTGTGACAGGTTTTGCAGACCTGCGCCTGACCACTCGGCCAACGCACCGTCGGGATTGCAAAGTTAGCAAAAATATCTTATTTGCAAACTTTCCTTCTTGTTAAAATTGCATAATACCGGATAAAATTGCTTAAATTTGCGATGTCATTACAAATATTTCCGCAATGAAGAAAGCATTCGCAATCATCGCTTCGGGAATCCTTCTGGTTTCCAGCGCATTCGCTCAGGACGGACAGCCGCAGTCAGTGGAGTCTGCGCCCGTCAGATGGGGCATTACCACCCTCTCCACCAACTTCATGCGCGAGAAGCCGGGCTACGACGAGGAGAACGGCGACCAGGCGATGATGGGCACGGTCGTGCAGATACTCGGCGAGGAAAGCTACTGGGTGCAGCTGCGCACCTGCGAGCCCTACGTCGCCTGGGTCAACTCGATGGCGGTGAAGGAAGTCAGCGAAGCGGAAAAGGACGAATATGTCGCCGCGCCAAAATTCATCTGCACTGCGGAATACACCCACATTTACTCCGAGCCCAACGTCAAGAGTCTCAGAGTCAGCGACTTCGTGATGGGAGACCTCGTGTGCAAGACCGGCAAGGCCAAAGGCAAATGGGTCTGCGTGCTCCTTCCTTCCGGCAAGGAAGGCTGGGTGCTGAAGAACGAGGTGATGGATTTCGGCAAATGGTATGACTCCCGCCAGTGGTCCGGCGAATCGGTAGTCGCGCTGGCGAAACTGTTCCTCGGCGTGCCATATATGTGGGGCGGCACGTCCATCAAGCACGTGGACTGCAGCGGACTGACCCGCACGGTATATCATCTGCATGGCATCCTTCTGCCGCGCAACGCTTCGCAGCAGGCAAAGGTCGGTGTCGAGATTCCTTCGCTTGAGGAAGCCCTGCCGGGAGACCTCATCTTCTTCGGCCGCAGCGCCGACGGCGACAGGCCTGAGAGAGTGACACACACTTCGATCTATATCGGCGGCGGCCGCATCATCCACTCCTCGCAGGTCGTCCGCATCAATTCCCTGATAAAGGGTGAGCCCGACTATTACGGCGGCAACCGCCTGCACATCCGCCGCATCCTCACCCACGTGGACGACGGCACGGGCGTGACCAGCATGGCGGCAAGTCCCTATTATTTCAAGCAGAATTAGCCGATGGTACTTTCCACAGGCTGGTTCCTGTCCCTTATTACGGAGGACGGCGTGGCGCACACGCTGCTCCTCTATTCTTTTGTGATCCTGCTGGGCTCGCTGCTGGCGCGCGTAAAGATAAAAGGCGTGTCGCTGGGCGTGGCCTGGGTCCTTTTCGCCGGCTTCTTCGTCGGCTATTTCAGGCTTCCGGTCAATGCCGACGTGCTCGATTTCGTCAAGAACTTCGGCCTGGTGATGTTCATATTCGGCGTGGGACTCGAGGCGGGGCCGCATTTCTTCTCGTCACTTCGCAGCGGCGGCGTGATGTATCTGCGGATGACACTGCTTGCCGTGCTGACGGGCACTGCGCTGGCGGTGATATTCGCTTTCGTGATGCCCGGCATCACTGACGTCCCGTCGATGAGCGGTCTGCTTGCCGGCGCGACCAACAGCACCCCGGCGATGGGCGCGTCGCAAGAGACCCTCAACCAATTGTATGCAGCGCGCGGGGAGACCGGCGTACCCGATCTCAGCGTCCCTTACGCAGTGGCCTATCCTGCCGGCATCATCGGTTGCATAGTGGCAGTGATAGTGCTGCGCAAAGTGTTCAAGGTCAATACAAAGGAAGCGGAGGAAGCCTATCTGGGCAAGCGCAGGGCAGGGGAGGAGCCGGTCGCATTCTGCGTACGCGTCACCAATCCCGCGCTTGAGGGCGTCAGCGTCGTGGACGCGCATTCGCGCACTGACAGCGAGTTCGTCATCTCCCGCATCCGCAAGGGCGGGGAACTCATCACCCCGAGGGGGCAGACGGTGCTCTGCCTGGGCGAAAGCCTGCTGTGCTACGCCAAGGCGGGCGACATCCCCAAGGTGACCGCCTTCTTCGGCGAATCGCTCGGCGGCAACGACGACCTGGCGCAGGCTGACAGCAGGGCCCACATCGTGCTCGTCTCCGACGATACCGTCAACGGCAAGACAATCAGTGCACTCAACCTGCGCTACCTCTACGGCGTGAGCATTGTCAGCGTCAGGCGCGGGGACCAGAAACTCTCCGCCTCGCCGGACCTCGCCCTGATGGTGGGCGACCGCGTGGTGATCACCGGCCCGGAAAAGGGCGTGGACAGCGTCACGCACATCCTCGGCAACAAGAGCAAGAAACTCGAGACCCCGCGCATCTTCACGATATTCCTCGGCATTTTCCTTGGCATCATACTCGGAGTCGTGCCGATAAAATTCCCCGGTCTGCCGCTGCCGATGAAACTCGGCCTTGCAGGGGGACCGCTCATCGTCGCGCTGCTGATGAGCGCGTTCGGACACAAGATAGGCATCATCACCTACACCACCCAGAGCGCCACCCAGATGATGAAGCAGATAGGTCTGTGCCTGTTTCTTGCCAGCGTCGGCATCGCTTCGGGACCGCGTTTCGTCGAGGCGGCGTTCAGTTGGACCGGCCTGCTGTGGTTCGGGCTCGCACTTGTGGTCGGCTTCGTGCCTTCGATCCTGATGGGAGTCGTCGCGATGAAGAAGGGAATCAATTTCTTCACCGCTTCCGGTATGATTTCGGGCACCTACACTTCCGCGCCGGTGCTCGGTTTCGTCAACACGATGACCGAATGCGACGCCCCGTCGCTGGGCTATTCGCTGGTCTATCCTATGACTCTGTTCCTGCGAATACTCATCGCCCAGTTCGTGGTTTTGTTGTAGAAGTAAATCTTTTTACTATATTTGCGATTGAATGTGTCCCGCAATTGCGGGGCGCACGCTAAAATCTTTACTGTATGAAAAAATTATTTTTAGCAGCAGCGCTGCTTCTCTGCGGTATCTGCGCCCTTGCGCAGGAAAACCAGAAAAAGGACATAGTCAAGACCGGATGGAACATCGGGCCCCTTCCTGCAGTCGCCTACGACGCCGACAAGGGCTTCCAGCTCGGCGCCATCCTCCAGCTCTTCAACTACGGCGACGGCCACAATTACCCCAACTACGACAGCAAATGGTATTTCGAGGCCTCGTTCTTCACCAAGGGCAGCCAGCTCTACCAGATAATGTACGACAACAAGGAGCTGATTCCGGGCATCCGCTGGTCCAGCGCCGCGACGGTGGCAGTGGACAAGGCGATGGATTTCTATGGTTTCAACGGCTATCAGTCCTACTACGACTACGACAAGATCAAGGCGGGCAAGGACGGCACTTCCTACCTCTTCACCCCGTTCTACAAGATATCCCGCGTGCAGGCGCTCGTGAAGACCGATTTCGTCGGCAATATCACGGACCACTTCAAATGGGAGGCGGGCTATCACGCCAGCTACTTCAAGATCGGCACCATCGATTATGACAATGTCAACAAGGGCAAGTCAGACGACAAGAAGTTCCCCTCGTCTCAGCCTACCCTCTATGACCTTTACCGCAAATGGGGCCTCATCTCGGACGACGAAGCCGAAGGAGGATTCACCAGCAGCATCCGTCTCGGCCTGACTTACGACACCCGCGACAAGGAAGGTGCTCCGTCACGCGGCATCTGGGCCGAGGCCCATATGACCCTCGCACCGAAGTGGCTCGGCACCAAGAACGAATTCTACCGCTACTCCGCGACCTGGAGGCAGTATTTCCCGATTGTGAAGAACGACGTGCTCACATTCGCCTACAGGCTCAATTATGAGGGTACATTCGGCAACAACGCTCCGTTCTACGTGCTTCCGTACCTCACTCTGATGGGTGAGAACTCCGACAAGGACGGAATGGGCGGCTACCGCACCGTGCGAGGCATCCTTCGCGACAGGGTTGTCGGCCTTGACATGTTCACCTACAACGCAGAGATCCGCTGGAGGTTCGTCAAGTTCCACATCGGCAAGCAGAACATAGCCCTCGGCCTCTCCGCTTTCAGCGACGGTTCGATGGTGACAAGGGGACGCAACGTCACAGCCTACGTCAACGACGTCAATTATGCGAAGTATGTCCTCACTTCAGAGAAGGACATCCCGCACATCACGTTCGGCGCCGGTTTCCGCTTCATAATGAACGAGAACTTCATCGTCGCGGCCGAGTACGGCACCCCTCTGACCAACTTCCTCAAGAACAGCCCGCACTACAAGCAGGACGGCACCGGAGCCTTCTACATCAATATCGGCTACCTGTTCTAGGCCATTTTCCGTACGGTTTGATGCGTCCGCGGCGATTTGCTGCGGACGTTTTTTTGTTTTAATATAAAATGATTATATTTGAGGGATTTATGCGGAATGTATTCTCTGTCATATCGTCACTGCTGCTGGCATCGCTCCTTGCGCTGCCCCTTGCATCGGTCACATCCTGCTCCGGCTCCGGCGCGCAGGACGGCCCCAAGGTGCTTGTGATACATTCCTATGAGGACGAAGGTCTGGAGGGAGCATATTTCCGCAAGCAGCTGGACAAGGAGTTCCGTACCCTCGGCGTGAGGCCGCAGACAAGGCACGTCTACACCGACCTGCTGCACACCCAGACCGGTATGTACACCGAGAAGGTCTGGAAGGCCGGTCTGTCGGATGAATTGAAGGCCTGGGCCCCCGATTTCATTCTCGTGAACGACGACCCCGCCCTCAACTGGATGCTCGAGGTGGGCGATCCCATCTTCCGCACCACTCCCGTGATCGTGGCCGGCATCAACGTCGTCGATTCGGTGGCGTTCAAGAAGTTCCCGCGCCTCACCGGCTTCGAAGACAGGATCGATTTCAAGGAGAACCTGCGACTTATAAAAGAACTCACAGGCTGCAACAGCGTCACGATTCCGCTCGACTTCGTCCCCGACGACAGGATGCTCCGCAAGCAGCTCTCCGCCGACCTCAAGGGAGATACCCTCTATGTCGACAACCTCGACTTCCATCTCAAGCAGCTCGGCTATTCCGACGCCTACAACGGTCAGGGCGACAAACTGGTGGTCAACGCGATTTCGATGCTGCGAAATCCGGCCAACGCCGCTCCCGGCAGTCCGGCGTCCAAGGGCATCGAGAAGTCGCTGCTCAGCGCCGCCTACGCCTCCAATTTCAGACATCTCCAGGTCAAGTACGACCTCTTCTCCAATTTCCTCATCGAATCCAGCGGCGAGCCTCAGTTCACCGCCATCCACGAGCAGTTCGGTGACTCGGATCACCTGTTCTTATGCGGCTATTTCACGGGTCTCGACCTTCAGATACGCGACCAGGCGAAGTGCACCGCCAAGATCCTGAGCGGTTTCCCCGTGGAGAGTATGACGATAAGGCTCCACAAGAAGAAATACTATATGGACTACGGCGCGATGAAGCGCTCGTCCCTGCCTCTGTCCTACAGGGAATTGTCCGACAGATTCGAATTCGTCGGGGTCAGCCTGCCGATAAGGCACACTGTCGCATTCGCGGCATTGGCGCTCGTCCTTCTGGTCTTCGCGGTCCTTGGCCTTGTCGCCGCTGTCAGGAAGTCGAAGTCACGCAAGAAGACAGGCCGCCCGGTGGAGGAAAAGATCCGCAAGTACAATCTCAATTTCCAGATAAAGCAGCTGCTGATGCACACCTCGGACCTGTATCTGTGGCGCTTCGACAACGGCACCATAAGCTTTTTCAGCCGTTTCGCGATGGTCAGCGGCCTCGGACGCAATTTCATCACGCTGGAGGAACTTGAGAAAAAATGCGTCGATCCCGCAGGAGTCGAGAATCTCAAGACCCTGGTCCGCAATATCCAGAGCCCCGGAAAATACCGCACCACCCTCAAGCTCACGTTCGACGAAGGCCGCACGTGGCACTGGTGGGACGTGATCTATGAAGGCCGCGCGTCGACCTCCCGCCGTTTCTTCGGCCTTGTGCAGCTTGTCGACAAGTTTGTCGACATGGAGCTCAAGATCACCCACGCAGTGGACGTCTCATCAGAAGCCCTGTTGAAGGAAAACTTCCTCGCCAACATATCACACGACATCCGCACCCCTCTGGGGGCCGTGACCGGGTTCGCGCAGCTGCTCTCCGAGCCGGACATCACAAAGGAGGACGCCGAACTCTACTCCGGCATCGTGAAGGAGAATTCAAAGATACTTCTCGAACTCATCGAGGACGTCGCCTCCCGTTCCGAGGAGGACGAAGGCATAATGTCCATAAATAAAGAGCGCATCCGCATCGCGGACCTCGTGTACAACTGCTACCTTTCCAACGAAGTGCTTGTCCCGCAGAAGCTAACGTTCAGATATATCCCCTGCAAGGAGGCCTCCGGCGTCTTCGTCAATGCAGACTCGCTGCGCATCACTCAGGTGATCAACAACTTCCTGAGCAATTCATTCAAGTTCACGGATAGCGGTTCGGTCACTCTCGGAGTGATACTGGACACGCAGGGCGGCACCGTGGAGGTGTATGTCGAGGACACCGGCATAGGAATGTCGGAGGAAAAGATGTCCGGTCTGTTCACGAGATACAACAAGATGGAGGAGGACAGGAAGGGCACGGGACTCGGACTGAGCATCTGCAAGGAAATAATATTGAACCATCAGGGCGACATCCGCGTCCTGAGCGAACTCGGCAAGGGCAGCCGGTTCTCTTTTGTACTGCCCATAGCCCAATGACGGAATGAAATTCAGGAGACTGCTCATATCGCTTGCTGCCGTCACGCTCCTCTGCGGGTGCGACAAGATTCCTTATTCCGTCAAAAACCTCTACTGGAGAGCGCAGTACCGCCTGTCTGTCAACAAGGGTGAATCAAAGAACATCCTTGTGATACATCAGCTCGACGAGCAGTACAAGGGCTATCCCGCCTTCGACAAGAGTCTGCAGAGGGAGTTCGCGCGCTTCAAGATCGACGCCAAAGTCAGAAACATCTATCTGGGGATGCGAAGCCCCGATTCCGGCACCACTGCCCTTCAGGAGGGCCTTGGGGCGCTCGAAGGCTGGCAGCCGGACCTCGTAATAATCGAGAGGGACTGGACGCTCGCCCGCGTGGCCGGCGACTCGTACGGTTCGGCGCTGCTTGATTCGGGCGTGCCTGTGCTGGCCGTCGGCATCGAACAGAGTGACGTCGTGGACAGAGGCTCTTATCCCAATCTGAAGATAATCCACGACGAGCCTGATTTCATTTCCAACATCGAGATCGCCTATTCGCAGTCCAGAAAGAGCCTTGTCGTCGTCGAACTCGACGACAACGACAATGACAATGTACTGCTCGGACAGCTCAGAAATGCAATCGCGCTGTCCTCTCCCACCGTCTCCTCTTCCCGCTTTGTAGACAACACCGACAGAAGCATCCCGCTCAGCAGTCTGAGCGAGGGATTCGACAAGATTATGGTGATGGCGGTTTCCGCAGCCGACCCTACCGCCGACATAGATGTCTCGAAATATGATTCCCGGTCGTCGTTCGACCAGGCGCTGCTCGAATACGAGAAACTTCTAAATTCCAATTCGGCATATCTCTGCGTCAAGACGGACATCTTCAGCGACGCGCTCGCCATTGCCAGCCGCTCGCCGCAGTACACGACCCGCAGGGAATCATTCTATTCAGGCAACCAGCACTATCTCTGCGGCTATTTCGCCAATTACGAGACCGTCGCAATCGATGCTGCGTCAGCCGGCAGCCAGATGCTGAGGGGCGAGATGCCCTCACGCGTGCTGCATCACGAGAAACATCATTATATGGATTACTCGCTGATGAGGGCCTGCGGAATGACATACAGCGTCTGTGCTATGGATTACACGATCGAAGGTGCACCGGTATATCTCGCCCACAAAGGCCTGCTTGCCATTCTGGTGGCTGTCAGCGTGCTTTTCTTGATCATATTCTATTTGCTGTACCGTCTGCTTCGCTACAACAAGGATAAGAACACGCTTGCCGACGTCAGCGACAAGGCCACGACAGTCGATCTCGCACTTGCCGGCATCAACGCCGTGATGACACGCTCCAAGGACGAGTTCGTGTCATCCTGCGGAATCATCGCCGACGAGTCCAGACAGAGTTTTGAGTGCCTGACAAACGACGGCGTGTGGGATATGTCGGGCGAAAGGCACGACGAAAAGTCCCGCGTGTATCAATTCTCGCGCAAGAACCGACGTATCCATTCATCCATTGACGGGCGCTCCTGGCATTGGTGGGACGTCGCCGTCGGGCGCACCCAAAACGATTCCGGTGACAGCATGCTGCTGTATATGATGCTCAACATCGACGACATCGTCTCGAGGGAAAACCGCCTCATACAGTCGCGCAAGCTCATCGAGCAGTCCCGCCGCAAGGAATCCTTCCTCAAGTCCATATCGCACCAGATGCGCACGCCGCTCAACTCCATCGTCGGATTCTCCGAATTCCTGAGCACCGACAGCACCCTCACGGAGGACGAGCGCGCGGAGATGTGCCGTTATGTCAAGGACAATTCGGACATACTCTTCAGGATAGTCAACAACATTCTGCAGTACTCCCGCTATGAGAGCGGCAGGGTCACCGCCCATATCGAAACGGTGCGTGCCTGCGACATTTTCGACGATGTGCTCAGGAACTGGAGCGACAAGGACGTGAAGATCAGCGTCTTCGGCGCCCGTCAGGACGTGTGGGCAAATGTCGATAAACTCAAGATGGTGGAATGTTTCAATCAGTTGATAGACAACGCTGTGAAATTCTCTTCCGGCAAGGAGATATTCGTCGGCTGGAACTACCGCTACAAGGACAGCCGTGTCGTCTTCTACGTCGAGGACCAGGGCAGCGGCCTCCCGGAGGAATTCGCCCTCGCCGCTCCCGGTACTTTCTGGAAAGCAGACAATTACAGCACCGGCGCGGGACTGGGCCTGAGCCTCGTCCAGGCGTACATCAATCTGATGAAGGGACATCTTGTCATCGATACCTGCAAGGGTGTCGGCACCAAGATGAAGATGGTCTTTGACGGCTGCATAAAATCTGAGTAATGACAGCACTTTACGTAATATTCTGGCTTCTTGCCTTCATTGTCTTCTATACTTTCATCGGCTACGGTATGCTGCTCTGGCTGCTTGTGAAGGTGAAGGAGAAGCTGCATCCGGCGAAGCAGTGGCCCGTGGAGGAGGAATTCCCCGACGTCACGCTGCTCATCGCAGCATACAATGAGGAGGACGTGATTGCGGAGAAGATGCTGAACTGCCGTGCGCTCGACTATCCCGCCGACCGCCTGCATTTCGTCTGGGTGACCGACGGCTCGTCCGACCGCACCCCGGAACTGCTTTCCGCCTATCCTGAAAACACTGTGCTGCACGATCCGGTGCGTGCCGGCAAGACAGCCGCGCTCAACCGCGCCATCCGCTTCATCGACACCCCGATAGTGGTGATGACCGACGCCAACACAAAGCTCAACGCCGAAGCCATTTACAACATAGTGCGCAAGTTCGACAACCCCAAGGTCGGCTGCGTCTGCGGGGAGAAGCGAGTCGTCGGTGAAAACGGCAACGCCGCCGCTACGGAAGGGGTTTACTGGAAATACGAATGCTTCCTCAAGGACCTTGACGACCGCCTTTACAGCACTATGGGCGCCGTCGGCGAACTCTGCGCGGTAAGACGCTCTCTGTGGGAGGACATCCCCGCCGACACGCTTGTGGACGATATGATACTGTCGATGGGCATTGTCCGCAGGGGATACAAGATCGCCTACTGCAAGGACGCATATGCCTGCGAGACGCCTTCGGCGGACATCGCGGAGGAGCGCAAGAGGAAGGTGAGGCTGGGAGCCGGAGGCTTCCAGGCCACCGTCAAATTGCGCGATCTGCTGAATCCGTTCAAGTACGGCGTGGTGGCGTTCCAGTTCGGCTCGCACCGAGTGATGAGATGGGTGCTCACTCCTTCGGCGATTGTGCTCCTGCTGCCGGTGAATGTGGCACTGGTGTGCCTCGGAGCGCCTTTGTTCTATACCGTAGTGCTTGCGCTGCAGCTGCTTTTCTACCTCTGCGCCCTTGTCGGCCTGATAGCCGACAAAAGGGGAGTGCACACGGTCTTCCACATTCCATATTACTTCCTGTTCGCCAATTTCACCACTTTCGCGGGATTGAAATATTATTTGAACTTCAACGGAAACGCCGCCTGGGAGAAAGCCCGGCGGTCCTGAATCATGAATATCTACAGAGAAAAGGAAATACGCCGCCGTCGCGTGAAGATCATCATCTGGTCGGTTGTCGCTCTTGTAGCGGGCGTCTGTGCATATTATTATTTCTGCTGTCTCAACCGTCCCGGCGACAAGGAGCGGCTCTCCGAGCGCAGCGTCGGAGACATCAGGGTCGGTACGGTCAATATCGACGGTTTCCGCTTCCTGTCGAGCCCCGACCTCACGGCCGAATTCCTCCTCAAGTGCGCCAGGGACAACGAACTGGACCTTCTTGTCGTTCAGGAATATATGTCGTTCAGGGGAATGGACAGGCTCGATTTCCAGAATATGTTCAAGGACGATTATCCTTACATACATATCGAAGGGGAGCACGCCCTGATTTCCAAGATGCCTTTGCTCACGCACCGCAGCGTCACGTTCGCCGACAAGGATGACCGCTTCATGCTCTACAGGCTGGAGGATTACGACTGCGACACCCTCAACTTCGTCGCCGTGCATCTCCATACCACAGGCCTCTTCACCCTGGAGCGCACTCCTATGCAGAAGGACGGCGAATCCATCAAGGTAGTCATCAATACTCTCAGGGCTACGGCCGCACTCAGACGCGCCCAGGCGCGGATGGTGCGCGAATGCGTGGACACTCTCAGAGGTCCTGTCATCGTGGCCGGCGACTTCAACTCAGTGCCCGGTTCGAAGGTCGGGCACATAGTCAAGGGCCGCGACCTGGTCGATTCTTTCAGGGAATCCGGACACGGTAAGGGTTCCACTTACCGCCAGATGAAGGACATCCTGCGCATCGATTACATCCTTCACGGCGACGGACTCCGTTCCACGGCCACTGTAATTCCTGACGACTACATCAGCGACCATCGCGCAGTGGTGACCAATCTCAGAAAAACCAGATGATGGAAGGCGTCAGTCCGATTGTCTCGGTGATCATTCCCGTCTACAACACTGAGGACTTCATCGCGGAGGCCATTGATTCAGTGTTGGCACAGACGCTTGAAGGCAGCGTCGAGATAATCGCCGTCGACGACGGCTCCACCGACGGCAGCCTCAAGGTCCTGGAATCATACGGCGACCGCATCAGGGTCATCTCCAAGGCCAATGCCGGGCAGGGAGCGGCGCGAAACGACGCCCTCGACGTCGCTTCGGGCAGATTCGTCTATTTTATGGACAGCGACGATCTCATCGTCCAGGACACCCTGCGCCTGTGTGTCGAAAAATGCGAGTCTGACAATCTGGATTTCATCTTCTTTGACGCGGAGTCCTTCGGCATTGCCCAAGTGTCCGAGAGCCCTTGGTTTGAATACAAGCGCGGTGCGGATTTTCCCGATGTCGTATCAGGTCCTGAGGCGATGGACAGGATGCTTCGTGACGGCAAGTACAGGTGCTCGGTCTGCATGTCCCTGTTCCGGCGTTCTTTCATTGAAGACAATTCCCTTCGTTTCATCGAGCGCGTACACCACGAGGACGAACTCTTCTCCTCAGAGGCTTATTTCAAGGCGCGCAGGGTGGAGGGGCTGCCCCTGGCGCTCTACCGCAGGCGTCTCAGGGAGAATTCGACTATGACTGCCTGCTATTCCGAAAAGAATGTCAAAGGTTATCTGACTGTATCGGAAAAACTTGCAGGAATGCCTCTGGACGACTTCTGCGACTCTCTGAGGCGTAAACTCATAAGCAATTATATGCTCACACTGATGCAGAACGCCTGGAATCTACCGCTCGGCGTGCGCCTCAGGATAGCCTCCGTGATACTCTGCAAGTATCCTTATGCTGCTAGCGGGTATTATCTTCTGTCACTTCTGTGCAAGAAGTGGAAGATGTTCTTCAAGCGTGAGAGACTGTCGTAAATCCACGCCGGCAGGGAAGTGAGAAACAACACGTCCTCCACTTTGCCCCCGAAACATTTCTTGAACTGCGTGATCCTGTACTGCTCGACTGCCGCGGGATCCTCGTTTATGCCCGCAAAATCGTAGGTCTTGAATCCGTCCTGCTTGAAGCGGAGCAGTTCCATATGGTGCAGGTATCTGTTTGACAGCCCGATCGCCTTGGTGTCAGCGCCGCTCTCGAGCCTTTCGCTGCAGGAATACAGCAAGCGGACGGTACCTGTCTCGCGATCCACGAGATTCGCGTGCATCGACAGGGTCCTTCCTTCGTGCACGCTCTTGAAAATCAGGCACTCAGGGTATTGGGTGATGTCTTTCTCCGAAATCTGGCCCAGTTTCTTCTCCTTTGCGAAGGCGTTGTAGAAGGGTACGAATTCCTCTGTGCACGACTGCTCGAAAAGATGGCCTTCGCGCGCGGCGCGGCGCACTTCGTTGCGGGTGTTGCTCTTGTAGGCGGAGAAGATCTCTTCTTCGCTCCGGCTGAGGTCGACGGTGATTGTCTTCTTGCGGAAACGGTGCATCGGCGCAAACGTGCTGCCTCTGAATGCGGTGTAGTAAGAGAATCCGAACACGTCCCTGAGCGGAACGCGGTCGGCGTATATCTTGAAGACCCTTTTCCCCTGTACTATCGTGATCATTTTCCTGATGCCTTTTGTATGTATTCGCTTGCCGTCACGAATTTCACGCCTTCGATTTCGCCGAGTCTGCGCAGCAGAGCGGCGAATTTCCCGGCGTTGCCGTCCTTGAGAAGATGCCTGTAATGCGTCGCTATCGCGGTGAATCCGGTCTTTTCAAGCTCCGCGAGGGCAAGCGCGAACACTGCCGCTTCGTCGTCGTAAGCGTCGAAGATTATCGAATGGATGGTCTTCACGCCGCAGTAGTTTCTCACGGGGGAAGTGTTTCCGAGCAGGCGGTGACTCAGCACGTCAGCGACGGTGCCGGGGTACCTGATGTACGACAGTGCCCTGCGACGAACGCTCGGATACCATACCGGCCAACTGCTGAACATATTGAGTTTCAGTTTCTTGAGCTCAAGCGTCTGTCTTTCGTCTATCATATTTCCCGGCGGGATGAACACTCCCACGCGGCATTTGAAGGTCTCTTCCAGATGCCTTCGTCCCTCCTGTATCTTCTCCGCCGACACGAATCCGTTCATAAGTTCGGGGCCTTTGGAGGCGTATCTGTGCGTGAGGCCGTGCTGGGCTATCTCGACCTTGCCTTCGCGTACCAGCCCGCTCAGTTCCTTCGCGAGCGCTTCGTTGTCGCCTGCAGGATGCAGGGCGTTGTATCTTTCCAGTTCTTCGGGGCTTGCGCTCTTTTCCCATTCAAGGAGGCCTTCCAGCCCGCCGGGTTCGAGAATCTTCGCGTCCGAGCCGTGCACGAAAGGTATCACCGCGAGTGTGAGAGGTATCCTGCCCCAGTTCTCGCCGTAAGCCTTTCTGAGTTCAGCGGGGTCGGTGAAGAAGTTGGCGTCGTCGTCCCTTATGCAGATGTATCTTGTCATATCCCTGCCTCCTGAATTATTTTACGGACCTGCTCCTTCCAGGACAGGGAGGCGACAGACTCCCTGATCTCTTCCGGAGGCACTTTGCAGCCGTCTTTCAAGGCTGTCACCCCGTTCAGCGGAACCGGTCTTTCGTCGGGGGAGACGTGCAGGACGTACTCCGCGTCGTCGAAGTCGCTGTCTGATTCGGAGTAGATGAATTTCATCCCACGGGCGGCATATTCGCGGTTTTTGAGCGTCTTGATGTCGGAAATGCCGCTACGGTGGCGTCCGAGGCTGCCTATCGCTATGTCCGCCCAGTCGAACTGCTTGTCGAGGGGTTCTCCGTAGAGCGGGCCGAGCAGCTTCACCCTGTCCTCTATGCCGCATTCGCGCGCGAGGGCAGCGTATCCGGCCTTGATGTCCTCGAGGCCGTCGCCTACGATCCTGAGTTCCGAGGGAATCTCCCTTTGCTCCGCCATTCCGCGTATCAGGCGGTCCAGGCCGTGCCATCTGTGGATGTTGGCGACCGAAAGCATTTTCAGCACTCCGTCGTCTGCTGACTGCGCCGCAAGTGGTATGTTGTCGAAATCGATACCGTTGCTGATTCTTATCGTGGGGCAGCCGAGAATCGTCTCGCAGGAGGTGTAGGTGACGACTTTGTCGACCTGGCGGAAGAATGCCTTGCGGAATGTCCTGTCGATTGCGAGCTGCATCCGCAGTTTTGCGCCCTGGTCGAGACATTCGCCGTCATAAGGCCAGGTCGGGATCTCCACAACCACCTTCGCCCCGGCTTTCTTGAGCCTTCGCACCAGGTTGACAGTGAACGGGTTGGCGTTGATGTCGTGCCTTATGTAGACAAGGTCTGCGTCGTGCTCCTTCACCCAGCGCACCACATCGGCGAAGGAAGTCCTTTTTCTGAATTTTCCGATGGCGTTGTTCGGAAAGGTCCTCAGCGGCTTGCCGTCATACACCCTCATCTGAGAGCCGTCTGCGGCCGTCTGCATACAGCAGAGCGTCGCCTGAGCCCCGTTAGAGCGGAAAGCGTTCACCTGGGCGAGGATCTTCTTGCTGATGCCGCTGTGCTCCGACATTCCGTGGTATGCGAGGAAAAGCACCGTCATACTTTCTCCCATTTGCAGGTCTCCCTGTTGTATTTCTTTATCACCTTTGCGGGATTTCCCACAGCCACGCATTCGGACGGCAGGTCCTTTGTGACGACACTGCCGGCGCCTATCTGCACTCGGTCGCCGATGTGCACTCCCGCCACCACTGAGGCGTTTGCCCCGATGAGGCATTCGTCCCCGACGGTGATTTCGCGCAGAGTCAGCCCCTGCACGTTCCAGTCCTTGTCGCCTTCATCGAAGGTATGGTTGAACCCCGCTATGTGGACGTGCGGGCCCAGGGACGTTCGCGCGCCTATCCTCACCGGCCCGACCACCACTGCACCGATGCCTATGCGTGATTTTTCTCCGATGAAGACGTCGCCCGCACCGTTGTTGACCACCGCGAAGTCCTCCACGATGGCACCCGCGCCGAGTTCGAACTTGTGCCAGGGGAACACGTCCATACGGGCCTTCAGGCAGACCTTGCTGCCGCGCCCCTTCTTGTGGAAGAACGGGTTTATCAGCCAGCGGGTCCAGATGCGCGGGCGCGGATGTATCCTCTGCGAGAGTAAAAGCACTAAGGCTTTTTTCAGGCCGGGGTGTTTTTCTTTAATTTGTTGCGTAAGCGACATATCAGGGAATTGATTATTTGTTTTACGTCATAGGCGCCGCTCAGATGTATGAAAAGTCCAGAAGCGACGAGCAGCAGCACGCTGTAGATTATCAGGGCGGGGATTCTGTCGGGAATCTGTGACACCAGCAGCGATGCGGGCCAGAGCACCGCCACGAGCACTGCAGCAAGCGCAAGAGGACCGAGCAGGGTCTTCCAGAAGTCCTTCCATCCTTCCTTGAGGGTATGCCTGAAGAGCGAATTGTAGCACTGCAGGAAATTTATCGCCGTAGCTGCGGCCACGCAGGCAGCGAGTCCTTCCGTGTTCCTGAACACGAAGACGCCGACACTCACGCAGGCGATCATGCAGCAGGCCGAGAAGACGCCGCAGATGAAGAGCCTCCTGGTGTCGTTGGCCGCCTGGAATATCGGTCCCGAAGAGGACGCGATAAGATTGAGGAATATGGTGAGCGACAGTATCTTGGTGCAGAGGATGGACCTTGTCCACTGGTAGCCAAAGAACAGGTATATCAGATTGTCGGACATGAAGAACATACCGACACTGATGATCACTCCGACGTAGGCCAGCATCTTCACTATCTGCATATATGAGCTCGCGATGTGCTTCTTGTCGTCCTGGATCTGCGCCATCACGGGGTGCAGGACAGGCGAGATGACGTATGTGATGTACTGCGAGGGGAGTCCTATCAGCCTGTATGACTTGTCGTAATATCCGAGTTCGCCGACGTTCATCTTTCCGAGCAGCAGCTTGTCCACGTTGTTGTTGAAGTAGTTGACGAGCTGGAAGCCGAACTGGAAGAGGGAGAATTTCAGCACCTTCCTGACCGATTCGCGGGCGGGGAACAGGCGCGGGAGTATCGGGTACTGGCTGTAGCTGATGATGAACAGCAGGATGCTGGACATCACGGGGTTGATGGTCAGCGCGTAGATGCCCATTCCCGACACTGCGGCGGCGATTGCCAGCAATCCGCTGAGCAGCTGTATTATCAGCGTGCGCACCGCCACGAACCTGAACTTCATGTCCTTGTACAGCAGCGCGTTGGGCACCATGCTGATGGTCTTGAAGAATATGCAGGACGACAGTATGAGCAGGATCTTGCGCAGGAAGCCCGTGTCCTTGTAGAAATATGATATCGGGAACGCCGCGATGATGAACACGACGGCCATTATCGCCGCTATCCACAGCGAAAGGGAGAATATGCTCCTGAGGTCGTCCTCGTCAAGGTCCCTGTTCTGAATTATCGCCGGGGCGATGCCCATATCTCCCAGGATGTTGAAGAAGGTGATGAAGACCGTCGCTATGTTGACGATTCCGAACTGCTCGGGGGTGAATACGCGCGAGAGCACTGCGGTCACCGCGAGGGTGATGAACACTCCCGCGTACTTTGCTATGGCGTTGTAGAATACGCCGTGCTCGATGTCACGCTTCAGATCCATATATCTCCAATGCTTTCCTTGCCGTGTTTTCCCAGGTGAACAGTTTCACCCTCTCATATCCGTAGGCCACGGCCGCTTCGCGGAATTCTTCGTCTTCTTCCAGTTTCAGGAGCGCGTCCGCGATCTGCTGCGGATCCAGAGGGTCGACGAGGACTGCCCCTTCTCCCGCTATCTCGGGCAGCGCGGAGGTGTTTGACACCACGACAGGGGTGCCGCAGGCCATCGCCTCCAGCTGCGGGATGCCGAAACTTTCGCGCAGCGAAGTGTAGAGGAATGTCGCAGCGTGGCCGTAGGTGGCCGGCAGTTCGCTCTGGGGGATGTATCCCGGAGTGTCTATGTAGTCGGATATTTCCGGATGACCGATGCCCTGAAGGGTTTCCTTCAGCATTTCTGCGGAATAATCCGCAATCTTCAGACGCAGTTTCTTCGTGGATTTCTGCAGGTAGAGGGCATAGGCCTTGAGTGTGCCGGGGGTGTTCTTCTTGGGATTGGGCGCGCCGAGGAAGAATATGTAATCCCTGTCGGCGGTTGCCGCTTCGGGGTTGAAACGGGTGCTGTAGCCGTTGTAATTGACCGTGATCTTCGACTGCGGCACTCTCGTGACCTCAGCGATGCGTCTCTTTTCGTATTCCGACACGGTAATGATCCGGCGGCAACGACCGAGCACTTTCGGCACTATGAAACGGCTGTAGATGCGGCCCAGGTTCTGGTAGGTCGAAGCGTTGCGCGCGGTCTTCTTCTCGAGGAAGATTACGTCGTGGAGGGTGAGCACCAGCGGTGCGCCGGGGAAGAGCGGTGCTGTGTTGCTGGTGCAATGGAGCACGTCCGGCTTGATGCGGCGCACTGCGAGAGGCAGCAGCACCTGCTCCCAGAGCGGGTAGAAGCCCGATTTGAGCACTTCTATGTGGAAGTTCGGCGTCTCTTCGAGGCAGACGTCCTCACCCGGGGCGGTGAATATCCAGTATTCATTTTCCTTGTCCAGTTTCTGCAGACAGCGGACGGTCTCAAGCACGACCATATCCATCCCGTGCTTGTTCTTCCTGAATATTCTCTGTGCTTCTATCGCTATTTTCATCAGTGTTCGGTATGAATGAATTTGTCTTTCGTGCCCTTCATCCTGAAGAGGTTGGCCACCGCCATTGCGGCGAGCAGGGGCGCTTTGATCAGGGATTTCCACAGTTTCGCGTCCAGGTGCTCCTGCGGCAGGGCCAGCAGCATCGCGACCGCCAGCATCACGAAGAGTTCCCACCAGGTCCTGGCGTTGGACAGCCCCAGTATCGACGCTGCAGCAGCCAGGACGGGGATCAGTCCCGTGAGCATCATCCTCGAGGGGAACATCCACTGGAGCAGCTTGTCCGCGTATCCCTTCTTGTCCTTCGCGTCCTTGAAACCGCGCAGGGCTGCGGGCAGGATGTTGTACTGCGACGCCGTCCATCTGCGGTGCTGGTTGTAATAGTTGCCGCCGGTGCGGGTCTTCTCGTCGCGGACCTTCACATAGTCGAGATATTCGATGAATATGCCATCTGAGAGGAGCCTGAGTTCGAGTTCCTTGTCCTCGCCGGATGTCACGAGCGACTTGCAGGCCTGCGCGAACCAGCTGTATTCGAATGCCATTCCGGAGCCTATCAGTGCGGAACTGAGCCCCGCGGCACAGTGGCCCTTGCGGAAAATGGAATTGTTGATCTCCTCCGAGGCGGCGTCAAGCACTGCGACGTCCGTGTCGCGGTTGGCGGCGCACCTGTGCGCCTGCACCGCCCTCACGCCGTCGCAGAAAGCGTCGTCGAGCAGCGAGAGGAACGATTCTCCGACTATATTGTCGGCATCGAGTATCACTATGCGGTCGGCTGCGTGAGGCCCGAGATGTTCCATCGCGGCGTTGAGGGACTTGGCCTTGGTGCTGTTCTCGAAACTGACTTCAAGCACCTCGGCTCCTGCCTGTCTGAGCGCTTCCACTGTGTCGGCGCGCATCGAGTCGGATATCACGAGTACACGGAACTTTCCGGCGGTGTAATCCTGTCCGAGCGCGCTCTGAGCGGTCTGCAATATGGTTGAATCGCTTTTGTAAGCGGGTATGAGGACCACGAAACTGTCCGTGCGCCGTCCTGCCGGATAGCGGTATCTCTTCGCCGCAAGCGAGAGTATCGCGAACAGCGTGAGGTAGGCGACCGGGATGAAAAGAAGCGCCCACAGTATCCAGCTTATGATGTTCATCGCGGTCATAGCAGTTCTCCTTTCATTTTGTCAAAATCCCTCCAGGCGCGCAGAACTGCGGGTGCGATGTCCCTGCGGCCGTGCAGCAGCGAGGTGACGATCTTCTTGCCCCCAGACAGGATGCGGGCGTAGAGCAGCGTCAGCGTTCGGCGTGCGCCGCTGAAATTGCGGTATGCGAACATCAGTCGGCTGCGGGTCATATAATATGTCTTCAGGGCGCTCTCCCTGCCGGTTGTTGCGCTTTCCTTGTGGTAGACGGTAAGGGCGGGGGAGTAGAGTATCTTCCAGCCTCTGCGGCGCAGGCTCAGGCTCCAGTCCATCTCCTCGAAATACAGGAAGTAACATTCCGGGATGGGGCCCACGTCTTCGAAGGCCTCGCGCTTTATCATCATCGCGCAGCCGTGGGCGAACGCGGTCTCGCAGGGGGTGTCGAAACTGCCGTCGTCCTCGTGCATATATCCCACCATATCGTTTTTCATCGCGATGCCCTTCATCTCGGTGTAGCCTGCATACTGGATCGGCCTTGTGCCGTCGTAGAAACGTATTTTTGCGCAGACCATTCCGGCCTTGGGATCGCTGGCCAGCGCATCCGCGAACGCCTGCAGGCCGTCCTCGAGAATCTCGGTGTCGTTGTTGATGAAGAAGAGGAAATCTCCCGTCGCGGCGGCCGCGCCGAGGTTGTTGCCGCCGGCAAATCCGAGGTTTTCCGCGCTGCGGATGACTTTGACGTAAGGATATCTTTCTTCTATGACCGCCGCTTCGTCGCGCTCCGAACCGTTGTCGACCACGATTATTTCCAGCGGCGTGCTGACATTTGCCGCAAGCGAATCCAGAAGCGCGCAGGTCAGGTCCAGCCCGTTGTAGTTGATGGTGATCAGCGATATGAGCGGACTATTGTTCATCGGGCAATTCTTCTGTCTTGGGCAGGGTAGCCTGCTGCTCTCGCAGTTCAGCGTCAAACTTGCTGCACAGTATCACTATAGCAAGGGACATATAGGTGATGATGCCGTTGGGGACCTGGGTCAGCACTTCGTTGTTGGAGCACATCACGAAGAGTCCCGCCGTGCCGGAGAGCACTCCTGCGGCGACTCCCTTGATCTCCGGGTCCTTTATCCTGAACATCACCAGCCAGGCTCCCTTCACCATTATATAGACGAACACGAACAGGAATATTCCCAGTCCTATGGCTCCGGTCTCCACCCATACCTGCACGAACTGAGAGTCGGTGGCGATCTGGATTATCTCCGAGGTGTCTCCGTATGCCTTGCCTCTGGCGCCGCTCATTTTCAGGCTGTTGCCGAAGGGGAGTTCCTTCATTATCTCGCGCAGTTTGGCCTGGTTGAGCTTTCGGCCGACATAGGAGAGGTCTTCTTCGTGGTGGAAGATTGTCCTTGCACGGCGGATGTATGCGTTCGATTCACCTACGGTCGTGAACGCAAGCATTCCCACTATGACGCCGAGCAGCAGCGCCGTCGGCACCATTTTCTTGAAGTCGCGCGACAGCAAAAGGTACAACAGTATGCCGGCCACGGGGACGACCAGTGCGCTTCGTGTGCCGGAAAGGAACATCCCGTAGCAGGACAGACCGGCGACGATCCAGTAATAGATCTTCTCCGCTTTCTTCTTGGAATGCAGGCCGATGATGAGGAACACGGTCAGCGAGACCCCCATCGCGCCTCCGAAATTGGCCGCGTCGGTGAATATCGAGAAATATCTGATACCGAAGAATATCAGGTGGGTGACCGAGCCTCCTTCGTTGTTGAGGAAGTAGAGGTCTCCGGGAGTGAAGCCTATGAACTTCTGGGTCAGGGACTTGACGGCGGCCACGAGGCTCAGGACGGACCACAGCCTTATGATGGACTTGACGTCTTCGAAGGACTCGAGCGAGATCTGCACGATGATCAGGATGCTGAACAGATAAAGCGCCATGCTCCTGATTCCGAGCAGCCAGGCATCCAGATCGATCATCCTCGGGTTGAACACTTCGAGGAAGCAGTAGAACACCCAGAGACCGGCTACCGCCACCACGTCCCAAGACACGCGCTTCACGGTGGTCCTGCGCGTCAGCAGGTTCACCACCAGGACCATTATGTTGAATATGATCAGCAGGTCCAGCACCGCTCCCAGCTTGATACCGTGCACGTAGTGGTATGTGACCGGTATCAGGTAATTTAAGGTGAACAGCACCATCAGCGCCCAGTTCTTTCTTTCCATCGAAAGGAAGAGAACGAGCATCAGCACCGGCAGCAGGCCTGCGATGAACGCCAGTATCAGATTGTCGTTGAGTATGCCGACAATCACCATTATCAGGGCGATGACGGTGAATGCGAGAAACACTATAGACAGTCTGCTCTTCAAAGCTCTCAGGCGTTGTTGTTGCCCAGATTCCACATCGTGAATCTGATGCGGTGCTTCGAGTCGTAGGGAGGAAGCATTCCGGTGAATGCTCCGACGGAGTCTTTGTCAGCCTTGTTGAGGCAGGTCATTATCACGGCGTTCTTGTCGAAGTCGCGCAGCTGCTTGAGCAGGATGTGGTCCATACCGCTCCAGCCACGGTTGGCGTCGACCACTATCACGTTGATTGCGGCGGAGGTGAGAAGCTTGGAGGGGAAGGAGGTGATCGAGAGCGCGGGGTGTTCGACTATGATCACGTCCGCCTCGGAAAGGGTCTCCGCGTTTTCTTCGTTGATGGCGAAGTCGTAGATTGAACTTGCGAGGAGGTAGTATTTGGAGTCGTATTCGAAGTCCTTCTCCCAGTTGACGTAGACCGGATGGGTCTCGAGTCTGGTGAAATAGTCCATCAGGGCCTGGCAGAAATAGGATTTGCCTTCGCCCTGCTCCATACTTATCACGTTGATGATGTTGTTGGTCTTCGTCCTGTCGAAATGCGTGACCACCGCGTTGCCCAGCTGGTTGGCGGCGAAGTCGTGGCAGATGTCGTCGTGTTTCTGCTCCTTGTGGATGGGCAGGGCGCCGATGACCTTGGTGCCGATAATCCTTTCGGCTGCGGCTCTGTCGTATGGTGCCTTGTTGAGAAGCTCAACAATGATCACTATCGTGACGATGAGCGCGAAGGTGAGCAGCAGGGCTATGACAGAATAGAGCTTGTTCTTCGTCTTCTCGGGAGACATAGCGACGGTCGGGGGAGTCAGTGTCTTGAACGTCGCGCTCGTCAGTTGGAGGTTCTTCTGGCGCATCTTGGCGTCGTTGAGGGCCTGCAGGTTGGAGAGATATTTCTGCTCGGAGAAGTTGATGTCGCGGTTCTGCCTCTTGAGGGAGGATCCGATGGGGGAGAACTTGAGATACTCGTTCGCGATTTCGCGCTGGCATTTCTTGAGCACTTCAAGCTCGGCCGAAGCCTTCGCCTCGGTGAGCAGTTCGTCGAGCCACCCGTTGATCATATCGTCTATTGCGATGCCTTCCTTTGTGTGCTGTGCAGCGAAAATGTCGGTGCTGATGCTGCGCAGATTCTCGGATTCCTTTTCGATAATCTCTTCGTTCTTGCCTTTCTTTATGTTGTAGTCGTCGTCGGTGCTGACGGAAGTCGAGTACAGGTCGGAGATCTTGTGCAGGGATTCGATGAACTGGGCGTTGTTGAGGAAAAGCTGGGAGGTGCTGCCCATCTTGCTCTCGAGGAGATCCAGTTTGTTGCGGGTGCCGTTGAGCGTCCTCGTGACACTTTCGATCTCGGTTTCGAGGTTTGCGCTGTGCGCGGCGATCTGCTTGGTCTGCTCCTCGTAGTTGATTATCTGGTGGGATACGTTGTAGTCCGTGAGTGCGTCTTCCTTGGAGGTGAGTTCCCTGCGGATGTTCTCAAGTTCGGTCTCGAAGTATGTGAGCACTTCGTCGGACTGCTCGTAGCGGAGCGCGAAGTACTGCTTGACGAATTCGTCGGAGATCAGCTTGAGGGTGTTGTACACTATGTAGCGGTCCTGGTTGGTGTAGGAGATGTTGAGCATATCGCTCGAGCTCACTCTCTCGACCTTGATCGACGACAGGGCGGAATAGCTGTAGTACTTGTGGTTCCAGTGGAACAGCTGCTGGAGGTAGTTGGTCCTGTCGGCGTGGTAGTAGTTGGAAAGGTTTTCCAGGGTCTCCTCCTCGGAATCGCGGACCACGAGCCTGAGCACGTCTCCGGGGGTGTTCTGCGCCAGCTCTCTCGACGACACGGCCGTGAGGTAGTCGTTGTCGTTGTCGACGTCCATATTGATGAGGTCCTGGGCTATGAGCTTGAGGAACACGTTCTCGAGCGTGGTCTCGGACTTCACGATGCTGAGCAGGTTGTCGATGTTGTTGCTGATGGTCAGCCAGTCCTGATGGCTGGAGGATGACATCACGTCATAGCCGGACACGATGCCGGTGTAGATCGTCGTGCTGGACTTGTACTGGTTGGGGTGCGTCGACAGTATGGAGTAGACGAATATCGCAACCACTATCGGGACGAGAAGCAGCAGCCATTTTTTCTTGTAAAGGACCTTGAGGAGGTACAGTATGGTATACATATTCAGTTCTTTTTTAGTCTCCGTCGTCGAGAAGTTCGTAATTCGCGACTATCGGCGTGCAGGATATTATTTCAAGTTCCAGGAGCGCCTGGTTGAGCACTCGCTTGATGTTTTCGAATTCGCTGTTTGTGTTGGACAGATAGTTCTTTCTCGTGAAGAGTTCGGTCAGCGGCAGACGGTTGGCGACGAACTCCGATTCGGAGAACTCGTACTGCGTCTTGGCCAGGATCAGGCCCTCGTACACTTCGCCGAGCTTTCTCATATTCTGGGTTATGTCGCAGTAGAGGCTTATGATCTGCTGTTTCTTGAGGTCGTGCTCGGCCTCCATCCTGTACTGGAGTTCCCTGAGCTTGGCTTCGGCGAGCTTGACCTGGTTCTTCTGGTTGATGATGTCGTAGAGCGACACGGAGAACGAGGCGCCGACGCTGTAGTAGTTGTTGGTCTGCGAGGACGAATTCTGCGACCATACCGCATACGTGGTCTGCATCAGCGAGATGGCCGCCATGTCCATATTGCCGTAACTGTAGTTGGCGTACAGGCTGAGCCAGGCGAGGGGCTTTCTCTTCACGCCCAGGAGCTCCCTGTAGTAGGTGTCAGCCTGCGCTTCCACGGCCTTGACGCTGCTCGCGTTGCGGGAGTTCTCGTACAGTTCCTCCAGGGAGGGAATCTTGATGTTCATATAGTCGTCGACCGTCATCTTCGCCAGCTTTATCATCGTGCTGTCGATACGGACGTTCTGAAATTCGAAGACGTTCTCGTAATCGAAGATGTTCTGCGCCTGCAGCGCGGCCGAGGCGGATGACAGAAGCAGGATGGCTGTGGTCAGATATTTTGCTGTTTTCCTAAACATTGCTTCTCGAAAAAACTTTCCTGAATGTTCCTAAGATGATTTTGATGTCAAGGCCTATGCTTGCTTTGCCGGCATATTCGATGTCAAGCTGCCTGCGCTTCTCGCAGGGCATCGAGTCCTTGTCGGGCTGGATCTGCCACAGGCCGGTCAGGCCTGCCGGGCAGTCGAAGCGCTTGCCGTATTCGTCGTTTGTAAGCATCTCTGCCTCGCCGACGGACAGGGGACGGTTGCCTACGATCGACATATCTCCCTTGATTATGTTCACGAGCTGCGGGAGCTCGTCGATGCTTGTCTTGCGGATGAAGGAGCCGAACCAGGTGATGCGGGGATCCTTGGCTATCTTCACGAAGCAGCTGTTCTTGAGCTTGGCGTTTTCCGTAAGGTAGTCGTACTCGCTCACGCAGTAGTTGTCGCCGTAGAGGCGCACGGAGTGCAGTTCCTCGGGGAGCGACAGATTCTCGTCGTCAGCGTATGAGAATGAATACAGGTTGTTGCAGATCAGGCGGTTGAGCTCGGCGTCGGCCTTCACTCTCATCGAGCGGAACTTGTAGAACGTGAATTTCTTCATGTTGCGTCCCACTCTCGTGCTCTTGTAGATGGGAGACCCCGGCTCGTCAAGGATGATGAGCAACATCGTCAGCGCCATCAGGGGAGACAGCAGCACGAGGGCCAGCGAAGCGGCCGTTATGTCGAACAGCCTTTTGATCATTTCAACAGTCTGAGCATCCTGAGCATCAGTTCCTCGGGGTTGAACGGTTTGGACACCACGTCGTCGGCGCCGGCCTTGAAGGACTCGATGCGGAATTCCGAATAAGTCTGGTTTGTGATCACCGTCACGGGGAAGTCTTTGATCTCGCGCATCCGGCGCATCAGCGCAAGCCCTGTCCTGTCCTCGAACTCGCGGCTGACAACCGCCGCGTCGCATTTTTGCGCGCCCTCAAGCGCTGACGCGCTGTCCGGGGCCACGATGCAGTCGAACTCTGCGGAAAGGTTGGCCTCGATGATGCGGGCGATGTAGTCCTTGTCTTCGACTATCAGAAGTACCGGTTTGCTTGCTTTCATCTTACTGTGTCTTTACGCCGTCGTAGTATTTGTACCAGTCCTTGTATTCCTCGCCGTTGGAACTGACCCAGAGGGGGAACTGGGAGTATTCCTTGTCGATGGAGTACATCTCCTGGGGCAGGATGAATTCGCCCTTGGTCACTGACGTGGGAATGCTGATTGCGAACGGGTGCTTGCCGTCCATGAAGACGAAGTAGGCTTCCACGCCCGAACCGTACAGCATGGGGTTGATCTTTGACGTGCCTTCTTTCTTGGGCATATGCACTTCGGCGCGCAGGGAGTCGAGGTACGACGTCTCGACGCTTGTGCTGTCGCAGGGGATGATGTACGGGTCGATGTCGGTCTTGAGATCGTCGATGTGCATCGCTCCCTCGTCGAATTCCCTGATGAGGGTGAATGACTTGCCGATGCTCTCGAACTGGTTCTTGAAGATTATCACTGAATTGGTGGAAGTCTCGTCATATCCTCCTTCGGGAAGGGTCATCGTGCCACGCTGTGAGGGAGGTATCACCACCGCGAAGGCGCTTCGCAGACCGGCTGAATAGTAGTCGTTGCAGACCGTGAACACGTCGACGGCCTTCCTGACGTAGTTGTCGGTGTCGATGGTCCTGCGGCTGCTGTGCTCGACCGCTATGTCGTTCATATCGTAGTCGCCCTGGTTGGGCCAGAGGTCTTCGTAGAGGTAGGTCGCGAAATTGCTGACTGTCGTGGTTTCGTCGTCCTCGGGCGGCTCCACGGGGTCCTCGTCGTTGAGCACTGCGCCCTCGGGCGTGGAGGAAATCGTGAACAGGACGTCCTCGAACGAGTAGTCACCGTCGTTGCTGTTGTCCTCGAAACCGTAGATCTTGTAGTGCTCGGTGTTGCGCATCATACAGCGGGCGCGGGTGTTCCACTCCACGTTGGAGTAATAGATCGGCTTCGTGAAATCGATTGTGCCGGCTCCTGAAGGATCGTCCCCCGAAGGGTCGTCGTCATCGTCATCGTCGTCCGTGCCGCTTCCTGAGCCTTTGACCACGGTGATCTTGATAGTTGCGGTGCCGGACTTGTAGTTGAACATGTTCCAAGGGTTTCCCTGCGTCGCCTTGAGGGTGATTGTCACCGTGCCTTCAGAGACGCCGGTCACGGTGCCCACCTGACCGCTGACCGTGTTTTTACCGCTGACCTTGGCTACTCTGGAATTGCTTGAACTCCAGGAGTATGACACGGTACTGGTGTTGCCTTTCACCGTAGGGGTGATGGTGATGGTCTCGCCGACTTTTACCGTAGTCTCTCCTTTCAGTGTGACGTCGAGGTCATTAAAGCCTTTCTCTTCGGAGCGGAAGACCTCGCTGTTGAGGCCTGACTTCGTGGCGCTGCCCACGGTGAAACCGTCTCCGATGATGAAATATCCGATCGTGACTGCGGGAGGGAAGTCGGGGGTGAAATGGCCGTTGGAGTCCTCGTAGAGGAGCTGGATCTTGGTGTTGCTCTGGCAGGGTGCGTTGTCGGAACCGTAGTTCTTGTTGTTGTTGCCTATCGCTCCGTAGGGGGCGTTGCCGGCGATGGAGCAGTTGGGGAGGATTATGTATTTCTTGACCTCGGAGGGGCTTGAAGGCACCTGGTCGGAGGGGTAGAAGTAATATCCCACCACGTTCTGGTTCCAGCCGCTCTCCTGCACGAAGGTGAAGTACACCTCCGCGTGGTCCACGGTCTTCACGACGTCGCCGTCCTTGAATGCGCGGGCCACGGTCGTGTTGATCTGGCTGGTGGACTTGACGGCGTATTCCCTGTTGTCGAGGCTGGAGGGCTTGCTCGTGTTTCCGTTCCACACGGCCTTCTGGATCGTGGCGATGTCGGTGGAGCTGAGGTCGCCGTCCGAGATTATCTCGTTGTAGTCCACGGCCTTGCCGTAGGCGTCAGACCATCTGACGATGCGGTAGAAGTTGTTGCCGAGGTTGTCGGCGGTCGGGTTGGAGACGGCCTTGGTCGCGCCGGCCTTCGTTCCGAGGCCGCGCTTGACCGGGGCTTTGTAGACCAGCTGGCCGTTTTCCGGGTAGACCAGGACGGACTTCGGCAGCGAGATGCGGTCGGAGTAGAGATACACTCCGTTCATCGCGCTGTTGGGGAACGGTATCGTGGCCTTGACCTTCCCGGAGGCGTTGGTGAAGTATTTCAGGAACGGCTCCTCTTCGGTCTTGACTGACTCTCCCTTGACTTCGTCGGCCGTGACGGGGTCGAAGTCGTAGAACTCGATGAGGGCCTTTCCGCCCACGTTGCCGTAGTCCAGGTCGACCGTGATGTTCTCGCTTGTGCTGAAGTCGAAAAAGTCTTCAGGAAGCAGTCGATTCTGGTTGAAATCGTCTATTGTGAGTCTTTTATTACAACCGACAAACGCCACAGACACTGCTGCGGCGCATATCGCGATGCTGATTTCAAGTCTTTTTGTTTTCATAGGCAAAGACTTTTATGTGGCCTTTTTGAAGGGCGCGGTTTATTTGCTGGCTTCGATGGCCTTGATCTGATTGGCGATGCTGTAGGTCAGACTCTTGGAGTTGATCGGCTTGGTGATGTAGTCGTTGGCTCCCAGGTTGCCTGCCTTGAGGATTTCCTCGGATTCACTGACGGCGGACACCATTATCACCTTCGTGTGGTCGAAGGAGTGGTCGGCCCTCATCCTGGAGAGGAACGTGATACCGTCGATGCCGGGCATCATCACGTCCAGAAGGACGATGTCGGGGTCGATCTGCTTGAGGCTGTCCATTGCCATCTGGCTGTTGTTGAATATGGCGAGCTGGAAATTGGCTTTTTCGAGAATCTTTTCCAACAGGCGCGTGTTGATAGGGATGTCGTCCACAATCATGACCTTGTACTGGGCACAATCTATTCCTGTCAATGCTTCGTAGTCCATTTTGTTGTAATTTTTTGTGTTTGTTCTTTAAATCAGCCAAAGTTAGTTTAAACTGTGAGCTGACCCTTTTTTCTTGGACTGGTTCAACAATATGTCTTTCTCATCGGCTCAATGGGGGCTGCGCCCCCAGCCGCCGGGGCTAACCCCGCGAAGTTTTTCATGGTTTATTATGCCGCGCTGACGCACATCATGTATTCTTGATATTCTCTCGGACTTCTGCCTCCAAGTCCTATCTGGATTCTCTTCTCATTGTAGTACTTGATGTATTGTTCTATCTTGTCTATCAACTCTTGCACGGTCTTGAACTGGTCTAGGGATCCGATTTCAGTCTTCAGGTTGCCAAAGAAGCATTCGATGACACAGTTGTCATAGCAATTTCCCTTGTTCGACATGCTCCGCTCAATCTTGTTCTTCTTGGCAAACTTGATATATGCCTTTGCCTTGTACAATTTGCCCTGGTCTGAGTGAAGCAGTGTGCCTTTCAGGCTCTTGC
>R18__coassemble_1336_pt1 | contig 37099 bp, 30 predicted proteins | sample R18__metabat2_low_PE_003 | metagenome-assembled genome bin R18 | reverse complement strand
CCTTTCCACCCAGCATCACGTCGTCGGCGAGGATGACACCGCCACTGCGCAGAAGAGGGAGGCACAGTTCGTAGTATTGCAGGTATTCGCGCTTGTTGGCGTCGATGTAGACAAGGTCGTAGGGGCCTTCCAGCGAGCGGAGGGTGTCGAGGGCGTCGCCGATGTGAAGGGTTATGCGGTCGGAGACCCCGGCTTTCTCCCAGCCTTCGCGGATGAGGTCTTCGAGTTCGTCGTCTATCTCCAGAGAGTCCAGATGCCCGTCCTCGGGGAGTCCGTACGCCAGGCAGATCGCCGAATAGCCGGTGAAGGTGCCGATTTCCATTATCCTCCGGGCACCTGAGATTTTTACGATTTCAGTGAGAAACCGCCCCTGCACGGCCCCGGAAAGCATTCTGGGGTAGCTGGTGCGGATGTAAGTCTGCTTCTCCACCCAATCCAGGGCTTCGCCCTGCGGGCTGGTGTGCTCCAGGATGTATTTATCTCTGGCTGACAGCATCGTTGGGTCTCTTGCGGAACCTGCAGAGCTCGCGGGTGTCGGAATCCAGCATAAGGGTGTAGCTGTATTTGCCGCCTGCGGCGGGGAAGATGTTGAGGGCTTCGAGCTTCCTTCCCTTGACGTCAGTGTTGTTGACGTATTTCAGCCCGGCGTAGGCGATCTTGTCCGAAGTCATTGCGTTCTCTGCGAAGGTCTGTATGATGTCGAGGAAAGCGCCGAGATATTCGATTTCACAGCCGTTGGAGAGGTCTTCCAGTCCTACAGGCAGTTCCACTATGTCGAAAGGCTGCTTCATCCGGTCGGTGTCGGTGTCCTTGCCTCCCTTGGAGTAGGAGAGGAAGAGCACCCCGTCTTCTGCCTTGAAACGCAGAAAGTACGATTCGCAGGATGTCTTGAGTTTCTCGTATTCCTTCTGAGTGCAGAATTCGAACGGGTTGAGGCCCCAGCGCAGCGAGACTTCCTCCTTGAAGGCCTCGTCCAGGGTCGCGTTGCCGCTCAGCACCATGCTGGTGGTCCTTGTCTGCAGGTCGGCCATCTTGGTGCTCCTGGTATAAATCTTCGCCTGACCGCCGCACAGTATGGGCAGCAGCATCAGCATCACGGCGAGCAGATATCTGAGTGAAAAGTTTTTCATAACGCAAACTTATATAAAATCTTGCTAAATTTGAAAGAATTAAGGGAGTATTTAGTTAACTTTGCAATCTATGTCACAATATATAGTATCTGCCAGGAAATACCGTCCGGACTCTTTCGAGACCCTTATAGGACAGGACAATATCGCCAGGACGCTCAAGAATTCGATCCTGAGGGGACAGCTCGCGCACGCGTACCTGTTCTGCGGACCGAGGGGCGTCGGCAAGACCAGTACGGCGAGAATCTTCGCCAAGACCATCAACTGCTCGTCGCCTCTGGAGGATATGGAGCCCTGCGGGCATTGCGAGTCCTGCGAATCGTTCCAGGAAGGCAGGTCATACTGCATCCACGAGCTTGACGCCGCCTCCAACAACGGAGTGGACGACATCAAGGCCCTGATGGACCAGGTGCAGATACCTCCCCAGGTGGGAAAGTATTCCGTCTACATCATAGACGAGGTGCACATGCTCAGCCAGGCGGCCTTCAACGCCTTCCTCAAGACCCTCGAGGAACCTCCCGCACACGCGATATTCATCCTCTGCACCACTGAGAAGCACAAGATCATCCCGACTATCCTCTCCCGCTGCCAGACATACGACTTCAACCGCATCAGCATCACCGATATGGTGAAGAACCTGCGCGGCATAGCCGAGAAGGAGAATGTGGTCATCGACGACGAATCGCTGCACGTCATAGCGCAGAAGGCCGACGGAGCGATGCGTGACGCCCTCACGATATTTGACCAGACCGTCGCGTTCTGCGGCTCCGACATCAAGTATGCCGACGTCATCCGCAACCTCAACGTCCTTGACAGCGAGTACGGCTTCCGCCTCGTGGACGCGTTCCTTGCCGGTGACTATGCGACGGCCCTGCTGACATTCGACGAGATACTCTCCAAGGGCTTCAACGCCCTGCATTTCATCTCCGCCATCGGCGGCCATATGCGCGACCTGCTGGTGGCGCGCACGGGCGGGCTGGAGTCGCTTCTCGACCTGCCGGATTCGCTCAAGCGCAAATATCGCGAGCAGGCTTCCCGCTGCAGCGTGAAATTCCTCTACGAGGCGATCGGCATCACGACCAAGTGCGAGGCGGGATACCGCGCCAGCACCAACCAGAGGCTGCACATAGAATACGCCCTGATGCGTCTGAGCTTCCTTTCAAGCGAGCCTTCGCAGACTGCCGCCGCCCCCGCACCGCAACCGGTCAAGGTTCAGCAGCCGGTTCAGGCTTCCCAGCCTGTTGCGGCACCCCAGCCTGCGCCACAGGCGCCTCAGATTCAGCCCGAAACTGCTCCCGCGCCGCCGCAGCGTGTCGTAAAGACCGGTGCTGCTCTTTCGATGAGCGCTTTCATGGCCGCTCCCGCCGAGCCTGAGAAGAAGGAAGTTGAAAAGGCGGAGGAGAAGCCTCTGCCGTCGGACGAGGACATCGTCGCCGTCTGGAAGAAACTCGCCGGCGAGACCTCGCAGCCCCGCCTCGCGAACGCCCTGATGAACGCGAAACTGGAAATCACGGAGGAGGAAGGGGTGAAGAAACTCACCTTCGCGGTCACCAACGAAGCGCAGAAGAAGTGGATAGAGGAAAAGGTGCTCTATGCCCACGAAAACAGGATGCGCGCCGTCCTTGGCACCGACAAGGTGAAGCTCTACGTGACGGTGATTCCCGCCGAAGAGCAGGAAGTAAGGATATATATGCCTCAGGAAAAGGCTCAGGACCTTATGAAGCGGAACCCTGAGGTGAATGAACTGGTGAAGGACCTCGGTCTGGACATAAAGTGAGTTGAGAAAGATGAAACTTCGTTGTGAAAATCTGGTAAAGAAATACGGCGTGCGCACCGTCGTGAAGGGTGTGTCGATGGAAGTCAACCAGGGGGAGATCGTGGGATTCCTCGGCCCCAACGGCGCCGGCAAGACCACGAGCTTCTATATGATAACCGGGCAGATAGTCCCCAACGGCGGCAAGGTGTTCCTCGATGACGTGGAGATCACCGGCCTGCCGATGTACAAGCGTGCCCAGATGGGTGTCGGCTACCTGCCGCAGGACGCGTCCGTCTTCCGCAAGATGAGCGTCGAGGACAACATCCTCTCCGTGATGGAGCTCAACCACATCCCCAAGGAAGAGCGCCTCAGACGTCTGGAAAGCCTCATCTCCGAATTCAACCTCTCGAAAGTCCGCAAATCTCTGGGTATCCAGCTCTCGGGTGGAGAAAGGCGCCGCTGCGAAATCGCCCGCGCTCTCGCCACTTATCCCAAGTTCATATTGCTTGACGAACCGTTCGCCGGAGTCGACCCCATCGCCGTGGAGGACATCCAGTATATGATCGCGAAGATCAAGCACAGAAACATCGGCGTCATCATCACCGACCACAACGTGGGAGAGACCCTCGCCATCACCGACAGGGCATATCTGCTGTATGAAGGCACGATTCTCCAGGAAGGCACTCCCCAGCAGCTCGCCTCCGACGACGACGTGCGCACCAAATACCTCGGAAGCGGCTTCGTGCTCAAGCGCTCCGTGGCAGTGGAGCGCGCACGTGCCGAATACGATGCGCAGAATGCCGCGGGCGTGCAGACGGAGCCCTAAAGCACGAAATCCTTTATATTATCGGCTGATATTTCAGCGTCTCCCAGGATCAGAAGGCGCTCAACCACGTTTCTGAGCTCCCTGATGTTGCCGGGCCAGGCCTTTTCCTGCAGCATCTTCAGGGCTTCGGGGGAGAACGTCTTGCGCGGCATTCCGCTTTCGGAGCATATCTGTTGCGTGAAATAATCCACCAGCAGTGGGATGTCGCTCTTGCGCTCGTCAAGCCCGGGAACGTTGATCTGGATGGCGTTGAGCCTGTAGAAAAGGTCCTCGCGGAAATTGCCTTCGGCTATCTCCTTCCTGAGGTCCTTGTTGGTGGCGGCGATGACGCGCACGTCCACGCTGATGTCCTTGTCGCTGCCGACGCGTGAGAGCTTGCGTTCCTGCAGGACGCGGAGCACCTTCGCCTGCGCCGCGAGGCTCATGTCGCCGATCTCGTCGAGGAATATGGTGCCGCCCTCGGCCTGCTCGAACTTGCCCTTGTGCTGCTTGATCGCGGACGTGAACGATCCTTTCTCGTGTCCGAAAAGTTCGCTCTCGATAAGTTCTCCAGGTATTGCCGCGCAGTTGACGTCGATGTAGGGCATATGGCTGCGCTGGCTGTTCTCGTGGAGGCTCTTGGCGACCAGTTCCTTGCCGGAACCGTTGGCGCCGGTGATCAGCACCCTCGCGTCGGTGGGGGCCACTTTCGCGATCATTTCGCGTATGCGGAGCATGGGCTCCGATTCGCCGACCATCTCCTGCCCGAACACCTTTTTCTTGAGCACCTTCACCTGTTTGGACAGTGAGGCGTGCTCGTGGGCGTTCTTGACGGTCATAAGGAGGCGGTTGAGATCTGGCGGCTTGGGGATGAAGTCGTATGCTCCGGCGTGTATGCAGTCCACTGCGGTCGGGATGTCCCCGTGGCCGGAAATCATCACCACCTCGGCTTCGTTGCCGCTGCCCTTGAGCTGCCTGAGCACTTCCGTGCCGTCCATTCCGGGCATCTTGATGTCGCAGAAAATAACGTCGTATTTCTCCCTTTCGGCCATTTCAAGGCCCTTGATGCCGTCCTCGGCACAGTCCACTTCGTAACCCTCGTCCGAGAATATGCTGGCGAGACTGTTGCGGTTGGATCTTTCGTCGTCAATAACAAGAATCTTCATACTGCAAATATCGACAAAATTTCCTATTTTTGCGCAGTTTATGAAAGTTCCTGACATCATTATCGCGGTGGACGGCTGTTCCTCCACCGGCAAAAGTTCCTTTGCGAAACTTGTCGCGAAGGAGTTCGGCTTCCAATACCTCGATTCCGGCGCCTATTATCGCGGCGTGACGCTTTTCGCGCAGAGCCGCGGGCTCATAAGTGCCGACAACGTCGTCAGCCCCGACCTCGAGAAGGCTCTCAGGGATCCGTACGTGCGGATTCAGACCGAAGGGGAGGAGATACGTTCGATGAAGGTCTCTTCGCAGGTCAGCCCGATAGCCGCAGTGCCGTATGTAAGGACGTTCGTGGACAATATGCTGCACGAGCGCAGCGCGGAAGGGAGGGTGATAATGGACGGCCGCGACATCGGCACCACCGTCTTCCCCAACGCCCAGATCAAGATATTCATGACCGCTTCGCCCGAAGTCCGCGCGCAGCGCAGATACGACGAGATGCTCTCGAAAGGGGAGTCCCCGGTGTACGAAGACGTGCTCAAGAATCTTCTCGAGAGGGATTACATCGACTCGCACCGAGAGACGTCTCCGCTGGTGAAGGCCCCCGACGCATTCGTGCTCGACAATTCGGAAATGACGATGGACCAGGAAATAGCCTGGATAAAGGGTCTGGTCCGCGGTAAATTCGGCATCCTGGAGCAATGACGGTTGAGATCGACGGCAAATCCGGTTTCTGCGGCGGTGTGATCCGCGCGATAGACGTTGCTGAGGAATTCCTCGAAAAGAGCGGCGGCAGGCATCTGTTCTCCCTGGGAGACATAGTGCACAACGAAGCCGAACTTGCGAGGCTCGCCTCCCGCGGGCTTGTATCCATAGACAAGGAAGATATGGCCCAGATGATAGGCGTGTCCGGCGAGACCCTGCTCATAAGGGCCCACGGCGAGCCGCCCAAGACCTACGCCCTCGCCCGCTCCCTCGGATTCGATATCGTGGACTGCACCTGCCCCGTGGTGCTCAGACTCCAGAAAAGCATAAAAGACACGTATGAGGCCCTCAGGAAAGCGGATCGCGGCGGCAGCATCGTTATCTTCGGCAAGATCGGCCACGCCGAGGTGCTCGGGCTCGTCGGACAGGTTGAAGGCGACGCCGTGGTGGTGGAGAACCTCGGGCAGCTTGAAAGACTGTGCGAAGACGGCACGGTCAGGCTGGACGCCCCGGTCGAAGTCTTCTCACAGACCACGATGAGTCCGGTGGAATATGAATCCCTGTGCGGCTGGCTGCGCGAAAAGATCGCCGAACCGTCCCTGCTGGGCGTCCACGATACGATCTGCCGCCAGATGGCATACCGTCACCAGCAGCTCGCCTCCTTTGCGATGGCGCACGACGCGGTGGTCTTCGTGACCGGCAGAGCCAGTTCCAACGGCAACGCCCTGAGCAACCTCTGCAAGAGCGTCAATATCAGGACCTACAAGGTCGGCGGCGTGGGCGACATCCACGCCGAATGGTTCCGCAAGGATGACCGCGTGGGCGTCTGCGGAGCCACCTCCACCCCGAAATGGCTGCTCGAAGAAGTGGCGGTGCACATACAAAATTTGCAATAGTGGAGGCAAATGACTATTTTTGCAACACTTTGAATAACAATCAAACAACAAAACCATATGGCAACAACAGCTGATTTCAAAAACGGACTTTACCTCAAATTCAACGACAAACCCTGTATGATAGTCTGGTTCCAGCACGTCAAGCCCGGCAAGGGCCCCGCTTTCGTGAAGACCAAACTCCGCAACCTAGAGAACGGACGCATCCTTGAAAACACCTTCACCGCAGGCGCCAAGATCGAGACCATCGAGGTGGAGAGGCGTCCGTACCAGTTCCTCTATGCTGAGGAGGACGGCTTCAACTTCATGCACGAGGAAACCTACGAGCAGATTCTTCTTCCCAAGGACGTGGTCGACAACGCCGACCTCATGAAGGAAGGACAGCACGTGGAGATGATGTTCGTCGTCGGCGAGGAGAAGTGCCTCACCTGCGAACTTCCCACCTATGTAACTCTGGAAGTCACCTACAGCGAGCCCGCAGTGAAGGGCAACACCGCCACCACTTCAGCCCTCAAGGAAGTGACCCTGGAGACCGGTGCCAAGATAATGGTGCCTCTCTTCATCGAGACCGGTGAAAAGATCACCGTCAACACCACCGACCGTTCATACGGCCAGAGAGTGTAATCACTCGGCTCTCTCGACGACGAACTGCTGAATCTTGTAGTTGTCGTCGATGCAGCTGGCAAATATCGTGACGTGGAAAGTTTCCCCGCCAGCCTTCAGTTCACCGAGCACATATTTCATATTTGCTCGGTTTGCTGTATGCATTATGCTGAATGAGCGCGGGGTGTAGTTGCCGAAGAACGAACGCAGTATCTGGCAGGCCTGGCTGCGGCTGGAGTTGACTCCCTTGTCGAGTATGCCGATTTCCAGATTGTCTGCGAACCAGACGGACACTGCGTCGGCGTTGCCCTGCGAGATGTACTTGGAGATGGGGATGAAGACATCGAATCCTTTTGACTGCGCTGAGGATGTGATGCTTGCGAGCATCAGGGAGAAAATTAAAACAATTCGATAAAACGGCTTCATACAGGCTGCGTTTGCTTGCAAAAAACGCACCACTTGCCAAACTTTGGTTATATTTGCAGATATGCGCTTGAAACTGCTCACGGTCGGCAGGACCGACGTGCCCTGGGTAAGGAAAGGACTGGAACTGTATACGTCCCGGTTGAGGCATTATGCGGCATTCGAGGTGACTGAAATCCCCGAGCTGAAGAATGTCTCCGCCCTGAGCAGGGAGCAGATAAAGGAAAGGGAAGGGGCCCTGATTCTTTCCCAGTTGAAGGCTTCCGACGAGGTCATCCTGCTGGACGAACACGGGAAGGAATACCGCTCCGTCGAGTTTGCCGCAGCGATCGAGCGCCGCCTCGTCTCTTCCTCGAGAGACATGGTCTTCGTCATCGGCGGTGCCTACGGATTCTCCCCTGAAGTGTACTCCAGGGCCGATTCGAAGATGTCGTTGTCGAAAATGACCTTTTCGCACCAGATGGTGAGAACGATTTTTGCAGAGCAGCTGTACCGCGCGTTCACCATAATCAAGGGCGAACCGTATCATCACGAATGAAAAGGACGGGAATCATAGTGTCGGTGCTTTTCGCCGCGGGAGTCGTGCTCCTTGCGGCCTCGCTCGGATACCGCAAGGTGTCGGGCGGAGCGAGGGACACCGCGGGCCGCGTGGAGAGGACGGTCGAGCGCAGGATGAAGCTGCTCGACGGCTTCATCGACAAGGCGCTTCAGGAGAACCCCGGCGAATGGATGCATCTGAAGAACCTGCCGGAGGATATGGTGGTTTACCGCTACGTGGACGACACACTCCAGTCCTGGAACAACAGATTCACCCTCTCCAACGACGACATCCGCAGCGGCGTGACGGTCCCGTGCCTGGTGAATCCGAGGATGACCCTGCGCTCACCTCTTGCTGACGTCACCGAAGACGTCTCGTTCGTGAATATGGGGCCGAAATGGTATCTCGTCAGGAAGCGCACGTCTGACAACGTGACAGTGATGGCCGGACTTGAAGCTGACCGGGACAATCCCTGGCTGCATCTTTCCGACAAATATTCCACCTGCCCCCTCAACTCGGACGAGGGCTCGGTGGTATGCGTGGATGGAGTCCCGCAGTTCAAGGTCTCCTACGATTCGATGAAATCGGCCGCCTCCCCCAACGGCACCATGGTGTGGCTGGGCATCGTGCTTATCCTTGTCGCGGCTGGGCTGGCCCTGCGCAGCCGCAGGACGCTGGAGTGCTTCGGCGTGTTCTCCGCCGTCATAGTGGCCCTGATGCTGATAATGTACTTCTGGGGCCGCACAGCGCAGGAATTCTTCAAGATATTCTCCCCGACGGTCTACGCCGACGGTGAATTCCTGTATTCCCTCGGAGCCGTGCTGGTGATTGAAATGGCCGTGATAATCCTCGTCACGGGGCTGTACTTCGTGCGGGCGGATATCTCGAGGAGATTCCGCAGCCGCTCTCTCCAGATCGCCGGCCTTGCCTGCGGCGCCGCCGCGATCGTCTCGATAGCGGCGCTGGTGCACTGCACGCTGAAGAGCATCATACTCAACTCGAATATCTCGCTGGAGATATACAAGATAAGTGAGATGTCCGCATACAGCCTGCTGGTGTATATCGTCGCCATAGGTACCCTTCTGTGCATACCGTTGATATTCAATATGATGCAGCCGGCGATATCGAGGCTGTGCGGCCATCACGCCGACATGCTTTCCGGCAGGGGCCGCATCATATGGTCCGTCATTGTGGCAGTCTATATGGTGATTCTCTCTTCGGTGCTGGGTTTCCGCAAGGAGCAGGACAAGGTGCAGGTGTGGGCAGGCAGGCTGGGCTTCGAGAGGGACATCTCCCTGGAGCTGCAACTCAGGGTGGCCGAAGCCCGCATCGCCAATGACATATTCATCTCCTCTCTTTCGATGCTGGACAATTCCGAGGGGACGATACTCAACCGCATCAGCGAGACCTACCTTTCGCGGATTTATCAGGACTACGACGTGTCGGTGGTGGTGTACAACAAGCCCGACGAGCCGCGCGAGAAGATGCAGTTCTACAGCGAGAGGCTGAACGGCTCGGAGGCGATCGCCGACGGTTCGCGCTTCGTGTATTCGAGTTCTTCGACCGGAATGTCCCGCTACACCGGCGTTTTCCTCTACTACAGCGAGCAGTACGGCCTGTCGAGGATGCTGCTCTGCGTCGACCCGATAGGCAACACCCAGGACAACGGGTACGCCAGGATCCTGGGCCGCACCGCTCCCGGCAAGGTGCTGATACCCGCGCAATACTCCTACGCCAAGTACAAGGGAGCGGACATACAGACTTTCAGGGGCAGCTACGCCTATTCCACCGTGATGAGCCAGGATCTGCGGACAAAGGTGTACACTGACAGGCAGAGAAACATCACCCTCGACGGATATCTGCATTTCGTCAACCTGATAGCCGAAGACGAGTCGGTGATAATTTCCCGCAGTGTCATCGGCCTTACGGAATATCTTATCGCGGTAGTGCTGATTGCCCTCGTTTCGTTCCTCGTGAGCCAGCTTGCCGTGGTGAGGCGCAGGCGTCGAAGCGTCTTCGGCAAGAATTATTACAAGACCCGCATCACCGCGGTGCTGATGTCCTCGCTGATCCTCACGCTTGTAGCGATGTGTGTCGTCAGCGTGCTCTTCGTCTACAGCCGCAACGACGACAACAGGCGGCAGATGATGTCCGACAAGATCAATTCCATCCAGGCGCTGATGCAGCAGAGGGTGAGAAACTGCCAGTCCACCGCGGAACTCGGCAGTTCGGAAGTCTTCGCGCTGATGGAGAGCGTGGGAGCGAACACCGGTTCCGACATCACGCTGTATTCGCCCGGAGGCCAGGTGTTCATGTCCACGGTACCCGAACTTTATGACAGGATGCTGCTGGGTCTGCGCATCGACGGCGACGCTTACGAGCAGGTGGTTCACGAGAGCAAGCGCTACTTCATCAATCGCGAGACGGTGGCGGGGAAGACCTGCTACAATATGTACGCGCCGCTGCTCTCCGAGGACGGAACCCTGCTGGCGATACTCTGCTCCCCCTTCGCTGACGAGAGCTATGATTTCGAGAGCGACGCGGTGATCCATTCGCTTGCAATCATTTCTGTGTTCATCATCCTGCTGCTGCTCGCCCGCTTCATGTCGGCCGCGGTGGTGGACAGGATGTTCAAACCGCTCAGCGTGATGGGGCGCAAGATGTCATCGGCGGACATCAATTCCCTCGAATACATAGACTACGACCGCGACGACGAGATCACCACGCTGGTGGACGCCTACAACAGGATGGTCACGGAACTTTCGGAGAGTACGCGCAAACTGGCGCAGGCCGAGCGCGACAAGGCCTGGAGCGGTATGGCGCGTCAGGTGGCCCACGAGATCAAGAACCCACTGATGCCGATGAAACTGCAGATCCAGCGCATCATCCGCCTGAAGGGCAAGGGCGACCCGACCTGGCAGACCAAGTTCGACGAGGCTATGACGGTGATACTCGACCACATAGACATCCTTTCGGAGACGGCCAACGAATTCTCGACTTTCGCGAAGCTCTACACCGAGGAACCCAGCCCCATCGACCTGGACAGGGTGCTGCAGGAAGAGATTGCGATGTTCGACAACCGCGAAGACATCAACTTCACTTATTTCGGCCTTGCCGGCAGCGTAGTGATGGGCCCGAAGCCGCAGTTGACGCGTGTGTTCGTCAATCTGATAAACAATGCCGTGCAGGCGCTCGACGGCCGTGCAGGCGGGCAGATAATCGTGTCGCTGCGCAATTCCGTGAAGGACGGATTCTACGACATCGTGGTGGAGGACAACGGTCCCGGCGTCAGCGAGGAGAACATTTCAAAGCTCTTCACCCCCAATTTCACCACCAAGACGTCAGGTTCGGGCCTGGGGCTCGCCATTTCGCGCAACATTCTAGAGAAATGCGGGGCGACGATTTCTTACAGCAGGTCTTTTGCTCTCGGAGGAGCCTGTTTTACGGTAGTTTTTCCCAAGTAAAAGTATTATCTTTGCGCCTGTAAATCTGAAGTGAAATGAAAATCTCTGAGGCTAAGTTTGCAGGCAGCAGCACGCGGGTATCCCAAAGGCCGACGAGACGTTTACCCGAATTCGCGTTCATAGGCCGTTCCAACGTGGGCAAGTCCTCGCTCATCAACATGCTGTGTGCCAACGGCAAACTGGCGATGACATCCTCCACCCCCGGCAAGACGCGGGTCGTCAACCACTTCCTCATCAACGACAGCTGGTATCTGGTGGACCTGCCGGGTTACGGCTATGCAAGGATGGGACAGAAGGGCCGTGATGAACTGAAGGCGATGATCCGGGACTACATCCACAATTCGGAGGAACTGGTGATGCTCTTCGTGCTGGTGGATTCCAGACACGACATAGCGGCGATAGACACGGACTTCATCGCGGAACTCGGAGAGAACGGAATTCCGTTCGCCCTGATTTTCACCAAATGCGACAAGCAGGGGCCCAATGTCCTGAAGGCTCAGATCGCGCGCGACTGCGAGATACTCTCCCGCGACTGGGAGGAACTCCCGCCGATGCTCACGAGCTCTTCGCAGACACGCGCCGGCAGGGAAGAGATACTTGCCTACATCGATCAAGTTTTAAAAAATATATAATCATGCAGTACGAACACAGAATTGAATTGTTTGCCTGCCGCGCGTCACAGGAATTTGCGCGCAAGGTCATTGAAGCGTTCAATGTGATAAAGGGGGCCGACGAGGGTGAACTCTCCCTCGGAAACCTCCAGACCGTCCAGTTCAGTGACGGCGAATTCCAGCCAATCTATGAGGAGAGCGTCCGCGGTGCGACCGTGTTCATCATCCAGTCCACCATCGCCCCCGCCGACAATCTGATGGAGCTCCTTCTTGCCGTCGACGCGGCAAAGAGGGCTTCCGCCCACAAGGTCATCGCCGTCATCCCTTATTTCGGATGGGCAAGGCAGGACCGCAAGGACAAGCCCCGCGTGTCCATCGGCGCCAAGCTTGTGGCCAATCTCCTGAGCGCCGCCGGCGCTGACCGCGTGATGACCTGTGACCTTCACGCCGACCAGATTCAGGGATTCTTCGACATTCCCGTGGACCACGTCTATGCAAGCTCCGTCTTCCTCCCCGAGATCCAAAAGCTCGGCCTTCCCAATCTCGCCATCGCGGCTCCTGACATGGGCGGCGCCAAGAGGGCGAACGTCTACGCCAAGGAACTCTCCAAGGACGTCGACTGCTCTGTGATCATCTGCCACAAGACCCGTGAAAGGGCCAATGTCGTGGCCGAGATCAAGGCCATCGGCGAGGTCGAGGGCAAGAACATAGTCATAGTGGACGACATGATTGACACCGCAGGCACCCTGTGCAAGGCCGCGGACGTCCTTCTGTCCAAGGGTGCCGCAAGCGTGCGCGCCTGCGCGACCCACGGAGTCCTCTCCGGCGAAGCCATCAGCCGCATCGAGAAATCCGCCCTGTGCGAGGTGTTCATCACCGACACCATCCCCCATCCGGAACTCGCGGACCACTCCAAGATCAGGATCGTGACGATGACCGAGGTCTTCGCACGCATCATACGCAAGGTTTACAGGTATGAGCCTGTAAGCGCTGAATTCATATTTTAATTTATGACGGTATTCCTCGCGGCGGCGGTGCTGCTCGGGCTCGGTGTCTTCGGGATGTGCGTGAGCATCATCTTCAAGAAGGACGGGCACTTCCCGCACTACGATGTGGGCTCCAACGAAGAGATGCGCAAGCGCGGCATCCGCTGCTTCAAGGACGAGGACGCCGACCTTCACGGCAAGGTGTGCAAGGGCAACTTCTCCGAGGCGTGCAAGGATTGTAATCTTTACAAGAAATGAGTTTGGTAGCAATTGTAGGCAGGCCTAACGTAGGCAAATCCACCCTCTTCAACCGCCTGGTCGGAATGCGGCAGGCGATCGTGGACGACGTCTCCGGCGTCACCCGCGACCGTCATTACGGCCGCTGCGAGTGGTGCGGACGTGAATTCTCCGTGGTGGACACGGGAGGGTACACCACCAATTCCGAAGATGTCTTCGAGTCTGCGATCCGCCGTCAGGTGGAGATCGCGATCGAGGAGGCGGACGTGATACTCTTCATGGTCGAGGCCGCGACCGGCGTCACTGATTATGACGCCGAGATAGCAGATGTGCTGCGCCGCAGCCGCAAGCCTGTGGTGCTCTGCGTCAACAAGGTGGATTCCGGCGAGAAGATGTACGACGCCTATCAGTTCTACTCAATGGGACTCGACAACCTGTTCAGCATCTCCGCTGCCAACGGAAGCGGCACCGGAGACCTCCTGGACGCTGTGGTGAGCGCCCTGCCGGCGGAAAGCGACGAGAGCGACCCCCACGCCGGGGTGCCCCGCATCGCGATTGTCGGCAAGCCTAACGTGGGCAAGTCGTCGATAACCAACGCCCTTCTCGGCGAGGAACGCAACATAGTGACCCCCGTTGCCGGCACCACCCGCGACAGCATCACCACGTACTACAACAAGTTCGGGCACGAATTCATGCTGGTGGACACCGCCGGCATACGCCGCAAGGCCAAGGTCCACGAAGACCTCGAATTCTACTCCGTGATGCGCTCGATCCGCGCCATCGAGAACTCCGACGTCTGCGTGATGATGATCGACGCCACGACCGGTATGGAGGCCCAGGACATGAACATCTTCAACCTCATACACCGCAACCGCAAGGGTTGCGTGCTTGTGGTCAACAAGTGGGATCTCTTCGAGAAGGACAGCAACACCCTGCGCGACTACACGGCCGCCCTCAGGAGCCGTCTGGCCCCCTTCGACGACGTGCCGATAATATTCACCTCCGTGCTGAAGATGCAGCGCATACAGGACGTCCTCAACGCCGTTGCCGAGGTCTATGCCAACTATACCGCCAAGATACCGACCGCGCGTCTCAACGACATCCTGCTGCCGATAGTCCAGGAGACCCCTCCGCCGGCCTGGAAGGGCAAGTACGTCAAGATCAAGTACATCACCCAGTTGCCGACGAAGTTCCCGTCATTCGCGTTCTTCTGCAACCTGCCACAGTACATAAAGGACCCCTACAAGCGTTTCCTGGAAAACAAGGTGAGGGAGATTTTCCCGCTCACGGGCTGCCCGGTGCAGATTTATTGCAGGCAGAAATAATCGAGTCGGAATCCGCATTGAAACGTTCGCGTTTCTTGCGGATTTTCGATAAATTTGCAGTGTATGACTGATTGCATCGACTTGTATGAACTCCAGCAGATGGTGAAGGAAGGCCTCGAAGAGACTTTCCCCGATTCGCTGTGGGTGCGTGCCGAGGTCGCCTCGGTGCAGGTGAGGGCCAACGGACACTGCTATATGGACCTCGTGCAGAGCGAGAGAGGACGTCAGAAAGCCAAGGCAAAGGCCATAATCTGGGGGTCCAGATACCCTTCGCTGGCGCATTTCTACAGGGATGCGACAGGCGGCGACATAGCCGCGGGACAGCAGCTTCTCGCGAGGGTGAGGGTCAATTATTCCGAACTCTACGGCCTGTCTCTCATCATCGAGGAGGTCAGTCCCGAATTCACCCTCGGCGACGCGGAACTGCAGAAGCGCCGCACGATAGAGAAACTCGAGACCGAAGGGCTGATTGAAAGGCAGAAAGGCCTTTCGCTGCCTGCGCTTCCGTACAGGTTGGCAGTGATTTCGGCCGCCGACGCGGCGGGTTATGGCGATTTCAAGCGTCACCTGACGGAAAACGAATACGGATTCCGTTTCGAAGTCGATCTCTTCCCTGCAACGATGCAGGGTGCGGGAGCGCCCCAGTCAGTGATTGACGCGCTGGAGAGCGTGGAGATTGCCGGCGGCTACGACGCCATACTGGTCCTCAGGGGCGGCGGCTCTGCGCTGGACCTTTCCTGCTTCGACGATTACTCAATGTGCCGGGCCATCGCTATGTGCTCCGTGCCTGTGTTCACCGCAATAGGGCACGACCGCGACTACCACGTGGCGGATATGGTCGCGTGGCGTTTCGTCAAGACCCCCACGGCCCTCGCGGACGAATTCATAGACATCTATTCTTCCGAAGACGAGAGGATATCGTCATACGGGACGAGGCTCAAACTCGCGTTCTCGGCCAAGATATCGGCGATGTCCGCACGTGTGGACCTGCTGCAGTCGCGCATCCGTGCCTCTGACCCGCGCTCCATCCTCGCCCGCGGCTACAGCCTCGCGGCGGATGCGTCGGGAAAGGTGCTCAAGAGCGCGTCGGGGCTCAAGGCGGGGGACGGGATGTCGGTGCTGTTCGGCGACGGCCGGGTGAATGCCCTCATCCGGGATGTGGAACTCAAAAAAGACAGATGATGGAAGAATTTGATTACGGGAAGGCGGTCGCGAGGCTCGAGGAGATTGCCGCCAAGGTCGAGGACCCTTCGACGGGAATCGACGAGATAGACAAGTATATCACCGAGTCGACGCAGCTGGTGGAGAGGTGCAGGGAGTACCTGCGCAGCGCCCGCGCGAAACTTGAAATATAAAAATTTTGCCTCTATGAAGAAGATTTACGAATCCGACCCCTGGCTGGAGCCGTACAGCGGAGCGATAGACGCCCGTCACGAGCGGATACTTGCCGTGAAGGAAAAGCTCAGCGGCGGACGCGACCTCAATGATGCGATAAACAGCCATCTGTATTACGGTCTGCACCGCACTCCGGGCGGATGGGTGCTTCGCGAATGGGCCCCGAACGCCACGAGGATATTCCTCATCGGTGATTTCAACAACTGGAAGCGCACCGGCGCCTATGCCCTCAAGCCTGTCGGGAACGGAAACTGGGAGATAGAACTTCCGGATTTCTTCCTGCATCACGGCGACCTGTACAAGCTGTTCATCGAATGGCCGGGAGGGGGCGGCGAAAGGCTTCCTGCGTATGTGACCAGGACCGTCCAGGACCCTCAGACCAAGGTGTTCTGTGCGCAGGTGTGGGCTCCCGAGGAGGAGTACCGCTGGCGCAATCCGGGGCCGGGAAAGAGAAATCATCCGTTCATATACGAGTGCCATATCGGAATGAGTTCGGAGCAGGAGAAGGTCGCTTCCTTCACGGAATTCCGGGAGAACGTGCTGCCGCGTGTGCAGGCCCTCGGCTATGACACCCTGCAGATAATGGCCCTCCAGGAGCATCCGTATTACGGCTCCTTCGGCTATCAGGTGTCCAATTTCTTCGCGCTGAGTTCCCGCTTCGGCACTCCCGAGGAGTTCAAGGCCCTCGTCGACGACGCCCACGGCCGCGGGATAGCGGTGATAATGGACATAGTGCATTCGCATTCGGTGGAGAATGAAAATGAAGGCCTGAGCCGTCTTGACGGCCGCGAGGACCTGTATTTCTATCCCGGAGAGGCAGGGCATCACCCGGCCTGGGGTTCCCGCTGCTTCGATTACGGCAAGGACGAGGTGCAGTATTTCCTGCTGTCCAACTGCAAGTTCTGGATGGAGGAATACCATCTGGACGGCTTCCGCTTCGACGGAGTGACCAGTATGTTGTACTGGAATCACGGTCTGGGCAGGGATTTCGGCGACTACAGCCTGTATTTCGACGACGGCGTCGACGAAAATGCGGTCAATTATCTCGCCCTTGCGAACATGCTCGTCCACGAGATCAATTCCGATGCGATAACGATTGCCGAAGACGTCAGCGGAATGGCGGGACTTGCCGCTCCGTTCGAGGCCTTTGGAGTTGGATTCGACTTCCGTATGTCGATGGGCGTGGCCGACCACTGGATCAAATGGATCAAGGAACTCAGCGACGAGCAGTGGTCGATGTGGGAGATGTGGCACGAACTCACCAACAAGCGCGACGACGAGCAGACGGTCAATTACGCCGAATGCCACGACCAGGCTCTGGTGGGTGACAAGACGCTGATATTCAGACTGGTGGACAAGGAGATGTACTACTCGATGCGCAAGGACCAGCAGAACCTTCTCGTCGACCGCGGCATCGCGCTGCACAAGCTCATAAGGCTTGTGACCGCCGCGACCGCCGGAGGCGGTTATCTCAACTTCATGGGCAACGAGTTCGGTCATCCCGAGTGGATCGATTTCCCGCGTGAGGGCAACGGCTGGTCGTTCAGCCACGCCCGCCGCCTGTGGTCCATCGCCGACAACCCCGACCTGCGCTACGGCGGCCTTCAGGCATTCGACGCGGAAATGGTCGGATACATTTCCGGCAACGGTCTGCTGGAGGAAGCCCCGGTGTCGCTTTATATCGATGAAGAAAAGAAAGTATTGATTTTCAGCAGGAAAAGCAGTATCTTTGCGTTCAATTTCAATCCGACCCAATCCTTTGATAACTATGGGTTTGCGGCTCCGGATGGGGAATATGTGAAATCTTTCGACACCGACGAGGCCCGTTTCGGCGGGTTCGGCCGTCTGCCGGAAGAGGAAAAACATGTAACAAAAGACGGCATGCTGCGCCTTTATCTGCCGAGCAGATGCGCGGTCGTGCTGCATAAGGAGAAATAGAAAATGGCATTTTTGAAATTCAACAAGGCTGAGCTTGTCAACCTGTCCTATTCGCTGAAGCGAGAGATCATCCTCGCCAACAGGGAAGGGGCGTATTGCAACAGCACCATCCTGACCTGCAACACCAGGAAGTACCACGGCCTGCTGGCGGTCACGCTCGACCGTTTCAAGGGAGACAAGTATATGATGCTGTCATCCCTGGACGAGAGCCTGGTGGCCGGAGGCAAGCAGTTCAACCTGGGCATCCACCGTTATGCGGACATCTATGAGCCCCGCGGCCACAAATACGTGGTCGATTTCGTCGCTGACCCCGTGACGCAGATCACGTACAAGGTAGGCGAGATCGTCTTCCGCAAGAGCCTCATACTGGTGCCCGAAAAGAACCAGCTGCTCATAAAGTACGAACTTCTCGAGTCCCCCTCGAAGGTGGAGTTGAGGCTCAAGCCTTTCCTCGCGTTCAGAAACGTGCACGAACTCACGCACCAGAACGATCAGGCTGACCTTTCGTACAAGGAAATCCCAGGCGGAGTGTCGTTCAGGATGTATTCCAACTTCCCCGACCTCTTCCTGCAGCTTTCCGACCCCAGGCAGAAGTTCAACTACATCCCCTGCTGGAACAACAACATCACCTATGCGGAGGAATACCGCCGCGGTTTCGACTGCAAGGAGGACCTCTACACGCCGGGATACTTCGAGGTAAACCTCAAGGCCGGTGAAAGCGTGGTCTTCTCCGCCGCAACGCTGGAGGAGAATCCCAAGTGCTTCAAGCGCGACTTCACAAAGTGCGGCAAGGCGATGAAGGAAGTGTCCAACAACCGCGACCAGCTGGTGCGCTGCGCCGACGTGCTGATCAGCAACCACCACAACCGCAAGAAGATAAACGCCGGCTATTCCTGGCTGTACACAGGACTTCTCAGGGAGACTCTCCAGACCCTTCCGGGACTCACCCTCTACGGCCTGAACGATCCCCGGCAGTTCGAGGAGATACTCGACAACCTTATTCAGGACGAACAGGAGAGGCTTTTCCATAAGACCACCCAGGTCGAATCTCCGCTCTATATGGCCAGCGTGCTGCAGGCGTACATCGACTACGGCGCCGACGAGAGGCACGTGTGGGAGAAATACGGCGACACTGTCAAGGGTATCATCGACAGCTATCTGCCCGGCGTGCGTGACGAGGTGACGATGCACCCCAACGGCCTCCTGTGGGCCCAGAAGGACTGCATAGCCCTGACCTGGATGAACGCTTACGTCGACGGCCGCGCGGTCACCGAGCGCGAGGGATACCAGGTGGAGACCAATGCATTCTGGTACAACAGCATCTGCTTCGCCCTCGAGATGGAGCGCAAGTGGGGCGAGGGCAACAAGGACTACATCGCGAAATGGACCGCCATCCGCGACCTGATAAAGAAGAATTACACCGAGACATTCTGGGACGGCCGCGGCGGCCACCTCGCCGACTACGTCAACAACTCCGGCCGCCACGACGAAGTGCGTCCCAACCAGCTCTTCGCCATCTGGGTGAAGAACAGTCCGGTCGACGACGAACTCAAGCCGCAGGTGCTCAGGGTGATAGACAACGAACTGGTGACCGCCAGGGGCATCAGGACCCTTTCCCCGAGGGACATCCGCTACAAGGGCGTCTACGAGGGCAACCAGATCGAGAGGGACCTCGCATACCAGAACGGAAGCACCTGGCCGTTCCTCCTGGAGCCCTATGTGCAGGTGAGTTTCCTCATCAAGGGACCTGCGTTCTGGAAGAAGGCGGAATGGCTCATCGAGGGCTTCTATGCCGACCTGAGCAAGCACGGCGTCGGTGCGTTCTCCGAACTTTATGACGGAGACCCCCCTCACGAGCCGCACGGAGCCATCTCCTCTGCGCTCAGCACCGCCGCGCTTCTGGCAGTGGAATATTTTATGGAAAAGAACAAGGAGGCTTGAAAATGAAAGTTCTGATGTTCGGATGGGAGTTTCCTCCCCATATCGCCGGCGGTCTGGGCACTGCCTGCGAAGGAATAGTGAAAGGACTTGCGTACAATGGAGTGGAGACGCTCTTCGTGATGCCGTCTGCAAGCGGTGACGAGGACCAGAGCGCCACGACCATCATCAACGCAAGCGACGTGGCAGTCCATACCGACGCCGTCGACGTGGATGAATTCCTCGACAAGGTGAAATTCGTGCACATCGGCACCAATATGATACCGTACGCCGACCCGGAGGAGTTTTCCAAACTGGTCGAGGAGGAGCACAGCCGTCAGGTGAAGGACTTCCGCGTGCAGTACGGCCAGAAGTTCAAGTTCTCCGGCAAATACGGCAAGGACCTCCTCGAGGAGGTGGCGCGCTATGCGATGGTCGGAGGCACCATAGCTGTGGACCACAAGGACGAGATAGACGTCATCCACGCCCACGACTGGCTCACGTACCTGGCCGGCATCGCCGCCAAGGAACTCACGGGCAAGCCTCTGGTGGTGCACGTCCACGCGACCTCGTTCGACCGCGGCACCGACGATATGGTCGACACCCGCGTGTTCGCGATCGAGAAGAGGGGAATGGAGGCCGCCGACAGGGTGGTCACCGTCAGCGACCTCACGCGCAACATAGTGATCAACAAGTACGGCATCGACCCCGCCAAGGTGGTGACCGTGCACAACGCAGTGGACTTCTCCGGAAGGGAGAACCTCGAAGTCGAGAGGGGCGTGCGCGACAAGGTCGTGACCTTCCTCGGCCGCATCACCTTCCAGAAGGGTCCCGAATATTTCATCGAAGCCGCGGCCAAGGTGCTCAAGCGCACCCGCAACGTCCGCTTCGTGATGGCCGGCAGCGGCGACATGATGAACAAGGCGATCCGCCAGGTGGCGCGTCTGGGCATCTCCGACCGCTTCCACTTCACCGGATTCCTTCGCGGAGCGGAGGTGCAGAAGATGTTCGCCCTTTCGGACGTGTACATAATGACTTCGTTCTCCTCTCCTTTCGGCATCTCTCCGCTCGAGCCGATGCGCACCAACGTCCCTTCCGTGATCTCCAAGCAGTCCGGTGCGGCAGAGGTGCTGCAGTATGCCTTCAAGGTGGATTTCTGGGACGTCGACGCCCTCGCCGACGACATCTACGCCATCATCAAGTATCCGGCGCTTTCGCATTTCGCTTCCGTGATGGGCTACGACGAGGTCAACCGCCTCAAGTGGAACAACGCCACCGCGAAGCTCAAGGCAGTTTATGAATCAGTAATAAAGTAAAAGATATGAAAAAAGCAATCTGTCTGTATTTTCAGGTACATCAGCCTACCAGACTGCGTCTCTACAGGTTCTTCGACATCGGCAAGGACTCGCACTACTACGACGATTTCGCCAACAGGACCATCCTCAGGCGCATAGCGCAGAAATGCTATCTCCCGATGAACGAACTCATCTACGAGAACATAAAGCGTTACAACGGCGAATTCAAGGTAGCCTTCAGCATATCCGGCTCCGCGCTGGAGCAGTTCGACAGGTATGCTCCGGAAGTGATCGACAGCTTCCGCAAGCTCGCCGGCACGGGCTGCGTGGAATTCCTCTGCGAGACATATTACCATTCGCTCGCCAGTCAGGGATCCGAAGCCGAATTCAAGCATCAGGTGCTCAAGCACAAGGCCGCTGTGGAGAAGTATCTCGGCGTGACTCCGAAGACTTTCCGCAACACCGAGCTCATCTACTCCGACTCCATCGGAGGAATGGCTTATGAGATGGGCTTCGACACGATGCTCACGGAAGGCGCAAGGCACATAATGGGTTGGAGAAACCCCAATTTCGTGTACACCGACGACATCCAGCCGGGTCTGAAGCTCCTGCTGCGCAACTACACCCTCAGCGACGACATCGCCTTCAGGTTCTCCAACAGGGGCTGGGAGTCCTGGCCGCTCACTGCCGAGAAGTATCTCGGCTGGCTCAAGGAGTCGGAAGGTGACGTGGTGAACCTCTTCATGGATTACGAGACCTTCGGCGAGCACCAGAGCGCCGAGAGCGGAATATTCGACTTCATGGGTGCGCTTCCCGGCACTGTCCTCGCGGACGGTCAGATGTGCTTCAAGACTCCCGCCGAGGTTGCCGCCACCTGCAAGCCCGTCTCCGAACTCTCCGTTCCGGAGGCCATCTCCTGGGCGGACGAGGAGCGCGACCTCACCGCCTGGCTCGGCAACGAACTCCAGCAGGACGCTTTCAACAAGGTCTACGCCCTGACGGAGAAACTCTCCATCCTCAACGACCCGGTCCTCTGGTCCGACTTCGGTCATCTCCAGGAGAGCGACCACCTGTATTATATGTGCACCAAATTCTTCTCGGACGGCGACGTGCACAAGTATTTCAACCCGTACGACACTCCGTATGAGGCGTTCATCAACTATATGAACGTCCTCAGCGATTTCACTATAAGAGTAAACGAAGCAATAGCAGAAAAATAATGACAAACGACATACGATCCAATGCACCGTCCTGGCAGAACGTGATGGTGAAGAGGCATCTGCCCGAGGAACTTGCCGGTCTCGAGATACTGTGCAAGAATCTCTGGTGGTGCTGGAATGAGAACGCGAAAGCACTGTTCAAGAAGGTTGATCCCGACCGCTGGCACCGTTCCGGCCACAACGCCGCGGTGGTGCTCGATTACACTCCGCTCAAGAGATACAACGCCCTGGCAAAGGACAAGGCCTTCCTTGCCGAACTGTCTTCCGTGATGGAGGAGTTCGAGACATATATGGACAAGAAATATGAACGCACGGACCCGTCGGTGGCCTATTTCTGTATGGAATACGGTCTGGACACCTCGCTCAAGATATATTCGGGCGGTCTGGGCATCCTCGCAGGCGACTACCTCAAGGAGACCAGCGACATGAACGTCAACCTGACTGCCGTGGGACTGCTGTACAGGTACGGATATTTCAACCAGAGACTCACTCCTCAGGGATATCAGGAGGCCAAGTACGAGCCGCAGGACTTCTTCAAGACACCCGCAGAACCCGTCCTCGACGAGAACGGAGTCTGGAAGACCGTGTCCATAAACGTGCCCTGGGGCAAGCTGTACGCCAGGATCTGGAAGGTGGCCGTGGGCCGCACCGACCTCTATCTCCTGGACACCGACTATGAGGCCAACACTCCGGAAGACCGCACCATCACCCACCAGCTCTACGGAGGTGACTGGGAGAACCGTCTCAAGCAGGAACTCCTGCTCGGCATCGGCGGCGTGAAGGCTCTCAGGGTGCTCGGCATCAATCCGCAGATCTACCACTGCAACGAAGGCCACGCCGCATTCATCGGCCTTGAGAGGCTCCGCGAATATATGCAGGACGAGAAACTCAGCTTCGACGAGGCGATGGAAGTGATCCGCGCTTCCAGTCTGTACACCACCCATACTCCCGTGCCCGCCGGCCACGACGCCTTCGATGACACGCTGATGGGCAAGTATTTCGGAAGTTATCCTTATTCGATAGGAATCGACTGGAGGACATTCATGTCCCTTGGCAAGAACAACCCCGACGACGCCGGCGAGAAATTCTCGATGAGCGTGCTCGCCGCCAACATCTCGCAGAACGTCAACGGAGTGTCGATGCTCCACGGTGAAGTGAGCCGCGACATATTCGCCAATATGTATCCCGGATATCTTCCGGAGGAACTCTATATCAGTTACGTCACCAACGGTGTCCACTACTCCTCCTGGGCGGCTGCCAGCTGGAAGAAACTGCACGCGAAGGTGTTCGGAGAGGATTTCCAGACCCATCATTACGACAAGAGCTGCTTCGACGGCATCTACAAGATTTCCGACGAAGAGGTGTGGAACACCCGCCAGTTCGTCAAGGGCGAGATGATCAAGGCCATCAACGAGAGGATTTCCGACCAGAGCATCAGCGGTCACTATTCACCGGCTCAGATCGTGCAGATCAAGGAAAACTTCCGTCAGGACGTGCTCACGATAGGTTTCGCGCGCAGATTCGCGACCTACAAGAGGGCGACGCTGCTTTTCAGCGACCTCGACAGGCTTGACAAGATAGTCAACAACCCCGTCCATCCGGTGCAGTTCGTGTTCGCCGGCAAGGCTCATCCCGCCGACGGCGCAGGCCAGGACCTCATCCGCCAGATCGTGGAGATCTCCAAGCAGGACAGGTTCATCGGCAAGATCGTCTTCGTGCCCGGCTATGACATCACGCTCGCGAAGAGGCTCGTGCAGGGCGTCGACGTGTGGCTCAACAACCCGACCAGACCTCTCGAGGCTTCCGGTACGTCCGGCGAGAAGGCCGCGATGAACGGAGTCATGCACTTCTCCGTGCTCGACGGCTGGTGGGTCGAGGGATACCAGAAGGACGCCGGCTGGGCGCTTCCACTGGAAAGGGCCTACGACGACCAGAACTATCAGAACGAACTCGACGCCGCCACTATCTACGCCATCATCGAGAACGAGATCGCTCCGGCATATTACGAAATCGACAAGGCCACGGGACGTTCCGCCCGCTGGATAGGTTATGTCAAGAACACCATAGCCAAGGTGGCGAGCAATTTCACCACCAACAGGATGCTCACCGACTACTGCAACCAGTATTACATCCCTCAGAGCGGCAGGGTGGAGACTCTCGTCGCGGACGACTATGCACTTGCCCGCGAATTAGCCGCGTGGAAGAAGTATGTCGCACAGCGTTGGAACGCCATAAAGGTGCTCTCATACACCCAGCCCGAGACTTCATACGTCCTTTCCAGCAAGAATGAACTGCACTGCGAGGTGAAACTTGACCTCGCCGGACTCAAGCCGGAGGAGATCGGAGTGGAGATGCTCTTCACCTACGACCGCCACGGCAAGCAGATAATTCAGGAAATCTGCCAGTTCGAACTGGCGTCCTTCGAGAACGGCATCGCGACGTACCGCGTTTCTGCCCTTCCCGAGAGGACAGGTATGTACCGCGTCGGCACGCGCATCTATCCGAAGAACAGTCTGCTGCCTCACAGGCAGGACTTCCCGGTCGTCAGATGGCTGTAATCGCTACGGGTTTCTTTGACGGTGTCCATCTAGGGCACCGTCAAGTCATTGACACACTGGTCAGTGTCGCACGGCAGCGCTCTGAAAGGAGCGTTGTCGTGACGTTCTGGCCGCATCCGCGGACAGTGTTCCAGAGTGACGCACGCACACTGCGTCTGCTGACGTCGCTGGACGAGAAGAAGCGTCTGCTTGCGGATATGGGCGTCGATGAGGTCGAGGTGCTGGCGTTCGACGCCGCCTTCAGCGCGATGAGCACCCGCCGCTATCTTGAAGAGGTGGTGAAAGGCCGTTTGGGCGGCAGCGCCATAGTGCTCGGCTATGACAACCGAATGGGACACGACCTGCTTTCGCCCGAAGAGATTGCCGTCGAGGCGTCGTCTCTGGGACTCGACGTGCTGCGTTGCGGCCCCTGTGAATTTTCAGGAGCGGCTGTCAGCTCGACAAGGATCCGTCAGGCAATCGCCGACGGTTCGATCCTGGAGGCCAATTCGATGCTCGGTTACGGCTATGGCATCCACGGGGTGGTGGTCGCCGGCAAGCAGCTCGGCCGCCGTCTGGGCTTTCCCACGGCGAACATGCAGCTCTACGAGCCTCTCAAGATGCTCCCGCAGCGCGGAGTCTATCTCACCCGCGTGGAGACCCTTGGCGGGGAATATTACGGAATGACGAATGTCGGAGACATCGTGGAGACCAATATCTTTGATTTCAACGAGGATATATACGGCCGCGACATCACTCTGACCTTCCTCCGCAGGCTGCGTGACGTCAGGACTTTCGACAGTCTGGACGCGCTGACGGAGCAGCTTTCGAAAGACAGGGAAACTTGCAGGGAATTGATGCGTTTTATTTAAAAATTGCTTATATTTGCAAAGAACAAGGGGTTCTGTCGGAGTGACAGGACTCTATTTTAATTCACAATTATGGCAGACATACATTACATGAGCCAGGATGGCCTGGACAAGCTCAAGAAGGAGCTCTCGGATGCGCTCGCGCAGCGTCCTGTCATCGCCGCGGCGATAGCCGAGGCAAGGGAGAAGGGCGATCTCTCCGAAAACGCCGAGTACGAATCGGCACGCGAGGCCCAGGGGCTTCTCGAACTCAAGATAGCCAAGCTCAAGGACCAGGTGGCGAACGCCAAGGTCATCGACGAATCCAGACTCGGCACTGACAAGGTCCAGATGCTCAACAAGGTGAAGATCGAGAACATCGCCCTCCATCAGGTGATGGAATTCACCATCGTGGGCGAGTCGGAGGCCGATTTCGCAAACGGCAAGCTCGCGGCGACGACCCCGATCGCAAAGGCCCTCCTCGGACACGCCAAGGGCGACATCGTGGACGCCCTCGTGCCTTCAGGCGTGATCAAATTCAAGATACTTGACATTTCCCTCTGATATGGCAACTCTTTTCACCCGTATCGCCAAAGGCGAAATCCCTTCATACAAGGTGGCGGAGAGCGAAGATTTCTACGCCTTCCTTGACATCAGCCCTCTCTCCGAGGGACATACCCTGGTCATTCCCAAAAACGTCGAGGACGACTATATCTTCCACCTCGACGAGGCGACGTACGAAGGCCTGTGGGCGTTCGCCCGCAAGGTCGCGAAGGCCATTAAGGCCGCCGTGCCCTGCCGGCGCGTAGGCGTGGCGGTGCTCGGTATGGAAGTGCCTCACACCCACATTCACCTCATTCCGCTGCAGACCGAAGCGGATATGGATTTCCGCAAGAAGCGCCCCGAAGTGACTCCGGAGCGTCAGGCGCAGATAGCAGCATCAATACTGAAGGAATATGAAAATCTATAGACTGACAACAATAGCCGCCGCGGCTCTGTGCATCGCATCCTGCGGCCAGAAGGCGAAGGTTGAGTGCACGGTGTCTCAGGCCCCTCAGAGCGAGATAATCGTCAAGCAGCTCAACGTCAACCAGTATGACATCCTCGACACCGTCAAGACTGACAAGAACGGTGCTTTCAAGTACAGCGTGGAAGTGCTGGAAGGCCAGCCCGAGTTCATCTACCTGTTCTACGGCGACACGAAGATAGCCTCCCTGCTCCTCCAGACCGGCGAAAAAGCCGTCGTCGAGGCGGACACCCTCGGCAACTACTCCGTCAGCGGCTCCGCCGAATCGGAGAAGCTCAAGGAAGTGGAGAGCAGTTTCGCGCAGTTCGCAGGCACGATGACCTCGATGGTCAACAAGATCGACGACCCTTCGACATCAGAGGCCGAGAAGTCACTCCTTCGCGGCAAGATGGGCAAGGAATACATCTCCCATTATCGCGAATGCGTGAAGTATATCCTCAGCAATCCGTACTCCCTGACCGACATCCCCGTGCTGTACGAAAATCTCAACGAGTATTCCCCCGTGTTCTCCCAGGTCACGGACGCGATACATTTCCGTGCGGTGTATGATTCCCTGAGGTCGGTGTACCCCGACTCCAGATATGTCAAGGCCCTCGGCAAGGAGACCCAGCGCAGGGAGCAGCAGATGGAACTCTCCATCAGGCTCGGAAACGCCCTCGAGTCCGGTTTCCCCGACCTCAACATGCCTGACATCAACGGTAAGTTGGTCAAACTCAGCGACCTGCGCAACAAGGCGATACTCGTGCATTTCTGGTCGCTTGACGACGCCACCCACAAGATGTTCAACACCGAGGTGCTGCAGCCCGTCTATGACGAATTCCACAAGAAGGGATTCGAGATCTACTCGATCTGCATAGGCGAGGACAAGGCCGCCTGGGCTTCCGTGGTGAAGAACCAGAACCTTCCCTGGATCAATGTATGCGACGGCAACGGCTGGAACTCGACGGCTCTCGAGACCTACAACGTCCAGGAGATGCCCACGTCGTTCCTCATCGCCAACGGCAGTCTGTCGACGAATATCACAGGCACCGACGGCCTGCGCAGGGATCTGAACAGGATTCTGAAGTAAGTCTCTTATTCCAGCCAGCTCAGGAAGTCGTCCACGCGTGCGCGTGAGATCGAAAGGTCGACCGGGCACTCCGGACTGCTGGACACTTCCAGCCTTCCTCCCAGATGGCGGGTCACGTTGATGATGGCGCGGCGATGGATTATGCAGCCGCGTGAAATTCTGAAAAATCGGGCAGGGTCGAATTCTTTTTCGAGCTGCTCGATTTTCGATTCTATGATGTACTTCTCCCCGGTGAATGTCATCAGATAGTTGGCCTTCTCCATAGAGAAGAAGAATGCGATGTCGTCTGAGGTGAGGGGGATGATCTTGTCGCCGGATTTCACCGTCAGATGCTCCTTGTAGCTCTTGGTCTGAAGTGCCGCCAGCAGCGACTGGACGTTGATTCCCGCTCCCGGAGCCTCGGCGCTGCGCTTGCGTGCGCGGGAAACCGCCCTGCTCAGCGCCTCGACGCCGATAGGCTTGAGCAGGTAGTCGATGCTGCCGATTTCAAAGGCCTTTATGGCGTATGCGTCATAGGCGGTGGTCATTATCACCTGCGACTGGACCTTGACCTGGCGGAATATCTCGAAGCAGGTCCCGTCCAGCAGTTCCACGTCCATGAATATGACGTCAGGATTGCCTTTCTCGCGGAGGAATTCCACGGTCGAGGCCACGGAATCGGTCTGCCCGATTATCTTTATGTCGGGGAAATTGGTGCCCAGAGTGCGGGCGAGGAGCTCCCTGGCCCTCGTTTCGTCTTCTACGATCAGTGCTTTCATAACAGAGGCAATGTAACTGTGAAACTTTCATCTGTCTGCGTCACGCAGACTTCTTTGTCGGCAACGTCCCTGTATTGCTGCCTGATATATTTGAGTCCCAGACCGGTGGAATTGGACCTGGTCTTTTTGGGGCGGATGTTGTTGGTCACGATTATGCTCTCCGGAGAGGTTCTGATGGAGATGACGAGCGGCTTGGAGGGGCTCACGGCGTTATGCTTGGTGGCGTTCTCGATGAGCAACTGGATGCAGCAGGGCACGACGTGGCGTCCCATCGCGGCCGCGTCCATCTCGTCCGTGATCTCGAGCCCTTCGGGCCAGCGGACCTTCAGCAGGTCCACATACTGCTCCACGAATTTCATCTCGTCGCGCAGTTCCACCAGTTTTTCGTCCTCGTTGACAATCATGTATCTGTAAATCTCCGCCAGCTTGTGGGTGAAGTCGCTCGCCTCGGCTGAACTCTGCTCCTGTATGAGGCTGTCCAGCACGTTGAGCGAGTTGAACAGGAAATGGGGGTTGACCTGCTGCTTGAGCTTGAGGTACCTGTACTGCGCAAGTTCCGCCTCGGTCTCCGCCTTCTGGGCATTCTTCTGCGACTTTATCGCCTCCACCGCCACCCAGATCAGAGCACCGCAACTGCAGACGTAGTCCAGCAGGATGCCAATCAGGGCATTTCTCTGTATCTCGAAATCCGAAGTGCGCAAAACTATCACAAGCCTCACGATGATGATTGTGACGAATGCGCTGAACAGCCATATGAGGCTCTTTTTGGAAGAAAAATCCCCTTTGGTCACCGGATGCCTGCGGGAGAGCAGGGAAGCGAGCAGCAACACAGTCCATCCGATGGTCTCTGTGCACGCCAGCGTGGAGAGGGGATAGACTGCAAGTGGTGATTGCAGGAACAGTTGCAACAGGGAAGCGACACCCTTGCCCAGAATCAGACCGATGATGTTGGCAAGCACGACGCTCGATACCATAAAGACTGCGCCTGACTGCTTGCGGAAGCAGATCAGGACAACCAGCAGCATCGTCAGCAGCGACAATATCAGGTCGTCCGGCATATCGACGATGCGACACACCAGCGCGGCCGCGCAGTGCAGGAGGGCGAATATGTGTATTACCGCAGCGTTGGATTTGATCTGCATACGTGCGAAGGTAATAATTCGTTTGAAATTTTCCGCAAATCGTCAAATTTTTTAAGCAGTTCGTCTCACGCGTATGCGCGCGTGAGAGAAATAATGATTAAATTACATAAATTTTTACACGTCAGGATGCAGAACCGCAAATTGTCATTCGCACAGCTGGTCAATCTCAGCTTCGGATTTTTCGGCGTACAGATCGCCTATGCGCTTCAGAGCGCAAACATTTCCCGCATCTTCGCCACGCTTGGCGCCGATCCGCACCAGCTCAGCTTTTTCTGGATACTCCCCCCGCTGATGGGTATGATAGTGCAGCCTCTGATTGGCCGCTGGTCCGACCGCACCTGGTGCCGCCTGGGCCGCCGCAAGCCTTATCTGCTCGCGGGCGCGCTTGTTGCCGTGCTGGTGATGGCCTTCCTCCCCAATGCGGGCAGCCTCGATTTCTCCGCGCGCCTGTTCCTCGGGCTCAACGGCGCGATGTGGTTCGGGCTCTTCAGCCTGATATTTCTGGACACCAGCATCAACGTCGCGATGCAGCCGTTCAAGATGATGGTCGGCGATATGGTGGACGAGGAGCAGAAGACCCTTGCATACAGCATCCAGAGTTTCCTGTGCAACGCCGGTTCGCTGTTCGGATATCTTTTCCCTATATTCTTCACCTGGATTGGCATCGCCAACACCGCTCCGGAAGGGGTTGTGCCTGATTCCGTGAAATGGAGTTTCTATTTCGGAGCCGCGCTGCTGATCGTCTGCGTGCTCTTCACTTTCATGAAAGTCAAGGAGATGCCTCCACAGGAGTATGCGGACTTCCACGGCATCGACCCCGCAGCGGCCAAGCCTGAAAAGAGCGAGAGCATCTTCAAGCTGCTCGCCGCCGCGCCGAAGACCTTCTGGACCGTCGGCCTCGTGCAGTTCTTCTGCTGGGCTGCATTCCTCTATATGTGGAACTATACCAACGGCGCCATCGCCCACACCTGCTGGCACACCGACGTGCCTTCTTCCGAAGGCTACCAGGCCGCGGGCAACTGGGTGGGCGTGCTCTTCGCGGTGCAGGCGGTGGGCTCCATCATCTGGGCGACACTCATTCCCAAGTTCTCCTCCCGCAAGACCGCTTATGTGGTCAGCCTGCTGATCGGCGCGGCCGGGTTCATCTCGATTCCTTTCATACACAACCAATACGCGCTGTTCGCTTCATATCTGCTCATAGGCGCAGCCTGGGCGGCGATGCTCGCGCTTCCGTTCACCATCCTCACCAACTCCCTCAGCGGGGAGCATATGGGTGAATACCTGGGCCTGTTCAACTGCACGATATGCCTGCCGCAGATCATCGCGGCGGCGACCGGTGGAGTGGTGCTCAGGCTCGTGGGCGGCTCGCAGGCCACAATGCTGCTCGTTTCGGGCGTCCTGCTCGTCTGCGGCGCGCTTGCAGTGCAGCTGATAAAGGAACACAAACAAACCATATAAATCATAATTCAATCAACCAACAATCCTTTATGAAAAGAATCTCAACCATTCTTGCCCTCATCGTCCTGTTTGCGGCGATGCCGGCTCAAGTGTTTGCCCAGGGCAAATACGAGGTGAAGGGTGTGGTTGTCGACGAGATCGGTCCCGTAGTGGGCGCCACCGTCCTTGAGACGGGCACCACAAACGGCACTATGACTGACATTGACGGCGCATTCGCGCTGAACGTGTCGTCAAAGGACGCCGTGGTGGAGATCTCCTGCATCGGCTATACCACAGTTTCTTTCAAAGCTTCCGAGGTTCCCGCCAGGATCACACTCGCTGAGGACGCGCAGTTCCTCGACGAGGTCGTGGTCATCGGCTACGGTACCGTCAAGAAGAGCGACATGACCGGCAGCCTTTCAGCCGTCAAGGCCGACCAGCTCAACAAGGGCAACATCTCATCTCCCGCAGACCTGCTTATGGGCAAGTCCGCCGGTGTCGTGGTGACCCCTTCAGACGGTGCTCCGGGCTCCGCCGCCACAATCCGTATCCGCGGAGGCTCCTCACTCAAGGCAAACAACAGTCCTCTCATCGTCGTGGACGGCCTGCCCATTTCAGAGGTCGGCATCAGCGGCGTGGGCGACGCCCTCTCATCGATCAACCCCAACGACATCGAGAGCTTCACTGTCCTCAAGGACGCATCCGCGACTGCAATCTTCGGTTCCCGTGCATCCAACGGTGTCATCATGATCACCACCAAGAAAGGCTCCAAGGTCGATACCGGCATCCACGTGAGCGCTGATTTCACCGGCTCCGTGAGCCAGAACACCAAGTATGTCGACGTGCTGACCGGCGACGAGATGCGCGACCTGATGGGCCGCCGCTTCGGAACCGAGAGCGCCGCATACAAGCTTCTCGGCACAGCCAGCACCGACTGGCAGAAGGAAATCTACCAGCTTGCCAAGACTCTCGACGGCAATGTCTCCGTGAGCGGCAAGGTCGGCAACAAGAAGAACTATATGCCTTGGCGCGTGTCTCTGGGTTATCACAACCAGGACGGTACCCTCAAGACCTCCAACATGACCCGCGAGACGGTGTCCCTGAATCTCAACCCCATTCTCCTTGACGAGCACCTCAATATCAACGTCAACGCCAAGGGAATGAATATGGACACCCGCTTCGCAAACACGAGCGCCATCAGCGCCGCGGTGCAGTACGACCCCACCAAGCCCGTCTATGACGCCTCCGGCCTCAACGGCTACTCCTGGTGGAACTACGGCAAGGGAACATTCACCGTGGACAACTGCAACACCATGGCCAACCAGAACCCCGTGGCCCTGCTCAATGACAAGATCGACAAGTCCAACGCCAAGCGCATCATCACCAACGCCCAGTTCGACTACAAGATCCACGGCTTCGAAGACCTGCGCATCAACCTCAACCTCGGTCTGGACTACTCCTATTCCAACGGAACGGTCGACGTGGCTCCCGACACCGAGCAGAGCATGCACAGCACCAACCAGCAGGCAAACAACCACGCTTCCGGTTACCACACCAACTACAACCAGCACCGCATCGACCAGACTCTGGAACTCTATGCCGACTACAGCAAGACCATCGGCAAGCATTTCATCGACGCAATGGCAGGTTACAGCTGGTCTCACTACTATTACGACAACTTCAACGAGACCTATAAGGCCGACGGCACGTCTTCAAGCGCGGCGGACTACTATCTGTCCAACCCCAACACCGGCAAGAGCGAGTACTACCTCGTCTCATTCTTCGGCCGCTTGAATTACAGCTATGACAGCCGCTATATGCTCACAGCCACGATCCGTCGTGACGGTACCTCCCGCTTCGCCAACAACAAATGGGGTCTCTTCCCTTCAGTCGCGGCAAGCTGGAACGTCAAGAACGAGAGCTTCCTCAAAGACTCCAACGCCCTGTCAGCCCTCAAGCTCCGTCTGAGCTGGGGTATGACCGGACAGCAGGATCTCCAGGCCGGCAACTATCCTTCACTCGCGACCTACGTCAACAACACCGACGCCTCCCAGTACATCTTCGGCACGACTATCGTCCAGCCTATCACGGCCAAGGGCTACAACGCCGACCTCAAGTGGGAGACCACCACGACTTACAACGCAGGTATCGACTACGGCTTCCTGAACGGTCGCATCTACGGTAGCATCGACCTCTACAAGCGCTACACCAAGGACCTGTTGAACTACACTCCCGTGGCCGCAGGCGCCAACCTTTCCAACTACCTCGACGCCAACATCGGTGACCTTGAGAACCAGGGTATCGAGCTCGAAATCAACGCAGTTCCCGTGGAGACCCTCGACTGGAGCTGGACAGTCGGATTCAACGCTTCCTACAACAAGACCGTCGTTACACGTCTGACCTCCGATGACGAGCGCGCCGACTACTACGGCGAGGCCACCGGCGGAATCTCCGGCGGTACCGGCAACACCATCCAGGTGCACCAGACCGGCTACGCTCCCAACTCATTCTTCGTCTACCAGCAGATTTATGACACCGCAGGCAACCCCATCGAGGGCGCTTACGTGGACCGCAACGGCGACGGAGTCATCGACACCAAGGACAAGTACTGCTTCCACAAGGCGGCTCCGGACTGGACCTTCGGCTTCAACACCCAGCTCAGCTACAAGCAGTGGACACTCGCCCTCAGCGCTCACGCCAACGTCGGCAACTATGTCTACAACAACATAATGAGCAACGGCGACCTTCTCACCGACCTGAGCACCAACGGTTTCGTCAACAACCGCTACTCGACCGCGGAGAAGCACAACTTCGCGAACTACGCCCAGTACTGGTCAGACATGTATGTCACCGACGCATCCTTCCTGAAGATCGACAACATCACACTTTCACGCGCGTTCAACTTCGGAGCGAAGAAGGCGATGAACCTCAACGCGTTCCTGACTGTGCAGAACGTGGCGACCATCACCGGTTACACCGGCATCGATCCTGAAATCTTCGGCGGTATCGACAACAATATGTACCCCAGACCACGCACCTACATTCTCGGTGTGAAGTTCAATTTCTAATTTGACACGACAGAGTTATGAAAAAGATCAAATTTTTTGCAATCGCTCTCGCTGCGCTTCTTTGCGCAGGTATGGCATCGTCCTGTGTCAAAGACCTTGACGTTACTCCCATAGATCCCAATATCGCCCTTCCCGAAGACGTGCTCAGCAGCCAGGACGCATTCACGTCACTGCTTGCGAAGTGCTATCAGGGCCTCAGCTGCTCCAGCTCATACGGCGAGGGCGGCGATCCCGACATCGACGGTGTGGACGGCGGTTACGGCCAGTATATGCGCGCCGTCGTGAATCTCAACGAAGTCACGACCGACGTTGCAACCTGCTGCTGGAACGACGGTAATCTCTTCGACCTGCACAACCAGTGCTGGAATGCCTCCAACGAGTTCATCCTTGCGATGTACTACCGCATCTTCTTCCAGATCAGCCAGTGCAACGAGTTCATCCGCCAGAGCAAGGCCACGACCATCTCCGGCTACAATCTCAAGGATGCCTATATCGCTGAAGCACGCGCACTGCGTCTTTACAGCTATTACAACGCCATAGATATGTTCGGCAACGTGCCTTTCTCCGACGAGACCTCTTCAGTGGGTTCCACCGGCGGAAAGCAGTACAAGAGGGCTGACCTGTTCACGTGGATGGTTGGCGAGGCTACGGATCTGCTCAATGGTTCCGACCTTGCCGAGCCGGGCAAGAACGAGTACGGCCGCTGCGACAAGGGTCTCGTGAAGATGATTCTCGCGAAGCTCTACCTCAACGCTGAAATCTGGGCGGGTGAAGCGATGTACGACAAGTGCGCCGACATCTGCGAGGAGATAATCTCCGCCTACCCCCTGCACAGCAATTACGCCGACCTCTTCGCCGCAGACAACCACCTCTTCACGAAGAATACGACCTATGGCGGTGACGAGCTCATCTTCGTCGCGATGCAGGACGGTGTGAAGGTGCGTTCCTACGGCTCCACCAACTTCATCATCTTCGCCAGCACCTTCAGCGTGACCGGTGATTCCGACGACCGTATAATGGATGTCTCCAAGATGGGAATCTCCTCCGGATGGTCCGGACTGAGCCTCACCGGCGCATTCACCAGCAAGTTCTCCGAGAACGACGCCCGCGCGATGTTCTTCAAGGGCGGCTTCGACCAGTACATCGACGAGATCCGCGACCAGCTGGGCGGCTCCAACGGATGGAAGTGCATGAAATTCAAGAATATCAACCACGACGGCACCAGCGCACAGCAGCAGGGTTTCGTGGACACTGACTTCCCCGTATTCCGTTCCGCCGACGCATACCTTATGTATGCCGAGTGTGCAGCCCGCGGCAAGGCCGACAAGACAAAGGGACAGAACTACCTCAACGCCGTCTCCAACCGTGCAGGCGCAGGCGATCTGACCCTCAGCCTCCAGAACGTCCTCGACGAGCGCGCCCGCGAACTCTACTTCGAGGGGCACCGCCGTCAGGACCTCATCCGTTTCGGCCAGTTCACCACCTCCGACTACCTCTGGGAATTCAAGGGTGGCGTGAAGGGCGGCCAGGCGGTTGACTCCAAGTACAATCTCTTCCCCATTACCGCAGGCGACCTCAACGCCAACGGCAATCTTGATCAGAACCCCGGATATTAGCAGATTATGAAAAAGTTTCTTTATTCAGCATTGATTGCTGTCACCGGCCTGTGCGCAGTTTCCTGCCTGCAGGAGCATATAGAGGCTGTCTATGATCCCTCCAAGGTGACGGCCCAGTCTCTCGGAACCATCGAGGGTGTCACCCTCGACGAGGACGGAGAAGCCATCACCTGCTCTTACAATGCCGCCGAATTCGGCGCCGGAATAGCCTCGATTTACGAGTTCTACGGCTCCGCTTCGGAGACTATGGGCGAAAAGACCAAGATCGGAGCGACCATCGAGGACGGCACGATTTCTTTCTCGCAGAAGGAGATCAACACTCTCATCCTCAATCTCGGGGGCGAAGCGGACACTCCCTTCGACCTCTATTTCCAGATCCTTGCCTATCTCAAGAACGACAAGGGATCTGCCATCGAATCCACCAAGATCGAATCCAATATCGTGAAGGCCACCTTCACTCCGTACGACGCTGAACTGCGCGACTGCGACAAGTATCCTGTCGTATATCTGCCGGGCGGCTATCAGGTTGACGGTTCAGTGGGCAGCGGCTGGGTGTTCACCGACGAGCAGTACCTGTTCGACTACACCGGAGGCGGTGTGTACGAGGGTGTCATCGACTTCTACACAGTCGGCGGCGGTGGCCAGAACTACGGCTTCAAGCTCACCTACGATGCCACCTGGGACAACGGTGACATGGGCGACGCCGAAGGCAGCCCCACCGAGAGCGAACCCGGTTCGATGACTATCCACAGCAAGAATGACGGCGGCGACGACAACATCCTCTGCTTCGATTCCAACCGCTTCTACTATTTCGTGTTCGACAGCGGCTCGATGACGCTCACCAAGAAGTACGCCTTCAAGTATGTGAACATCGTCGGTGCTTTCAACGACTGGAATGCGGCGGACGATGCGATGACGATGTCTTACAACAAGTACTACCACCGTTTCTACATCGACTACATCTTCGACTCCGACACCGAGCTCAAATTCACCTGCGACGGCGAATGGACGACCAACTGGGGCGTCGGTTGCGTGGGCGGCGGCGACAACATAGCAGTCACCGCAGGCAGCTACCGTGTCTATCTCGACCTCAACAAGAACTCCATCGAGTTCAGCACCAAGATGTTCGGTCAGGAAGAGCCCGGCTCGGGCAATCCCGAGCCGGAACCCGCACCGGAACCGAGCTATCAGGGCTGGG
>R18__coassemble_1326_pt1 | contig 38424 bp, 31 predicted proteins | sample R18__metabat2_low_PE_003 | metagenome-assembled genome bin R18 | reverse complement strand
ATGCCGAGCTTGCGGTGCATCTCCTTGAGCTCGATCTGCATATCCTTGCGCATCTTGAGGTCAAGGGCGCTGAGGGGCTCGTCGAGAAGCAGTACCTTGGGACTGTTGGCCAGCGCACGCGCAATGGCGACCCTCTGCTGCTGTCCTCCGGAGAGCGAATCCACGTCGCGGTCCTCGTAGTCGGTCATCGTGACCATCTTGAGCATCTTGCGCACCCGCTTGTCGATTTCGTCCTGGGGCATCTTCATCAGCTTCAGACCGAAGGCTACGTTGTCGTAGACGTCGAGATGCGGGAAGAGCGCATAGCGCTGGAACACGGTGTTAAGCGGCCTCTTGTGGGGCGGGACCCCGGAAATGTCCTTCCCTTCAAGAAGGATGCTTCCGCTGTCCGGCGTCGTGAAACCGCCGATGAGACGCAGCAGGGTGGTCTTGCCGCAGCCCGAAGGGCCCAGCAGCGTGACGAATTCCCCGCGTTTGATTTCGAGGTTGATGTCCTCGAGGACGACCTTGTCACCGAATGATTTGCTCAGGTGATCAAGCTTGATGATGACGTCGCTCTTTGCCACTTTCTAATAGATCTGTACAGGTATGTTAAACGTAACCCCCGCGATGACCGTCGCGGCCTGTGCCTGGAAGAGATAGCCTCCAAGCAGCTGTATTGTCATAAGTTTCTTGTTCTTGAGAGGATGGAGCCTCACGCCGCCGCCTATCTTGGAGCCGCACAGGCCGGATTCGTCGAAGTCGTACAGCGCGCTGCCGGAGGATTCCCAGCAGCCCTTGAGCGCGACCTCCACCGACTCCGAAGGAGTGTAGGTGACCATTCCGCGCAGAGCGTGCTTCGGCGCGAAGATGCAGTAGTCCGTGAAAGGAGTGACATAGTCAAGTTCGAGCGTCAGCGCGTCCAGGCTGAGCATCTGTCCTATCGAGAGGAAACGGTCGTATCCGCCCTTCTCGGTCTGTTGTATCGTGGTGTATTCGCAGGTGGCGCTGTAGATGTCGAATTCGCCTCTCCAGTAGCCCGTGAACATATAGCGGCCGCTTGCGAACGGCTTCTCGCCGTAGGGGGAGGTCAGAATCTGGGCGCCGAAGGTGTTGCAGCCGTCTTTCAGGGTGTATGAGAAGTCGCCGCCCCACTGGTAGCCGGGGAGATTGTTGTACAACGACGTCCCGAATGCGAAGTCCGATTCGACGTCGCAGGGGTCGTATTCGAACGCGGCGATCTTTGCCGCCTGCTTGCCGACGGTGATCGCGAAGCCGTTGAAGGAATAGGTCAGATTGGCCCAGTCCAGCCAGTTGGTCGAGTCGGAACGGAGAGTGTTTTGATAAAGAGCCGCGGGCTCGCCGCTGAGCCAGTGGTTGCAGATGCTGAAACTGAGATTCTCGGTGATGTCACCGTCCAGAAAGGTGTAGAGTGCGGATGCTCCTAACGTGTGCTCGGGGCTTTCGCCTCCGGCAAAATAGGGATTGTACTCAAGACGCGGGACAATCAGCAGCTGCGCATGATTGCCGGAGTCCTCAGCCTCTTGACAGAGCAAGGGCAAGCAGAGCAATGCTGCTGCTGTCGACAATAATGTTCTCTTCATCTTTTGACATAAAAATTGTTTTGATATAAAGTGTGCAAATGTACCATTAAAATCAGAAATTTGAAATATTTGTTATATTTGTTTCTCAAACACTTTTCGCTATGGACAGCATCAGGCAGATATACAAGATCGGCTTCGGCCCTTCCAGCAGTCACACCATGGGCCCGCACAAGGCCGCGACACTGTTTCTCGGAGCTCATCCGGACGCGGATTCCTTCCGCGTGACCCTGTACGGCAGCCTCGCCGCCACGGGAAAGGGACACCTCACCGACAGGGCGATAATCCGCGCCCTCGCCCCGCACCGGACCCAAATCGTCTGGCGCGCGGACATAGTGCCCGAATTCCACACCAACGGGATGCTCTTCGAGGCGCTGGACGCCGAAGGGAAGGTCACGGCTTCCCGGACCATTTACAGCATCGGCGGCGGCAGCCTCGCGTTCGAGGACGGCTCTTCGCCGGACGCCCCCGCCACTGAGGTGTACAGGCGCCGCTCGCTGGTCGAGATCCAGCAGTTCATCGAGGAGAAGGGACTGTCATACTGGGAGTACGTGGAGTACCACGAGGGCAAGGAAATCTGGGACTACCTCGCGACGGTGTGGGAGCAGATGCAGGCCAGCGTCAGGGAGGGACTGGAGGATGATTCGGTGCTGCCCGGTGGCCTGAACCTGCGCAGCAAGGCCCGCCAGAGTTATGTCAGGGCCCTGAGCTACAAGCCTTCGATGCAGAGCCGTGCGCTCGTGATATCCTATGCCCTGGCCGTCGCCGAGCAGAACGCCCGCGGCGGGAAGGTCGTCACCGCGCCTACCTGCGGTTCCTGCGGCGTCGTGCCCGCGGTGCTGTACCATCTCAAGACAAGCCACAATTTCTCCGACAGGGATATCCTCAAGGCACTCGCAACGGCTGGACTTTTTGGCAACATCATCAAGACCAACGCGTCCATATCGGGCGCAGAGGTCGGCTGCCAGGGAGAGGTGGGAAGCGCCTGCGTGATGGCCGCCGTGGCCGAGAACGCCCTTTTCGGCGGCACGCCCCAGCAGATCGAATGCGCCGCAGAAACGGCGATGGAGCACAGCCTGGGCCTTACCTGCGACCCCGTGTGCGGCCTCGTGCAGATACCTTGCATCGAGCGCAACGCCATTGCGGCCCTCAGGGCGATGGATTCCAGTATGTACGCCCTGATGGGGGACGGCAGGCACATCATCTCCTTCGACAAGGTCGTGGACACGATGAAGCGCACCGGCAAGGATCTGCCCAGTCTCTACAAGGAGACCGCCCTGGGCGGACTTGCAGCGGCGGAAGATTAGTCGGGGAGGAATCTTTCCAGAAATTTTTCCAGTCTCAGCGAGGTGGCGCGGTTGACGGCGAAGTCTTCGTCCGTCCCGCCCTTTGACGCGGTGATCCCGCCGCAGACGTCGATTCCGAGGACTTCTCTTCCCGCGAGCGTCTCCTCAAGCAGAGTCTCGAGCCCGTCCGGAGTCATTTTCCCCTGATCCCAGTTGGTGCGGAAAAAATCTCTGTCCAGCGCGTCCAGGTCCAGCGAGACATAGACCGGCACCCCCTCCGGCAGCCCTTCGCGCCAATGGGGGAGTCTGCGCGCGTGTGCGACCCAGTTGCCGCAGCTCAGGACCTCCTCTTCGAAGTCGTCGCTGTGGTTGTCGACAAGAAGCAGGCAGAAGGGTTCCCCGATCCTTTCGAGGAAGAAGTATGTGAGATAATGGTAGTCTCCGGTGTCGATCCGGTGCAGGGCGCGCACGGGCACGCTCTCCAGGGCGCTTCTCACAGCCGCCGCGCTCTCCTCGGGACAGTAGCAGTTCGTGGACTCCAGACCCCTGAGGTCGACGGCCTCCCCGGCGCCCGCGTGCGCGTCGTCGAAGTACCCCGACATTTTTATCGTAAATTCTTGCATATTAATGCTTAAACTTCCAAATTATTTTATAAATTTGCGGCCTTGAAATTAGAAAAATTATTTCAAATAACATTTAAATTAATTGCAATTATGAAGAAAGTTTTGTCAATCGCCGCTATCATCGCAATGACAATGGTAGCGTTCTCCTGCAAGAATGCAGCTGAGGAAGAGGCCGCCGCTGAGGAGGTCATCGAGGTCGTCGAGGAATGCACCGAGTGCCAGGAAGGCCAGTGCACCAAGGAAGAAGGCGAGCAGTGCGAGAAGTGCAAGGCTGCAGCTGCTGAGGCTGCCGCTGCCGCCGAGGAGGCTGCAAAGGCTGAGTAATTTCTCAGGATTTATTGAAAAATGTGGTTGCAACGCCGTTGTAACCACATTTTTTTTGTTTTTTTTCAAAAAAGTCCTCATATTTGCTTGATTTCAATCTGATTTTATGCCGGAAGAAGGACTGTTCCCACTCGACCCCGAAAAGGTTTACTTTTCGATGGACGAACTGACACTTGAGGATGAAGACGGGCCCATGACGATGAAGATGGGCGTATGGATCAATTTCGATCCCGTCCGCATCCACAAGCTCATCGTGCGTGAAAAGGTCCTTCAGGTCGACACCCTCGAAGTCCTCAACCCCCTTGTCAGCAAGTTGCGCCGCGCCGATGCGGAGTACTACAAGAAATTCATGGGGCTCAATCTGGTGATCGACTATCCGGGCTACAGCACGGGCATTCTTGCAAAGATTCCGTATGAAAACGACCCTGTGGGCTTCTACAAATGGTGGCGCAAGGGAAAGCACGAGGACAAGGTGTACCTCTCCCTCGGCAACAGGGTAAGGCTCTTCCAGAAGGTCTACCTGATGGAGCCCAAGATGATTCTCAAGAAAGATCTGGAAATCCTGGGTCGATGACACATTACCTGCTTCCTGACGCCTCCCCGAGGCGTCTCGTGTTTTATCTGGCGATGGAGGAATACGTCGCCGACACCTTCGGCGAAGGTTTTTTCTCCTGGAGGGTCTCTCCCACCGTCATTTTTGGCCGCAACCAGGACATCGAGGCGGAGGTCAACCTCCAATATTGCCGCGAGGCCGGCGTGCAGTGTTACCGCCGCAAGAGCGGGGGAGGCTGCGTGTATTCGGATATGGGCAACATAATGCTGTCGTGCATAGTCCCCGGGACGGACGTCAAAGCCATTTTCGGAAGATATCTGGACACCCTCGCGGAAGCGCTGCGCGACCTGGGATTCGACGCTTCCCGCACGGAGCACAACGACGTGCTTGTGGGGGACCGCAAGGTGTCGGGCAACGCGTATTTCGCCCGCGGCGGCACCGGCATCGTGCACGGCACGCTGCTCTATGACACAGATTTCGGTGAAATGCAGAAATGCATCACCCCTTCGCGCGAGAAGCTGGAAAGCCACGGCGTCAAGTCCGTGCGCCAGAGAGTGGAGAACCTCCGCGGCCTGGGCCTGAAAATGTCCTGCGAGGAACTTCAGTCGTACCTCATCGGCCGCTTCACCGATTCCGCCCGCATCCTCACTGCGGATGACCTCCGCGCGATCGAAGAAATCGAAAGGGAATATCTCGACCCTTCCTTCATACTCGGCCGCCGGCAGTTGTAGTATTTCAAAAAATATCTTATCTTTGAAAGATTGGATATTTTGGGAAAAGTATGAAAACAGCCGTCGTTGTCGGAGCCGGACCCGCCGGACTCACCGCCGCTTATGAACTTCTGCGCCGCACAGACGTCAAGCCGATAGTGCTCGAAGCCTCTGATGAGATCGGAGGCATTTCGAAGACCGTCAGATATGCGGGCAACAGAATGGATATCGGAGGCCACAGGTTCTTCTCCAAGAGCCGTGAAGTCACCGAATGGTGGGACTCCATAATGCCCCTTCAGGGCTGCCGCTCAAAGGATGACATTCTGCTTGGCCTGGACGACAAGCCTCTCGCCGAGAACGGTCCCGACCCCGAGAAGGATGACCGCGTGATGCTGCTGCGCCACAGGGTGAGCCGCATATTCTTCCTCAGGAAATTCTTCGACTATCCCATTTCAATGAAGAAGGACACCTTCGTCAATATGGGTTTCTGCCGTATGGTGAAGGCCGGATTCGGGTATCTCTGGTCCTGCGTGCACAAGCTGCCGGAGGATTCTCTCGAGAATTTCTACATCAACCGTTTCGGCAGGCCGCTGTACGAACTCTTTTTCGAAGGTTACACGGAGAAGGTGTGGGGAGTCCATCCTTCCAAACTCGGCGCCGACTGGGGCAGCCAGAGGGTGAAGGGCCTGTCCGTGAAGGCCGTGCTGAAAGATATGCTCCGCAAGGCCTCGGGACGCAAGGGCGGCGAGGTGGAGACTTCGCTCATAGAACAGTTCATCTATCCCAAATACGGCCCGGGACAGTTGTGGGAGACCGTTGCGGCTGACATACGCGAGGCCGGAGGCGAAGTGCGTCTGGACAGCGCCGTCACGGGCGTGACGGTGGAAGGCGGAGGTGTGACTTCCGTGCGCGTCAGGCACTGCGACGGGAGCGAAGAAATCGTGGAATGCGATTACCTCCTGTCCACGATGCCGATCAAGGATCTGGTGGCCGCAATCGAGGGCGCGGAAGTGCCTCGGGATGTCAGGCGCGTGGCGGGCAATCTGCCGTACCGCGACTTCATAACCGTGGGCCTCTGCGTGAACAAGCTGAAAATAAAGAACGGCACAAAGATAAAGACATACGCCGAAAGGGTCCCTGACACCTGGATTTACATTCAGGAAAGGGATGTCAGACTCGGTCGTCTGCAGATTTTCAACAACTGGTCCCCCTATCTGGTGAATGACTACGAAAACACGATGTGGATAGGTCTGGAGTATTTCTGCACCGAAGGGGACGGGATGTGGACGATGCCTGATGATGAATTCAAGCGGATGGCGATATCGGAACTCTCGAAGATCGATGTCATCGACAGCGCCGACGTGCTGGATTCCTGCCTCGTTAGGGTGAAGAAGGCTTATCCCGCGTATTACGGCTCATACTACGAGCTCGGCTGCGTGCGGGAGTTCCTCGACAGCATACCCAATCTGTTCTGCCTCGGCCGCAACGGTCAGCACAGATACAACAACATGGACCACTCGATGCTCACCGCGATGAGATGCGTGGACGCGATAAAGAGCGGCAATTTCACCGACAAATCACAAATCTGGAATGTCAACACCGAAGAAGGATACCACGAGAGCAAGGGCGATAATTGACAGATTGTTCATAGCCCCCACCTCCAATATCTGGCTGCAGCTCCTGCGCTACGGCTTCGTCGGCGGCGTGGCCTTCCTGGTGGACTACGGCTCCCTGTGCCTGCTGACTGAAGTCTTCGGACTGCACTATCTGCTGTCGGCGGCCGTCGCCTTCATCCTCGGACTTGTCGTCAACTATCTCATCAGCATATCCTGGGTGTTCAACGCCGACAGGACTTCGTCCCCGCTCAAGGAATTCGCCGTGTTCGCGATTGTGGGCATCATAGGACTGGGGCTCAACGAACTGGTGATATATCTTTTTACTGACGTCCTGCACGTCCATTATATGGTTTCCAAACTGATATCCACCGCGATAGTTTTCTTCTGGAACTTCTTCGCCAGGAAAATGCTTCTTTTCAACAAAAAATGACACGGGAGAAAAAGACAGACCTCATACACATCGCTGTAATCGCGCTGGCGTTCGTCGCGGTTTATATACTGCTGTTCAAGTCCTGGCTCGACGAGAACGGCGACAACGCCGCATATATGGAACTTGCACGCAACCTTGCGGCTTTCAAGGGATATGCGACCGAAGGGCCGGGAGGCGTCTGGACGCCTGCCAGCCATTTCCCTCCGGGATACCCTTTCTTCCTCTCGCTTTTCATGTTGCTTGGGATAGATAATCTGATGTTCTTCAAGATACTCAACGGAGTGCTGATGTTCTCCTCCGTCGTCCTTCTGTATTTCGTCGGGTGCCGCGTTTCGGGCAGCAGGGCTCTGGCATTCTCCGTGGGCATTCTCACGGCGGTCAACCCGTTTGTCATCAGATTCGCGAACATAGTGATGTCGGAAATGCTGTTCATGTTCCTCATTGCGCTGGTGCTCCATGCTCTGGTGAAGCAGGAAGACAGCCCGCGCAGATTCGGCCCGTGGTTCTGGACGGCGGCTCTCGCCGCGGCATACGCATATTATGTCAGGGCCGTCGGAGCGGCGCTGGTTTTCGGCGTCCTCGTGTGGTATCTCACGCGAAAGGACTGGAAGAGGGCCGCGCTCAGCACCGGAGTTTCCGTCGCGGCGGTGCTTCCCTGGACAATACGCAACAGGATATGCGGTGTCGGGCGCAGCTACATCGCGCCGATACTCGCGAAGAATCCCTGGAGACCGGAACTCGGACAGATATCCTCCGTGCAGGAATTCGCCGACAAGGTGTGGGTCAATTTCAATGACACTGCCCTGAAGGGATTCCGCGTCATATTGTTCCCCAATTGGACCGGTTACGCCGAGAAGGTCACGGCTTCGGTCGTGGTGATAGGACTGATACTTGTCGTGATGGTGCTCTACGGCCTGTACAAGACCGGCCCCCTGCGTTTCACGCTTCCGGCGATTATGCTGGCAAATATGGCCTTCCTGCTGGTCTGGAACGGACAGAATGACATCCGTTACGTCACTCCGTTCATACCTCTGGTGTTTTTCGGATTCTGGAACTGCGTGTATCAGATTGCCTGCCGTCTGTGGAAGAAGGTCAGGCGCAAGCCGCTCCGCTTCCTGCCGTATGCGGTCGCCCTTTGCGCACTGATGTGCATCCCCGTGTGCAAGAAGACCAGGGCGAATCTCGATGCGGGCATAAATGAACGGGTCAGGAATTACTACGACAGTGCCATTTATCTCAACTCAAAGCTTTCGGTGTCGAACAAGCCTGTGGTGGCCTGCCGCAAACCGAACATCTTCAAGTACTACGCTCCCAAAGCGATAGCGGTGAGTTATCCGTTTGTCGGACCGGATGAGTTCCTGGACTTCGTGCTGGATCAGAACGTGGAATATCTGATTTACGATATCCTGGGCTACAATTCCACCTCATATTACCTCTATCCTTTCTACAACAGATACAAGATGATTTTTGACGAGGTCAGGCAGTTCGGCAATGATGAGACCAAGGTCACGTACATCCTGCACGTCAACCGCGTCTCGGCGATGTATATGAAGCATTACAATTCTGCAAACAAAAATCAAACATCAAAATAATGGAAGAAATCCTTAAAAAAACCTGTCTCTACGACAGCCATATGGCCCTGGGGGCCAAGATGAGCCCCTTCGCCGGCTATATGATGCCCATCCAGTATTCGACGATAGTCGAGGAGCACAACGCCGTGAGGGGAAACGTCGGAATGTTCGACGTCTCTCATATGGGCGAGATCTTCATCTCAGGCCCCGACGCCTGCAGTTTCGTGAACCACATCTTCACCAACGACGTCGCCCCGATGACTCCGGGCAAGGCTCTCTACGGAATGATGCTCTATCCCGACGGGGGAGTGGTGGACGACCTGCTGGTCTACAAGGAATTCGCCGCGGACAAGTATCTGCTCGTGGTCAACGCCGCCAACGTGGACAAGGACTACGAATGGATGAAGTCCAACGCGGACGGCTTCGACGTGGTGATAGACAACCAGTCCGACGCCTGGGGACAGATTGCTGTCCAGGGCCCCGCCGCCGAGAAGACCGTGGTTGAAGTTCTCGGTCTCGCCGAAGCCCCGGCACTCGGATTCTACGAGTTCTGTGACGCCAAGTGGAAAGGTGAAAGACTCATCGTCAGCCGCACAGGATATACGGGCGAAGACGGTTTCGAACTTTACACGACCGTCGGCGGAACCATTGAAATCTGGGACATCCTGCTCAAGGCGGGCGTCGCGCCCTGCGGCCTCGGCTGCCGTGACACCCTTCGCTTTGAGGCGGGACTCCCTCTCTACGGCGACGAACTCTCCGACAAGATCACCCCTGTGATGGCCGGTCTGGGAATGTTCTGCAAGCTGGACAAGGCGGAATTCATCGGCAAGGACGCCATCGCGGCGCAGAAGGCCGCCGGCGCGCCTCAGAAACTTGTCGGCATCGCCCTCAGCGACAACGCCATCCCGCGCGCGGGTTATCCCGTGGAACTGGAGGACGGCACTCAGGTGGGCGTCGTGACCACGGGATATCATTCCATTTCGCTCGACAAGAGCATCTGCTTCGCCCTCGTGGACAGCGCATATGCCGCCCTGGGCACCCCGCTGTGGATACATATCCGCAAGAAGGTGTTCCCCGGCGAGGTCGTCAAGAAGCGTTTCTATCAGACAAACTACAAAAAATAAATTCTTCATACTATGAGCAAAATTCAGGAAGGACTCCTTTACAGCGAGTCACACGAGTGGGTCAAAATCGATGGCAACATCGCCATCATCGGTGTTTCAGATTTCGCGCAGGCGGAGATGGGTGACATCACCTATGTCGATATGCCCGACGAGGACGACGAGATCGCCAAGGGCGAGGACTTCGGCGCCCTGGAGAGTGTTAAGGCTTCGAGCGAACTGTATTCTCCCGTGAGCGGAGTCGTCGTCGCAAAGAACGACGAGCTCGAGGACGCTCCGGAAAAGATCAACGAGGACGCGTACGCGGCCTGGATCATCAAGGTCGAGATGAGCGACTCCACCGAGCTTGACAGCCTGCTGAGCGCGGCCCAGTATGCCGAAATAGCGAAATAAGACGGTTCTATGGGCAAATTCTGCTATTTCCCCCATACCGATGAGGACATCCGCGTGATGCTCGGAAGGATAGGCGCCGGCTCTCTCGACGACCTGTACTGCGACGTGCCCGCGGACTTCATCTACAAGGGCGAATACGACCTGCCGGACGCGATGTCGGAGCAGCAGGTCCGCGAGTGGTTCGACCGCCTCGGCGCGATGAACACCTCCCTGAAGGTGTACGTCGGCGCGGGCGCCTATGACCACTACACCCCCGCGGTGATACCCTACATCACCTCGCGTTCCGAATTCCTCACCGCCTACACCCCATACCAGTGCGAGATCTCGCAGGGCACCCTGCGCTACATCTTCGAGTGGCAGAGCATGATCTGCGCCCTCACGGGAATGGACGTGGCCAACGCTTCGATGTACGACGGCCCGACGGCCGCCGCCGAGGCCGTGAGAATGTGCGTCGCCTCTGCCAAGAAGCGCGGCAGCGTGGTGGTCTCCAAGGGACTCCTGCCCCACGTGCTGGATACGATAGACACTTATGCCAGGTATTCCGGCATCAACATCATCAAGGCTGATGACGTCAAGGCCGCTCTCGGACCTGACGTGGCGGGCGTAATAGTCCCGTCCATCGACCGCTACGGCATCATTCAGGACCTCACCGGCCTTGCCGACGCGGTGCACGCCGCGGGCGCGCTGCTGGTCGAATACTGCGACCCTTCCGCCCTCGCGGTGCTGAAGACTCCCGCCGAATGGGGCGCTGACGTAGCCGTGGGTGACGGACAGTCACTCGGCATTCCGCTCTGCTTCGGCGGACCTTACGTCGGCTTCATGGCCTGCAGGACCGCCAATATGCGCAAGCTCCCCGGGAGAATCGTCGGTCAGACGACGGACGCGCAGGGACGCAGATGCTTCGTGCTCACTCTCCAGGCCCGCGAGCAGCACATCCGCCGCGAGAAGGCCACTTCAAACATCTGCTCCAACGAGTCCTTGATGGCCCTTTGGTGCACCGTGTACCTCTCACTGATGGGTCCGGAAGGCCTCCGCAAGGTCAACCGTCTCAGCTGCGAGGGCGCGCATTATCTGTATGACTCGCTGCTCGCAACGGGCAAGTTCGAGAAGGTCTTCGACGGCCCGTTCCTCAAGGAGTTCGTGCTGAGGCCGCTGTGTGACGTGGAAAAACTGCAGCAGGCGCTGCTTGACGCGGGATTCTTCGCCGCCCTTCAGACCGAGGAAGGCTACGTGTCGTTCTGCGTCACGGAGAAGCACGGCAAGGATGAGATAGATTCACTTGTAAAAGTTGTTGAGGAGGTTTGAATATGAAATACTACGACAGACTTATATTTGAACTTTCGAAGCCCGGAAGGACCGGGTACTCGCTGCCGGAGTCATTCGGCGACGGGGCTCCGAAGTGTTGCAACGAAGGCGCGAAGACCCTTTTCAGGGAATCCCCGCTCAATCTTCCGGAAGTCAGCGAGGTGGACGTCGTCCGACATTACACCAACCTCAGCCAGATGAATTTCGGCGTCGACACGGGTTTCTATCCGCTCGGCAGTTGCACGATGAAATACAATCCCAAGATCAACGAGGAGATTGCCTCCCATCCCGCATTTGCAGGCCTGCACCCGCTGCAGCCCGCTTCGACGGTGAAGGGTGCGCAGGCCGTAATCGATGCGCTTGACGCCTCCCTCGCGGCGATCACGGGGATGAAGCATTTTACCTTCCTGCCCTGCGCGGGCGCGCACGGCGAACTCACCGGCCTGATGCTCATCCGCGAGTATCATATGTCCCGCGGCGACCTTGCACGCACCAAGATTATAGTCCCCGACAGCGCCCACGGCACCAACCCCGCCTCGGCGGCCTGCTGCGGCCTGGAGATAGTGGAGGTGAAGTCCAAGGCCGACGGCCTGGTGGACGTGGAGTCGCTCAGGCCCCTCCTCGGCCCAGACATCGCCGGCATAATGATGACCAACCCCAACACTCTCGGCCTCTTCGAGCGCGACATAAAGGAAATCGCTCAGCTGGTGCACGAGTGCGGCGGCCTGCTCTATTACGACGGAGCCAATATGAATCCGCTCCTCGGCAAGGTGCGTCCCGGCGACATGGGCTTCGACGTGATGCATCTCAACCTGCACAAGACCTTCTCCACCCCTCACGGCGGAGGCGGTCCCGGCAGCGGCCCCGTGGGTGTTGCAGAAAAGTTGGTCCCGTTCCTTCAGACGCCGCGCGTGTCCGGTTTCCACGGCAATTTCGGCGTGATGCTCAGGGCGTATGCATACATCCTCATGCTCGGAAAGCAGAACGTCAAGCTGGCGGGCCCTCTCGCGGTGCTAAACGCCAATTACATCAAGGAATCGCTCAAGGACGTGTACAAGCTCCCGATTCAGACCGTGTGCAAGCATGAATTCGTCTTCGACGGCCTGGTCAACGACGGCGCCCGCGAAGGTGTCGCCGGCGCTACCACGCTGGACGTCGCCAAGAGGCTGCTTGACTTCGGCTTCCACGCCCCCACGATCTACTTCCCTCTGCTCTTCCACCAGGCCATTATGATAGAGCCTACGGAGACGGAGTCCCTCGAGACGATCGACGCTTTCATCGAAGTGATGCACAGGATCGCCTCCGAGGCCGCCGAGGATCCTCAGATCCTTCACGGTGCGCCCCACAATACTCCAATAGGACGTCCCGACGAGACCGCAGCGGCCCGCCAGCCCGTCCTGAAGTTCAATTTCTGATTTTTTTTCACTATGCGCAGGATGCTGACCGTATTTGCGCTTCTGGCTGTGACGCTCGGCTTAGCTGGCTCCGTTCAGGCGGAGCCTGCCGAGGCGCCGGCTCAGAAGTCCAGGCCCAAGGTGGGACTGGTCCTCGCCGGTGGCGGTGCCAAAGGCGCCTCCCATATCGGCGTGCTCAAGTATATCGAGGAACTGGGAATCCCGATCGACTATATAGCCGGCACCAGTATGGGCTCCATAATCGGCGGCCTGTATGCGCTGGGATACACTCCGGTGGAGATGGACTCGCTCATCATGTCTATGGACTGGTCATACTATATGAGCAACAACGTCCAACGCTCCAGCCAGTCGTATTACGAGAGGAGCCGCGGCAGCCAGTACCTTCTGACCGTGCCTTTCGCATTCACGGACATCAAGAAGGAGGATTTCCTCAGGAAGGAGAAGGACGAGGAGATACTCACGCAGCACGGAGAATTTGTCGACGAGAGCACGAGCTCGCCGCTGATGCGCTCACTCCCTTCCGGCTTCATCAACGGTGACAACCTCGTCAACCTGTTCAGCGACCTGTGCATCGGATACCAGGACTCGATGGACTTCCGCGACCTGCCGATTCCCTATGCCTGCGTCACGACCGATATGCTTGACGGCAGCGAGCAGGTGCTCCGCAGCGGCTATCTCGCCTACGCGATGCGCTCCTCGATGGCCATCCCCGTGGTCTTCGCCCCCGTGGAATATGACGGGAAACTGCTCGTGGACGGCGGTATGGTCAACAATTTCCCCGTGGACGTGTGCCACAAGATGGGCGCTGACATCATAATCGGCGTCGAGCTCACCAAGGGCTTCTACGCCGACCGCGACGAGATCAACTCCCTCCCGGGAATGCTCGGGCAGCTGATGAACATAGTCACCTCCGGACGCAACGCCGAAAACCGCAAGCTCTGCGACATCTACATCAGACCGGATGTCACCGGCTACGGCACGATGAGCTTCGACTCGGAGAGCATCGACTCGCTGGTGATGCGCGGATACAACGAAGCCCTGACCCATTCCTCCGAACTCAAGAGGGTAAAGCGCCTGGTGGACGTCAACGGTCCCGCGACCAAAAAGCTCCACGCACCCAAGGCGCGCACATTGGACTCTCAGCCGGTCACACTTTCGTCGGTGGTGCTGGATGGCGTGAATTCGGCGGACGGCAACTGGCTGATGCGCAAGTGGAGAATCCCTCTGGGAACCCCCGTGGACGCCTCGCTGATACGCGACCGCATATCGAAATTCAACGGCACAGGAGCATTCAAGAACATCAATTATTCCGTCACGCCCGAGAATTACAGGCCGGATACCACTTACCGCCTGAGCATGCGCTTCACCGATGCTTCGCCCCACAATTTTTCCGTGGGCCTGCGCGGGGACACCGAGGAGGCCGTCGTCCTGGGCCTGCGGCTCGGACTCAACGACAACCGCATTTCCGGCTGGAAGGCGTCCTTGAACCTTGCTCTCGGCTACAATCCGGAGGCGGAGATCACAGGCACATATTCGGCGCATTCATTGATAGATCTAAACCTTTCGTATGATTTCCGGCTCACTCACGACCGCATCGGCTATATGGGCGAGAATTTCATGCACGCGCAGTACACCCGCAGCCGCGTGCGCCTGTATCTGTCGGAATATTACTCGAGAAGCTGTTCGGTGAAGTTAGGTGCGGATTTCGAACACTACAATTTCAATGAGATATCGACAGATCAGGGAATTTCGCTGTTTGACAGCATCCACAACAATTTCGGCGTGTTCGGAGATCTGAAATTCGACAGCCTGGATGATTCCTATTATGCGAAGAAAGGCATAAGGCTGTATGCCGGGGCCCGCTACAAGTTCCTTTCGAAGACCGAAAAGACCACTTATGAAACTTCAAGGGGATTCGGAGACTTGATTTTCAGATTCGAGAGTTTCCTCACTCCCGGAGGCGGCCGTTTCACGTTGTCTCCCCAGCTGTATTTCAGACAGATATTCGGCACCACCTCATACCTGTCTTTCAGCAATTTCATCGGAGGGGAGATCGCCGGGCGCTATTATGACCAGCAGCTGCCTTTCGTGGGCGTGCGCAGCGTAGAATACACGCCCTACAGCTCCGTCACCATCGCGCGTCTGGATCTTAGGTACAATTTCCTGCCCAAGCAATACCTCACGGCCATCGTGAACGGTTATGTGGAGGCCAAAGATCCGTTCTCCTATTTCAAGGCGCCGCAGACCGACGGAGAATATGAGATCTCGATGTATTCCAAGGGAATCGGCGCGGCGCTGAAATACACTCTCGCCACGGCGTTCGGCCCCCTGAGTTTCAACGTGCATTGGGCCAATATCTCTTCTGAAAACAACAGATGGGGGGCTTACTTGTCATTCGGCTATAATTTTTAATATATGAAAAAGACTGCTTTCCTGCTTGCCGCCCTGCTGCTCTGCGCTCCTGCTTTCGCGGACGATTACGCCATCGAGGTCAGGACCAACAAGAAGGTGATCCATGTCGAAGAACTTGGCCTTCCGGGCAATATGTCCGTGCTGAACGCCCTGGACATCCTTCCGGAACTCATCGGCCGCGACTCCGACGACATTCTCGCCAATTATCAGATAAATCTGCAGGACAAGTCAATCGGCGTCGGGCGGGACGCCGTGTTGCTGCAGCTGCACCTCAGCGACGTCGACAAGATAGAGATATCCCAGACCCCGTCAGCCAGCCAGCAGAAGAAAGGCCAGGGCGGCGTGGTCGGTATCTTCCTCAAGGACCAGACACAGGACGGGCTGGAAGGGAAGGTGATGATGGACGTCTCCACCGAGACGGACCTGATGCCTCACCTACAGATGAGTTACACCAGCGGCCCCTGGAGGCTCTTCGGAATGACGATGCTTGAATATTATCATCCCTTGAACGACGTGTCCCAGACTGTCAGCGACTACAGTGACCGTCTCCTCAACGCCCGCACTTTCAGCTGTGACACGTCCGTGCTCAGGTACGGGGCACAGAACCTTATGGTGTTCGCCAATTATCATCCCGATGCCGACAACGACCTGAAACTCTGGCTGACTGAGAGCGCAAGTCTCCAGAAAGACCTTGATTTCGGTACTCTTTATGGCGATGTGCCGGTCAGTTCTTCACTCGAAACACGTGGAAGGACTTTCAGTCTGGATGCCAGCGGCGAATACGAGCACTACTTCTCCGCGAGGAATTCGATAGACGTCGAGTTCGGATATTCGCTCAGTCCTTCGACCGCCTATACCGATGCCGTCTCGCCCGCGAATGAAAGCCGCAACCTTCAGCAGGAGGTGAGCGCGTCCGTCAAATACGTGCATCCCCTCAGACTTGAAAGGAACGAGATGAAACTCAAAGGCGGCGTAAACCTGTCCGGCACGTTCTCGAGTCAGCATTCGTCAGCCGTTTATGAAGATCTTGCCCTGACTTCGGGACGTGATTTCTATCTGTCCCCGTTTGTCGAGGCGGAAGGAAAGATCGGTCCCGTGGGAGTGCTTGCTTCGCTGCGTTTCCAGCATTACGGCTACAATGAAACCGTGAGCGGAGACGATCCGTTCTCCACGACCCTCGACGAGATCGTGGGCGGCGTGAACCTCAACTGGCAGGTGGCGGACCATCACAACCTCCGTCTCCAGCTGGCCAAGAACATAGTGCGTCCGACCGGCCTGCAGATCTGCCCTTCGATGTCGTTCTCCGTCGACAACAACTCCTACATCAAAGGCAACCCCGACCTCGCTCCGACAAGGATCTATTCCTGCAACCTGGATTACATCACCGACTTGCATTTCGGGGTGCACGACATAGTGCTCAACTCGGGGCTGGGTTATACGGTGACCGAGGGCATCATCAGGCTTGTCGACGCGACCGTCCCTGCCACGTCAGGCTATTTCGGACTGCCGCTCGAGCACAAGACCTTCTATAATATGGACTTCCTCAAGAGCCTGAGTCTCAATATGATGGCTTTCTACAAGGCCGGTCCTTTGTCCGTGTCCCTCGCCGGCAACCTGTTCAGCAATTTCCAGTATCTGGACGATGCCAGGGCCAGTTACGCATATTTCAACCTGTCTCTTTCCCCCTCGCTCGCCCTGCTGCAGAACTGGACGCTGTCTGCCAATGCGCAGTACACCAGCAAGGTAGAGAACCTCTACGGTCACCTCGGAGACGCTTTCAATCTCGGCTTCCGTCTGACAAAGATATGGAAGGACTGGGACGTCCATATGGAGTTCGGCGACATCTTCCACAATCTGACGGAGGACATCGTCTATGGCAGCAACGTCAGGTCGACGAGACTGTATTACCTGTACAGAAATTATTTCAACATAGGAGCAACATTCAAATTCTAGTATGAAGATCATCATTATCGGTGCGGGCCCCGGGGGTTACGAAACCGCGGTCGAGGCTGCGGCGAGAGGCATTGAAGTCATCATAATCAGCGACGGCCCCGTCGGAGGCACCTGTCTCAACGAAGGCTGCATCCCGACCAAGACTTTCTGCAATATGACTTCCCCCGACCAGGTGCGGAAGCAGGAGGTCATCGGGACCCTGCGCGGCGGCGTGGAAGGTTTGCTCAAAGGCAAAAACATCACTCTGGTGTACGGCAAGGCGTCTTTCGTGGACAGCAGGACCGTTGCCGTCGAGGGAGTGAGTTACACTGCCGACGCGATAATCATAGCCACGGGCTCCGTGTCCTCGTCGCTTCCGGTTCCGGGCGCGGATCTGGAGGGAGTCGTCACTTCGAGGGAGATCCTCGACCTCGAAAGCGCTCCGCAGCGCCTCTGCGTTATCGGCGGCGGCGTGATCGGGCTCGAATTCGCATCGATTTTCCGCAACTTCGGCTCTGAGGTCACCGTGCTGGAATATTGCCCCAACCTTCTCCCGAGGTTCGACGTGGACCTTTCAAAGAGGCTCAAGCAATCGCTGGGAAAGCGCGGAATCACCGTCGAGACTTCGGCTCAGGTGTACGAGATCTCCGGCGAGCCCGGAGCGATGAAGGTCGCATACCGCAAGAAGGAAGAATCATTTGCGGTTGAGGCTGATCTCGTGCTGATGGCGGTTGGACGCAGGGCCAACGTTGAATCCCTCAATCTCGCCGACGTCGGCATAGAATTCAGCCGCAGGGGAATCGCGGTGGACGGCAATATGCAGACATCCGTGCCGGGAATATATGCGGTCGGCGACGTAAACGGAGGCATAATGCTCGCTCACGTCGCGACCTACGAAGGACTCAGAGCCCTCAATCATATCTGCGGCCGGCCTGACGGCATTGACTTCGGCATCGTGCCTTCAGCGGTGTTCACCGTTCCGGAGGCCGCGACCGTCGGCCGCACCGAAGAGGAACTCAAGGAGGCCGGCATAGCGTTCAAGGCCCGCAAGTCCTTCTACCGCGCCAACGGCAAGGCCCTTTCGATGGGCAAGCCCGACGGCTATTGCAAACTGCTTGTCGGCGAAGATGATGACCGTATCCTCGGCTGCCACATTATGGGAGAACACGCTTCGGACATCATACACGAAGCCGCGATCCTTATGAATGCGGGCGTCACTGCAGGCAAGGCAAAAGATTTCATTTTCGCCCACCCGACGATTTCCGAGGTCCTCAGGAATTGTCTGTAATGCCGGTCACCGATACGGTGCCGTCCGAGACACGGAAGCGGATGTTGAGTGAACCGTAGGCCAGGCCGTACTCGCGCTCCGGGTCGTCGTGGTATTGCGGCCTGGGATCGAGAGATAGGATTTCGCGCACCGCGGCAAGGTCCTTCGCGTCCAGCGTTACCGCAATACTGTCTGGAATTTCCACTTCAAGGGGCTGCCAGGACGTGCTGTCTGTGAAGCCGCTGCGTGCCTGAGGGTGGCTGTCGGCGTATTCCACATAAGGTTTGATGTCGTATATGGGGGTGCCGTCTGCCAGGTCGGCGCCGCTCACCGCTATCTCGCATTTTTCGTAATCCACGCTCAGTATCCGCACGCTTGAAAGGCCAAGGCCGTTGGGGCGGAAAGGGGAGCGCGAGGCAAAGACGCCCACGCGGGCGTTGCCGCCGAGGCGCGGGGGACGCACGGTCGCGTGCACCGCGGCGTTGCCGCAGCGGTCGAAGCCCCAAATGAGCCACAGGTAATCGAATCCGTCAAGCCCTCTCAGCGCGTCTGGATTCCTCCATCCGGGCTCGAGCACCACCGTGCCGGGAAGGTCCGGTGCCAGCCCGGCCTGCCGGGGGACTCCGAACTTCTCCTTGAGAGGACTGCGGAAATATGCTATCGGGTTGATCTCTTTCATTCCTCCGGGGCGATGATGCTGAGATTGACTTTGAAGAGCGAGTCGAGAATCGGGAGATTTTCCGGCTTTATCGGCTCTGCGGAAGGGGACTCGAGCCTCAGCGGGTCTATGGGCGTTCCGTTCTTCCACACTCTGAAATCCAGATGCGGGCCCGTGCTGTTGCCCGTGGAGCCGACGTAGCCTATCACCTGGCCCTGCTGCACGTGCACGCCCGCCTTGATGCCTTTGGCGTACCTTGAAAGATGCAGGTAGGCAGTGGTGTAGACGCTGTTGTGGCGTATCTTGACCGTGTTGCCGCCGCCACCGCCCCAGCCGGCAGAGATGACCGTGCCGTCGCCCAGGGCCATCACCGGCGTGCCTGCAGGTGCGGCGTAATCCACTGCGGTGTGGGCGCGCACGTCCCCGAAGATGGGGTGCTTGCGGTGATAGGTGAAGCGGCTGCTGATGCGGGTGAACTTGAGCGGGGCCTTGAGGAACGCCTTGCGCATGCTCTCGCCCTTCTCGTTCCAGTATTTGTTGCCGCCGTCGCCCTGGTCATAGTATATCGCGTAGAGGTTGAGGGTGTCGCGCGTGAAGACCGAGAAGCGGATGTCCTCGATGCTGATCACTTCGCCTTCGCAGACTTTCTGGTCATAGAAGCATCTGAAACGGTCGCCTTCCTGAAGGCCGAAGAAATCCACTGTCCAGGCATACACGTCGGCCAGATCAAGTATCAGAAGCGGCGAGGCCCCGGCCTCGAGCATATCGTTCCACAGCGACGTGCTGATGGTGATGTCTGAGTATTTGCTCTCGATGCTCACAGGCTTGTCGTAGCCCCATATCGCAAGGGAATCGGCGCACTTGAATATGGTCGAATGTATCTTGTCGTGGTGGTAGACCGCGTATTCCAGCCTGCGGTTGGCGGTGTCCCGGAGGTAGTATGCGTCTATGATGTTGTCGGCCCTTACCTTGCGCAGGTCGAAGGTACTGTCGGCCTGGCTTATCGTGGCGAGCCTGTAGGCGTCGGACGCGCCCATCCCGAGGCGTGTCATTATGCCGCTGAACGTCTCCCCGTACTTGACCTTGTAACTTTCCATGTCGAGAGTGTCGGTGAGGAAGCCCAGGGGCAGGACCGTGTCTTTCTGGACGGCCTCTTCGGCCGTTTCGTGGCCGCGGCCGCAGCCCGTCAGGGACAGGGCGAGCGCGGCGGCCACGGATATGATGATGGATTTTGCTTTCATTTGAGCATAAAGATAGTCATTTTCGGTGACATTCTGAAAAAGAATCGTTATATTTACGATTTATGAAGAGAACAATCATCACAATAGTGCTCTCGGGGCTGCTCGCCCTGACCCTTGACGCGCAGCCGGCGAAATGGATCGGCGCCGCCGATGCAAGTGACGAAGTCAAGAACCAGTGGATCGCCTTCCGCAAGGACGTCAACCTGCGCGAAGTGCCTGCCGAGGCATTCGCTGAAATAGCAACGGATTCCAAATACTGGCTGTGGATCAACGGTGAACTTGCCGTGTTCGAGGGACAGCTCAAGAGGGGACCGCGTCCCGGCGATTCCTATATGGACAAGGTCGACATCGCGCCGTACCTGCGCAAGGGACGCAACCGCATCGCGGTGCTTCAGCTCTATTTCGGCAAGAGCGGATTCTCCCACAGCAGCAGCGGCAAGCCCGGGCTCTACTTCAGCGCCCCCGCCGCGGGCTTGTACTCCGACGCCTCCTGGAGCGCCCGCGTGCATCCCGCCTACGGCACCAAGGACGGCCCTGAGCCCAATTACAGGCTCCCCGAATCAAATATCAGCTTTGACGCCCGCCTCGACATCGGTGACTGGCAGAAGGGAAAACTGCAGGGTTTCGCTCCGGCAAAGGAGCTCGCCTCCCGTGACGAAGGCCCCTGGGGCCGACTGGAAGAGCGTCCGATTCCTCTTTTCAAGGATTTCGGCCTCAAGGAGATAAATTTCACGACGACAGTGGAAAATGATACCGTCACCGCCGTGGCCGCTCTGCCGTACAATATGCAGATGACCCCGCAGCTGACGATCTCCAGCCGCAAGGCGGGGGAGAAGGTGAGCATCCGCACCGACCATTCGTTCGCCGGAGGCACCGAAAACGTCAGCGCGGAGTATGTGACCGCGAAGGGGACGCGCACCTACGAATCGCTCGGCTGGATGAACGGCGAGAAGATAATCCTCCGCTACCCTTCGAGCGTGACCCTGGAGTCCCTCGCATACCGCGAAAGCGGCTATGACACCGATCCGACGGGCAGCTTCACCTGTGATGACGAATTCTACAACCGCTTCTGGCAGAAGGCGTTGCGCACGCTCTACGTCAATATGCGCGACACTTATTTCGACTGCCCCGACCGCGAGAGGGCGCAGTGGTGGGGCGACGAGGTCGTCCTGCTCGGCGAGGCGTTCTACACCTATTCGCCTTCGATAAATCTGCTCGTCCGCAAGGGTCTGCGCGAACTTGTGGACTGGGCCCGCCCCGACGGCGCGCTGCATTCTCCGATCCCGGGCAACTATGAGCCCGAACTTCCCGGCCAGATGCTCGCCGCCATCGGACGCTACGGTCTGTGGACATACTATATGGACACCGGCGACATCGAGACCCTCAGGTACTGCTACCCTGCGGTGAAGAAATATCTGAACCTGTGGACTCTCGACGACACAGGCCTCGTGAATTTCCGCAGCGGCGGATGGAGCTGGGGCGACTGGGGCAACGACAAGGACATGCGCCTGATCTACGCAGGATGGTACATCATCGCCCTGCAGTCAGCTGCCGACATTGCCCTGACCCTGCGCCTGCCCGAAGATGCCGCATATTTCTCGGAGCGCGCCGCCACTGTGCAGGCCGCTTACGCGAAATGCTGGAACGGCATCGCATACAGGCACCCGGACCACAAGAAGGCCACGGATGACCGCGTGCAGGCTCTTGCAGTTCTCGCCGGCGTCGCCACTCCGGATATGTATCCTGCAATCCTCGAGGTCTTCAAGACCGAGGAGCACGCCAGTCCCTATATGGAGAAATACGTGATGGAGGCCCTTTTCAAGATGGGTTACGGCGAATTTGCGATGGAGCGCGCCAAAAAGCGCTTCTCTCTGATGGTCGATGACCCCGAACATACCACCCTGTATGAATTCTGGGAACTTATGAAACACGGCAAGACCAGCGCGTCCACCTGCAACCACGCCTGGAGCGGCGGCTCTCTTACGGTGATTGCCCGCGAACTCTGCGGCATCCGCCCGACTGCCCCCGGCTGCTCCGCCGTCGCCATAGAGCCGGTCGACGTCCGCTTCAAACATTATGACATCAGCGTCCCGCTTCCGACCGGTATGCTGCGCTCGAAGTGGGACAAGGGTGAATCAGGAAGGATTTCCTGGCAGATAGAAGTGCCGGAAGGCACCGTCGCCGAAGTCAGACTGCCTTGGAACGGCGAAATGCGTTTCTGCAAGGGCGGCACTTATGAGTTCGCCGGTCAGGCACAGAATTTGGATTGAGTCGCGCCCGTATCACAAGACAAACAACTTCAAACACCAATACAATGAAAGCAGTTAAATTTTTAGCCATCGCAGTTGCAGCAATCGTTCTTGCAGCACCCTGCCACGCCGCTCAGACACAGTCTGAAGCCGACCAGTCAAGCATCCTTTCAGCTCTCACCAGCTCCAACGGCACATCAGCGGGTTCAGCCCTTCTCGGACTCTACACCCAGTACAAGACCGACGGCAAGCTCGACCTCACCAACACGAAGAACATCTCCAACCTCGTGACCCTCGCCACAAACATCAAGGGACTCAAGAGCACGGACACCAAGTCTACCGTCTCCAACTTCGTCAGCGGCCTCATCACCGGTTCCAACAGCCTCGTGAACAACAGCAACTCCACCACAGTGCTCAACTCCCTCAAGAAGGTCGCAAACCTCGACCTTTCATCGCTCACCAGCAAGGAAAACCTTACCAACACTGCAAAGTCAGCTGCAACCAGCCTCCTGAGCGGCGCTGTCTCAAAGCTCGCCGGCTCTTCGACTTCCACCACATCGACTACGACCGCCACTACAGATTCCAGCACAAAGAAAGCCGCGAACCTGCTCACCAGCCTTTTCAAGGCTCTTTAAAAAATGATCATTTGAGCTGGCCTCTGCTCTTGAGCAGGGCCTTCTTGAATTCGATGATGCGCGTCACGCTTTCGTTGACGCGCTCTTCTTTTATTGTACCGTTCTTGACGGCGTTGTACACTGCCTCGTATGTGGATTCGAAGCTGGCGGGGGAAAGGATGACGTCCGCTCCGGCGAGGATGGCCTTTATCGCCGCTTCTTCGGAGCCGAACTGCTTGGTGATGGCACCCATTCCCATAGAGTCGGTGATGATGATGCCCTTGAAACCTATCTCGCCGCGCAGTTTACCGGTGAGCATCATTTCCGACACGGTCGCGGGATCGTCGCAGCCGGTGACCGCGGGCGCGGATATGTGCGCCGTCATCACCATCTTCGCGCCTTCCTTTATCGCTTCCTTGAAGGGAATTATCTCACAGGAGAGCATCTCGTCCCAGGTCTTCGGGGTGGAGGCGTAGCCGTAGTGGGAGTCGGTCGAGGTATTTCCGTGGCCGGGGAAGTGCTTGAGGCAGCCTTCCACCTTCTGCGCCTGCATTCCCTTCTCGAACTGCACCACCATTTCCTTGACCACGTCGGCGGTGGTGCCGAAAGCACGCTTGCCGATGACGGTGTTCTGGGAATTGGTCCACACGTCGGCAACCGGAGCGAAGTCCACGTCGAAGCCGTATTCGTACAGGTACGCGCCGATGTTCTTGCCCATTTCAAGGGCGTTCTTGCTGTTGCCGGTCGAGCCTATCGCATAGGCGCTCTCGTATTTCACCACGGGGAAATTGCTGTTCTTTGCGACTCTCGCCACGCTGCCTCCTTCCTCGTCGACGCAGAGCATCGGATAATTGTCCAGGGAGTGCAGGAATTTGTTGAATTCGACGATCTGTGCGGGCGTGAGGATGTTTTCAGCCTTGAGAAGAATGCCGCCCACGGGGTATTTGGCATAGTACTGCTTGAGGGCGTCGGCCCCGGCGGTGTAATACTTGGAGTCGCCGAGCCAGTTGTAAGGCATTATGTTGAACATCTGGCCGACCTTCTCCCAGAGGGTCATTTCGGAGACGTCCTTTATCGAGTAGTAAATCTCCTCTACGGGATCGGGATCCGGCGTGGGCTGTGGATCCGGCGTCACAGGGTCGAGAGGGTCGTTGCCTCCGCAGGCGATGAGCGCGAAAAGTGCGGCGGCGGTGAGAAGCAATTTGTTCAGATGTTTCATATGGTGCAAATATAAGACAATTTGTTGTTATATTTGCACTTTACAAAAGCGGTCAAAATGGTTAAGATCTTCTGCAAGAACACCGGCACGAGCAAGGAATTCAGCGAGGGTACGTCCCTGCTTGAAATCTCCTCCTTCTTCGACTTCCCCAAGCCCCACGACATCATCTCCGCCAAGGTCAACTACGTGACCCAGGGCCTGAAATACAGGGTGTACAACAACAGGACGGTGGAATTCCTCGACTACACGTCATACACCGGACGCAGCATGTACTGCCGCTCGCTGTGCTTTCTCACCTGCAAGGCGATAAAGGACCTGTGGCCCGACCTGAAGGTGAGTCTGCGCAGACCCATCTCCAAGGGCTATTTCTGCACTCTGAGGGATCAGGAAGGCAGGCCCGTGACCCCTGACGTCGAAGCAATCAGGGCCAGGATGAAGGAGATAGTGGCCTCCGGCCACGAATTCCGCCGTCACGAAGTGCAGGTCGAGGAAGCCATAGAGATGTTCCGTCGTCTGGGATATGACGACAAGGTGCGACTGCTGGAGACCTGCGGCGAGACTTATATCAGTTATTATACGCTGGACGGCACTCCGGACTATTTCTACGATGCCCTTGTGCCTTCGGCCTCCTATCTGAAGGTCTGGGATCTCATACCCTTCCACGGCGGTTTCATCCTGATGATTCCCGACCGCCACGACCCCGACAAGGTCAACAGGTATGTCAGCGAACCCAAGACTCTCGAGACCATCTACGAGAACATCAAGTGGAACAGATATATGGACCTGGACTGCGTCGGCGACGTCAACAAGGCCTGCCAGAACGGCAAGGCCAGCGAGATAATCCAGATAGCCGAGGCCCTGCAGGAACGCAAGATCGTGCAGATCGCAGACGAGATAGAGCGCCGCTTCCACAGCGGGACTCCTCTGCGCGTGGTACTCATCGCCGGGCCGAGCAGCGCCGGCAAGAGCACGTTCTGCCTGAGGCTCTCCACGCAGCTCAAGGCCTGCGGACTCAGGCCGGTATTCTTCTCCACCGACGATTATTTTGTCAACAGACTCGACACCCCGAGGCTTCCTGACGGCAGTTTCGACTTCGACAACTTCGAGACCGTGGACCACAGGGCTCTTGAGCGCGACGTGCAGCGTCTGCTCGCGGGCGAGATCGTCGACATCCCCGAGTACAATTTCGTGACGGGCCTGCGTGAATACAACGGAAAGTCACTCAAGCTCGCTGAGCGCAGTGTCCTCATCATCGAAGGCATCCACGCCCTCAATCCGGGGCTGATCCCGTCCGTGCCGAAGGAGTCGCAGTTCCGCATATTCATTTCCACAGTCACCAGCATTTCGCTCGACGAGCACAACAGCATCCCCACCAGCGACAACCGCCTGCTGCGCCGCATCATCCGCGACTACAAGAAGGGCGCGTTCAGCGCAGTTGAGACAATCAGGCAGTGGCCGAACGTCCGCCGCGCCGAGGCGAAGTGGATATATCCCTATATGGAGAGCGCTGACGTGCTGTTCAATTCTGCCTATCTGGTTGAATTCGCAGTGCTGCGCAGCCACGCCGAGCAGATACTCGCCACCGTGCCGAAGAACTGCCCTGAATACAGCGAGGCGCACCGTCTGCTGAAGTTCCTGCATTATTTCGTGCCAGTCTCCGACAAGGACATTCCTGCGACTTCGCTGATACGCAGCTTCATCGGGGGAGGCAGCCTCGGAGCATAGAACTATGCCGAAAATCGCTGTCATAGGAGCCGGTGCGGCCGGCTGCTTCTGCGCCGTCAACATCGCGCGGCTGATTCCCGGTGCGCAGATAGACATTTACGAAGCGGGGAAGAAGCCGCTCGCGAAGGTCGCGCTTACCGGAGGGGGCCGCTGCAACCTCACCAACACCTTCCAAGGGGTGAAAAACCTGCAGGAAGTCTATCCCCGCGGGGCGAATCTGATGAAGCGCTGCCTGAACGTGTTCAGTTCCCGCGACGTGCGGGAATGGTTCCGCGCCGAAGGAGTGGTGACAGTGGTGGAAGACGCCGGGAGGGTGTTTCCCGCAACGCAGGACGCTATGACGATAGTCCTTACGCTGCAGCGCTGCATCCGCGAGAACGGAATACGCACGCATCTGTGCCGCCGCGTCGGAAACATCAGTGAATTCAGCGATTGCGACGCAGTTGTCGTGACAACCGGCGGGGGAGCGCTGTCACTGCTGGAAGGCAGCGGCATAGACATTGTACAACCTGTCCCGTCTCTTTTCTCCTTCGAAACGGATGACCGCGCCCTTCGCGCCCTGAGCGGCCTGTCGGTTCCGGACGTGCGATTGGGCATTCCCGGCACAGGCTTTTCCTCCAACGGAGACATACTGCTGACTTACAAGGGCTTCAGTGGCCCTGCGGCGCTCCGGCTGTCTTCATTTGCCGCAAGGCATCTGGCGGAAAATTCATACAGATGCCCTCTTATGGTCAACTGGACCGGCCTGGGGGAGCAGCAGGTCCGCGACGCACTGCTCTCTGAAGCTGACTCTCAGGGTGCGAGAATGGTCGTCAACTCCAATCCTTTCGGTCTGCCGTCGAGGCTTTGGGAGCATCTGACCGTGACCGCTGGTCTGCGCTCTGACATCCGTTGGGCGGAAATCGGCCGCAAGGGGATCAACAAGCTTACGGACACGCTTGTGAACTATTCCCTGCAGGTCGTCGGTCGCACCGCCGGCAAGGACGAGTTCGTGACCTGCGGCGGCGTGAGCCTGCAGGAGGTGTCGTCCTCCACTCTGGAATGCAAAAAAATCCCCGGGCTGTATTTCGCCGGGGAAGTTCTCGATGTCGACGCCCTCACGGGGGGATTCAACCTTCAGGCTGCCTGGAGCACCGCTTACGTGGTCGCGAAGGCAGTCGCCCTGAAGTGTCAGATGTCCTTGCGGTAAGAGCGGCGGCGCATATAAATTTCGTAGTTGAAGCCGTCGAACAGGGTCTGGACCTTGCTGTTCTCTTCAAGCTGCGGATTCATTATCATTTTCTCGATACCGAGCTTGACGCAGTTCTGATGCAGTTCGCGCATCACGAGCAGAGTCGCTCCCTTGCCCTGATATTCGGGAAGGGTGCCTATCATCAGCGCCTCCAGGACGTCGTTCTTCTTCAGAGCCTTGAGAATTCTCAGCCATCCCAGGGGGAACATCCTTCCGCCTGACTTCTTCACGGCCTTTGCGAGCGAGGGCACGCAGAATCCGAAGCCCACGGGTTCTTCCTTTTCGTTGAGGCAGATGGCTATGAAATCGGGGGACATTATGGCCCTGTATGTCTGCAGATAACGCTTTATCTGCTTGTCCGTCAGCGGAGTGAACTGGAAGAGAGGCACGAATGCCTCGTTGTACAGGTGGAATATGTCAAGGCCGTATTTGTCCGCAAGTTCGCCGGTTGTCTTCGCGTGTGCCATATGCAGGCCGCTGCGCTTCTCCACGATGTCGCAGAACTTGAACATCTCCGGCAGCTGCGGCTCGATGTCCACGATCTTCTGCGTCCAGTCCACGTCCTTCGTGAAGCCGAGCTGCTCGAGCATAGTGACGTAATAAGGATAGTTGTAGATGCAGGTGAAGGGGCAGAGCTTGTCGAATCCTTCGACGAGAAGGCCTTCCTTGTCCATATCGGTGAATCCGAGGGGACCTTTCATCTCGCGGCAGCCCTTCTCGCGGCCCCACTGCGCGACAGCATCCATAAGGGCCTGAAGCACTTCGATGTCCTCGATGAAATCGAGCCAGCCGAACCTGACAGTGCTCTGGTTCCAGTCGCGGTTGGCGTTGAAATTGATCAGCGCGGCCACTCTGCCGACGATTTCCCCGTCCTTGTACGCGAGATAAAGCTCCGAGTCACAGTACTCGTAGGCGCCGTTGTTCTTGCGGTCGAACGTGTCGAATTCGTCGCCCCTGAGGGCCGGCACCCAGTACGGGTTGTCTGCGTATAGTTTCTCCGGGAATGATATGAAGTCGCGCAACTGCTTGCGGCTCTGTACTTTGACGATAGAGACGGTCATAGGTTTGAGGTTTTTGTATTTGCAAATATAACAACTTTTCGCTACATTTGAAAATTGTAAAAGTGTCAACTAACATCTATACCGATATGAACAATTACTTCTATGACATGGTCTCTGCCGAAGAACTTCAGCAGCTGCCCTACATCCCCACTTTCCCTGAATTCGTCGAATGGATCGAAGAGAAATACGCTGACCTTACGGCAGTGAACGACCTTCAGGTCAAGTATACCTACAAGGAGTTCTGCGACCGCATCGCCCGCCGCCGCGCGTTCATCTACAGCCTCGGCCTCGAGAAAGGTGCCAATATCGCTATTTTTGACCGCAACAGCATAGACGCGGTGGAACTTTTCCTCGCAATCACTTCTGCCGGATACGTCGCAATCAACCTTCCCAATCAGCTGCCCGCACCGGCTGTCGTCGGCTGCAGCCTGCGCTTCCAACTCGGCGCGATGTTCGTCCGCGACGAGTTCAAACCCCTCACCGAGGGCGTGAAATGCAAGGTCTGCTCCACCAAGGACATCGCCGACGCACCCGCACCCGTGGCAAAGGTCGACAAGGACGACCCTGCGGCAATTTTCTTCACCGGCGGTACCACCGGCGCTCCCAAGGGCGCGATTCTGCCCCACAGGGCACTGCTTCGCGGCGCTCTGAACGGCTGCTACGCTCCCGGCAAGCAGATCGGCTGCAACAGATACATCGGCCTCCTGCCGCTCAGCCACGTGTTCGGCCTCATCCGCAGCACCCTTTCCGCCTTCTATTCAGGCGCCGAGTGGTATGCAGCCGAGGATATGAAGGCCACCATCGGCAAGCTCCCCGTGATCAAACCGACCATCCTCGTGCTCGTGCCCGGTCTTTGCGAGATTCTCGCCGGCCTGAGCAAGATGTACGGCCCCCAGTTCCTGGGCGGTGAACTCAAATACATCATCAGCGGCGCCGCAAACGTGCCCCCGAGACTTATGAGCGTGTTCGAGCAGCTCGGCACGCAACTCTTCGCAGGCTACGGAATGACCGAGGGCGCCAACCTCACCACCGGCAACATCGACGTCAAGACCAAACCGACCTCAGTCGGCAAGTTCTATCCCGGCCAGGAATACAAGGTCGTGGACGGCGAACTCTGGTACAAGGGCGACAACGTCTTCCTCGGATACTACAATGATCCCGTCAACACCGAGGCCACCCTCACTCCCGACGGCTGGATCAAGACCGGCGACCTCGTGAAATTCGACGACGAGGGCTATATGTACATTGTCGGCCGCATCAAGAACCTGATCATCCTCCCCAACGGAGAAAACGTCTCTCCGGAATCGATAGAGGAGCCTTTCTACAAGTACGCAACGGTGCGCGACTGCCTCGTGAGCCAGAAGGACTTCGACGGCGAGGAGTGCATATTCCTCGACATTCTCCCCAATATGCCCGCACTCGAGGGCAAGAGCGAGGAGGAGATCGCGGAGTATTTCAAGAATCTGGTCGCCGAGGTCAACGCCACGCTTCCCACCACGCACAGGGTCGCGAAGTGGAACGTCCGCAAGGAGGACTTCAAGCGCACGGGCAGCCTCAAGGTCGCAAGAAATCAGTAAAAATCAACATCATATGACAAACGAAGAAATTTTCGCCGGTCTCAAGGAAATCCTTGCCGTCGTGAAACCCAAGCTGGATCTCAGCACCGTCGGTCCTCAGTCGTCACTGCTCGGAGAACTCGGCATCGACTCGCTTTCGATGCTGCTGCTCTCCCTCGCCATTGAAGACAAGTTCAAGATCAAGTTCGACACCGACCAGCGCTTTGAAAGCGTCGCCCAGGTCATAGAATACATAGCAAACACGGTGGAATAATATGTTCGACGTCCAGAACGGGCTCTATATCGCCCACGGTCCCGAGGGACCCATCAGCATCTGCGGCAAGATGGCCAATCGCCACGGTCTCATAGCCGGCGCCACCGGCACCGGAAAGACCGTCACTCTCCAGGTCCTCGCCGAATCGTTCAGCCAGGCGGGAGTGCCCTGCTTCATGGCCGATATGAAGGGTGACCTGAGCGGCATCAGCCAGACCGGCGCGATGTCATCGTTCATCCAGAAAAGATGCGCCGAGTTCGGCATCGAGAACCCCGTGTTCCAGAGCTGCCCGGTGAGATTCTACGACGTCTACGGCGAGCAGGGACACCCAATGCGCACGACCATATCCAATATGGGCCCGCAGCTCCTCTCACGCCTTATGGGTCTCAACGAGACCCAGTCCGGCGTGCTCGACATCGTCTTCAAGGTCGCTGACGACAAGGGGCTTCTCCTTATCGACCTCAAGGATCTCAGGGCGATGCTCGGCTATGTCTCGCAGCATTCCTCCGAGCTCCAGAACCTCTATGGCAATGTCTCCGCAGCATCGGTGGGCGCCATCCAGCGCTCGCTGCTGTCGCTCGAGAATCAGGGTGCCGACAAGTTCTTTGCCGAGCCGTCGTTCGACATCCAGGACCTCTTCGCCCAGCAGGGCGGCAAGGGCGTGATGAGCGTGCTTGCGGCCGACAAGCTGATGCTCAACCCCAAGCTCTATTCGACCTTCCTGCTCTGGCTGCTTTCCGACATCTATGCGCAGCTTCCGGAGGTCGGTGACCTTGAACTCCCGAGACTCGTGTTCTTCTTCGACGAGGCCCACACCCTCTTCGACGACACCCCGAAGGCTCTGGTCGACAAGATCGAGCAGGTGGTGCGCCTGATACGAAGCAAGGGCGTCGGCGTCTATTTCGTGACACAGAACCCTACCGACATACCGGAGAGCATCCTCGGCCAGCTGGGCAACCGTGTCCAGCACGCACTCAGGGCTTATACTCCGAAAGACCAGAAGGCCGTGCGTGCGGCTGCGGAGACTTTCCGCGCCAACCCCGCGTTCAAGACAGAAGACGCCATCCTCGAACTTGAGACAGGCGAGGCCCTCGTCTCCTTCCTCGAGCCCAAGGGCGCTCCGGGAATCGTGCAGCGCGCGAAGATTCTCTTCCCTCTGAGCCAGATCGGTGCGGTGACTCCACAGCAGCGTCAGCAGATAATCCTCAGTTCGATAGTCTCCGGCAAATACGACAAGGTCGTGGACCGCTACAGCGCCTTCGAGGAACTCCTCGAAGACCAGCAGAAGGCCCAGGAAGTGCAGGAACAGCAGCAGGAGGAAGTCCGCAAGCAGAAGGAGAAGTCTTCCAAAAAGTCCTCATCCGACAAGGGAGACACCAAGAGCAAGGCCGCCAAGATAGGCGGAGCCGTGGCCAGCGCGGCGATCGGTGCCGCCATCACCAGCGTGACGCGCAGCGTCGGCACCACCGCCGCCAACGCCATCACCGGCAAGAAGAGCAAGACCACCGGCAAGGACATCGCCGGCAAGGCCATCACCAATGCCACCTCCAGCGCCCTGCGCACCCTGACTCGCAGCATTCTCGGTTCGCTTATCAAGTAAAAAATGCGCAACCCGCTTTTTTATTTCATTGTGTAATAGCTCGATGCGCCGGTGAATTCGTCCATCCTCATGCTGCGGATGGCGTAGATCTTGGCGTCGTAGCTGACGACTATGGTGCTGTAGCCGCGGGCTGATTTCTGGCGTGCGGTGAGGGTCACCACGATTTCATTACCCTTCTTTTCGGCCTTGATGTCTGCGTTCTGCTCCTGCGCGAGGTCGGAAAGCTTTCCTTCGAAGGTGTAGATCAGAGCGTGGCTGAGGCCCTGCATCATAAGGTTCTTGGAGGTGTCGAAGACCTGATTGTGTCCGTCGCGGTTGATGACCATGCTGTTGCCGTTGATCGCGAACATCTCGCCGTTGTCATAGATCATCGAAAGGAACGTGGTGTTCTTGTAAGTGAGATCGCCGGTGAGGGTGACCGTCTTCGCGTTTGCCATCATCGGCGAGGGGGTGCGTACTTCGGAGAACTTGCTGATCACGGTTTCCGAGCGCAGGGGTGCGTCGGCGATTTTCTTGAGGAGGTCGCTGCCGGTCTGGGCGCTGAGGCTCAGGCCTGCGGCTATCGTTGCGAGTGTGAGTAAAATCCTTTTCATTTCAGATGCAATGCTTTTTTCCTGAGCGTCCCGTTCTTCATCACAAGCCTGAAAAGCAGCGGCTGCAGGGTGTAGGTTATCAATATTGTCGACACCATTCCGACTATCGTGCTTATGCCCACGGAATAGATTGCCGGGTGTGTGGCGAAGAGCAGTGAACCGACGACTATTATGAGGGTCACGCCGGAGAACACGATCGCCGCCTTGTGGCTTTCAAGCAAATTGTCTGCCATTTTCTTTTCGTCGGCTATGAGGCCGTCCATCACGAAGATGCTGTAGTCCACTCCGATGCCGAAGATGAACGTCGAGATCATTATGTTGATGAGGTTGAACTGCAGTCCTGCGACAAACATGAACGCCTGCACTATCTCCCAGCTGAAGAACATCGGGAGGAAGGCTATGAGACTGATTATCAGGCTTCTGTATGATATGAGCAAGATGAGCAGCACGAATAGCGAGGAAATCAGCAGCACGGTGTTGAAGTCGTCGTGAATGATTTCCACCATATCGCCGGTGTAGTAGAACGGGTCGAGCACCAGCAGATGCTCCCTGGTCGCCACGGCGTCGTTGACTTCGCCCTGCATTTCCCTTTCCATATTGGCGCTGGAGAACACCAGCCAGCCGTCCTGGTTGCATTCGGCGAAGGTGCTCAGCAGACCGTCGGGGATGATTCCGGCGTAGTAGAGGTCCTGCGGGTAGTAGTCGGACTGCGCCATCAGCATGAATGTTCCGGGAATGTCGAAGCCGGTCGCGCCCGCCCAGTCGTTGCTGTCAGCCTGTTCGCGCAGGATCGAATATGCTTTTTCAACCTTGGACGGAGTCCAGTATTCCTTCCATCTGGCAATGTTCTCCTCCTGCTCGCTCTGGGGAACCAGGATGCCCTGCGTGCCGCTGTAGCCGTAGATCGTGCCTGCCTTGCGCAGGGAGTCAAGCACCTCGTCGAGGGTGCGGCTGTAGACGATCGCGCTTTCAAGGTCGTCGGCGTGGGCCGCGTAATAGACGTTGTGCTGGTTGCGGTTGATCTTCTGGTTGTAGAGGTTCTCGGAGCGCACCATCTTGGGCTCAAGGTACCCTATGTTGTTGAGGTCGCTGTCGAAGCCGACCTTCTTTGCGAGGAATATGCTTGCGATGCAGATCGCGCTGAGCGCTATCACCAGCGGCTTGCACCTGTCGGGCTGCAGGTTGTTGAACCTGTCTATGCCGGCGAAGACCTTGTCATTCTTCTCGGAATCCACCTTCCCGTTCATGAACTGCGGGAGGAAGGCGAGGGCGAAGAACGTGGTGCCGATGAGCTCGAACGACGCGAAGATGCCGAAGTCCCTGAGCAGGGCGCTGGAGGTGAACAGCAGTGCCGCGAAGGCGCCTATGGTGGTCAGGCAGCCCAGACACACGGGACGCGTCTCTTCGCGCAGCACGGTCTCGACGTCATCCCTGAACTTGCGGTGCACGACCACGTGGAGCACGTAACTCAGCGCCACTCCCAATATCACCGCGCCTATGCCGATCGCGATGAACGACATCTCGCCCTGGATCCAGTACACCATCGCGAGGGCGAAGATGATGCCGTAAAGCACCGGCGCGAGCAGGTACAGCAGAGTCCTTTTCTTCTTGAAAGCTATGCCGAACAGCAGGCAGGCCAGGATCAGCGAGATGCCCACGGTGATTATGAGGTCCTTCTTTATCTGTCTTGAATTGAAAGTGCCCTGGATGCCGGTGCCGTGGTAGAGCACGGTGTAGCCGGGATTCTCCTTCTGGAATTCGCGGACGCAGCCGCTTATCAGCACTTCGAACGCATTGCCTTTCTTGGTGTCGAGAATGTCGTATCCGGGGGCGAGGTAGGCCACGACGGTGGTGCTGTCGGAGGAGAGCAGATGGCCGTCGACCATTGCATAAGAACCGGCCTGAAGGTCTGGCAGGGGAAGATCGGTGCAGGGCTTGCCGGCGAGAATCGAGTCGCAGGCGTCGTAGAATTCCTCTCCGAGATGGCAGGGGAGGGCGCCCATCGCGTAGTAGACTACGTTCATTATGTCGTCGGTGTCGACGCGGTACAGGACGTTGTCTATATAGCCCTTGTCGTCCTTGCCCTGGAGCATTTCCAGGAACCTGTCCATCATCACAGCGAGGCTGTCCGCCGCGGGCTTGCCGTCGTCGGTCGTGATTTCGACGAAGACCTTGTCCTTGACCTTTATGTTGCCGAAGGCCACGGAGCATTCCTTGCTCTTGTCCGTCTGGGGCAGCAGTGCGAGGATATTTTCTTCAAAGTGTATCTGGCAGGCGAAATGGCCGAAGACGAGGGTCGTGGAGATGAGGACGATATAGAACACGGCTTTGTGCGCCGCGAAGAAGTGATAAAGCTTCAGGAAGAACTTTGTCATTTTATATTAAGGTCCGGTTTAGTATTTTTCAATTATTTGCAAATATACTCCAAATTAATGTGAAAAACCAACGGAAAATTGCTAACTTGCGGGGTTATGAGTAGTAGTGAATTTTTCAACCCGGAATTTGAGACCTTGAACCGCTCTCAGCTCGACGCTCTGCAGCTCGAAAGGCTCAAGTCCACAGTGGAGCACTGTTATGCGGGTTCCGCGTTCTATCGCAACAGATTTGATTCGATCGGCCTCAAGCCTTCCGACATAAAGTCACTGGATGACCTGAAGCGCATCCCCTTCACCACAAAGCAGGACCTGAGGGACAATTATCCCTTCGGACTCGCTTCCGTCCCGCTTGAGAAGTGCACCAGGCTGCATTCTTCCAGCGGCACCACCGGCAACCCCACGGTGATCCTCCACACCAGGAAGGATCTCGAGCAGTGGGCCAACGCCGTGGCGCGCTGCCTCTGGATGGTCGGCTGCCGTCCCGACGACGTGTTCCAGAACACTTCCGGCTACGGAATGTTCACCGGAGGCCTGGGCTTCCAGTACGGCGCCGAACTTCTCGGAATGCTCACGGTTCCTGCCGCAGCGGGCAACACCCTGCGCCAGTTGAAGTTCTTCACCGATTTCGGCACCACGGTCGTGCACGCCATCCCTTCCTACGCCGCCAGGCTTTACGAGGTGATGTGCGAGAGGGGCATCGATCCCCGCCGCGACACGAAGCTCCGCACCCTCGTGATCGGAGCGGAGCCCCATTCCGAGGACACCCGCAAGCGCATTGAGAACATGCTCGGCGTCAAGGCCTACAACTCCTTCGGAATGAGCGAGATGTGCGGTCCCGGCGTGGCTTTCGAGTGCAAGGAGCAGAACGGTCTGCACATCTGGGAGGACTACTACATTGTGGAAATCGTCAATCCCGAGACACTCGAGCCGGTTCCCGACGGAGAGGTCGGAGAGATGGTGCTCACCACCATCAACCGCGAGGCGATGCCGCTGCTGCGCTACCGCACCCGCGACCTCACACGCATCCTGCCGGGCGAATGCCCCTGCGGACGCACCCACCGCAGACTCGACCGAATGAAGGGCCGCAGCGACGATATGATCATCCTCAAGGGAGTGAACATCTTCCCGATACAGATAGAGACCATCCTGATGCAGTTCAAGGAACTCGCGTCCGATTACCTCATCACGCTCGAGACCCTCGAGGACAACGACGCGATGACCGTGGACGTGGAGCTCAGCGATATGTTCATCGACGATTACTCCGCACTCCAGAGGCTGGAGAAGGAGATCACACGCCAGCTGCGTGACGAGATACTCATCACCCCCAAGGTGCGCCTCGTGCCTAAGGGCAGCCTGCCGAAATCCGAGGGCAAGGCTGTCAGAGTGAAGGACCTGCGCAAGCAGTATTGATTATGAGGATCGCCCTGGTTCAGCAGAATATCATCTGGGCTGCCCCTCAGGACAACCGCTCTGCGCTGGACGCGCTGCTGTGCGGTGTGGACAGACCCGACCTCGTGGTGCTGCCCGAGATGTTCTCCACCGGCTTCGCGACCGTGCCGGAAGGCATCGCGGAAGAAGCACCTTCTGCGACGCTGTCGTGGATGAAGGAGCGCGCGGCGAAGTATGACTGCGCGATTGCAGGCAGCATCGCCATCCACGAAGACGGACGCTATTACAACCGTTTCTGTTTCGTGAAACCCGACGGTAGCGTGACCCAGTATGACAAGCGCCATCTCTTCACTTACGGCGGGGAGGGGAAGACCTTCACCCGCGGAGAGGAGAGGGTGGTCGTGGAATTCAGGGGCGTGCGTTTCCTGCTGCTCGTCTGCTATGATCTGCGCTTCCCCGTGTGGATGCGAAACCGCCGCGACTATGACGCCATACTGTGCGTGGCCAACTGGCCGGACGTGCGCCGCGGCGCCTGGGACATCCTTACGAAGGCCCGCGCGATAGAGAACCAGTGCTTCTTCGCGGCCGTCAACCGTGTCGGCGCCGACCCGTCGTGCAAATACGACGGCGGCACGGCCCTCATAAGCCCCTATGGGGAAACGCTTGCCTCTGCCGCCGACGGAGCGGAGGAGGTTGTGACTTTTGAATTTGACTTGCAGCATCTTGCTGAGTTCAGGAAGAAGTTTCCTGTGCTCGAGGATGCTGAAAACTTTGAAATGATATGAGAAAATTGCTATTGGGAGACGAGGCTGTGGCGCTTGGTGCGCTGAATGCCGGCATTTCCGGCGTCTACGCCTATCCGGGTACACCGTCCACCGAAGTGACGGAATTCATCCAGGGCGATGCTCTTGCTGCCGCGCGCGGCGTGCACAGCCGCTGGTGCACCAACGAGAAGACGGCGATGGAAGCCGCGCTGGGAATGTCCTACGCCGGCGGTCGCGCGCTCGTGTGTATGAAGCACGTGGGAATGAACGTCTGCGCCGACGCCTTCATCAATTCGTCGATCACCGGAGTGAACGGCGGTCTGGTGGTGCTCGTGGCCGACGATCCGTCGATGCATTCTTCGCAGAACGAGCAGGATTCCCGCAACTACGCGAGGATGGCAAACGTGCCCGTGTTTGAACCTTCGAACCAGCAGGAAGCTTACGATATGACTGTCAAGGCGTTCGAATTCTCGGAGGAGACCGGTCTGCCGGTGATGCTCAGGATGGTGACCCGTCTTGCACATTCCCGCGCATCGGTCGAGACCGGTGAGTTCGCCGGCACGAAAAAGCGTCCCGTCGCCACCGACAAGGGCTGGGTGCTGCTTCCCGCAATCGCACGCAAGCAGTATATGAAGCTGCTCGGCAAGGTGCCGACGCTGTATCAGAAGGCCGAGGAATCACCTTACAACCGTCTGGAAGGCAAGGGCAGGATAGGTGTCGTGGCCTGCGGCGTGGGGTACAACTACGTCCGCGAGGTTCTCGCAGCCAATCCCTCGCTCAAGGCAAAGGTGCTTAAGATTTCGCAGTATCCCGTGTCCGAGAAGATGATAAAGAAGTTTGCCGCCAATTGCGACGAGCTGCTTGTCGTCGAGGACGGAGCCCCGATAGTGGAGACCGACGTTGCCGCCTGGCTCGGCAGCGACGTGCGCGTGGAAGGCCGCTGCAACGGCCGTCTGCCGCAGCAGGGCGAACTCAGCCCCAACAGCGTGGCATTCGCTCTCGGAGTGCCCTACAAGGTCAATTTCGAATATTCCGACGTCATCGGCGCCCGCCCTCCTCAGCTCTGTCAGGGGTGCGGCCACCGCGACGTATATTCCGCTCTCGGCAAGGTTATGGAAGACTATCCCGACGGGCGCGTGTTCGGCGACATCGGCTGCTACACGCTCGGCGCGCTGCCTCCGTTCAAGGCGCTTGCAAGCTGCGTGGATATGGGCGCTTCGATCACGATGGCCAAGGGTGCCGCCGACGCGGGCGTGTTCCCCGCAGTGGCAGTGATAGGCGACTCCACCTTCACGCATTCCGGTATGACCGGCCTGCTGGATGCCGTCAATGAGAAC